>Ga0105237_10009019_pt1 | contig 10721 bp, 18 predicted proteins | sample KBSC24metaG_FD_81520 | JGI IMG/M metagenome (GOLD analysis project Ga0105237, IMG submission 81520) | Corn rhizosphere microbial communities from Kellogg Biological Station, Michigan, USA - KBS C2-4 metaG | ecosystem: Host-associated > Plants > Roots > Rhizosphere > Soil | place: Michigan, USA... | reverse complement strand
GGGTGGATCGGCTTTTGACGATCGCCTCCGCGATCGCCCTGACGGGCTCGCTACGCGAGTCCTGTCGCTCCGCTCCAGTCCGAAGACGATGAGAAAAGATGGGCGGCGGAGCCGCGATTCTTTCCCATCGCGTTGCGGAGAACGCGATCCACCCTCGCGTGTTCCGAGCGCGGGAATCTCCAACGTCATCCCGAACCCACAATCCCGCGAAGCGGCTTGGGGGTCTCAGAATGACGGGTTACGGGGCATCTGCCAGATGGCACAAGCGCACCGTGGCTGGAAGGATCGCCGGCGAATTCCTCCTCCTCCGCGCCTCAGCGCCCTACGTTGCTCGAATGCCTCTCTGATGGTGGTTCCGCCGCGGTGGCCTCTGCGTTTTCATCCCTTACTCCCATCCAAAAAAAACAGAACGGCGCAGGCCGCACGAGGCAGCCTGCGCCGGTTTGAATGAATGACTCTCTCCGCGTTTAGCGCGAGTAGAGCTCGACGATCAACTGCTCGTTGACGATCGGGGCGATCTCTTCGCGGGTCGGGATGCGCGAGACCTTGCCGCTGAACTGTTCCTTGTCCACCACGAGCCAATCCGGCACTGGGGTGATCTGGGTCAGTTCGAGGTTCTTCGCCGCGAGGCGGCGGGACTGCGGCTTCTCTTTCACGGCGATCGCGTCACCGGCCTTCACGTTGAAGGACGAGATGTTGACCTTGCGGCCATTGACCTGCACGTGGCCGTGGGAAACCATCTGGCGCGCGGCGCTGCGGGAATTCGCGAAGCCGAGGCGGTAGACGACGTTGTCGAGACGAGTCTCGAGCAACTGGAGGAGGGTCTCACCGGTCACGCCACGGCGGCTCAGCGCGATGCTGAAATACCGGCGGAATTGGCGTTCGAGGATGCCGTATTGGTACCGGAGCTTTTGCTTTTCGGCGAGAGCGACGGCGTATTCGGATTGCTTGCGGCGGGAGCCCTTTGGTCCGTGCATGCCGGGACCGTAGTTCTTGCGTTCGAGCGCCTTCGAGGGGCCAAAGATGGCGACTCCGAAGCGGCGGCTGATTTTTGTTTTGGGGCCAGTGTAACGTGCCATAAAAAACTAGTTCTTGAGGTGAGTGGGGCCGATCAGACGCGGCGTTGTTTCGGCGGACGGCAGCCGTTGTGCGGCACCGGGGTCACATCCTTGATGACGCTGATTTCCAGGCCGACGGCCTGGATGGCGCGGACAGCGGATTCGCGGCCGGCGCCCGGTCCCTTGACGCGGACTTCGACTTCCTTGAGGCCATGGCCCATGGCCTGGCGGCAGGCGTCCTGCGCAACCATCTGGGCGGCGTAGGCGGTGCTCTTGCGGGAGCCCTTGAAGCCGCACTTGCCGGCGCTGGACCAGCCGATCGCCGAACCATTCATGTCGGTGATGGTGACGATCGTGTTGTTGAACGAAGCGACGATGTGCGCGATGCCCGTGTGGACATTCTTGCTGCCCTTCGCCTTGATGATCTTGATCGGCTCGACAACGGCGTTCGGATCGAGCGAGAGATTCTCTTCCTTCTTCGGCTCGGCGGGAGCGCCAGCAGCGGCGGCGTCCTTCTTGGCGCCCTTCGGGGCCTTGACCTTGGCGGCCTTCGGAGCGGCTTCGGCAGCGGCGGGAGCAGCAGCCGCGGGAGTTTCGGCGGCGGCAGCAGCAGGGGTCTCAGCCGCGGCGGGAGCGGCAGGCTGGGTTTCGGCGGCGGGAGCGTCAGCTTTCGGGGCCGCGGGTTTCTTGGGATCAGGCATATGCGGAAAAGAGGTGAGAAGATTATTCCTTGGCGCGCTGCACACCGACCGTCTTGCGCGGTCCCTTGCGGGTGCGGGCATTGGTCGAGGTGCGCTGCCCGCGGACGGGCAGGCTCCGGCGATGGCGAATGCCCCGGTAGCAGTTGATCGCCTGGAGGCGCTTAAGGTTGGCCTGGAGTTCGCGGCGCAGATCGCCTTCGATCGGGAGCTTGCTCGCGGTGATCGCCTGGATGATCTGGTTGAGCTGTTCGTTGCTCAGGTCCTTGGCGCGCACGTCAGGATTGATGTTGGCCTGCTCGAGGATGCGGATCGCAGTGCTCGGGCCAATGCCGTAGATGTAAGGAAGCGACGCGGCAATGCGCTTGTCGCCAGGAATTTCAACGCCGAGGAGTCGGGGCATGGGAATTTAGTATTTGGGTTTTTCGATTAATGATTGGTTCCAAAATCGCGCGTTTCATCGCTGAATCGGGCGAGGCTATGATTCGCGATCTCCGATGACGCCTGCGCCGAAGCGCAAACCATCCATCGTGAATCGCCAATCATAATTGGCCATCATCCTTGCCGCTGTTTGTGGCGCGTGTTCTTGCAGATCACGCGGACCACGTTCTTACGCTTTACGATGCGGCAGGACTCGCAAAGGCGCTTGACTGATGCTCTTACTTTCATGGTTTAAAATGTGTTTGGATTTGGAGGACAAAAAATCGCGCTGGAGAGGGTTTTCCCCAGTGCGATTCTGCGAAATTTTCTACTTATCCCGGAAGGTAATCCGGCCTTTGGTCAAATCGTAGGGGGACATCTCTAGCACAACTGTGTCGCCTGGCAAGATGCGAATGAAGTGCAAACGCATTTTTCCTGAGATATGCGCCAGGACCCGGTGGCCGTTCGGCAATTCCACCCGGAACATGGTATTGGGAAGGAGTTCGACAACCTTGCCTTTTACTTCAATAGCGTCTTTTTTCGCCATGTCAGGATCTCGGGTGCGCCCTTCGTGATCAAAATCGTGTGCTCGAAATGCGCGGAGGGCTTGCCGTCGAGGGTCACTACGGTCCAGTCGTCGCCCAGGAGCTTCACTTCCGGGCGGCCCATATTGACCATCGGTTCGATGGCCAGGGTCATCCCGGGCTTGAGCTTCTTCAGCGTGCCGCGGCGGCCGTAATTGGGGACCTGGGGCTCCTCGTGCAGCTTGCGACCGACGCCATGGCCGACAAAGTCCCGCACCACGGTGTAACCGTTGGCCACGACCTCGTCCTCGATGGACGCGCAGACATCACCGAGGTGACGCCCGCCGATCGCGTGGGTGATGGCCAACTCGAGAGCGCCTTCGGTCACAGTCAGCAACCGCTGGATCTTCTCGTCGATCATGCCCACAGGCACGGTGGTGGCCGTGTCCCCTACCCAGCCGTCTTTGATCACCCCGATGTCGAGCTTCACGATGTCGCCGTACTGGATGCGGCGGGGTCCGCCGATTCCATGCACAACTTCTTCGTTCACCGAGATGCAGATATTGCCGGGAAATTCCTTGTAGCCGAGGAAGGCGCTGGTGCAGCCAAGTTCCGCGATGAAGTCCGCCGCCGCCTGGTCCACCTCTTTCGTGGTGATGCCGGGCCGGACCAATCCGGAAACACGGTCGAGAACGTCGCTCGCCGCCCGGCAGGCGAGGCGCATCTTCTCGATTTCGCGTTCAGTCTTGATCGGAATGCTCATGCGGCGCCCGGCAATTTCAACCCATGACCGCGGTATGCAAACCGCGGAATATTCCAGAAGCTCGCGGCTGCGCGTTCACGGATGGATGCGATTGGCGATGAAGATCGCCATACCGGCGACGAAAAGCAGAGCGATGCCCGCGTAGAGCCAAAGCATGGCGGCCTGCTGCACAGCTTCTCCCTTGCCAGCAGGGTTGCGGTCGAAGCGGCCACGGATCCGGCCCTTGCGCAGGAATCCGTCATAATGCCGCTGGATAAGATGAGTCTCGATCTGGCGCATCGTGTCCAGGATGACGCCGACGATGATGAGCAAGCTGGTGCCGCCGAAGAACTGCGCGGTGATGTAGGGCACATTCATGCGCTGCGAGAGCATCTGCGGCAGGATGGCGATGACCGTGAGGAAGATGGCGCCGGCGAAGGTCAACCGCGTCATCGTGTAGTCGAGGAAATCCGCGGTCGGCTTGCCAGGGCGCACGCCCGGGACGTAGCCGCCGTATTTCTTGAGGTCTTCCGCGATCTGCTGGGGCTGGAACTGCGTGGCCACCCAGAAATAGCTGAAGAAGAAAATCATTCCACCGTAGAGGCAATAGTGCAGCCAGCCCTGGCTGAGCATCGAGGCGACCTTCAAGGCCGTCGGATTGCCCTTGAACGCCATGGTCGCGATCGTGGCGGGGAAGGTCAGGAGCGCCTGGGCAAAGATGATCGGCATGACGCCGGCGTAGTTCACCTTGAGCGGCATGTATTGCGTGGTGTTACTCGTTTGCCGGTTGCCCACCATCCGCTTCGCATACTGGACGGTGATGCGCCGCTGCGCCTGGGTCACGCAGATGACCGCCGCCACGACGATCACCAGGAAGGCGATCATCAGGACGAGGACCAGCGGGTTCACCTGGCTGCCATGGCCGCCCGACGGGACAAACGTGCGCCACGCCTGGATGAGGGCCGCGGGGAGGCGGGCCACGATGCCGACGGTAATGATCATCGACATGCCGTTGCCGACACCGCGATCGGTGATCTGGTCGCCGAGCCACATGAGGAGCATCGTGCCAGCCGTCAGCGTGATGACCGTCATCACGCGGAAGGCAATCCCGGGCTCGTCCACGAGCGGGATGCCCAGCTTGGTGATGGTCTCCATGATGCCATGGAGGAAAGGATTCGACCCTGGATTCTCAAACGAGAGCGCCAGCAGGTATCCCTGGAACAGACACAGCAGGATGGTCGCATACCGCGTGTACTGCATGATCTTCTGCCGTCCGCCGTCCTCCTTGGACAGCTTGCTGAGCTGCGGGACGACCGCGGTCAGCAACTGGAGCATGATCGACGCGCTGATGTAGGGCATCACGCCGAGCGAGAAGAGCGCGCAATTCTCCAGGGCGCCGCCGCTGAAAATATTGAAAAGAGCCGCCACGCTGCCCGCGGAATCGCTGTTCACCTGCGAGGCAAACCAGGTCTGCAAGACGTGCGCATTCACCCCCGGGCAGGTAATCGCGGCGCCAATGCGCACGACCACGAGCAGGACGAGGGTGAAGAGAACGCGATTCCGGAGCTCCGGAATCTTGAAGGTATTGGTAAAGGCCGAGATCATCGTGGCGCGGAGGGACGGTCGCCGGTTAGCGGAGCACTACCGACCCGTGCACCATGCATCCGGCGGCGGCCATCACTTCTGGGAATCGTCAGCCCCGGCGCTGGACTTGATGGTCAGCGTGCCGCCGGCTTTCTCGATCGCCGCTTTCGCAGTTTCACTGGCGTGGTCCGCCGTGATCGTCAGCTTCTTGGTCAAAGTGCCGCCGCCGAGGATCTTCACCTTCTCGTAAGGACGGCGAATCAAGCCAGCCGCGAGCAGGGATTGCTCGTCCACGGTCGCGCCGTTTTCGAGAGCCTCGAGGGTATCGAGATTCACGATCGCGTATTGCGTCTTGAAGTTCTTGTTGTTGAAGCCGCGCTTGGGAATCCGGCGCAAAAGGGGCATCTGGCCGCCTTCGAAACCGAGACGGATGCTGCCGCCGGAACGGGCCTTCTGGCCCTTGTGACCTTTACCCGAGGTCTTGCCGTGGCCGCTGCTTTCGCCGCAACCGAGGCGCTTCACCCGGTGCTTGGAGCCGGGACGGGGTTTGAGGGTGTGCAAATTCATAACTGCTTATTCTTGAGCGTTGCTGTGCGCGCTCTTCACCGCGAGGCCGCGGGTCTTGAAGATCTCCTCACGGAGACGGAGCTGCTGGAGCGCGCCGATCGTGGCCTTGACCACGTTGGCATGATTGCTGGAGCCGAGCGATTTCGCGAGGACATCGCGGATGCCCACGGCCTCGACGACCGCACGGACGCCGCCGCCGGCGATGACACCGGTTCCGGGAGACGCCGGGCGCAGGAGCACGCGGCCGCCACCGTGTTCGCCGATGACTTCATGCGGGATGGTGCTCTCGCGGACGGAGATCTTGACCATCGACTTCTTCGCGGACTCGGAAGCCTTGCGAATCGCTTCGCTGACTTCGTTGGCCTTGCCGAAGCCGCAGCCCACTTTGCCCTGCTTGTCACCGGTAACGATGAGCGCGCTGAAGCTAAAGCGGCGGCCACCCTTCACGACCTTGGCGCAACGATTGATGAAGACCACTTTTTCCGTGAGTCCGGAATCGTCCTTGGGTTTGTCCTGCCGGTCGCGGCGTCCGCGGTTGCCTTGTCCTTGTCTGGGTTCAGCCATATTTTTAGAATTCGAGTCCGCCTTCGCGTGCCGCGTCGGCCAGAGCTTTTACTTTGCCGTGATAGAAGAAGCCGCCACGGTCGAAAACGACTTTGCTGACATTGGCCGCCTTGGCGCGCTCGGCGACGGTCTTGCCGATGGTGATGGCCGTGGCCACATTGGCCCGCGGGGCCTTGGCCTTCAGTTCCTTCTCCGTCGTATTGGCGGAGGCGAGGGTCTTGCCATTCTCGTCGTCGATCACCTGGGCGGTGATGTTCTTGCCGGAGAAGTGGACGGCGAGACGCGGACGCTCGGGCGTGCCGGAGACTTTTTTGCGCAGGCGCGTGTGGCGCAGCTTGAGCGGTTTGATTTTCTTCGTAGCCATGACTTATTGGACGGTTTTGCCTTCCTTGCGCTGGATGTGTTCGCCGGCGTAGCGGACACCTTTGCCCTTGTAAGGCTCGGGCGGATAGTAGCCGCGGATGTCGGCGGCGACCTGGCCCACGAGCTGGCGGTCGATGCCTTCGATCTTGATCTTGGTGTTTTCCGCGACGGTGATCTTGATGCCGGCGGGGATCGGGAAGTGGAGGTCGTGCGAGAACCCGAGGTTCAGGTCAAGGATGTTCCCCTTTACGGCGGCCTTGAAGCCGACGCCCTGGATTTCGAGATCCTTGGTGAAGCCCGTGGCCACGCCGGTCACGAGGTTATTGACCAGGGCGCGGGAGAGGCCGTGCAGCGCGCGGACCTTGCGGTCTTCGCTGGTGCGCTCGATGTGGACGGTGTTGCCTTCCACGCGGCCCTTGATGTTCCTGGGCAGCGTCCAGGCGAGTTTGCCTTTCGGCCCCTCGGCGCTGACCGCGCCTTCGCCGGTGATGCTGAGCTTCACCTTCGCAGGGAGCTCGATGACTTTTTTGCCGATACGCGACATAGCTAATTCGTAGTTACCAAACGATGGCCAGCAATTCGCCGCCGACGTTTTGTTTCTTGGCCTCGCGGCCGCTGATGATGCCTTGCGGCGTGGAAAGGATGGAGATGCCCATGCCGCCGAGGACGCGCGGGATTTCCGTGGCGCCGACATACTTGCGCAGGCCGGGCTTGCTGATGCGCTTCAGGCCGGTGATGGCCGAGGTGCGGTTGTGGTTCTTGGTCGTCACCTTGATCTGCGGGAACTTGCCCGTGGTGTCGACCTCGTAGTTGGTGATATACCCTTCCTGCTTAAGGATGCGGGCGATCTCCGCCTTGATTTTCGAGTAAGGGGCGATGATTTCCTCTTTCTTCGCGGTGCCGGCATTGCGCAGGCGCGTGAGGAAATCGGCGATGGGATCGGAAAGGCTCATGGTCTTGGATTAGGCTTGGGCTGCGGCAGCGGCAGCAGCGGCGGCGGCGGCTTCGTCCGCCTTCTTCTTCGCGAGCCTGGCCTTGTCAGAGAAGGGCATGCCCAACTCGCTCAAGAGCGACTTCGCTTCTTCATTCGTCTTCGCGGTCGTGACGATCGTGACGTCGAAACCGATGTTGCGCTTGATCTTGTCGAGCTCCACTTCGGGGAAGATCGACTGATCGGGCACGCCGAGGGTGTAGTTGCCGTTGCCGTCGAAGGCGCGGGTCGACACGCCGCGGAAATCGCGGATGCGCGGGAGAGCCGTCTTGATCAGGCGCTCGAGGAATTCATACATCTTCGCCCCGCGAAGGGTGACCTTCGCGCCGATCGGCTGGTGCTGGCGGAGCTTGAAATTCGCGATGCTCTTCTTCGAACGGGTCTCCGCCGGCTTCTGGCCGGTGATGAGGCCGAGTTCCGTCTTCGTGTCCTCCAGGCCCTGCTTCACGTCGGTGCTGGCGTTCACGCAGGAGTTCACGACGACCTTCTCGACCTTCGGGACCTGGTTGACGTTCTTGTAGCCGTGCTTTTCCTTCATCGCAGGAATCACGCGCTCTTTATAAAATTGGTAGAGTTCTACGGCCATGGCTAGGAGGCTTTCTCTTTCTTCTTGGACTTCGTCTTGGTCTTGGTCGCCTTGCTGGTGTCTTCGGTCTCCTCGACTCGCTTGACGTTGGAAATGTGGATCGGGCCCTCGCGCTCAATGATGGCGCCCTGGGGATTGTCCTGCGACTTGCGGGTGTGCTTCTTGATCATGCGCACACCCTCGATGAGGACCTGCTGCTTCTTGGGCAGGACCGCGAGGACCTTGCCGCCGGCGCCCTTGTGGTTGCCGGTAATGACGGTGACCTGGTCACCCTTCTTCACGTGGAAATTCAAACGAGCCATGGTTCAGAGCACCTCCGGGGCAAGCGAGACGATCTTCATGAAGTTCTTCTCGCGGAGTTCACGGGCGACAGGGCCGAAGATACGGGTGCCGCGGGGATTGAGATCTTTGTCGATAATGACGATCGCGTTGTTGTCGAAGCGCAGGTAGCTGCCATCTTCGCGGCGGATCGGGTGCCTGGTCCGCACGACGACCGCACGAACGACTTCACCTTTCTTCACGGTGCCGCCGGCGCTGGCTTCGCGAATGTGGGCGGTGATGACATCGCCGACGAAGGCTTCGGGAGAATTCTTCTTGCCGATGACGCCGATCATCTTGGCCATCCGGGCGCCGGTATTGTCAGCGACATCGAGTCTGGAACGAATCTGGAGCATAAAAAATTTGGGGCGCGGACTATACGCTAGTGTTTGACGATTTCAACCAGGCGCCAGCGCTTTAGTTTGGAGAGCGGGCGGGTTTCGGAAATGCGGACGGTATCGCCGACCTGCGCCTTGCCCTCTTCATCATGGGCGTAAAAGCGCTTCACCTGCTTGACGATCTTGCCGAACTTGCGGTGCGGGACGCGGGTGGTGGTCTCAACGATGAGGGTCTTCGCCATCTTGTTGGAGACGACCTGGCCGACGCGCTCCTTGCGGAGGCCGCGGGACGGGGCCGCGGGGGCTTCGGTGGTGGCTGTATTGGAATCTTCGCTCATGGCTTATTTCGCCGCCGCTTTGGCGGAGGGCTTCGCGGCCTTCTTGGCGGCCGCCGGTTTGTCGGCCGTCGTGGCCGCCTTGTTCTTTTGGGTGAGCACAGTCTCGAGGCGCGCGATTTCGCGGCGGATCGAACGGAGGGTGCTGGAATTCTCGAGCTGTCCGCTCTGCTGCTGGATGCGCAGGTGGAAGCTTTCCTCGCGGAGTTGGTGCTTGCGCGCGGCGATCTCCGCCAGGCTCAGGTCACGAATTTCTTTGATATCCATATGCTAGACGGCGCGGTGGCGGGTGAGGAACTTGGTGCGGATCGGCAGCTTGTCGGCGGCCAGGCGCAGGGACTCGCGGGCCACGGACTCGGGCACGCCGTCCAGTTCGAAGAGGATGTTGCCAGGGCGGATCGTCGCCACCCAGTACTCGGGAGCGCCTTTGCCCTTGCCCATGCGGGTTTCCGGCGGACGCGCCGTCACCGACTTGTCGGGGAAGATGCGGATCCAGAGCTTGCCTTTGCGCTTCATGTTGCGGGTCAGCGCGACACGGGCGGCTTCGATCTGGGTGTTGGTGATCCACGCGCGGTCCAGCGTCTGCAAGGCAAACGCGCCGAAGTCGATCGAGACATTGCGTGAAGCCGTGCCCTTGCGCGAACCGCGCTGGGACTTCCGGTACTTCACTCTTTTGGGCATCAAAGGCATATCCTAAATTCCTTGGTAAAAGTGCGTTGAGGTCGGGGTTATTGCGCGGGCGCCTCGGCCGGAGCCTGGGACGGGGATTCACGCTTCTCGACGGGTTGCGGTTCCGCGGCGCCTTCCGGCTTGCACAGCCAGCACTTGACGCCGATTTTTCCGTAAACAGTGTTTGCTTCCGCGAAGCCGTAATCGATCGGCTGGCGCAGGGTGTGGAGCGGGATCTTGCCTTCGCGGTACCATTCCGCGCGGCTGATTTCCGCGCCGCCGAGGCGGCCGGCGCAGCGGAGCTTGATGCCCTGGGCGCCGAAATCCATCGTCTGCTGGATCGACTTCTTCATCGCGCGGCGGAAGCTGATGCGGCGCTCGATCTGGAGAGCCACGTTTTCCGCGACGAGTTGGGCGTCGAGTTCCGGGGTCTTGATTTCCTGGATGTCGATCTTGACCGATTTGCCATTGGACATGGTCTCAATGGTCTTGGTCATGTTCTCGATCTCCGTCCCCTTCCGGCCGATGACGATGCCGGGGCGGGCGGTGAAGATCGTGACGCGGATGCTGTTCCAGGCGCGCTCGATGACGATCTTGGCGACCGCCGCGAGACGCAGCTTGTCCTTCACATAGGCGCGGATCTTGAGATCGGAGCCGAGGAACTCGGGCAATTCTTTCGGGGACGCGTACCAGCGGGAACGCCAGTCGCGGTTCACTGCCAGGCGGTAGCCGATTGGATTAACTTTCTGACCCATAGTTATTCTTGTGTAGTGGCCTGTTCGGCTGCGGGGGCGGCGGCTTCGGGAGCCGGAGCCGGGGCCGCGGCGGGAGCGGGAGCCTGCTTCTTGGCCGCTGGTTTGGCGGCGGACTTCTTTTTGGCCGGCGATTTCTTCGCCTGGCGCTTGGGTTTGATCTCGATCTCGTCGGTCAAAATGATGCGGATGTGCGAGGTGCGCTTGCGGAT
>Ga0105237_10009018_pt1 | contig 10722 bp, 7 predicted proteins | sample KBSC24metaG_FD_81520 | JGI IMG/M metagenome (GOLD analysis project Ga0105237, IMG submission 81520) | Corn rhizosphere microbial communities from Kellogg Biological Station, Michigan, USA - KBS C2-4 metaG | ecosystem: Host-associated > Plants > Roots > Rhizosphere > Soil | place: Michigan, USA... | reverse complement strand
GGTTCGTTTGTAGGTTAGACGTGTCCCGCTCTCACTCCGGTGCTGCTCGTGTCCGACCTCGCGTTCCAGCGGTGCATTCACCCCCACTGCGGCACCACGGTCGATCTGGCCGACACGACGTTCCAGTGCCCGAAGTGCGGCGGCCTGCTCGACGTGGCCTACGACTGGGACCGCCTGCCGGTGCCCAAGTCGCTCAAGCACTTCGAGAGCAAGTGGTCGAACCGCACCGACCCGCTCGATTTCTCCGGCGTGTGGCGGTTCCGCGAACTGTTCCCGTTCGCCCCGGACGACAAGATCATGACCATCGGCGAGGGGCAGACCCTCTGCCAGCGGGCCGACAGCGTGGCCGCGTACTGCGGCATGAAGCCGGGCACCACCTTCTTGCAGTACGAGGGGATGAACCCGAGCGGCAGTTTCAAGGACAACGGCATGACGGCCGCGTTCACCCACGCCAGCATGGTGGGAGCACACCGGGCGGCCTGTGCGAGTACCGGCAACACGAGTGCGAGCCTCGCCATCTACTGTGCGGCGTCGCAACTCATGCGAGCCGTCATCTTCATCGGCAGCGGGAAGATCAGCTACGGCAAGCTGAGCCAGGCACTCGAGCACGGAGCACTGACGGTGCAGATCGCCGGCGACTTCGACGACGCGTTGCGGCGGGTGCAGGAGGTGTCGCGGCAACTCGGCATCTACCTGGTGAACAGCATCAACCCGTTCCGGCTGGAAGGGCAGAAGAGCATCATGCTGCGGGTGCTCGAAGCCCTGCGGTGGGAGGTGCCCGACTGGATTCTGGTGCCCGGCGGGAACTTGGGCAACTCGTCGGCGTTCGGCAAGGCGTTCATCGAGTTGACCGAACTCGGCCTCATCAAGAAGCCGCCGCGGATCGCCGTCATCAACGCCGCCGGAGCCGACACCTTCTACCAGCTCTACGAGAAGAACGGTGTGCGGTGGAATGGCGGAAAACCTGACGACCGCAAGGTGGGCGTGTACATGAAGTACCTCGACGACGCCGACAAGCGGGCCGACACCCTGGCGAGCGCGATTGAAATCAACCGCCCGGTGAACCTGCCGAAAGCCCTTCGGGCAATGGAACGGTGCGGCGGGGTGGTACGGGAAGTGACCGACGCCGAAATGCTCGACGCCAAGGCGAAGATCGGTGCCGGCGGGCTGGGGTGCGAGCCGGCGAGTGCGGCGAGCGTGGCGGGGTTGCAGAAGCTCGTGCGGGAAGGGGTGATCGACCCCGGCGAGCGGGCGGTGTGCATCCTCACCGGGCACGTGCTGAAAGACCCCGACGCGACCGTGGCCTACCACTCCGCCGACCCGAAGACGTTCGAGGAGAAGCTCGGCAAGCGCGGCGTGCGCCGGGCCAATTTCGCCAACCGCGCCGTGCAAGTGCCGAACGACCTGACCGCCATCGTGCAGGCCATCGAGCTGTACGCGTGAGAGCCACATGGGGAAACTCAAGTGGGTGCAATCCGCAGGCGGCCCGTTGTTGTTGATGCCCGCGACCCTGCGTCGGCGGTGGTCGGGCATTGAGCCAACGAAAGACCTGTTGAACGACGCGCGGTTTCGCTGGGACAAGTCAATGTCCACGCCATCGGACTACGACCGGGCGTGTGACGTTTCAGGTTTGTTGGTTACCCTCGAAATCGGTGACGGTCAGGGATTGGTGCTGGGCGAACAACCCCTGACCACGGCATGGGTACCATTTGCTGGCAAACCCGGTGGCACACTCGTGCGGTGGGTGTACGCTGACACGGAAACCGAAGTCCGCCGAGCGGTGCAGAGCGTTCCGGGCAAACTGTTCCGGCGATCGAAGGTGGTGTTCACGTTCACCGGCCGGCTCGCCGTGCTGTTCGATTCCGCCATTCCCGGTCAGGCGTTGTACGACTGGTCGGCCGATAGCTTCTGTCGATTCACCTTGGCCGCGGGTCGGTACTCGGTTTCCACAGCAGACTACAGTCCCTCGGACGAGGTGCGAGTGATTCTCCATCGGCTGACGCCGGTGGGCACGGTCAGGGGTCTGAAGTGAAGAACTGGCGGAATGCGGCGAACGGTTTGGACCCCACACCCCACACCCTCTCCATCATGAGGGGTGTTCAACGAAGACAGGTTCCTGTTCCGACTCGCGACGCCGCAAGCGGCGTCCAATCGCACGCCGCTTGCGGCGTCGCGTGCTGACACCCAACCCCCTTGAACACCCTCTCAGTCGATGGAGAAGGGTGAGGTCTTCTACCTCCGAAAAAAATCAACCCCAACCGCTCTGCGTTACCCAGTGTGCTCCGGTAAAAAGTGCCCTCCCTTTGTAAGAACGCCTCTGGTAGAGTCCCGCACCCTTCACCACACCTTGCGGCGACGCGACGGGGGTGACGGGGGCCGGCGGGCAGGGAGGCTCGGCGTGTCACGACCGTGGCAACTGCGACACAAGCTGGTGTTCGGCCTCGCCCTGGTGGTGGCGTGCGTCGTCCTGTTGCTCGGCGGAGCGGTGTTCGGCCTCACCTCCCTGTACGACTCCGCCCGCTCGAACGACCGTAAACTGCACGAGATGCAAGCGGTGAGCGTCCTCCGCGACCGCATCATGGAGATCAACACCCCCGCCCCGCCGCGGGCGGCCGACGGCACGCCCCAACCCCAGGCCGACCGCGAGCACGTGGCCAAGAAGCTGAAAGACGCCCAGGACATGTTCGAGGGCTACCAGCTCACGCACGACGCCATCCAGACGGAGCACCTCGACCCGGACGGCGGGGAGTTCGAGACCGGGGAAATCGGGCAAATGCGGCTCACCTTTGCGGCGCTCGAACAGGCCATCAAAGACAGCCGCGAGGAGTGGGTGATGCAGGATGAGAGGGTGGCCGCCGCTCACGCCCACTTGTTCCAACAGGCGACTGGCCTGCACGCCCACCTGTTCAACGACGTGCGGGATACGTTCGAGGCGTCGAAGGCGAACCAGCGGCGGGCATTCATCATCACCGGCATTGCCACCATGCTGGCCCTCGTGCTGGTGCTCACCCTGCTGTACTACTTCCGCGTGTGGGTGTTCCGCCCGATCCGCGAGTTGCAAGCCGGGGTCCACCGCGTCCACGGGGGCAACTTCGACCAGCCGATCCGCCTGAGTTCGCAGGACGAGTTGGAGGAGTTGGCGAACGAGTTCAACGCCATGACCGTGCGGCTGCGGGACATCTACAAGAGCCTCGCCCAGCAGGTGAACGAGCGGACGCGGCAACTGGTGCGGTCCGAGCGGATGGTGAGCGTCGGCTTCCTGGCGGCGGGCGTGGCCCACGAGATCAACAACCCGCTGGCCAGCATCGCCTTCTGCTCGGAGGCCCTGGAACGCCGGCTGCAAGACCTGCTGACCAAGTCGCCCGGCGACGCCGACACCATCGGCAAGTACCTGAAGATGATCCAGCAGGAGGCCTTTCGGTGTAAGCAGATCACCCAGAAGCTGCTGGATTTCAGCCGCAGCGGGGGCCGCCGTGAGCCGATCGACCTGACCGGCCTGATCGCCGACGTGCTCGAAGTGGCCCAGGTGTTGCCCAACGCGAAGGGGAAGACGGTCGAGTTCACCGCCGACGGCCCGCTGACGGCCGTCGTCAGTTGGGCCGACATCAAGAGCGTGGTGCTCAACCTGGTGGTGAACGCACTCGACAGCATGACCGAGGGCGGCAAACTGACGGTTTCGCTGACGCACACGGACGCCACCGCCGAGATGCTGTTCACCGACACCGGGTGCGGGATGACAGCGGACGTGCTGGAAAACATTTTCGAGCCGTTCTACACCCGCAGCCGCACCGGCAACGGCACCGGGCTGGGGCTGAGCATCAGCCACCAGATCGTGGACCAGCACGGCGGCACCATCGCCGTCAGCAGTGCGGGCGCCGGCCAGGGGAGTACCTTCACTGTGAAACTGCCGCTCTCGCCCGCCCCGGCCGCCAAGGCCGCCCCGCCGCCCGAACCGACCCCGCGGCAGCGGCCCGCGATGGCCGCCGCCTGAACGAAGGCACCCCACTCGCGGAGCGAGTGGAACACATAGAGACGGACCTCGGAGACTTGTCTTGGCACACCCCCCGGCCACCCCGCCTCACAACCGACTCCGCGTGCTGTTCGTGGACGACGAACGGTCGTTGCAAGAGTTCATGCGGACCGAACTGCCGCGATTGGGTCACGACGTGGTCGTCTGCCCGAACGGCACCACCGCGCTACAGGCCATCGCCGCCCACACGTTCGACATCGCCATCCTCGACATCCGCATGCCGGACATGACCGGCATCGACGTACTCCAACGATTGAAGCAGGTGTCGCCGGACACCGACGCGGTGATGATGACCGGCTACGCCAGCGAGGAGAGCATGGTGCAGGCCATGCGGCTCGGGGCGTGCGACTACCTCCGCAAGCCGTGCAAGATGTCGGAGATCGAGGCGGTGCTGCTGCGAGCGGCCGACAAGAAGCGGCTGAAGTCGAAGGCGGCGGCGCTGGAAGCCCGCGTGCAGGCGGCGGAAGGCCCCGGCGGGCTGATCGGCAACAGCCCGGCCATGCAGCCGGTGTTGCAGTTCGTGGAGAAGTTCGCCCCGACCGACGCCCGCATCCTCATCACCGGCGAGACGGGCACCGGCAAGGAGGTGGTGGCACGGGCCATCTACACGCACAGCCGTCGGGCCGACATGCCGTTCATCCCGGTGAACTGCGGGGCGCTGTCGAACACGCTCGTCGAGAGCCAACTGTTCGGTCACAAGAAGGGGGCGTTCACCGGGGCCGACCGCGACCACAAGGGGTTCTTCGAGGTCGCCAACGGCGGCACGCTGTTCCTCGACGAACTCGGCGAACTCGACCTGAACGTGCAGGTGAAGCTGCTCCGCTTCCTGGAGGCGGGCGAAATCCAGCGGCTCGGCGACAACCAGCCGATCATCGTGGACGTGCGGGTCGTCTGCGCCACCAACAAGAACCTGAAGCAGATGGTGGCCGAACGGCGGTTCCGCGAAGACCTGCTGTTCCGCCTGAACCAGTTCCCGATTCACCTGCCGCCGCTCCGCGACCGCAAGCAGGACATCCCCAGCCTGGCCGTTCACCTGCTCGCCGTCGCCGCCAAGCGGCCGCCGGAGACGGTCGCCGACCTGCTCACGCCGGAAGCGATTCAGGTGATGTACGCCCACCACTGGCAGGGGAACGTGCGGGAACTGAAGAACGCGATGGACTACGCCTGGATCGTGAGCGGCGGGCAGCCGATCACCCCGGACCACCTGCCACAAGAGGTGCGAGGCGGGGGCATGGGCGGGTATGGTGCCCCGCAACCCCAGGGCTACGGCCCGCCGCCGACGATCCCGATGCCGCAGCAGTACCCCCCCATGCCGACGCCGGGCTACGCACCGCTGACGCCCGCCGCCGCTGACGGCCCCACCCGCACCCTCGCCGACATCGAGATGGAGTACATCCTCCAGACCTACGCCAAGAACAAGTTCAACAAGCAGCGGACGGCCGACGAGTTGGGGATCAGCCTGAAGACGCTCTACAACAAGCTGCACAAGTACGAGGAAGAGCGGCAACACCGGGCCGGCTAGTAGCCGCGAGCCGGAGGCGAGCGCGTGGTAGTCCTGACTCGCTCGCCTCCGGCTCGCGGCTACTTCTTGAGGCCCGGCGTGGCGTTGAACTGCACCACCGGCTTGTCGTTCTTGTCCTTCGCGTTCCAGACGGCCACCTCGCCGGCGAACGAGCCGGCGGCGACGAGCGTGCCGTCCGGACTGAACGCGGTGGCGTACACGAAGTCGGTCAGCCCGCTCAGCGTCTTCGTCGCGGCCAGTTTGTCGGCGTCCCACACCTTCACCGTCTTGTCGGCCGAACTGGTGGCGAAGAGTTGGTCCTTCGGCGAGAACGCGATCTTGAACACCTCGTCGTTGTGCCCGCCGGTGTTCTTCATCTGCTTGCCGTCGCCGCCCGGCTTCCACGTCCGCACCTGCTTGTCCGCCCCGACCGAGAAGCCGACGCTGCCGTCCCCCTTCACCGCCACCCCGTACACGATGTTCTGGTGATCGGGGAACGTCATCACGCTCTCCTTCGCCTTCAGGTCCCACACTTTCGCCGTCTTGTCCCGCGAGCCGCTGAGCAGGTACTTGCCGTCGGCGGTGAACGCAATGCCCAGCACCCAGTCGGCGTGGTTCTCGATGGTCTGTTCGAGCTTGGCGGCCGTCGCCCCGCCGGAGATGTCCCATACGCGAATGGCCCGGTCGCACCCGCCGGCCGCCAGCTTCTTGCCGTCCGGCGACAGGGCCAGGCAGAGGACCGAATCGTCCGCGTCGTGCAACTGCTTCACCATCACCTTGGTGTCGTTCACGCCGTCGAGGTAGTCCACACCGGCGTCGGTCTTCGTCGGCTTGGCGGAGAGGTCGTAGATTCGCACGTCACCCTCTTGCCCCGGTCGGCTGCCGGCCACCGCCAGCTTGCCGTCGGGCAGGAAGGCCATCGCGTAAGCCCGTTCCGCACGGGTGTTGATCCGCTTCTGAAGTGTGCCCTTCGCCGCGTCCCACACGGTCAGCTCGTAGTGCCCGCCGACGACGAGGCTCTTGGCGTCCGGGGTGAAGGCGAGGGCGTTCACCACGATCGGCTTGTCGAACGCGACCGGCGGGGTCGGCGGCTTCCACCGCACCCGCAGTTCCTTCAGCAGGTCGGCCTTCGGCTCGATCCCCTGGTCGAGCTTCGCCCCCTGCTTGATCCACTCGGCCACCACGGCCGCCTTCTCCGCCGGCACCGCGTCGCCCTTGTCCCGCGGGGGCATCCGCCGTTCCTCCTTCGTCACCATCAGGCGGTGCATCTCGCTGTCGGCCGCCTTGCCGGCCAGCACCGGCTCCCCGTCCGAGCCGCCGGCCATCAGCTTCTCGAACGTGGTCATGTCGTACTTGCCGCTCCGCTTCTTGGCGTCGTGGCAGGCGAAGCAGTTCTCCTTCAAAATCGGGGCGACGTCGTTGATGAAGCTGACCGGCTTCTGTGCGAAGGCGGAAAACGTGAACAGGCAGGCGGCGAGGGCCGCGAGCAACCGGCGGGGCATGTGCAGACTCCGCGGAAAGGTGCAGTGGGGTGGGCAGTGTCAGCCCGACGCGCGAGCGAGGGGCGAACCACACCCGCACAGGTGGTTCGCCCCTCGCTCGCGCGTCGGGCTTACTGACTGTGCGGTGGTGGGTGCCATCAGTGTAACACCCACATTCAACACCGCACACCGCGAAGGAGTTCCGCGCGGTCCGTTGTCACTTGGACTGGTTGTTCGAGTTCTTGTTCGAACCGCCCGGTTTGAGTTGCTTCGTGATGTCGAGTAGCCAGGCGGCTTGTTCCTTCGTGGCGTCGTACACCAGCACCCCTTTCTTCGAGTCGCCGGTCACTTTGACCTTCCGCGACGCCTCCGCCCCGAACTTCGCCGTCAGCAACCCGTGGACAAGTTCCGCCGCCTCGTTGATATTCCCGCCAAACTCGGCCAGCGTGCCCAGGTACAAGCCGTCGTCCGATTTGTCTGCCTGCTTCTTCTTGAGGGCAAGGAGTTCCGCCGCCAGTTGGTCGATTCTGGCCTGAAGCGCCTTCTCATCCGCGTTCTCCTTGGCGGTTCGAAGTTGCTTCTCCTTTGCGAGTTGCAGCGCCTTTTCTTTGAGGTCGTCGGCCGCGGTGGGCGGCACCTTCTCCGGCTGCTTCGTGCCGGGTTTCTCCAGTTGCTTCTCCAGGAGTTTTTCCGCGGCGGCCTTGTCCGGCACCTTCCGGAAGCCTTGCTCCAGCAACTTCCCAGTCACTTTGTCGAACGTCGTGACCGACGCGCGGCGGAACACTAGCGTCGGCACCGCCTCGCCGTCCTTCCCCTTCGTCTGCCCCTTCATGGTCACCACGCCGACGAACGTGTACCCCTTCGCCTCCACGCCCTTGACCGTCTCCTCGAACTCCCCGGCGGTGGGGGCGAACCCGGCCTTCTGTCCGAGGTAGAGGAACTCGGGGCTCTTCGCATCCCCGTCCTTCTGGACCCGCTCGAACAGCTTGTTCAGGTCGGAATAGTCGGCTTCACTCCATTTCTTCTGCGCGTCGCCCAGTTGCTTCTTCGCCTCGTCGAGGTGCTTCTTGTACATGCCCTCGTACTCGCGCAGCTTCGCCTCCTCCGCCTCGACCTTTTTCTTCAGGTCGTCCAGCACCCGCTTCTTCTCGTCCTGTGCCTCTGTCTTCGTCAGCTCCTTCGTCGCTTCCTTCGGCTTGTCCTGGGCGTTGGCCGTCCACACCCCGCCCATGCCCAGGGCCAGCCCGCCGCTCGCCAGTACCGCCATCACCCACCGCTTCGCGTTCATGGTCGCCATACCCAGTACTCCGTGGGAAAGGGAAAGGATGTTCGCCGGCACCGGACCGCCGGCCACCAGATCGCACGCTTTGGCCGACACCGCCGCCGGCACGTTCGACGCCCCGACGGCCACCGCCCCGACCGCCGCCAGCCCCGCGGTCAGCCCGCGGGCGCTCAACCGCTCGAACAGAGTTTGCTTCGCCCGACTCAGCCGGGCCGAGAAGGTGCCGAGTTTCAGCCCCAGTTGGTTGGCCGCCTCGGTGGTGCCCTTCCCTTCGAGCACGCACAGGATGAACGGCGCCCGCAGGGTGTCGGGCAGTTGGGCCAGTTCGGCGTGGACGGTGGCGAACGCCTGATCCCACGCGGAATCGGCGACCGGCCGGGCCGCCTCGCTTCGGGCCGAGGCCTTCTCCCGTTTCGCCCGCCGGGCGGACGTGCGGTGAACCTGCTGGCACACGCGGTACGCCACCCCGTGCAGCCACGGGCCGAGCTTGTTGGTGTCGCGGATCACCTTGGCCGACTTCGCCAGGGTGAGGAAGGTGGCCTGGAAGGCGTCGTCGGCGTCGGCCTCGCCGGCCAGCAGGTGGCGGCACTGCCCCCACACCAGCCGGCCGTACCGCCGCACCAACTCGGCGAACGCCTGCGGGTCGCGGCTTTCGGCGAACTTACGGAGCAACACCGTATCCGCCTCGGCCGAGCGGGACACATGGTCGATCAGCGATCGCAGCCGCGGGGTCATCACAGATATGTTGCCGCGACGGGCCGAGTTGTGCAGCCGAAATGTAACTGCCCCCTACGACTCGCGGTCACGAGCGCAGGTTGAACAGCTTCCGCACGGCTTCCAGCAGCGTCGTCTCGCCGGCGTCGTGCGGGGCAGCGTCCTTGAGTGCCGCGATCGGCCCGTGCAGCAGTTTGTTCTGGAACTGGCGGAACGCAATCTCGATGGCTTCTTTCTCGGCCGGCGTCAGCTTGCCGTTCAGCTTGCCCAGCAGTGGCCCGAGCACCTCGTCCCGCAGTTTGTCCGCCTCGCCGAACAGTTCCTTGATGACCGGCCCGCTCTTCCGCCGTTTCCAGTCGTCGGCGAACTTCTTCACTTCCACTTCGACGATCGCCTCGGCCGGGGTGACGTGCTTCTTCCGCACGCCGAGCGTCTTCTCCCGCACCCGCGTCAGGTCGTCGATGTTGAACACGAACACCGCGTCGCCGTCGTGAATGGCCGGGTCGAAGTCCCGCGGCACGGCGATGTCGAGTACCACCAGCGTGTGCCCGTGCCGCTTCGGTCGGACGTGCTTGTCGAACCGCGACCGCGGCATGATCGGCTCGTTCGCCCCGGTGGTGCTCAGCGCGATGTCGGCTTCCGCCAGTGCCGCGTCCAGCCGATCCCACGGCACGGCCGTGCCGCCGCACCCGGCCGCCACTTCCTCCGCTTTCGCCGGGCTACGGTTGGTCACCAGAATCCGCTTCGGTTTCAGTTCCTCCAGGTGCTTGAGCGTCAGTCGGGCCATCTTCCCGGCCCCGATCACCAGGATGGTTTTGTCGCCGAAGTGGTCGAACACCTGCCGCACATAATCGACCGCCACGCTCGACACGGAAACGTGCCCGTGGGCGATGCCGGTTTCCGTTCGCACCCGCTTGGCCACCCGCAGGGCGTGCGGGAACAGCGCGTTCAGCAACGGGCCGGTCGCACCGAGCGATTGGGCCAACTCGAAGGCCTGCTTCACCTGCCCGGCGATCTGCCCTTCCCCGACGATCAGGCTGTCGAGGCTGGCCGACACGCGGGACAGGTGCCGCACGGCGTGATCGTCGGCGTGTTCGTACAGCAGCGGACGGACCTGTTCGACCGGCACGCCGTGGACGGCGGCAAGGAAATCGGCGGCGGTGGAAACATCGAACGGCGGGGCGTTCAGCGGGCGGGCGACGTACAGTTCCACCCGGTTGCAGGTGGACAGCAGCACCGCCTCGCACCCGTCGCCGGTGCCGAGCGACTGCACGGCCACCCGCTGCTTGGCGTCGTCGAAGGCCAGTTTTTCACGCAGTTCCACCGCCGCCGTGCGGAAGTTGCACCCGATCGCCCGGAGGTTCATGGCGAAACCTCCTCGGGCATTCCGCTCTCTTGGGGTCGCTGCTCGTTGGCGAACGGGTGGGCGGCCAGCAGCACCGCCAACATCAGCCCGAACGCGGCGATGGTCAGCCACGCCAGCCGCCGGCCGGACACGTGGGCCGAGTACCGCAGGTACAGCAGCACGCAGAACACCGCCCACAGGCCGACCGTGCCGAGCACCTTCAGGCTGAACCAGTTCTCGGCCAGCCCGTGGTACTGCCGCAGCAACACTGCCCCGAGCAGCAGGCCGAGGGTGAGCAGCGGGAACGCCAGGTTCACCGCCCGCCGTTTCATTAGTTCCTGCCGGTCGATGCTGAGCAGGGTCTTGCGG
>Ga0105237_10009017_pt1 | contig 10723 bp, 10 predicted proteins | sample KBSC24metaG_FD_81520 | JGI IMG/M metagenome (GOLD analysis project Ga0105237, IMG submission 81520) | Corn rhizosphere microbial communities from Kellogg Biological Station, Michigan, USA - KBS C2-4 metaG | ecosystem: Host-associated > Plants > Roots > Rhizosphere > Soil | place: Michigan, USA... | reverse complement strand
CCATCGATCTGGCGCAGCCGCCGCTTGCCGTACTGATAGTCGGCGTTCTCACTGCGATCGCCGTTGCTGGCAGCCCACGCTACCACCTTCGTCACGGCCGGGCGTTCCCTGGTGAGCAGAAACCGATGCTCCTCTTTAAGGCGCTGTAGCCCACCCGGCGTTATGTAGTTTTTGACTCGCGTCGCGGGCTCGTCGGCTTGCGGTATTCTCGTAAACCCTTTTCGCATATGGTAGTCCTTCCAGCACGTCCCAAAAGAGCTTGCCGACCGCGCCGCAAATTTCCGGTGAATGATCTCCGTAGCCTCGCGACTTCATATTCGCACGCGATCCTATCCATCATCTCGGACACATATGGACGAAGGCATAGTGAGCCAGAATGACTCGCGCAAAAGTCGCCTGCCGTTTGCGAACTTGTCACCGCTATTTTTGGGCTTCAGGAAGGGTGAAGTCCCTCCGAGGGATGGCGAAAACCGATGAATTCACGTCGGCAATAGTTTATTGCTCGAAGGGCTTTTCCGTCTCCATGGCCAACCAAGCTCGCGATATTCGCTCCGGTGATACCTTGACTTGTAAGAAATAATTTAGTACTAAATAAATAGTTTTGAGCCTTTGGGAACTTTCGATACGGTTGCGATCGTGCGGCCCGCAAAGCGGCAAGGAGGTGGATATTGCGTTATGTCGTACATGCAGCGATGGCCTTAATTTGCGTAAACTTGCGGGCGCAGGCTCCTCCCGATAAACCCGAGTTCGAAGTAGCGTCGGTTAAGCCCGCAGCAAATGAGCAATCGGGCGGCCTCGGAATGCGGCTGCGGGAGATGATGCGAAGCGGTCGGCCACCCGGCATGATTCCGATGGACAGCCCGGGTCGCGTTCACCTGGAGAACTGGGCATTACTCGACCTGATTGCCGCTGCGTACAACGTGCGTGCCACCCAGGTGTCCGGCCCTGCGTGGCTTTCCGATCAGGGCTTTGATATCGAAGCCAAGGTGACTCAGGGCACTCCGAAGGAAGCGTTAAATGCGATGCTGCGATCGTTGCTGGAAGAACGCTTTGGTCTGAAAGTGCATCGCGATAAGCGGACCGGTCAGGGTTTTGCGCTGGTGGTGGGCAAAAACGGGCCTAAGCTGAAACCCGCTGAAGCGCCGCCCGGACCGCAGAAGCGTGCGGCGGACCAACGGAAGCGAGTGCAGGAAGATCAAGAAAGCGGCACCGCCCGAGTGGGACTCAGCCGCGCAAACTTCCCGTCGATCACCACCGAACAATTGGCTTTCCAGTTGGAGCGGTTCGCCGAGGCGACTGTGGCCGACGAGACCGGTCTGACCGGAACGTATCACGTTGCCATCGAGACCTGGAAAAATGCCGATGTTCCAGGAGGCACCCTCTTCGATGCTGTCGAGAAACTCGGCCTGAAGCTGGAGGCGCGTGAGGTGTCCATTGAAACTGTGGTGGTAGATCAAGTCCACAAAATGCCGACTGGGAATTAGGGAGATCGTATTAAGACAACTTGATTGGTTTCCGGAAGCGTGGGGGGTGCTGTCACGGGGTGAGGATGCAGATTCGCAGACTCACGCGGTTGACGAATGGCTTCAGCAAATAGATCGAAAATCACCGCGCGCTATCTTGCATTTCGCGCACTACAACTTCTGCCAGCTTTACGGCACACTCCGCGTGACGCCTGCCATGGAAGCGGGAATCACCGATCACGTTTGGAAAGTTTTCGGAGTTGCTCGCATAGTCTGATTCCGAGCTTAGACGCCGGGAGGGATTCGGGCGTACGATATAGCAGGTCCTAATCCTAATCGACAGCAAAACCGACTGGCTCCAACGGGCGTCATGACCGCTCCAACGTGCCGGTGTCAGCAAGCCCTTGAAGTTTACCACGGAGGGTTGCGATGTGGATGCTACAGACCGACGATGCGATGTCACTTACTCCCGAAGAACTCGCTGAGGCCATTAAGCAGATTAAGAGGGCGATTAAGCCGCCTCGCGCCAAGACTAGCGACACATTTATTCCATCTTGGATTCAAGCCGCTTGCGCCATATTAGGTGTCGTCTCTATTATTTTCAGCGTCGCGTGGTGGTGTAGTTCCGTAAAATTCTGATCTCAAGTCCCTGCAAGGCACGGTCGGCGAAATAAAGACATCCTTCAATAATCTTCAGGGTGCTGTTTGGAGCATGCGGGCGGCGGGCCATCCACGTGAAGTACTCAAGGGCATGGCCGCTGCCGACCCATCCGTCTTGGCAAAATCCCTATCAGTTCTAGAGGAGATCGCCCAGCAGCCACCCAGCGAATTCAGGGCCGATGCGAAGTCCCTGCAAGAGGTAGCCTACAGGCTCGACAAGGCTCAGGAGAAGGGCGTGGAATATTGGCGCACGGCACTGCGCTTTTCTCAGTTTGCTACCGCCGCGTTGTACTCGGACGTTCCGCCCGCCGGTCCGCCTTGGGGTTTACACTACGACCACGCGAAGGGCCTGGAATACAGAAATGGGAGCCTCGAAGGAGTGCCCGTATTTTTTGGTGATGCAGAGGCTAAGGTGACCAATGCAACCTTTGTGAAGTGTAGAATTATCTTCGCAGCGAATGCGACCGTTCACTTCGAGAAGGTTACGTTTATCAATTGCGTTTTCGAATTTCCGTCGGGAGGTGATTTATTGCCGCCGTTCCGAGAAATCGCCAAGACGCTGCTCGCGACGGGCCTTAAAACAGCGTTCATCCCATCGGCCTAAAGCACCATTTTCGATCCTGAAGTAGTGATACGATTTGGCGGTACGGTTTTGGCCCAGCTAGTGTAGTGCGTCAGAGTTAGTAACGATTATCAGTCGCCACCGTCCTCCCAATGGGAGGGCAACTGGTACGTGTCGCGGGACCCATTTCGTTGCATCCCGATAGAGACATCGCCACCGAGTTGGGGCGTTCGCGGGCTTGAAAGCCAACCATCATTATTAGAGAATCAAACGCATGCAGCGATTGCCGGGTCCGCGGTATTGGGTAATTATGACGCTTTTGGCCGTCAACATGTCACTTCCAGGGTTGGCCGCGCAGCGGACAATGCCCCTCTTAGGAGGGTGGGCTGCGAGGCTCGACATTTCTTCACGTCCCACTGTCCTTCGCCTTCGAGTCACCGAGACTCCAAACCACGAATATACCGCCACCGCGTTTCTAAATCCGGAGCCAATTGGGCTTCGCCCGCTGGTCAATATTAAGGTTAATAGGGATGGATCGTCCTGGTCTCTGGCCACAGGTGAGGCACCGAACCTATTTCGGTTAGACGTGCGCCAAAACGGCGAAGGCTTCGTCACGACCTACACGGTGGGCAAGGCAGCGGGCCGAGCCCAACTGCGGCGGCTGTCCGATGATGCCGCCATGAACAGCCAGTACACAGGAGCGTACGTTCTATCGTCCGGGGAGCACATCTATATCCGGAGGGTCTTCGCGGGTTTGCTGGCGGGAACCGTTCTCAGTTATCTGGAGGAGAGAACCGGTAGAAGCGGGATCCTTTATCTAGTAACGTCGAATTCCTTCGTTGCAGGACCGAGCTTCGCTGTTCCAGATCCGGTTGGTCTCACGGTTACGTTTAGGGGAGATCCAACTGCAAGCTTGGTGTGGAAGCCAATCGGTCACAAGGGCCTTATCGGGGAAAAAAGTACCTCATACAAACGACAAGACGTTCAGATACCTGTGCAAGACGGCTCGCTGGGTTGCGAAGCCCTTATTCCTGTCAGCACAGGCAGACATCCGGGAGTGGTACTCGTGCCTGGAAGCGGCGGTGTTGATCGTTTCGCAGACTTCTACGTCATGGCAGACGTCTTCGCCCAGCACGGTATTGCTTCGTTGGCGTGCGACAAGCGGGGTACCGGCGTGTCGACGGGAGATTGGCGCTACCAGTCGTTTGAACAGCAAGCGAAAGACGTGGTGGCAGGTATTCGGTATTTGCAGGATCGCATTGAGGTTGACCCCTCTGGTGTCGGCGTGTGGGCTTTCAGTCAGGGTACTTACGCGGGTCCCATCGCGGCTTCGACCGGTCAGGCCTCATTCCTGATCCTCGTTGCAGTGGAGGCGATTTCGCTCCGTGAGGCAGTGGTGATCTCAAACGTCGAAAAGTTGCGCCGCCAAGGCGTTCCTAATGAAGAAATCACGCGCTATAAGGACTATATGGGGCGTTGGCAGCAAGCCATTATGGAGAAAGATTTTAAGGCCGCCGAGCGCGCCTACCAGCAGTACGAGGGCGCCACTTGGTTGCCGGGGAATCGTCCGGCGGAACAGGCCTGGACTACCGATTGGATGTGGGACCGCGCCCGACTCACGTGGCCATATGAGCCAGCGCCAGTCTTGCGAACCATTAAGATGCCGGTGTTGGCTTTTTGGGGATCGGAAGACCAGGAAACACTTCCATCCGTACACCGACCTGCTTTCGAGCAGGCCCTTCGCGATGTAGGAAATTCAGACTACACACTCAGAGTGATTGCCGGAGTGGGGCACAGCCTCTGGCTCGACGCTCCGCTCGTCGGGAGTATTGGATACACGCCAGAGTACATCCCGGGCATGCTGGAGTGGCTGCGGACGAGAATTACCGACAAGGTTAAGAACTAGTGTAGTGGCTCATGCAGAATGCCGATTATCCAGGGACTTGCGAGCGCGCTTGACCTTTTCGAGGATGTCGGCTGCTTTCGCGGTCCAAATGAATGGCTTGGGTTGATCGTTGTGCTTGTCAATATAAGCGCCAATGGCCATGATCAACTCCTCGACATCGCGGAAGCTGCTTCTTCGCAGGCCGTTTTCAGTGAGATCGCGGAAGAAGCTTTCGACCATGTTCAGCCACGAACTGCTGGTCGCTGTGAAGTGAAGGTGAAACCGCGGATGGCGCGCCAACCACCGCTGCACCTTCGGATGTTTGTGCGTCGCGTAACTATCGACAATCAAGTGGAGGACCTTGTCGGCGGGTGTGAGGTCGTCGATCACTCGAAGGAAGCGCAGCCATTCTTGATGTCGATGACGGTCATCGCACATGGAGATTACTGTGCCGTCGAATGTGTTGAGCGCAGCGAATAAGGTGGCAGATCCATTCCGACTTGTAATCGTGCGTCATGGTTCCGCAGCGGCCCTTCTTCAGCGGCAGACCTGGTTGCGTCCGATCGAGAGCTTGAATCTGGCTCTTCTCATCGGCGCAGAGTACGATTGCGTGTTCCGGTGGGTTTAGATAACGCCCGACAATCGTTCCAGTTTTTCGGCGAAAAGGGGATCGTTGCTCAGCTTGAATGTGCGCACCAGGTGCGGCTTAAGCCCATGGGCGTGCCAGATGCGACGAACGCTCGCTTCACTAAGTCCCGCGGCGGCGGCCATCGTTCGCGTACTCCAATGCGTGGAGTTGCTTGGCTTCTCTTGAGTCGTCTTGGCGACCACCCGCATGACCTGCTGATCCGAGATTGTGCGGGGGCCACCCGGCCGCGGAGCGCCTTCTCTAACGCGGCGAAACCATCATCCAAGAGCCGCTTGCGCCAGCGCGACACCTTCTCTGGCGTGATGCTCAACTCCGCAGCAATTTGTTGATTCTCAAGACCACCAGCCGCTCGCAGCACGATGCGAGCACGTTCCACCCCGCGAGCCGGCATAGAGCGAGCCCGCGAATGTTGTTCCAGGACCGTTTGCTCTTCCAGGGTCAAATTGATGGGCTGCGCTACACGCATCGGCTCGTCCTCTATTGTAAGGACGCGGCCGTTACTATTCCTTACGCACCACACTAGGTAAGTTTAGGCTTGGTCTGGCGCGGTACGGCATGGCTTGGGTGCCAATGGCACAAAGGTGAGACCCTGAGGACAACAACTTGGGGGCTTTATTGGCTTATGAAGCAGGGTCTTGACAAAAGGATACGCCTTGCGAGCGACAGCAGTAACCCACTGATTCTACAAGCTGAATAATCTTACATTTTCGCCAGCAACGCAGCCCGTGACATGACCAGCGTGGGCGGCTACTTGACCAGCCGCATTCTGATGTGTGATTATTCATGGTAGTGAATAAACATTCACACATTGTGCAGCCATGGCCAGCCTCGTGACGCCGGACCAAATCCTTAGAATCTCAGCGAGCGATCTGCTCAGCGACCTCGACCTTACCAACGACGAGCTGGTCTACCTGCTCGATCTCGCCGACGAAGTGAAGCGCGATCCGCGCTCCTATGGGCGCGTGCTGGAAGGACAAAACCTCGCGCTGCTGTTCGAGAAGCCGTCTTTGCGAACCAAGCTCACGTTCGAAATCGCGATCCGGCAGTTGGGTGGAAGCTCGGTGTTTATCGAAGGGCCGATCGGCGTGCGCGAGCCGTTGAAGGATGTCGCGCGCAATCTGGATCGCTGGGTCAACGCGATTGTGGCTCGTGTGTTCGCGCAGAGCACCGTGGAAGGGCTCGCGCAGTGGGCATCGGTGCCGATCATCAATGCGCTGAGCGACGCTTATCATCCCTGCCAGGCGCTCGCCGATGTGCAGACGATTCGCGAACGCTTCGGACATCTTGCCGGGCTGAAATTGACGTTTATCGGCGATGGCAATAACGTCGCACAGTCGCTGATGCTGACGGCGCTTCGCCTCGGCATGGATTTTGCGCTGGGATGTCCGCAGGGGTATCTGCCGAATCCGGACGTGGTCACACAAGCGGAAGGACTGGCCGCGGTTTCCGGCGCGTCCCTCCTCATCACACACGATACCGCCGCTGCTGTGAAGGGCGCTCATGCGGTCTACACGGATGTGTGGGCGAGTATGGGACAGGAGCAGGAGGCGGTACAGCGGCGCAAGGATTTCCACGGGTTCCAGGTGAACGACGAGTTGTTCGGCAAGGCGAGTCCGGACGCGATCTTTATGCACTGCCTGCCCGCCAAGCGGGGCGAAGAGACCACTGACTCCATCATGGAGCACGAACGCTCGGCCGTATTTCAGCAGGCCGAAAATCGGCTGCACGCGCAGAAGGCGCTGCTGCTGATGATGCTGGCATAATCGGATAGATATGACATCGATGAAAGCACACGCCATCTCAGGCGGAAACGATACGTCCGCCTTATGAAGCTCTGGGGAGGACGTTTCGAAACAGGACCATCGGAAGTATTTGAGCGGTTCTCGGGATCGCTGGACTTCGACCGCAGGCTACTGGATGCCGACATTCGCGGCTCGCAGGCCTTCGCGCGGGCACTGGAGCGCGTCGGGATTCTGAGTGCGGAAGAGCGCGAACAGATCGTGGCGGCGTTCGAGCACATTCGGGAGGAGTCCACGACTCCTGACTTCTATACGGGCGCGACGGACGAAGATGTTCACACGCTGGTTATCCGCAAGTTGAAGGAGCGGGCCGGCAAGGTCGCCGATAAAATTCACACCGGGCGAAGCCGGAATGAGCAGGTTTCCCTCGATACGCGGCTCTGGCTTCGCGAGGAGTGCGACCGTGTGCAGGAGTTGCTGCGCGCGGTGATGGGTGCGCTGTTGAAACTGGCAGGCGAATATCCCGACGCGATCATTCCCGGCTACACGCACCTGCGGCGCGCACAGGCGGTCTTGTGGCCGCACTACCTGCTGGCTTACTTCGAAATGTTTGCGCGCGATTGGGAGCGGTTCGGCGAAGCTCGTGCGCGCACCAATCTGCTGCCGCTGGGTTCCGGCGCACTGGCTGGTAGCGGCTTTCCATTCGACCGCGCGGCGATCGCGCAGGACCTGGGTTTCGACGGCATCACGCGGAATAGCATGGATGTGTCTGGCGATCGCGACTTCGCGCTCGACTTCCTGTATGCCGCGAGCGTGACGATGATCCACCTCAGCCGCATAGCCGAAGACTGGATTTTGTATTCGAGCGAAGAGTTCGCGTGGCTGGAGCTGGGTGACGGCGTCACGAGCGGCTCGAGCTTGATGCCGCAGAAGAAGAATCCCGACTCGCTCGAACTGATTCGCGGTAAGAGCGGGCGCGTGATGGGCAGTCTCACATCGCTGATGGTGACGATGAAGGGTCTGCCGATGACCTACAATCGCGACATGCAGGAGGACAAAGTACCGCTCTTCGAGGCATCCGATCAGTTGAGCGGCTCGCTGGAGATGATCCGGGTGGTGATCGAGTCGGTGAAGCTGAAGCCAGCGCCTCCCGCGCAGGCCGCAGAAGAGAGTTGGGTGATCGCGACCGATTTGGCGGAGGCGCTGGCGCGCGCCGGCACGCCGTTCCACCAGGCGCACCAGATTGTGGGCCGCTTCGTTTTGGAGAGCGTCCGGGGCGGGAAGAAGCCGGCCGACTGGACGTCGGAAGAGATGCGCCAGTTTGCGCCTGAGTTTACAGGCGAGATGGCAGAGCTGCTGGATCCGAGAAAAGGGATCCGGTCTCGCGAGGTGCCGGGCGGGACCGGACCTGCCGCGGTGGAAGCGGCTCTCGCAGCCGCGAAAGAACGCCTCGAAAGGATGATGTAATGACCAAGACCTACCGGCAAGGCCAGATCCTGAAGCTGATCCGTTCGAAAAAGATTTTCACGCAGGACGAACTCGCCGAGGAGTTGGGCAAGTTGGAGATTGCTGCGACGCAAGTGACGCTCTCACGCGACATTCGCGATCTGCGCCTGGTCAAGACGCGGGATGGCTACCAGGAAATGGCCGCCGAGGAGACGGGCCCGCACTTTTCGAACCTTGCGGCGGAGTTCTTGAAGGATGTACTGCGCGCCCAGAATCTGATTGTGCTGAAGACTTCGCCTGGGCATGCGAATTCGGTGGCGGTCGCGCTGGACAACGAAGAGTGGCCACAAGTCGTCGGTACGATTGCCGGTGACGACACGATTCTGGTGATTGCTCCCGACACGCCTACTGCGGAAGCGGTGCAGGAGAAGTTGCTGGAATTGCTGGATCGGGGATAGATCGGATCGCTTCTCAGGAACACACCTTGTCGAAGCATCCGTAATCTTCCGAGCCGTGACCGCCAGGGAGCGGTGTTTTTGCGCCATTTGTTCCTTCACAGTCCTGCCGCGTCACAGGCGCGGCCTCCGCTCCCTAGCGGTCGCGGCTCGGTAACATTACGAAAGCTACCGAGCAGGGGTTGACGTCACATGCACAGGCGGAAGCGCCTGTGCCACAACGGGTGCGGGCTCTAATTCCAAGGCGAGATAGCCGCAGGCGACTACTACGAGGAACATGGTGAGGACTTCGCTGTCGCCAAGATTGTATTCGGCGACGCCTTCCGTCATGGTGGCGAGAACGAGCGCGATGCCGCCGTGGAGCAGGAACTTTCGATTGCTCGGTCCGGGCGGTAAAGCGCGCACGCCGCGCCAGAAGTCGTAAAGGATCTCGAGCAGCATCCACATCATTACCAGCATCGTGGGGATGCCGCGTTCCGCTGCGTATTGCAGGTAAATATTATGCAGGTGGCCGTACCAGCCGTCGGGGCGTGGTTGCGGCACGTCCGCCGGCATGAACTCATCGAAGCGATACTTGGGGCCTTCGGGTCCGAGCCCTAAGAAGGGATGCGCTTCGATCATGCGGAGTCCGGTCCTCCACGTAACTTTGCGAAATTCGTTGGAATCGATGTTTTTGGCATGCACGAGCGAGTCGAAACGCTCGCGGATTACCGGAGGCGAGGCGAAGAATGCAATCGCGATCGCGACCGGTACCAGCGTGATCAGCCAGCGCCGCCAGAACCACACGAGATAGAGTGCCGCCACAGCAGTCGCCAGCCAGACTGCGCGTGTCTCGGCCAGCAAGACCGCTACCGCCAGAAGGCCCGCCACGCCGATCCAAAGGATCCGCCGCCTCACGTTCGGGGCGAAGAGGACGAACGCGCCGATCATGATCAGGGCGAACATCTCCTGCGCGGAAAACGTGTTCCAGTGGCTCATGAAGCCGGTGATACGTTCGCCAACGTAGAACGAATAGTCGTCGCTATTGGCGGCCTTGGCTTGCTGCAGTTTTTGCAGGAATTGAACGATGCCCCATCCCGCCGCGATGCTGCCGCAGGCCGCCCAGGTGAGGAACAGCCAGCGAATGAGCTTCATTTCGCGCAGGGCAGAGAACACGACCAGCAATTCGGCGAAGACGTAGAATTTGCGAATCTGTGGGAGACCGCCCGCTGCATTTCCGGAGAACGCCAGTGCCAGAATCGTGCCGAGGATGAAGAGCGCCAGGGGAAGCTTGATGCGAGGCAATCGGAGCGGCTCGCCGGAGAGCAACAAGGCCACCAGTGCAAGCGCGAGCAGTATCTGAGAAGCGGCGATCGAAAATATGATTGCGATGGCTGACCCGAATGCCAACCACTGGGCAGCGCGCTGCGGAAAAGATTGCGAGGCGATCATCTACTCGTAGCGTAGCGCTTCTACGGGGTCCAATCGAGCGGCACGTCCTGCCGGCCAGATTCCGAAGAACAGTCCAACTCCTACCGAGACCAGAACGCCCGATACTGCCGCCCACAGGGGGACGGTGGTTGGGAGATTGGGGAAGGCAATGCCGGCAACCAGCGAAATCGACCAGCCGAGCGCCAAGCCGAGGATGCCTCCCAGCGCGGTCAAGACTACCGCTTCCGTCAGGAACTGCACGATGATGTCGCTTCTGCGCGCGCCGATGGCTTTGCGGATTCCAATCTCGCGGGTGCGCTCGGTGACGCTGACCAGCATGATGTTCATGATGACGATGCCGCCAACCACGAGGGAAATGCAGGTCACCGGCACGACGATGGCGGCGATCAGCCCGAGCACCTGGTCGATGAAGCCGCGGATGGCGTCCGGGGTG
>Ga0105237_10009016_pt1 | contig 10724 bp, 8 predicted proteins | sample KBSC24metaG_FD_81520 | JGI IMG/M metagenome (GOLD analysis project Ga0105237, IMG submission 81520) | Corn rhizosphere microbial communities from Kellogg Biological Station, Michigan, USA - KBS C2-4 metaG | ecosystem: Host-associated > Plants > Roots > Rhizosphere > Soil | place: Michigan, USA... | reverse complement strand
CGGTGCAGCACTTTCTTGTGTCGCGATAAAAATCGTTCCGAGATAAGCCGCATCACAACCAAGTAATTCGACGGCACGGATCTCTGCTCCCCTGGTGATCGTTCCGGCCAGCACAAGAATCCCGTCGTAGAAATCCCGAACTTCTCCAGCAAGTGCGAACGGGTTAACACGACCCGCATGTCCCCCCGCTCCTGCCGCAACCAGAATCAATCCGTCGACACCTGCCTCAATCGCCTTGCGGGCGTGGCGCGTCTGGGTAACGTCATGAAGCACGATGCCGCCATATGCGTGGACGCGTTCGACAACCTTGGCTGGCGAACTGAGCGATGTAATAACGATTGGTACGCGGTGCCTGATGCAGAGATCGATATCGGCTTCAAGACGCTCGTTGGTGGCTGACAGGATCAGGTTCACGGCATAGGGCGCGATCGTGGCACTGGGGTGCGCTTGCCTGTGCCTTTCGAGTTCGGATTCGATGCGTGTCAACCATAAATCAAGCTCCCCTTGCGGCCTTGCGTTCAATGCAGGAAACGACCCGACGATCCCGGCCTTGCATTGCTCGACCACAAGTTCGATACCGGACACGATGAACATCGGCGACGATATAACCGGAAGACGCAAGCCATTTAGAAGTTTGGCACGAGGTTGCACTTCTCTCTCCTGTTGTCCGCTCACTCCGGCAAAGATAAAAGACTGAGATCGTCAGCGAACAATTCAGCCTCTTCGCGACCCGATTCATTAAGACCGCCGGCGTCGGCCAGCCGGCCTAAATGATAGTCGCTATCGCCCCAAAGCAATTCAAACAACGTGAGGCGCTTGAAATACCGGCCGATGCAATAGTCTTCCGTCATGCCGATTCCGCCGTGAAGCTGAATCGACTGCTGCCCGACGAAACGAGCGGACTTGTTGACGACAGCTTTTGCCGCGGAGACGCCGTTGGACCGGATTTTCGGATCCCTCTGCTGAACCGAGTAAGCCGCGAAAATGGCCATACTTCGCGCCTGTTCGATCGCGATCAACATCTCGACTGCTCGATGCTGAAGCGCCTGAAACGTTCCGATCGCAACACCAAATTGCTGCCTGGTCTTCAGATAGTTTACGGTAATCTCGTGCGCTGCTGACATCGCGCCGACAGCATCAGCACACAGCGCCGCAGCCGCGTCGTCGGCTACCCGTTCGATCAGCGGCAGCGCGCAGCCACGACAATCCAGCCTGGCTTCGGCATCGACTCCGTCTAACCGGATGTCGATCACGGCCCGGTCGTCTTGCGAAGTATAATTTTTCGTTTTGATCCCGCTTTCGGCCGGATCGACAAGGAAGATACCGATGTCCCCTTGAACATTTTCAATTCGGGCCGACACCAGCCATTTTTGCGCGTCCTGACCGTGAAACACGAAGCGTTTTGAACCAGTCAGGCGCCATCCGGCCGAGGTCTTTTGCGCGATCGTTTCGACCGAACTCAGATCGTATCGCGCGAACGGCTCCGCATGCGCGAAGGACACCATCAGCTTTCCCTCAGCAATCCTGGGAAGCAATCGATCCTTCAAAGGCCGGTCTTCCGAATGCGCAACCAGGCCCCCAGACACCAAAACCGTCGACAAAAAAGGTTCAACCGCAAGATTACGGCCCATAGACTCCATCACCAGCATGGTCTCGAACGGACTGCCACCAATCCCGCCGAATTCGGTATCAAACGGCAGACCGAGCAGACCCATTTCCGCGAACTGGTCCCACAACTCGCGTCGCCACGTCCAATTGCGCTTGGAGAGCGGAACGTCGGCAAGATTGTATTCGGAAAGAAGCCGGTCGACGTTCTCTTTGAGGATCCGCTGTTCGTCCGATAGTTCGAGATTCATGTCATGAACTCATTTTCCGAGATCAAGAACACGCTTGGCGACGATGTTCTTCTGAATTTCAGTTGTGCCGCCCGCGATCGTCAGCTCCCGCCAGAAGAAATAATTTGAAACTGCTCCGGCCGCCCATTCCGGACCCACCAAATCGTCGTGGTCCAGTGCCGCCTTGCCGGCGCTGTAGTCGGGCAGGAACGGAATTCCGAGAGGCTCGCAGACCTCCAAATAGATTTCTGTCGTGGCCTGTTGAAGCTCCGATCCTTTGATCTTGAGGATTGACGAAGCCGGGTCCGGTACGTTGCCGACCCCGCTGCTGCGCTGCCGCGTAATGACGCGAAGCTGCGTCAACTCGAGGGCCTTGAGTTCCGCCTCCAGCATCGAGACCTTTTGACGAAAGCGGATATCGTCCCACAACGTCCGGTTCTGCCCGGTGGGGACGTGCCGCGCCATTAACTTGGCACGATCCAGCCGCCGTTTGGAAATTCCGACGCGAGCCTGACCTCCGCGTTCATTCCCGAGCAACACTTTGGCGTAGCGCCACCCCATATTCTCTTCGCCGATCCGGTTCGAAACCGGAACACGAACATCATCAAAAAATATCTCATTGAAATGATGCTGGCCATCGATCGTGATAATCGGACGCCTCGTGATACCCGGCGTCTTCATATCGATCAGCAGATAGGTGATGCCCTCCTGCTTGCGTGCGGCCTGGGGATCCGTTCGCACCAGGCAGAACATCCAATCGGCATATTGCGCCTTGGAGGTCCATATCTTTTGCCCGTTGACAACGTATTCCTCACCTTGACGCACAGCCTTGGTCTTGAGCGAAGCAAGGTCAGAGCCGGCGCCGGGCTCCGAGAACCCCTGGCAAAACCAAAAATCAAGGTTCGCAATTCTGGGAAGGAAAAAGCGCTTTTGCTCTTCGGTACCGAATGCGATGATTACGGGTCCTACCATGTTGACGTTGAACGACAAAACCTCTGGCGCTGCTGCACGATGTCCCTCCTCGGCAAACAGGTAGCGCTGCATTGGCGTCCAATTACAGCCGCCCCATTGGACAGGCCAATTTGGCACCGCCCACCCCCTCGCAAAGAGGATCTTTTGCCAGCGCTCGACATCACTGCGATTCCAGCGCTGTTCCATCGCAATCTTTCGCCGGATATCGGCTGGCAGGGAGGATTTAATGAACGCCCTCACCTCCTCCCGAAACGCACGCTCCACCGGTGTAAGTTCAAGATCCATGATGCGCGTCCCAGCTTAAGCCTGACACATCGATATTAGCGTCGAGCGCGACGACGCCTTGGCCGTCGGGCAACACCACTAGCGGATTGATCTCGATACTTTTGAAAGCTTTGGAATTCTGAGCGGCCAGTTGAGAAAAATCGGCAACGGCGTGCGCCAGAGCCGCAACATCCGCCTTTGGCCTGCCACGAAAGCCCGAAAGAAGTGGAAAGGAACGCACCGACTGGATCATCTCTCGAGCTCGGGCCGCGTCCAGGGGAGCCCGCCGGAACGCAACGTCCGAAAGGATCTCAACCATGACACCACCAACACCGAACATGATGATGGAGCCGAAGACGGGATCGTCGCTGGCACCGACGATGCACTCCACGCCACCACCGATCATCTCCGACAGAAGATACCCATCGATGCGGGCCGTCGGGGCCAGACGCGCGACACTAGATTTCATTGCTGCCAGAGCGGCGGCGACCTCAGTAGCGTCCCTCAGACCCAGCGCGACGCCACCAACTTCAGTCTTATGGGGCAAGTCGGCGGATACGACTTTCAGCGCCAGGGGGTACCCGATGGAATCAGCAATCGCCTTGGGATCTTCGTCGCTGGATAACGATCTCTCCTTCGGAATGCGGATACCGCATTTGGCAACGATGGCTTTTGCATCAACTTCGCTGTATCGCCTGCGCTCGATAGCAGGCATATCGCGGGCCGTCGGAACGCTGACTTCCTCGTGTGAAAAGCTGCGCGAAAAGCCTGCGAGCGCTCCGACAGCAGCGACGGCGCGCGCTGCGTCTTCGAATACCAGACAACCGGCCTCGGCAAACGCTTTCGCCATCTCCGGTTCACAAACCATACTGATGCAGAAACACGCCTCAGGATAGCGGTGCATCGAGTTCTTGAGAGCAGCAAGCAGCGGCTGCGCAAGGTGCGGTGCGGAAGCTATCACCCCGATGTAGAGGATGACGGACTCGAAATCTCCCGTCGAAAGAGCGATCTCCGCGGCTTTCACAATGCTCTCGACGCCCGAATTAGTTTGCGCTGTCAAATCAATCGGATTGGTCATTGATCCGTTGGGAGCAATTAGTTTGATTTCTTGTTGTGCTGTTTCGGCCAGAGCAGGCAAGCATAGCCCGGCACGATGCGAACGATCTGCCATATGGGCGCCGATACCGCCCGATGACGTAATCAGGCAGGCACGTTCATCTTTCGGAAGGGTCCCAAAGGTGGCGGCGTAAGCCACGTCCAGAAGCTCCTCGGTTGTCTGCGCACGATGCACGCCAAATTCGCGAAAAATCACATCATAAATTGCGTCCGCACCGGCAAGCGCCGACGTATGTGATGCCACCGCCGCAGCACCTTGATCAGTCGTTCCAACCTTCAGGATGACGACCGGCTTGCGTTTCGCCCGCGCGATTCTCAAGCCCTCCATAAAGTTTTCGCTCAGACGCAGACCTTCGACATATCCGACGATGACATCGATGGAGGAGCTTTCCGCCATCCATTTTATAACTTCTCCAATCTCAACGTCGGCTTCATTGCCGGTAGCGACAAGGTGCGTGACGGACAAACCGCGCAGCTGCGCAAGCTTCAGCACGTTCGTCGCGTAGCCGCCGCTCTGACTCGCGATGCCCACCGAACGGCGCTTCTGGGCGTGCGCCTGAAAACTCCCGGTGAAGGTCAAATAGACCTTGTCCGTCGCATTGAAAGCGCCGATCGTATTAGGGCCGAGCAGCCGCATTCCGGATCGGCGAGCAACATTTGCTATCTCGGTTTGCAACTGTTTGCCTTGCGGTCCCATCTCGGCGAAGCCGGCGGTAAACACGACGACCGACCGAACCCCTTTTTGCGCGCATTCGCGAACTGCCTCGAGTACTCCATCCGCCGGAATGGCAATGATCGCCGCATCGATTTGCGCCTCTATCGCACTGATAGCGGGGTAGGATCTAACCCCCTGAATCAGCCGGTGCGACGGATTGACCGCGTACAGCTCGCCCTGATACCCGGCGGCAAGTAAATGCTTGAACGGTCTGCCACCGATCCGATCGACATTGGACGACGCCCCGATGACCGCGATCGATTTCGGCCGGAACAGCGTTTCGAGACCTGCGGTTGATTCCTTGTTCGAGAACGGCATTGTCTTATCGGGCCATCCGTCGTTGGTCGGCTAACATAAGTTGGAAAGCCGTGCTCCGGACTTCCAACATACCCTTAGATATGTCTGTAAGGATCAGCGTGCCTGGCATTCTGCCGACCTCTCCGCCGCACTATGACGCGATGCCACTCGCAGCCAGAGCGCGGGCGAGCTGCTCTTTATGCGCGTCGGTATCCATAAGAATGGCCATATGCGATGACACGACATCAAAGTGCGTGCGACGCGCCATTTCAAGACCCTGATACACCGCGCGCTTGAAGTATCTTATCGCCTCTTGCGGCTTTGCAGCGATTGTCCTTGCGATTTCGGCGGCCACCGGGAGCAGCTCGTCGTCCGAGACCACGCGATTGACGAGCCCGAGTCGCTCGGCGCTTGGTGCGTCGATTGAGCCGCTCATCCAGAACATTTCCAGGGTGCGCGCACACCCCATCATTCTCGGAAGAAAATAGCTTCCTGCGTCGCCCGCTATCATACCGAGATCAGCGCGATTCTCTTCCAGTCTTGTCGAAGTTCCGGCGATACGCAGGTCGCACATCAGCGCCATATCTAGGCCGTCTCCGCGCGCAACGCCGTTGATCGCTGCTATGACGGGCTTGTCAATGCGCTCAAGCAGAAATCCGATCTTGTGGAGCCCGCGCCAGAAGAAATGCTTTCGACCGGCCGTGCTGGATTGATCGACTCTACCAAGCTCCTCTAGATCAAGGCCGATACTAAAATCTGGTCCGGCACCGGTGATCACGATCGCGTGGACGTTGTCATCTCGCCCCGCCTCTGCGAGCGCTCGCTCCCATTCGGCGGCCATTGCTGCATCGATGGAGTTTCGCCGGCCGGGCCGATTCAGTTTGATCGTCGCCACATGGCCTTCGCTAATCGACAGCACTACCGGCGGTTCAGGTTGCATGCCAAAATCTCTCGACCGCGAAAACTCGGGCCCGCCAATTGATCTCTAGTTAAAGCAGAAAAAGCAAGGTTCCGGAAGCAACTCGACACATTCGTATTATCAGGCGCCGGCATTCCTGATATCCGATTGTAACCGCGCTTCTTTAGCACTTAAGACGGCATTAGCGAAAAGTTTGACGTCGCGGTGCTGAGGCGGCCTTCGGGATAGTCCTCTGAAAATCGCGCGGTGCTGTCTCGCCCAGGCAATTGGCGATGAACGAGGATTACTTGCCGATGAAACTCGCAAGCTTCGCTTTGCCGCCTGGCGATATTCCCTCGAATATAGATGCTTTGCGCAAAGACGTGCGCGACTTTCTGGCTGATGAACACGACAGCGGCGGCTTTAAGCGTACGGCCGAGGGCTGGGACCGCTATGACCCCCAATTCAGTCGCAAGGTCGCAGAACGTGGCTGGATCGGGATGACGTGGCCAAAGCAATATGGCGGTCACGAGCGGTCTTCGTTCGAGCGCTATGTCGTGAGCGAGGAATTGTTGACCGCAGGCGCGCCGGTGCGTGCTCACTGGCTCGCGGATCGGCAAATTGGTCCATTACTTCTGGCCGCTGGCACGGAACAGCAAAAACAGACCTTTCTTCCGAGGATTGCGGCCGGCCAGTGTTTCTTTTGCGTGGGGTTGAGCGAACCGGATGCCGGATCGGACCTCGCGTCAATACGAACGCGCGCTGAAAAGGTTGACGGCGGCTGGCGCATTTCCGGCACCAAAATCTGGACAAGCTACGCGCACCTGGCACACTTCATCAATCTTTTTGCGAGGACGGAGAGAAGGAGCGAGACAGACCGTCATGGCGGCGTAACGCAATTCATCATCGACCTCAAAGCGCCCGGCATAAAGATCAGTCCAGTCCTGAATCTCGCACGGGACCACGATTTTAATGAAGTGGTCTTTGACAACGTCTTTGTCGCGGACGACGCTGTGATTGGCACCGTCGGGAACGCCTGGAAACAGGTATCCGACGAGCTTGCGCATGAGCGAGCAGGTCCGGAGCGATGGGTTAATTCGTTTGGCGCGCTCGCTACCCTGATTGACGAGATAGGCGCATCTCCGGATGCGCGAGAGGCGGAGGCGACCGGCCGACTGGTCTCGCATCTGTGGACACTGCACCGTCTATCTTTCTCGATTTCGGCGCTGCTTCAACGTGGCGAAGTTCCAGAAGTCGAAGCTGCGATTGTGAAGGACCTCGGCACCAATTTCGATCAAAGAATGCCGGAAGTCGCGCGCGGCTTGTTGGACGAGTCGCGCCGCGCCAGCCTCTCCAACGACGCCATTGCCGTGCTGGATCGCGCGATGTTGTATGCGCCGGCGACAACAATTCGCGGAGGCACTCGCGAAATCCTGCGCGGAATCATCGCGAAAGGGCTCGGTCTCAGATGAACGAAGCTCAATCGATCTTGGTCGAAACGACGAGGCGAATCTTTTCGCAGCACTGCACGCGAGAGCTCGGGGCAAAGACTGACGCTGGGATCAGACCCGACGCCTTTTGGACGTTGCTTGGAGAAGCGGGACTGTTCGACATAACGGCGCCGGAAGAACAAGGCGGCGCTGGCGCGGAGATGTCTGACCTCTGCGCCGTCCTACGCGCGGCTGGCGCCTCGGCGGCCCCCGCGCCGCTAGCGGAAGTATCGCTGGCGGGTGAAATGATCCGCAAAGCTGGCCTGGACGTACCTGTCAAGCTTCGCACGATCGGTCCTGTCGTTCAGAGCGATATGATCAGGCTCAATCGACGGGATGGCCGCTGGCAGATTGCTGGAACTCTCCGCCGGGTGCCATGGGCGCGTCATCTCGACGGTCTGGTCGTCATTGCCGAGAGCGAGGACGGTCCAAGAACAGTTGTGATCGACGACTTTCCTATCTTGCACGAAGACTGGAACTACGCGCGCGAACCTCGTGACACGATTGTCCTTGAGGATCAGGTGCTACCCGATTCACGGGTGTCGGTTGCTAATAGGGGTCTTGCGCTGCGCGACCTGATGTTTCTTGGCGCCTTATTTCGAACCGTTGCGATGGCTGGAGCACTCGAGCGAACTCTCGAACTGACGATCGATTATGCACAGAGCCGCGTCCAGTTTGGTCGTCCGATCGCCAAATTTCAGGCCATCCAGCAACAGGTCGCCGTCATGGCAACTGAAATCACCGCTGCAAGCGCCGCAGCAGAAAGCGCAGTGCTCGCGGTACCGAAAGGGGGTCATTTCGAAATCGCGGCTGCCAAGGCGCGTGTCGGCGAAGCGGCCGGCATTGCAGCGGGGATCGCCCACCAGGTTCATGCGGCGACGGGCTTTACGTACGAACACGATTTGCAGCGTTTCACGCGACGGCTGTGGTCGTGGAGAGACGAATTCGGTTCGGACGCCGCTTGGTCGATTTGGGTAGGCCGGGCCGTGGCCTCAATCGGTGGAGACCACCTTTGGGCGCTAATCACCTCACCAAATAAGTTCAACTTGCCTCGATGATCCAGGCAACACGTCAGGTGGACCATGCAACAATCGAACAGTTTGCCGATGAGCGGCATCAGGGTGCTGGATTTCTCCAACATGATGGCCGGCCCCTATTGCACCCGCCTGCTTGCAGATCTGGGCGCAGAGGTGATCAAGGTGGAACCCCCGGAGGGCGATCACAACCGATCCCGGCGACCTGTCAGAAACGGTGTCAGCAGTTTTTTTGGTCATCTCAACTGTGGCAAGAAAAGTGTCGTTCTCGACCTTAAAAGCAAGGAAGGTCTTGAAGCGGCCACCCGGCTCGCCCAACTCAGCGATGTCGTGCTCGAAAACTGGCGTCCCGGCGTCGCCGACAGGCTGAAGGTTGGATTTTCCGATATAGCCTCGGTGAAGCCCGACATCGTCTACTGCTCCATATCTGGCTTCGGTCAGACCGGGCCCAAGGCGCTCCGCCCCGCCTATGCGCCGATTGTCCATGCGGCGAGCGGTTTCGACCTCGCGCAACTCAGCTACCAGGGAGCAAAAGCCACGCTTCCCGCAAACACGGCGATCTTCGTCGCCGATCTCTATGGCGGTCTTGCCGCATTTGGGGCGGTCCAGACGGCACTCTTCGACCGTCAACGAACCGGCCGTGGACGCTACATCGACGTTTCTCTACTCGATTGCATGCTCAACCTGATGGTGAACGAAATCCAGGAGGTCCAAAATCCATCGCCGGTGAAGCAACGCGTCTACCAACCCTTGCGCGCCAAGGACGGATTCATCGTCGTTGCGCCGACCAGCCAAAAGAATTTCGAAAACCTTGCACGGGCGCTCGAACATCCGGAATGGCTTTTGGATCCGCGGTTCATTCGCACGAAGATACGCGAAGAGCACTGGGGCGATTTGATGGGGCTGATCGAAGGCTGGTCACAAAGCCGCGCCGCGAGCGAATGCGAGGAAATCCTGCTTTCGGCAGGCGTTCCCTGCACTCGCTACCAGGAAATCGGTGAGGTATTGAAGGATCCGCAAGTCGTCAGCAGGACGTCGCTTACACTGGTTCACGATGCGGCCGGCGAGTATCTCGTTCCGAATGCTCCCTTCCAGTTCAAGGGGCAGCCGTTGCCGGCTGCAAGCTGGGTATCGAGCATCGGCCAGCATTCGCAGGAGGTCCTGAACGCTTTGCTCGGTTATTCCGAAGAACAGGCGCGCGCAAGCGCTGGCCGATTTTCCGAAGCCGGTCACTCTACTTCTGGCCATGCCTAAAAACGAGGATGTTCAAATGAGCGACCCTCTTGTTCTGTTCGAGCTAAGTGACGACGGCATCGCCACCCTGACTCTGAACCGCCCAGACAAGATGAACGCGTTCACCATGGAAATGCTGGGCGTATGGAACGAACTCCTGCAGAAATGCGCGGAAGACCCGAACGTCAAGGCCATTGTGCTCACCGGAGCGGGGAGTGCTTTCTGCGCAGGCGGCGATGCAAACGCCATGAAAACCCGCGCCGGCAACGACGCATTGGAGCAGAAAAACTTTCTCTGGAAGCATATTCATTCAATTGCGCTGACACTTGATCGGCTGGACAAGCCGATGATCGCTGCGATCAACGGTGTAGCCCGGGGCGCTGGCCTGGACATGGCGCTGATGTGCGATATCCGCGTTATGGCAGCATCTGCAACACTGGCGGAAAGTTACATCAGCATGGGCTTGATCGCCGGTGACGGCGGCACCTGGTATCTGCCTCGCCTGGTTGGCCTGGATCGCGCGCTTGAGCTTTTGTGGACCGGCCGGACGGTCGCTTCGGAGGAGGCATTGCGGATCGGAATGGTTACGCAGGTCGTGCCAGACGATCGGATTCTGTCAGACACCTACGATTTTGTGCGGACGATTTGCGCGCAACCGCCTGAGGCAATTCGTTTGTACAAGCGGGCCGTTTACCAGGGCTACCGCATGGAACTTCCGGCTCATCTGGACATGCTTTCATCGCACATGTCAGTGTTGCGCGATTCTCCGGAGCATCGCGAAAGAGTTTCTCGGTTTCTCGCACGCAAGAAATAATGGGGCGGTTCGTGCGATAGGTCTTCTTCGCGGCGGCGACGCTATCGTCGCATTCT
>Ga0105237_10009014_pt1 | contig 10725 bp, 6 predicted proteins | sample KBSC24metaG_FD_81520 | JGI IMG/M metagenome (GOLD analysis project Ga0105237, IMG submission 81520) | Corn rhizosphere microbial communities from Kellogg Biological Station, Michigan, USA - KBS C2-4 metaG | ecosystem: Host-associated > Plants > Roots > Rhizosphere > Soil | place: Michigan, USA... | reverse complement strand
CCGCCTTTCCAGGCGGCTTTGAGCCGGCTAAAAGCCGGCTGCGGGCAGGATTGCCCGCCCCACTAAGCGGGAGACAGCCGAATTTTTCACAGCTCCGCAAGGGAGCGGTGCCTTCCTAGCGGTTGAAGGCGCGCTCGTTGATCCAGTGGAACCCTCGCTTTAAGAGGAGGAAGTTGTTGGGGTCGATTCGCTGCATCTTCATCATCACGGCATCGTTCCCGATGGTTCCTGCCATCTCCAGGTGATCGGCATCGGGCTGCGACCAGGTGAGCTGATACTTCTTCACCTTGTCAACATTCCCTGATACGGTATGCGTGGCGGCATCGTATGACGAGCCGAATGTCGATACCGTATCGTCCATCATCTTCACGCTGAACGCTTGCGGATATTGGGCTACCAGCTTTCGCCACCTCGTGGTGTCTGTGACCAGCGCCGGTAACTCCTGCCCGTTGCGCACGAAGGTCTTCACTTCGTAGATTCCGTAGATCGGCGATCGCTTGGGACTCACGTACCTGGCCTGATAGCCCTGCCAGCCTTGGTGAATGTTGGAGTACAGGTTATAGCCGACGAACAACACCCAAAACGCAAGCGTCGCATAACGCAGCCGCCGGCCTTCGAAGCGCGGTCCTACAGGTTCCGCCGGGGCAGTCGCGCGATTCCGCACGAAGAAGTCCAGCAGCCGTTTGAAGTCGGGCGAGGCCAGGAAGGCCGCCATCAGCACAATGTTCGTGGAGTACAACTTCACCGGAACGTCGTAGGTATAGTTGAGGACACACACATTCGTCATGACGCCGAAGGCGACCAGCGCCCCTAGCGTCGTCGTCCGGCGGAAGAGCAGGAGCAGCCCACCCAGCACTTCCATTGAGCCCGCGAACATGATGTAGGGCAGTGACGCACCCATAAACCACCACAGCGCACCCATCGGCGAGAAGTCCCCATAAGGCTCCAGCAACCGGAGCAATCCGGGAGTGCCGAACTGCAGTGGAAACACCTTGACGAAGCCATAGCTAAACATCGTGAACGCGACCGTATACCGCACCAGCAGACGGAGCCATCCATCCAGCGTCACGTAGTTGGGTCGCTTTCGATCCAACAGCGACCACCCCAATGTCACAAACAGGGCAATCACGATGAACAGCAGATTCTGAATGTAGCCAAGCGTGGTGTCGCCGCTTCCCGTCGGGAAGTAAGTAACGGGCTCTCCACTCAGATGGAAGATATGAATCGCCACCCAGGGGCAGATCGTGTGCCAAAGGGCGATGTACTTGTTGGCAACGGAATCCGACTTGGGAATCGCATTCAGAACACTAACACGACCGTCATCTGGCAGGCAGTAGAGAACAAAATATGAGAACAGAAAACGAAAAAATATTCGGTGACCAAGCGACCACTTCGATTCGGCGACCCGTCCGACCGTGGGCTCAGTCGCCGCCTGTAAAGCGACCGCAGCTTCAGCCATAAGTGCTCCTATGCTTGGGTATTGTACCTGCTACTGCGGGAAGGTCTCCAGCACCATCGCCAGCGCCTCGCCACTGGTGTGGATGCGGCCCTCCAATTGTGCGTCTTCTACGGCCTGCAGGATTTCAGAGAACAGCGGCCCCGGACGGTAGCCCTCGGCGATCAGTTCCGTGCCGGTCAGCAGAGGTTCGGGCTTCAGGTGCTCTTCCGTGAACTCCTCCAGATGGCGCTTCACCAGTTGGTAGGTTTCCAGGCGCTTGTTGCTAGAGAGGCAGTCCAGGCGGTGCAGTTCCACGTGTTCTTCGATTCCCGGCATTCGCAAGAAGCGCTTCAACGTGCTCTGCTTCATGTGCGGCACGTCCTTGAACTTCATGTGATTCGCCACCAGCGCCTCGATCTGCTCCATCTCTTCCCGCGAGAAGCGGAGACGGGAAAGAATGTTGTGCGCGAGCTTCACGCCCACTTCGACGTGGCCGTCGAAACGAATCCGGTCGGCCACCCTGAAGGTCGGTGGCTTGCCGACGTCGTGCAGCAGGGCTCCCCACGCCAGTGTCGTGGTGGGGTGATCGAGGCCTTCGAGCAGCATGAGCGTGTGAGTCCACACATCGCCTTCGGGGTGGAACTCCGGCGGCTGCGCAACGCCTTTCATCGCCGCGACCTCTGGAAGGATGTCGCCGAGTAGCCCCGTCTCATCGAGCATCTCGAAGCCACGCCGCGCGCCGCCTTCCGTCAGGATGCGGACGAGTTCGTCGCGCACCCGCTCGGCGGAAATCCTCCCGATCGCGGCGTGCTGCCGTCCGATCGCCTCGAAAGTGGCCGGTTCGATGACGAAATTCAGCCGCGCTGCAAATCGGATGGCGCGCAACAGGCGCAGGTGGTCCTCCTGGAAACGCTCATCGGGATCGCCGATTGCGCGGATCACGCCCTCGTTCAAATCCTGCTGCCCGTCGACATAATCCAACACCTCGCCGGAATTCGGGTCCATCATCAAACCGTTGATGGTGAAGTCGCGGCGCAGGACGTCTGCCCGTGGATCGCGCTCAAAGTGCACGCCGGTGGGGCGCCGGCCATCCTCGTATTCCTGGTCGCTCCGGAAAGTCGCTACTTCCACCTGGTGAAAAGTGTCGCGCACGAGAATCACCCCAAAGTGCGCGCCGACGCGGCCGGAGTTCGGAAACAGGTCCATGATGCGATCGGGCCGCGCATCGGTCGAGACGTCGTAGTCCTTCGGATGCATCCCCAGCAGCAGGTCACGAACACAGCCGCCCACCAGGTACGCCTGATGGCCGGCGCTGCGCAGTTTCGCGATCACCTCACGTGCCAGCGTCTCCGCGTTCATAGGGCTCCTCGCCTCCTTCTATGCTAATCACCACTTGCAGCGGGGTGCAAACCCTTACAGCCCGTTCTACGGTAAGATACAAACTGTGTCTGTAGCGGGAAGTTAAAAACAGTATGGCCTCGGAAATGGATCGTGGCACGACCTCAAAAGTGGTCGTCGCAACGACCGTAGCTCTTTCTTTCATCACCTTCTGGCGTGCAGCTGCTATTGTTCTCAGCGATCTCGCGTCATCTGCGTTCTATGCCGGCGGTATCGCCGAGCACGCCATCGGCAAAAGCGCCCCGTGGTTCATCATCGGGGTGATGCTGTTCAGCTTCGCGGTACGTTCTGTGTACCTGGAGTCGTGCAGCATGTTTGTGCGCGGCGGTGTCTACGTCGTGGTGCGCGATGCCATGGGCCCGTTCATGGCCCGCATCTCCGTCTCGTCGTTGATCTTCGATTACATCCTGACCGGCCCCATCAGCGTCGTTAGCGCGGGACAATACCTTTCCCACCTGCTCAACGAGACGGCGGATCTGAACCACATCCCCAGGCATGTGCCTCCGGACCTCTTCTCCGCCGGGTTCGCGATCCTCGTCACCCTCTACTTCTGGCGTAGCAACATCAAGGGCATCCATGAATCCAGCGGCAAGGCACTTCGCATTCTGCAGATCACTACTGTGATGGTGGTCGCCTTCCTGATCTGGTGCCCGATCACGATTCTGCTTTCGCCGAACCCCCACTTCCCGCCCGCGCCTGTTCCGCGCAATCTTCATTTCGGTCCCGAGGCGCTCGGTTGGTTTGAAGGAACGTTCTTCCCGACGATCGGCTTCATCGCGGTGGTTATCGCCTTCGGGCATTCGTTCCTGTCGCTCAGCGGCTTCGAAACGCTGGCACAGGTCTACCGCGAGATCGCGTACCCAAAGCTGAAGAACCTCCGCTATACGGGGAACATCGTCTGCATTTATGCGCTTGTGTCTACCGGCTTAATCACGTTGTTCGCGGGAATGATCATCCCCGACAATCTGCGCGGTCAGTACGTAGACAATCTGCTGGGCGGACTTGCCATGCACCTGGCGGGACCGGCCGTGCTGCGCTTGATTTTCCACGTCTTCGTCGTGATCGTTGGCGTTCTAATTTTGTCCGGCGCGGTGAACACCTCGATGATCGGGGCGAATGGTGTGCTGAACCGGCTCGCCGAAGATGGTGTCCTGCTCGATTGGTTTCGCAAACCTCAGAAACGGTTTGGTACGAGCTATCGCATCATCAACCTGATTGCCGCCCTCCAGGTTGTGACTATCGCGCTCAGCCGCGGGAATGTCTACATCCTAGGCGAGGCTTACGCGTTCGGTGTGGTCTGGAGTTTCTTCCTTAAGTCTCTCGGGGTCCTGGTGCTGCGTTCGCACCGGCACGACCAGGAGTACAAGGTGCCGCTCAACCCGCACATCGGCGGCAAAGAAATTCCGGTCGGCCTCTTCCTCACCACGGTGACCCTGCTGTTCGTGGCTGTCGCCAATCTCTTCTCCAAACAGATCGCTACTAAGTCCGGGGTTGCTTTCACCGCGGTGCTGTTCGTTATCTTCACGGTTTCGGAACGAGTCAATGCCCGGCAGCGCGCGAACAAGAAGGGGGGCCTGGAGGAATTTAACCTGGACATGAGGCCGGATATTACCGCCGATTCCGTCCATGCCCGCCCCGGTTGCGTCCTGGTCGCCGTGCGCGACTACCATCACATGACGCACCTGCACTCGGTCCTCGAAAAGACCAATCTGCGCCGTCACGATATTGTCGTCATGACTGTACGCCCTGTTTCCGCGGGCGCCGGCGAGTACGAACTTTCGGACAAACAGCTTTTCTCCGATTACGAACGTGAACTGCTGACGAGCGTCGTCACAATGGCCGAAAAGCAGGGCAAGACAGTCGACCTGCTAGTGGTTCCGGGTGTCGATCCCTTCGATGCAATGGTGCAGACCGCCTCCAAATTGAAGGCCTCGAGGCTGGTGACCGGTGTCTCCGCCAAGATGGATTCCGAGGAATTGGCCCGTCGTATTGGCTTGGCGTGGGAAAAGCTCTCGGATCCACGGCATCCTTTCTCGCTCGAAATCATTACGCCTAACCGGCCGTCCGTATATGTCAACCTGGGACCGCATCCGCCGCGCCTCTGGCCGGAGGATCTCGACCGCGCCCACGAGCTCTGGCTTCGGCTTACCGAGCAATTCGGCTCACGGGTGCACCATCGCGATGTGATCGGTGTGGCATTGCGCAGGCTGGAGAAGGATTTGGGCACCGATCGCAAGGCGGACGTCCTCACTGACCTGGAACGCGAACTTCGCAAGTAACGCAATCGCGCGCTGTCGAGTCTAAGGCTCTAAATGCGTCTGAGCTGTATGCTGTTGGCGTGCGCGCTTGCCTTCGCGCAGGACAACGTCGTTTTCAAATCCGACGTCGCACTCGTCCATATCGATGTCGAAGTGACCGCTGCCGATGGCAGCATCGTCGGCGGGCTTACGAAGGACGATTTCCGGGTCCTCGATGACCGTAAGGCGCAGACCCTGCTTCACTTCTCCGCCGAGGAAGAACCTCTCGATCTCATTCTGCTCTTCGACGTGAGCGGCAGCATGCGGGCGATCGTGGAGAAGGTCGCTTCCGCCGCTCGCGAGGGGCTGCATGAATTACGGCAAGGCGATCGAGTGTCGGTGATGGTGTTCAACAGCGATTCGCGCGTGGTTTCGCCGTTTACCGAAGATCTGGATGCGGTGGAGCGCACCATTCACGACGATGTACTGGGTGGGCGCTTCGGGGGCGGCACGCTGATTCAATCGGCGGTGGATGATGCGGCGCTCCGATTTCTGCACGAGAAGCGGACCCAGCGGAGGCGCGCCGTTCTGATCATCACGGACAATATCGGCATGCGCACCCGACGCGAGGAGACGGTAGTCAAGGACTTTTGGGAAGCGGATGCCATTCTCAGCGGGCTGATCGTCGGCAATCCAGCGTTCCAGGCCATGCATACGATCGGAATGATTATGGGGCCGCAGAATCTGATTATGCAGGCGGGCATGAAAGGCATCGCGGCGAAGACCGGCGGCGACGCGATCAGTTCGGGCGATCCTGGCACGGCATTCAAGGATGCCATGCACCGCATTCGCTCCCGCTACAGCCTGTACTACGCGCTGCCCAAGGCCAAGGCGGGCGTTCGCCGCAGTATCCAGGTTGAGCTCACTTCTGCCGCCGCCAAGCAGTATCCGAAGTCTCGCGTGCGGGCGCGCACCGGATACGTGGTGCCGGCGGTCTCCGAATAGATGGCTATGCCTTGGACAGGCGAAAGCGCCTGTCCCACTGAGCTATTCGTATCGCAGAGCGATCACGGGATTGACGCGTGCGGCCCGCATGGCGGGCACCCAACATGCGATGAGCGCGGCCATTGCGAGACCGGCGCATACCGTCGCGAACGTCCAGGGGTCCGTCGCCGTGACGTCGTAGAGCAGGCTGGCCATCCAGCGCGTAAGGGCCACTGATGCGGCAGTCCCGATCGCGATGCCCGCGAGCGCTACCAACATACCCTGGCCGACCACCAGGCGGAGCACTTCCGAGCGCTGCGCGCCTAAGGCCATCCGCACGCCGATCTCCTGCGTCCTCTGCGTCACCAGGTACGACATCACGCCATAGACGCCGACCCATCCGAGCGAAAGGGCCACTATTGCGAAGACAGCCAACAGGAACAGGTTGAAGCGTCGCGGCGAGATAGAATCCGACAGCGCCTGTTCCAGAGTCTCGACCCGATAGACCGGCTGTGTTCGATCGACATTCGCGACGAGTTCGTGGAGGGCTGCCGCCTGGGGAGTGCCGGATACCTTGACGAGCAGATCGAAGCTGCGAAGAAACGGTGATTGGCGGTATGGTATGTACACTTCGGGCTCGGGATCTGCGTCCAGTTTCGCGGTCTTCATGTCCGCCACCACTCCCACGATTTCGGCCACTTTCTGCATCACGCGGATTCGCTTGCCCAGGGGGTCGCCTGCGCCGAGTACGGTGCGGGCGAATGACTCGTTGACCAGAAGCACGGGCTTCGACTCCGCATCGGTCATCCACCGGCCCCTCCGCAGCTGCATTCCCAGCGCGCGAAAATATCCGGCGGAGCGTGTGTGAAAACTGGCGGACGGAGTCTGTCCGGGGGGAAGTGGTGGAGCTCCTTCGACTATTGCGGGCGCGCGATATATCGAAAAGGTCATTCCGACCGCTCGAACGCCAGGTGCGCTTTCCAGGCGTCCGAGGGACTGCTCCAAGTAGGCCAGCTGTTGGGCGTCCTGGCGATAATTCGGGCCTGACAGTGAGACGCTCATTTTCAGAATGCTCTCGGGTTGGAAGCCTGCCGGCCGCGTGTTCATTTTCCAGAAGCTCTTCAACATCAGCCCGGCGCCAATCAACAGCACCAGCGCGAGCGCCAGTTCACCGCAGACCAGCATCTGGCGGAGCCGCAACGTCATTGGGCTCGGCGATATGTGCCCGCCAGACTTCAGGATGTCGTAGAGCTTGCCCGGAGAGAACGAGAATGCCGGGCCCAAGCCGAACAAGATTCCAGTGAGGAGCGATACCGCGATCGTGAATCCCAGCACGCGCGCGTCGAGCGCTGTCTCGGCGAGGCGGGGCGTCGATTGCGGTCCCAATGCCAGGATCGCGCGGATCGCGACCCGCGCGAGCAGCAGTCCCAGGAGGCCTCCGGCCGTCGCGAGCACCAATCCCTCGGCCAGGTATTGCCACGCCACTCGCCCGCGCCCGGCGCCGAGCGCCGCGCGTACTGCCATTTCCTTTTGCCGGGATGTCGCGCGCGCCAGCAGCAGGTTGGCAAGGTTGGCGCAGGCGATCAACAATACGAAACCCACTGCCGCCGAGAGCACTAGTAGCGCCTGCCGGGCGTTGCCGACCAGTCGCTCCTGCAGTGGTTGAACGCGAAGCTCCACCATCCTGTAAAAATCGCCGGTGCCGTTCGCGGCCCCAATCCTGTCCTGTAAGCCTTGTATTTCTGCCCGCGCCTGCTGCAGCGAGACGCCGGGCTTCAGTTTCGCCAACACGTTCACAATCGCCATGTTGCGGCCGCGAACCTGATTCGCGGGGCTCAAGTCGCTAGGTACGTACGCTTCGATCTGGGCGGCGTCCAGTCCGTGCGGCGCCGGAGAGGGAAAGAGAAATCGAAAGCCCGGCGGCATAATGCCGACGACTGTGAGCGTGCGTCCATCCAAACGGATAGTCTTGCCGATGATGCTCGGATCGCTGCCAAGCGTGCGCTCGAAGATGCCTCTCCCGAGAACTACGACGCCTCGCTCCCCTGGCGCAAAGGCGCGCCCCGGTGAAGGCTGCGCACCCGTCACCGCCCAGAAGTCCTCGGAGACGGCCGTCGCCATCGACTGCTCGGCGTTTCCGTTAATCGCGATTGAGCCGCCGTAGTATTCGTAGCCCGCGAACTTCTCGAACGATTGCGCCTGCTGCTTCCAATCCAGGAAGTCCGGTCCCGCAACCACTTCCATTTTGAAGCGCGGGTTGTAATCCGTGATCCACACCAGGCGATTCGCGTCGGGGTAGGGTAGCGGCTTCAACAGCACGGAATTCACCACGCCGAAGACTGCCGCATTCATCCCGATTCCAAGCGCCAGCGTGATCGCCGCTACCGCTGCGAAGCCCGGATTCTTCGTCAGCGCGCGGACAGCATAGCGAAGATCCTGCACCGCCTGCTGTCCCCGCGTCCAGCCCCACACGGCGCGCGTCTCCTCCTTGATATGGGCGATGTTGCCGAATTTGCGCAAGGCTGCCGAGTGAGCTGCCTCGGGAGGCATGCCGCGCTCGATGTTGTCGCGTACTTCCATTTCGAGGTGCTCGCGAATGTCGCGATCCAGTTCTTCTTCCCTGCGTCGCCGGGTCACGATTTCCCCTCCTGTTCGGCTGGCCGCAGAATGCCCGCGATGGCGCGCGCCAGCTTCTCCCACTTGCTGGTCTCCACCGTCAACTGTCGTTTACCCTTGGCCGTGAGCCGGTAGAACTTCGCCTTGCGGTTGTTTTCCGAGGTGCCCTCAGCCGCCGAGATCCAGCCCCGTTTGATTAAGCGGTGTAGCGCCGGATACAACGATCCCTGTTCCACTTGCAGGACATCTTCCGAATTCCGCTCGATGGCTTTGGCGATCGCGTGCCCGTGCGCTGGACCCAGTTGAAGCGTTCGGAGAATCAGCAAATCAAGTGTTCCCTGCAGTAGCTCGATACGTTCGTCGTTCTCACGGGTAGACATTCTGGGTGAATGATACGTCTGCTCACCTAGAATGTCAAGGTGGCGATAATCAAGTTCCGCTCCCTCGCGGTCAGCGGTTCTGTAAAATGGAAGTCTGTGTTGTCCAGTTTCGACCCGCTTGTTGCCGAATGGTTTACTTCCCGCTTCAGTACCATCACTGAGCCCCAATCGCTCGGTTGGCCGCAGATCCGCGATGGCAACGACGTCCTGATTTCGGCACCAACTGGTTCAGGCAAGACGCTTGCCGCCTTTCTGGTCTGTATCGATTCGCTGATTCGCCGCGCGCGACTGGGACCGCTCCCGGATCGCACGGAGGTTGTCTATGTATCGCCGCTCAAGGCGCTCAGCAACGACGTTCACAAGAACCTGACCGTGCCGCTGGCAGAGATTTCGGCGCTAGCCGCCGAGCGCGGGATTCCGCTCGCGCCGATTCGAACGGCTTTGCGCACGGGCGATACGCCCCAGGCCGAACGGCGCCAGATGATGCGTGATTGTCCGCACATCCTGGTGACCACTCCCGAGTCACTTTACATTCTGCTGACTGCCGCCGGGCCGCGAGAAATTCTGACCAACGTCAGCACTCTGATTGTGGACGAAATTCATGCGGTCGCCGACGACAAGCGGGGGTCCCATCTGGCGCTCTCCCTGGCGCGACTCGATTTGCTAGTCGAGCAGCACGGCAACGCAAAGCCGCAGCGCATCGGTCTCTCCGCCACCGTGAAGCCGGTTGAGGACGTGGCGCGTTTTCTCAGCGACTGCGCCCAGATCGTAAATGTCGGACACCGCCGCGCCATGGACCTCGCCGTCGAAGTTCCGCGCGACGAACTCGGGTGCGTGGCGAGCAACGAGATGTGGAGCGAAATCTACGACCGCACTGCCGCTCTCATTCAGGAAAACCGCACCACTCTCGTCTTCGTCAACACCCGACGACTGGCTGAGCGTGTCGCGCACCACTTGACCGAGCGTCTCGGGGAGAACGCCGTCCTACCTCATCACGGGAGCCTCTCGCGTACCATGCGTTTGGAAGCCGAGCGACGCCTGAAGGCAGGCGAACTACGTGCAGTTGTCGCGACTGCCTCGCTGGAACTCGGCATCGATATCGGCACGGTCGATCTGGTCTGTCAGATCGGCTCGCCGCGCTCGATCGCGGTGGCGCTCCAACGCATTGGGCGAGCAGGCCACTGGGTGGGCGCTCTCCCGAAGGGGCGCATCTTCGCGACCACTCGAGACGAGCTTGTGGAATGCGCCGCCCTCGTCCGTGCGATCCGCAAGGGGGAGCTTGACCGCCTGGAGATTCCGGCCAACGCCCTGGACATACTGGCGCAGCACATGGTTGCCGCCTGTGCGTCGGAAGAGTTCGCGGTCGACGATCTGTATGCGCTCGTTTGCAGCGCCGCACCATATCGCACGCTCCCACGCTCGGAATTCAACGCGGTGCTGGAGGTACTCTCCGAAGGCATCTCGACTGCGCGCGGGCGCAGCGGCGCATTCCTACATCACGACGCGGTGAACGGGCGTGTCCGCGGACGCCGCAATGCCCGCCTCACCGCCATCACCAATGGCGGCGCCATCCCCGAAACCGGCCAATACCTCGTCATCGCTGAGCCCGACGAGACTACCGTAGGGACTTTGGATGAGGACTTCGCCATCGAGAGCATGGCGGGTGACGTCT
>Ga0105237_10009013_pt1 | contig 10726 bp, 10 predicted proteins | sample KBSC24metaG_FD_81520 | JGI IMG/M metagenome (GOLD analysis project Ga0105237, IMG submission 81520) | Corn rhizosphere microbial communities from Kellogg Biological Station, Michigan, USA - KBS C2-4 metaG | ecosystem: Host-associated > Plants > Roots > Rhizosphere > Soil | place: Michigan, USA... | reverse complement strand
TGCTACCTCAAACAGATCAAACAACGCAACACCCGCCAGCGCTACGGCCACGACAATGTAGCCCTGTGCCGCATCCAAAAACCCGGCACATTTCTGCACTTCACATTCGAAGGCCACAGCCCCGAACGCCACCACCTGCTCACCCGCACCGCCGCCGACCGCCGGCAACTGGCTCATGAAGTAGCTGCCCTCTCAGCCGCCGGCCACAGTCAGCGCGAAATCAGTAATCAACTGGGCATAGCCCTGGGTACTGTTAACCTGTTACTGCGCTGGGGTGATGAATTTGCGGACGGAAAGACATGTGCAAATTCACTAATGACCAATGACGTAATGACTAATGACCAAAAAAACTGTCCAAATGAAAAAGCAGCCCCCCCGTACGATTCCCTCCCAGGGGAGGGCAGGGAGGGGTTAACGAAGCCGGAAATTAAATACGAAGAAAGGCTTAAGACAGAACACCCAACCCCGCAGACTATACAGCCCCCACTAATGACCAATGACGTAATGACCAATGACAAAAAAGCAATTCCCAAACCCTACTGGGGCATGAAAACGTCAGTAATTGATATGGCGCTCACCCCGGAACTGCTGGATCACATATTACGAACGAATGCGCTCGAAAACTCCATCAGGAAAGGAGGCGGTGATGACTTTAAACAATCAATGACTCCAATGCATACTGAAGAGGATGATGGAGGCCCGTAAAGCAAAAATATTTGTTCTATAATAACTCGAAATCTGTATCTTAATCTGAAATATACGATGAAACGACTATTCCTTATTATATTCAGCTTGATGAATATCAATACTTACGCACAAAACTTAACGATTGTAACTGCCGATAAATCCAATGTTTCAGTCGCGCTCTTAGATTCTGCATCAAAATCGAAGATGATCATGCAATTCGACGGCAAACAGGATAATGCCCTTAGAAAAAAATGGACATCAAGAACATTCAGGCTTTCCGATGGCAAAATCCTGGTAGAGTTTTATAATAAGGAGGCAGTTTTAATTGATAACCTGGCAGATTTTAACATGTTAAACAGCGTGAGGTTTGTTATTAACACATTGAAACAGCTTAAAAAGAATATATCGTATAAAATTGACCTGGACTATCAAAAAGGAATAGAAATTATTCAAAATGAAAAGCCAAAGCGGCTTAGTAATTTAAAGAGCGATATGCCCGAATTCTTCGATTTCGAGGTTTATGAAATGAAGACAGGACAAATCCTGTACCTCGACAAAAGTAATAACAGCAAGTCGGCAACCATTTATCCCGATTTAAAACCTTGTCGTCTGATAACAGTACGATAGCCGAACAGGTGTATGAATCAGATGACGAAGAATATTTAATGAAAAGATTAGCAGCGGGCGATGCACTGCCGGATTACGAACCTGGCTCTCAGCTTGTTTATCCCAAATATTTAAAAGATATTATCCGCAGTCATAAACTAAAGCTTGTTGAACAAAATATCTATGTTTCCGATTTTTATGGCAACCTGTATCAATCGGCAAATGGGTATTACATGCTCATCGATGAAGTAAATCAAAAGAATGGTGCCGGTAATCAAATGAAAATTTTGTCACTCTACATCTACCAATCATTACAGCAGGTGCGGGATGCGCAGAACCAGTACAAAACCTTTAAAGAAAAGGGGATTTATTCCGAACACTTTTATCAAAAAGTATCCGATAAATACGGACAGCGGTTCCCTGACTTTGTCGACCAACTAATCGGTAGTATGCCAGGGTTATTAAATCTTGACAGAGAGCAATTGTCGTTGGATAGCGCGGGCATAAGCATTATTGATGAAGCGCTGAAATGGAACGGTATAAAAGATGATTTTCTTGATAAATGTTTTCCTGCACTGGTCGCTTATTATGGGCAATGCTATATATTAAACAAAAAAAATGCGAAATGGGCGATGTTGTTTGATAAGGACGGCAACGTTTGGATTCCTATGGTTAAACTTAAAGATGGCAGTAATGCGTGGGACTGGCATCATTTTTATAAAGATCTTTATGAAGGCCCGGTCCCTTTAACCTTGGCAGGCAATTGGGATGGCTACTTTAAGTACGAGTAATTTCCCCCCGCCGGTCCCTCCGTTCTTCCGCCTGTTCAAATATCCCGCCTGCACCGGCGAGGGAAATCAGAATGCTGCAGAGCTAATCTAACACCTGGCATTCAAAACCTTTATCTGCGAATATTTTAATAATGATCAACAAACACAAGTCTTCGGCTTTGACCCTTAATATGCTGTCACAATCCTCAAGGTCAAAGTTGATTTCGGCGGAAGGGAAATGCTGGTTTAACACGGCGAGTAAACTTTTTGCCTGCCTTTTATTTTCAACATTAGTTTTAAAAATTTCAATCATAGCAATGTCTGAATTTTACTAAAAAAGTTCCGGCACGTATGCAACCGGAACCATCTTGTAATTGTACTTGGTTTTTGGGGCAGATATTTGTTAAAAAACGTAGAATATACTGGCCTGGATGCTATTATTTTTCAAGTCGCCCAACAGCGGTGAAGGTGTTTCCTGAACTTTTTGTAATCCGTAAAGGTACCTCGCATCAATCCCCAAACCCATTTTCGACTGGTAGCCAAAGCCGCCAACCGCGCCGAAATCAATTTTTTTGGCGAATTTGGCATCGGTTACTCCTCCAATGTCTTCCTTTACTTTAAAACCTGCCTGGCCGCCGGCTTCAACATAAACACCCGAATTAGTACGATATTTGAAAAGGATAGGTACTGCGGCATAGGAAAGTTTTATATCCTGCCCGGCAAAGGTTCCATCTTTAACTTTGGCCCCCTGCAGGGAGTATAAAAACTCTTCTGATACCAGGAAGTTGTTGGTAAATTTATAGGAAACTGTAAACCCCGCATGGAAACCGGGGAGGGGATCTGTCGCAAAATTTGCGTTGGTAAAGTTGCTGTAATTGCCTCCTGCGGTGATACCGAATTCTAATTTCTCCATCAGCTTTTTACCGAAACTTTGGTTCCCAGGTGTTGTTTGACTAAAACCTTTGATTGATACTAAAACCAAAACGACTAACATTAATACTTGCTTTTTCATAAATTCTTTTTTTGTTTTATTTTTTGAGTGCCGCCTTAAGGCAGCTGATTCATTTATGTCAAAGGTGCGGGTCATTTCGGCGGCTAAAAAGAACAACATACCCGAAGCGGGCAAAATGGCGCCGGAAGCGGAACAAAAAACTATCAAAAAAAACGAGGGAAGCCTTTTTACAGACAGTTGAAGTAATCGGCACTTGAAAAATCTGGTTGCGATGTTAAAGGCAATTTTACCTACCCCGCGAACGCTTAGCCGGACTGTTTCATTTGCGCCTAAAGGCGACTAAGAACAAATAATTAAAGTTGTCGATTTACACGCAGCAGCGCTTCAGGCTTTTGCCAGCCAGCTAAGGAATTGGGGGGCCTTGCCTTTGCTAACGATCACTTTGCCGGCAAAAGGTATATTAAGGTTCAGCGACAGTTTTCGCGAAAAAAAGCTCGATACATCAATGATGGCTTTGCGGCAGATAAGGAACTGGCGGTTGGCCCTGAAAAATTGGCTTCCGGATAATCTCTCCAGTTCGTCAAGATTTTTATTAGGATAAAAAGTTTTTCCTGAAAAGGTGAGAATATGGGTAATCTCATTCTCGAGGTAAAACATCGCGATATCCTGCAGCTTTACCGGAATGATTTTATCCTGGTGATACACAAGTACTGAAGCGGCCGTTTGCTGTTCCCTGTTAGCCAGCAACTGCATCATTACATCATATTGAGGTGCCTGGTTTGCCGAGAATATTCTTTTTAACTGCCTGTACTTTTCGAGGGCGCTATCAAGGGTTTGCCTGGTAAATGGCTTTAATATGTAGTCTATCCCGTTAGCTTTGAACGCATCTAATGCAAATTCATCGTAAGCGGTACAAAAAATAACCGGCGCCTTAACCGGCGCCTCGATAAATATCTCGAAGCTCAAGCCATCCCCCAGCTGAATATCACTAATAATCAGGTCGGGGGTTTCCGCTTTCCTGAAATAAGTGATCGCCTGCTTCACCGATCTGAGTTGCACAATGTCCGCCGGTTCTCCCACCAATTGCTTAATGTTCAGTTCCAGTTCATCGGCTACAATCCCTTCGTCCTCAATTATTACTATGTTCATTCTTTAGCAATTTAATACTTACTGAAAACGAATTATCCCCCTCTTTAATAATAATTTCATCCCCCGACCATAGGCGGTATCTTTCTGCCAGATTGGCAAGCCCGTAATTGGCGGATGCACCCTTCACTTTTTTCTTCCGCAGGTTATTGCAGATAACCAGCCGCTCATCGTTCTGGCTAATTTGGACTCTTAGCGGGTCTTCGCGGGTAAAATCATTATGCTTGATGGCATTTTCAAGCAACGGTTGTAATGAAAACGAAGGCAGGTAATAGCTTTTCAGCGTTTCTTCCGGTAGCGCTATTGTGCAGTCCAGCGCCTCGCCGAACCTGATTCGTTGCATTTCAAGATAATCGTTTAGCAATATTACCTCATCTTCTAAAGTAGATATCCTGGATGCATGACGAAAAATGGATGCCCTTAAAAAATTAGCCATATGCACGATGTATGTATCTGCAGCATTCGGGTCTTTGTGATAAAGCGACTTTAAAGTATTAAGTGCATTAAACAAAAAATGTGGTTGTATCTGCTGTTTTAAAAGCAAATTAGTAGCTTCGGCATTTGCTGCTTTTAGTTTGGAAAGTTCCAGGTCGGCATACAATTTATGCTCATATAGCAGTACGGAATTGTGTAATAGCATAATAAGTGTATTGATGACGATGCCGGAGCCCACAAACGCAAAGAACGTACCCGGATCCCAAAAGGACCAAACCTTGCCTGACACCAAAGAAAAACAGGGCCTTAACAGCAGATAGATCAGTATACTGACAGGGTAGGTTAACGCGACACGGTAAGTTGAAAATTTACCCGACCTGATGGAAAAATATTTTGCCAGCACAATCATCAAACAGATATCGGCATGCCCGACCAGCAAAATACCCGAGGTTGTAAGCAGTGTAAACGGTATGATGTGGGCCGGGGTACCACTGTTGTAAACCACCAGGTAAAAAATAAAACCGATTATTATCGCCTGTAGCCAGGTGAGGCGGCTTAATCGTTTTACAGGCAGCTTCTCTTCCATAATAAGCAAATGTAGGCAATTGGTATATTGTTATTAATGATTGTTAACCGAAGCGGGCAAAAGCAGGGTTGAACCGCTCAAATTTGAATTTAAATAGTTTCACTGTAGACTACGTCTACCGACGACTATGCCGGGGGTCTTTGATACAGACAAGGGTCACCGCAGCCTAACGATATTAACTGAAATCTTTCGTGCCAACCTCCCCACAAATTGCAAATCTCTGTTATATTTACAACCGGGTTACACAAAAAATATCCGACAATAAATGAAGTGTATAAAGCCGCTTTCTATAGCATTCCTGGGCCTGGCTTTGGGGTCATGTAATCTTTGGCCAGGGGCGACTCCGCTTCTGACACGACCGGTTGAACACATAATCCCCACAAAAGACCAGGCCGAAAGACGCAAAGGCTCCGAAGCTTATTGCAAAAGTCATAACATACCGGTTTACACTAATCCCAATGCGTTGTTCACCGATCCCGAAGCCAAAGTTTCGATAAGGACAAAAGATGAAGTGGTCGACAGGGCGCTCGCACTCGTTTATATCGGCTTGAAAAGTGAAAAACTTGAACAAGACAACCTGGATAAAGTAGATAAAAAGTACGACATCTTCGCAAAATTAAGCCCCAACGAAAAGGCCTACGCAAATGCAAAGCAGCTAACACAGCAACAGGCGATAGACGGTGGCTGGAAATACGAGGATTTGCACATTATGCTTTGGGCGCTGGGTTTCATTGATACCTTAAGTTACCCCGACAAATTTTGCAATCCGGGCGCCGACGTGAACATAGTAAATAATTTGACGGAAGCACAGTTTAGGCAAAAAGCAGTGATCAGGAGCAAAAAAGAGATACTCGACCAGGCCGATTTGATCTTAAGACTAGACTGGGCGTGCGTAGATGCCAGGACTAAGAATCAACCTGCACCCGGAAACATGGATAAGGGGATAGTATTCGAAAGGCATTATGCACTAAACTGGCTTATTAATTTCCTGCAGGAAAGTTGGGACAATGTGACAACCGATACCTAATGCCCCCTTGCCGGTTCATACATACTGCATGAATAGGCCGGAAAACTTGTATATTTCTTGCCAAATCCCATTTGATTTATGGACGACCAACATACCCAGCACGACATTGAAGCAAAGCAGGCTATACTTGCTAATATAGAAAAATTTGGATGTCATCTGTCCCTGCTTGAGCCGGATAACTATTTACCAGGCTTTGTTTATTCAATAGGACTATATAAAAACTATGGACACCCTGAAATCATTTGTTTTGGTTTAAAAACCGAAGTAATGGCAAGTATTATAAACCATGCCTGCGATTTGATAAAAAAAGGGGAGGTAATAACAACAGATAAATTATATCCTGGCTTTCTGGAAGGTTATAGTATCCAGTTTATTGAAGTTGATAAAGAATTTTACCCCAACTACCTGGGGTATGCAGGCTGGTTTTATGATATGACTTTTGATTTCCCGGTTTTACAACTCATTTGGCCCGACAAACAAAATAATTTCCCCTGGGATGACAATTTTAACACGGATTGGAAATTTAAACAGCCTCTTCTTGACAGGAATACGAATTTTAAGTTTTATGAACAAAAAAACTTAGGCGTTTATACAACAAAGCAAGCATTTGAAGGCGATCCCATTTTATATGTTTATCACCATGAAGACGGTGACTGGCAGTTCCACACCAGCCTGGAGCCCAGTTTAGCTGATTCTAAATTGGTCTGTTTGGAAGAAATCACGAAACTTGACCCATCTATAAACGAAATATATCATTTGCAATATGGGTGGAGAGCGTGGCGAAGCAGTCGGTATGACGAATGGCAGTATGGCGAAGATGAAGTTATCGACGATACTGAAAGCATCCCGAATAATGAAATCTCTGATTTAATTAAAGACATCACAAAAATCGACTCTCAAGACATCACCTCAGCATGGAATTGGCTGATTACGGGATATAAAAATGTGTTAATGGTAACAAAATTTGGCGACATGTTTCTTGTTGATGCCAATGACGAAATAAGCTGGCTCGATACCGGAATAGGAACGCTAACTAAAGTCGCTTCTTCACTTATTCAATTTGAAGAATTTCTTAAAGATCCCGAAAAAACTGCAACCTGGTTTTTAACCGGTCTTTATCTTGAACTTCAGGAACAACAAATATTTTTACAGGAAAATGAAGTTTATAGTTTTCAGAAATTGCCGCTCATTGGAGGACAATACACTATTGACAATGTTAAGCCTACTGATATAAGCGTGCATTTTGCAATAAATGGACAGATATGCGAACAGTTGAAAAATATCCCGGACGGAACAAAAGTTCGGATTAAAGTAGAAGAACCGAAAAAAAAGCCGTGGTGGAAGCTTTGGTAATTGCCAATTATATTATCATTTCTCTTCCAGCGGAGGTAATCAATAAATTCTCCGTATCAGTCTTCGCTTTCGGACGATTATGCATGTAGATTGAATCAACCCAAACCCTAAAGAAAGCGAACAGCCAGGGATTATTTTTGCATCAGCTTCCCCTCCCACCAAGAATCTTATAAAAAACCAAAACTCATTTACCACCGAGTTCCTCTGCCAAACCGATAAGAAGCCCCTCGGTTCCGCGAATGTAGCAAAGCCGGTACGAATTCTCATACTGAACCACTTCGCCCACAAGCTGGGCGCCATGCTTGCTGATAAGCCTTGACACCAGTTCGTCGATGTCTTCAACAGTGAACATCACACGCAGGTAGCCGAGCGCGTTCACCGGGGCTGTGCGGTGATCTGAAATTACAGGCGGGGTATCAAATCGCGAGATCTCCAATCGGTTATGGCCATCCGGGGTGATCATCATGGCAATTTCTACGCGCTGGGAACCCAGTCCGGTAACGCGGCCGGCCCATTCACCCTCCACTACTCCCCGTCCTTCAAGCTTCAGGCCTATCTCTATAAAAAAAGCAATGGCTTTATCAAGGGATTCCACAACGATACCCATATTGTCCATTCTTATTAATTTGTTTTCTGCCATAGTTCTGTCTCCTTGTGAATTAAATTAACGATGTTATTGAATTAATGTTCGGAACAAACTTAAATGAAGTTGAACGCATTAAATTGTATGAATCGGAACTGGCTAACCAGGGTGAGCAATATTTTTTGCAACTTGTTTGCATTTAAAACTACAGTCTGTAAACGGAGCCCGGCACAGCGGGATTTGGACAAATACAAATGGTCATAAATCACCCTCAAATTGTCATTATTGCCGCTCACGCGTTTATCCCGGTCGTTTTAACTTTGGTTAAACATTAAACTAATAGCAAACAAAATGAGAAAGATAAAAATAGCCGAACATATCTCGCTGGATGGCGTGATAGAACACGATGGAGACTACGCCTATGGCGCATGGACCATACCATATAGAACCCCTGCCGGAGCGGCATTGCTGCTCGAAGCATACGGCACGAACTTCGATCTGCTGCTTGGCCGCCAAACCTATGATATCTTTGCCGGCTTTTGGCCCACTGCCGGGAATTTTCCAATGGCAAACGGCATAAACGCTGCAACCAAATATGTTGCAACCCACAGACCCGACAGCCTGCAATGGGGACCGGTTAATGCCCTTGGCGACGATATTGTAGCGGGCATTCGCGACCTCAAGTCAACAGACGGCCCCGATCTCATCGTTGTCGGGAGTTCAACGCTCACATCTGTGTTGTTCGCAGAAGGATTAGTAGACGAAGTTGTGCTGGTTGTGTACCCTGTATTACTCGGCCGCGGCAAACGCATCCTTGCAGACACTGTCAACGCACGTGAACTTGCTTTTGTAGATTCGAAAACCACCCCCACAGGAGTGCAGTTAAACACGTACCGGCACGTAGGCGCGCTTAAAGGCTAAGTCGTTGGTGAAGGCTGAACGGAAAAGCAGATCGTTACCGAACTATCAAAAACAAAAGCCCTGGGTACTACATGTATCAGGGCTTTATACTTCCAGAAGGAATCTTTCGAACCAGTGTGATATCACTCGAAAATTAACGATTAGTCTTGAGTTCTAAGGCAAAAATTCGACTTGGGACTTGGGACTTCCGACTAAAGACTATTGACTATTATACAGGTATCAAAATTTCGAATTGAGTAAATTCCCTTTCTTTGCTGGTTGCTGTTAACTGCCCGCCATGCTCTTTCACAATAATATCATAACTCAGCGATAATCCCAGCCCGGTGCCCTGGCCTGTAGGTTTGGTTGTAAAAAAAGGCTGCATGATCTTCTCTTTTACACCATCCGGGATACCCGTGCCATTGTCCCGCACGCTTATCCGTAATTCCTTGTCGCTATGGGATGTAGTCACTTCAATAGTGGGCCGATAGTCGGGCCCGGCCGTTTGCTGCTTTTGCCGGACAGCGTAAAACGCATTGTTAAACACGTTAAGCAACACCCGGCCGATATCCTGCGGAATGACACTAACGGGCGCCAGGTTTTCGTCAAGTATGGTTACCAGTTCGGCATTAAAATCTTTGTCTTTCGCCCGCAGGCCATTATAAGCAAGCCGAAGATATTCATCAACCAGTTTATTCAGGTCGGTAGGTTGTTTTTGGCCGGATGAAGTGCGGCTATGCTCCAGCATATTTTTCACAATGCCGTCTGCGCGTTTGCCGTGTTGGTTTATTTTCTGTTCATTTTCAATCAGGTCATTTATCAATTCTGCAACCAATTTTTCATCCTGTTCAGCATTCGGTTTTTCAATTTCGGCTTTCAACTCTTCCAGCATTTCCTCGTTCACTTCCGAAAAATTATTTACAAAGTTTAAGGGGTTCTGTATCTCGTGCGCTATCCCTGCGGTGAGTTCGCCAAGCGAGGCCATTTTTTCCGCCTGGATCAGTTGCTGCTGGGTCGATTTTAAATTGGCTAGCGTAAGTTCGGTTTGCTGCTTCTGTTGGGCCAACAGCGCATTGGCTTTGCGGCTTAACCGGTTATTGCGCCAGAATATAAGGGCAATGAGCAACAGAAATACGATCACGATAGCCAAAATCCATCGCTGCCGGGAATTTTTTAAGGCAATGTTATCTGCTTCGGCCTGCTGTTCTTTTTGCTTTTGCGCGAATGTGATGGCCTGGGCACGAACCATGCTTTCATTATTATATAATTGCATGTTCAGCGTATTATATAGCTTTAAATACTTAATTGCGCTGTCGATATTGCGCTTTTGGGTATATGCTTTGGCTATGAGATCAACATAAGGGGCCTCGTTCTGAATACTTATGCGCCTGCCTACATGGTAAGCCTTATAGGCATAAAACAGCGCGCTGTCGATATTCTTATTGAAGTAATAATTAGCTAACGATCCATTCGTGATATAGACGGATGTAATATCATTAGTAGATTGCGAAAGAGCTAATGCTCCCCGCAAATAATGCAGCTTCAGCTGCTCATCTGTATGCCCGTTTATTAGTGTAAAATCACCCAGTTGATCAATATTAAAACAAATATCATATAACCGGTTTGCCTTGATAGCCCAATCCAGCGATTTGCGAACGTAAAGGGCAGCCGAATCGGTTTT
>Ga0105237_10009011_pt1 | contig 10729 bp, 10 predicted proteins | sample KBSC24metaG_FD_81520 | JGI IMG/M metagenome (GOLD analysis project Ga0105237, IMG submission 81520) | Corn rhizosphere microbial communities from Kellogg Biological Station, Michigan, USA - KBS C2-4 metaG | ecosystem: Host-associated > Plants > Roots > Rhizosphere > Soil | place: Michigan, USA... | reverse complement strand
GAAAAATGTTCTTTCTGCGTTCAGCGTTTACAGGAAGGAAAATTAAAAGCCAAGAGAGAAAGCAGAACGCTTAAGAGCGGTGAAAATAATGAGTGGGATATTAAAACAGCTTGTCAGCAGGCATGCCCTACAAATGCAATTGTCTTTGGTAATGCCAACGATGAAAAGAGCGCGGTAACAGCCATGAGAAAAGGTAATCCTTACAGGTTATTCTTCTCTTTGGAACAATTGCACGTTTTACCAAACGTAAACTACCTTGCAAAAGTTAGAAATACTGAAGAAGAAGCTGAGAAAGCCTAAGATAAGTTTGATGTAAACAAAAACATTGAACATTCAACTTTGAACCTTGAACAAATAAAGAGAATCAGCAAATCAGGCATATCCTGGTCATAAATTATAACAGATGCATTTAAAGTACGAATCACAACTTAGAGAGCCGCTGGTATATGGTGAAAAAACGTATCACCAGGTTACAGAAGACATCTGCCGTCCTATTGAGGCCAAGCCTTCTAAATTATGGTACATTGGTTTTTTCATCTCCGTATCGTTGCTTCTCTTTGGCGTATACAGTGTATACAGGGAGGTTACTTATGGTATTGGCCAGTGGAACCTTAATAAAACCATCGGTTGGGGTTGGGATATCACCAACTTCGTTTGGTGGGTAGGTATTGGTCACGCAGGTACCTTGATTTCAGCGATTCTTTTGCTGTTCAGGCAAGGATGGAGAACAGGTGTAAACCGTGCTGCAGAAGCGATGACTATCTTCGCGGTAATGTGCGCGGGCCAGTTTCCAATTTTCCACATGGGCCGTGTATGGATGGCATTCTTTACATTACCTTACCCTAACACACGTGGTCCTTTATGGCCTAACTTCAACTCTCCTTTGCTGTGGGACGTATTCGCTATCTCAACATATTTTACTGTTTCACTTCTTTTCTGGTATTCCGGTTTAATACCTGATTTCGGAACAGTACGTGACAGGGCTAAAACAAAGCTTCGTAAATTATTGTATGGTATCGCTTCATTTGGATGGAGCGGTTCAACAAAACACTGGCAGCGCCATGAATCACTTTCACTGGTGTTGGCAGGTTTAAGTACACCGCTTGTATTGTCAGTGCATACCATCGTATCCTTTGACTTCGCTACTTCGGTAATTCCCGGATGGCACACTACCATCTTCCCTCCATACTTCGTTGCTGGTGCCGTGTTTTCGGGCTTTGCAATGGTACAATCACTCATGATCATCGTTCGAAAAGTATTTGGCCTGGAAGATTATATCACTATGGGCCATATCGAAGCGATGAATAAAGTAATTGTAACTACAGGGTCCATTGTAGGTTGCGCTTACTTAACGGAATTGTTTATGGGATGGTATAGCCAGAATAAATTTGAAGGATATACTTTCTGGTACAGCCGCGCAAACCTTTTTAGTCCTTACGGATGGAGCTACTGGGGTATGATGGCTTGTAACGTAATAAGCCCACAGATTTTCTGGTTCCGCAAAATGAGAAGAAACCTTTACGTTACATTCTTCATGAGTGTAATAGTAAACATAGGTATGTGGTTCGAACGTTTCGTAATCATTGTTACCTCTCTCTATCGTGATTACCTGCCTTCTTCATGGGCCGTATACTATAGCCCTACCATTTGGGAGATTGGTTTTTACACGGGAACTTTCGGTTTGTTCTTTACGTGCTTCTTCCTGTTTGCAAAATATTTTCCAACGATAGCTATCGCCGAAATTAAATATGTATTGAAGACTTCCGGTGAAAACTATAAAGAAAAGATGGATGTAATTGAAGAGAAACAACCGGAAGAGTTTGCACATGAGTATGCACACTAATAATTGGTTTTTGATTGAGGAAGTTACGATTTAAGATATAGTACAGCTCGCAGCGGATAGCTAACAGCTCAAAGCTTAAAATAATATGGCAAAAAAAACATTTGTTGTAGCTTGTTTTGATGATGAAGCGGTATTGTTTCCTGCAGTAAAGAAAACAAGGCTTGCAGGGTACAAGATTCATGACGTTTATACACCTTTTGCGGTACATGGTCTGGATCATGCACTGGGTTTAAGGGAAACAAGTCTGCATACTGCGGGGTTTATTTATGCTCTTACAGGAACAACTACGGCCCTGTCTGGTATCACATGGATATTGACCAAAGACTGGCCTATTAACTTTGGTGGTAAGCCGCATTTTGCTTTTCCTGCATGGATACCTATTACATTTGAGTTAACAGTACTGTTTTCGGCAGTAGGAATGGTACTTACTTTTTGCTATCTGTGCCAATTGTCGCCGTTTATTAAGAAGCATCACTTTCATCCACGTGCTACAGATGACCTATTTGTAATGGTGGTTGAGACAACGCCAAAAACAAATGTTGAAGATTTGAAAGCCTTCCTTAGTTCAAGCGGTGCGGTTGAAGTAAATGTACAGGTGGCAGAACCAGGATGGTGGCTTGGCCGTTACGATAAAGACCAACAATTACTCAGAGAAAATATTCAGGTAGCATCTTAAGTGTTTAGTTGTATTTGAGATAAATCTGAACCGGATAAAGTATTAAAAATGATGAAAAAATTATCTATCATAGGGTTTCTTGCAGCAGGCATAGCGGTGATAGGATGCAGCGATGTTAAACGTAAGCCCGGCACAGTGTATATGCCGGATATGGGTAATAGCCGTGCTTATGAAACGTATGCACAACGTGACTCAGCTAAGTTTACAACTGATGTAAATGATGCAGAAGATAAAATCTTTTATAACAATTTACCGGTTGCCGGCACTATTGCAAGGGGAGAAGATATGCCGTTTCCACTTACTAAAGATAGACCTGGTGATACTGCCAACTATGTGGCATCTAAGCAAATACTAAATCCGGAGCCTGCTTTATCAGAAGCTGAGCTTAAAGAAACAGAAAGGATTTACCTTATTAACTGTGGTATTTGTCATGGAGCTAAACTTGATGGTAACGGACCTTTGTATAAAGATGGAAAAGGACCGTTTCCTGCAAAACCAAAGAATCTTGTAACTGATCCTACTACCGTTAATATGCCTGAAGGACAAATGTTTTATTCTATAGCTTATGGAAGAAATCTTATGGGTAGCTACGCGTCTCAGTTAACAAGAAAGCAACGCTGGCAGATTATCCATTATATAAAAGGCAAACAGGCAGCCGCCAGCGCCGGTAGTTCACCTGCAGCAGACAGTACTGCAAAAAAATAAGACAGAAACAAACCAACATTAAGATTAAAGAGATTTATAATGGATTCAATAAAACAACAATTTGAGATTCCTGCGAAAATGAAGACATGGGCATTAGGCCTTATTGGTGTAGGTGTGCTGGCTTTTATACTGGGTCTTGTTACAAAAGGTTTCAGCGGGGATGAGCATAAAAAGGTTGAATTTATAGGTACATTAATGTATAACAGTATCTTCTGGTTGCTGATATGTAATGCAAGTATGTTCTTTATTTGTATTCTTACCCTGGCAATGGGCGCCTGGCAAATAACCTTGATACGGGTTATGGAAGCCATTTCAACAATGGTTAAAATATTCGGTCCTATAGTGTGGGTATTGTTAATGTATATTGTTTTTGTTGATCATAATCACCATATCTATCATTGGCTGAGTGATGAGGCTAAAACAGATCCCATATTAAAAGGTAAATTAGGCTTTTTAAATCCTGTATTTTTCCTGATATGGACTACGCTGGCTATTGGATTGTGGACATTGTTGGGCGCAAGAATGCGTAAGATACTTGCAGAAGCAAATGATGCCTCATTAAGAGGTGAAGAAGCTGGTCAGGCATATATATGGAAGAGCACTGTAAATGCATCCCTGTTTATTGTATGGTTTGCTTTAACGGTAGGTTCAACAGTTCCCTGGTTATGGATGATGAGCATTGATGCACACTGGTACAGCACCATGTATAGCTGGTACACTTTTGCAAGTTCTTTTGTAAGTGGTGTAAGCCTGGTGGCATTGTGGGTTATTTATCTTAAAAACAAAGGATATCTTGAATATACCAACGAAGAGCACCTGCAGGATTTGGGTAAGTTTATGTTTGCATTCTCTATCTTCTGGACATACCTCTGGTTCTCTCAGTTCATGCTGATTTGGTATGCAAACATTCCTGAAGAAACGGTTTACTTTAAACACCGTGTGGATGGACCATATAAGGGAATATTCTTCCTGAACCTTATTATCAACTTTGTTTGCCCGATACTTATATTAATGAAAAGGTCCGCTAAGAGAAATTATACGCTGATGACTTTTATGGCTGTATTAATCATCTTTGGACACTGGGTAGATTTTTACCAGATGGTGATGGGAAGTGTAAGAAAAGATGACTCAACACTTAGCTGGCTTGACTTTGGAATTGCTGCATTTTTTATAGGGATGATTATTTTCTTTGTTGGAAAATCATTGGCTTCAAAGCCACTGATACCCAAATACCATCCTTTTATCAAGGAAAGTATTATCCATCATGCATAGCAAAAATTGTTTTAAGGGCTTGAGGAATATGAAATAGTTAATTTTGAGAGGAATTTGAAAGCCCGTTATTGATTGAGTAAATTTTTGATAAGAATATAATATAGCATCATGTCAATGTTTTTTATCATAGCAGTTATTGTACTGGTTTTTTTAATCATTTTCCAGATTGCAAAAGCCAGTGAATATGTAGCCGTACTAAAGGGAGAAGAAAGGGGCCGCAAACAACAAAATAAAGTGAACGGCTTTTTAATGGTGGGTTTTCTCGTAGCGGGTTTAATTGGTGTTTGGTGGTGCAATGAGTTGTATTATCCTAAAACACTGCTCGCTCATGAATCCGCAAGCGTACAAGGCGAAAAAGTTGACAGTATGCTATGGATTACAATCATAGTAACTGGTGTTGTTTTCGTAATTACGCAGTTTATTCTTTTCTGGTTCGCTTACAAATACCAGGAGAGCGATAAAAGAAAAGCTTTTTATTTTCCTCATAACAATACAATGGAGTTAGTTTGGACGGTTGTACCCGCCATTGCTTTAACAGTACTGGTAGTGATTGGTTTACGTAACTGGTTTACCTTTACAAGTGATGCTCCAGCTAATGCACTGCAGGTAGAAGTAACAGGGAAACAATTTGGCTGGATATTCAGGTATCCCGGTAAGGACAAAGTTTTTGGAAAGAAATATTTCAGAGACATTGATGAGCAGAACGGTAATGATTTAGGACAAATTTGGACAGACGACAAAAACTTTGATGACATTGTTGTAACTCAAACAATGTATGTGGTTAAAAATAAACCTGTGAAATTGATCATTGGCTCAAGGGATGTTATTCATGATGTTGGTTTATCACATTTCAGGATGAAAATGGATGCTGTGCCAGGTACACCAACGACTATGTGGTTTACACCAAAGTTTACAACTAAGGAAATGAAGGACAGGACGGGTAATCCTAATTTCGTCTATGAAATAAGTTGCGACCAGATGTGTGGTAATGGACACTACTCAATGAAGGGAATTATTGAAGTTGTTACACAACCTGAATATGATGCATGGTTGGCTAAACAAAAACCAAATTACTATAGAGCGTTCCCTGATAAGGATCCAAGTACACAACCTGCAACCCCTGTGGGAAAGGATAGTACAACTACCGCTAAAGCGCCTGTAGTTAAAGATGAGAAAGTAAAATTGTAATGGAAATCTAAAGGAAAGGATTGAGTGTTAGTAGCGCTCGCCTCAAATTAAAATAACTGGTTCTAATAAATAATTGATATGAGTAACGAAGCTGTTTTGCACGGAAGCCATGTTGGAGTGCCTCATCATACAGAGGTACACCATGATGAACATCACCATCATGAAACATTTATTACAAAATATGTGTTTAGCCAGGATCATAAGATGATTGCAAAGCAATTTCTTATCACTGGTATGGTGTGGGCTGTAATCGGTGGTTTAATGTCCGTGTTATTCCGTTTGCAATTAGGTTACCCTGATTCTACTTTTCCCTGGCTGGAAGATATTTTGGGCAAATGGGCCAAAGGTGGAAGGATATCGCCAGATGCGTACTATGCATTGGTAACCACTCACGGTACAGTGCTTGTATTCTTCGTATTAACAGCAGGCCTTAGCGGTACGTTTGCAAACTTTCTGATTCCGTTGCAGATTGGTGCCCGTGATATGGCTTCACCTTTTATGAACATGCTCAGCTACTGGTTTTTCTTTGCTGCAAGTTGCGTAATGTTATCGTCTATATTTTTGGAAACTGGTCCCTTTAGTGGCGGCTGGACAGCTTATCCTCCTTTAAGTGCTTTGGGAGATGCTTCTCCTGGTTCTAAAACCGGTATGGATCTTTGGTTGATAGCAATGGCTCTTTTCGTTGTATCATCTTTATTGGGCGGCCTGAATTACATATCTACGGTATTAAACATGCGTACAAAGGGGATGAGCATGACAAGAATGCCTTTAACAATCTGGGCACTGTTCTTTACTGCGGTACTGGGTGTGTTATCTTTCCCTGTATTATTCTCAGGTTTCATCCTGCTAATCTTCGATAGAAACTTCGGAACAAGCTTTTATCTTTCAGACATATTTATTGGTGGCAAGGGTGCTCTGCCTAATGAAGGTGGAAGTGCTATTCTTTACCAGCATTTATTCTGGTTCCTTGGTCACCCCGAAGTATATATCATCTTATTACCGGCAATGGGTATGGTGAGTGAAATTCTCTCTACCAATTCACGTAAACCTATCTTCGGTTATATGGCCATGATTGGCTCTCTGTTTGCAATTGTTGTGCTTGCGTTCCTGGTGTGGGCCCATCACATGTTTGTAACAGGTCTTAACCCATTCCTCGGTTCTATCTTCGTATTACTTACTTTATTGATAGCAGTTCCATCTGCAATTAAAGTATTCAACTGGTTAACTACATTGTGGAGAGGTAATATAAGATTTACGCCTGCCATGCTTTTCGCTATAGGTTTCGTAAGTCTTTTCATTTCCGGTGGATTAACGGGTATCTGGTTAGGTAATTCAGCACTGGATATTCACCTGCATGACACATACTTTGTTATTGCTCACTTCCATATTGTAATGGGTGTTGCAAGTATGTTCGGCATGTTTGCTGGTATTTATCACTGGTATCCTAAAATGTATGGCCGCTATCTCAATAACACGCTGGCGTATATACATTTCTGGTTAACAATGATTGGTGCTTACCTTATTTTCTGGCCAATGCACTATGAAGGATTAGCCGGTATGCCACGTCGTTATTATGATTATAGCATTTGGGAAAGCTTTAAACAGTTTATCGAACTAAACAGGTTTATTTCAACAGTGGCTATGATTGTGTTCGCTGTGCAGATTTTGTTCCTTGTAAACTTCTTCTATTCTATCTGGAAAGGAAGAAAAGTAACATCGCAAAATCCATGGGGCTCAACAACGCTTGAGTGGACTACACCTATTCATCCTGGTCATGGTAACTGGGTTGGCGAGATTCCTGAAGTATATCGTTGGGCTTATGACTATGGCAAAGACGGACATGAGTTTATTCCACAAACACAACCTGTTGGAGAAAACGAAAGCCATCATTAAGAAAAAATGATTTAATCTTTGAACAATAGTAAATAATGCCCCGCAAAAGGGGCATTATTTTTAGACAACGGAAAATAGCATCAGGGCAGGAATAATGGTCAGGCAAAAAGTAATTTCACTGGTATTTATCTTAACCGGACAAACGCCTAAAAGGTTAACAAGGAATATAAAACGATATTTGTGCAGAATAAACCGTACATGGCAGAAAGAATAGATACAGCTTCATCCGCTTCTTATCATGCAGCGGACAAGGTGAAAGATTATATGCTTCTTACGAAGTTTACTTTAAGCTTCACTGTTGTGTTTTCTTGTGTAATCTGCTACCTGCTGGCACCGAATATTGTTGAATTTTCCTGGTTTAATATTATTATACTTTTTATAGCAGGTATGTTGGTTACAGGAAGTGCGAATGCTATAAACCAGGCTGTTGAAAAAGATACGGACGCTGTGATGAAAAGAACGGCAAAGCGTCCAGTTGCAAGCGGAAGAATGAGTGCCTCAGAAGCATACACTTTTGCCGCGATTGCTGGCATTGTTGGTGTAGGGATGATGTATTACTTTTTTAATCTGTCATCTGCATTATTGTCTGCATTTAGTCTTTTCCTTTATGCATTCATATATACGCCACTTAAAAAAATAAATTCTATAGCGGTATTGGTCGGTGCTTTACCAGGTGCATTACCATGTTTAATTGGATGGGTTGCTGCTACAAATGTCATCAGCCCGTTTGACAAAGTGATTGTGGGTAATGAATCTATTTCAAATATGGCTGGCTGGGCACTTTTTGGTATACAATTTTTATGGCAATTCCCCCATTTTTGGGCCATTGCATGGGTAGCTCATAGTGATTACAGCAAAGCCGGGTTTAAACTTTTGCCTGCAGATAAAGGCCCGACAAAATTTACAGCGGTTCAGGCAATTATGTATTCCGTTTTAATGATTCCCGTTGGAATGCTTTCTTATTATTACGGACTTACAGGCAGAATTAGTTTATGGATTGTTTTGGCCTGTAACCTTTTTATGGTGGTCCAGAGTGTAAGGTTGTATATAAAAATGGATGTTCCTTCTGCAAGAAGGGTAATGTTCAGCAGTTATATTTATTTGCCTGTAGTGCTACTAAGTTTGCTGGCAGATAAACATCCGATATAAAATAATCTAACTAAAAATAAAAAGTGATGATAATGAGTGGTGTGACAAGTTCTGAAAGAAAACGTATTCATCCGCATAAGTTTACCCTTTGGGTAGGTCTTGGCAGCATCGTAATGATGTTTGCCGGTCTTACGAGTGCTTATGTGGTTAAGAAAAGCCAGTCTAACTGGCTAGAGTTTCCTTTACCAAAAGTATTCTGGTATTCCACCTTTGTAATAGTGGTAAGCAGCGTAACAATTTATCTTGCCTTACAGGCTTTTAAAGCAAGGCGAATGGTGCGGTATAAAAATCTTTTAACAATAACAGTAATCCTTGGTATTCTGTTTGGAATATTGCAATGGATTGGCTTCCAGGATTTAAAATTACATGGCGTACAGCTTTTTGGTACCGGTAGTAATCCTGCAGCTTCGTTTTTGGGAATAATAGTAGGCCTGCATGTATTGCACGTTTTGGGTGGTATTATAGCTTTACTGGTTTTATTTTTCCGCTCGTATCGCGCCAGGATACGCAGTTATAGCTCCGTGCCGATAGAGATAGTAGGTACATACTGGCATTTTGTTGATATACTATGGATTTATCTTTTCATTTTCCTAAGCGTAGTATAATAAAGCTTAGGCGCATTTATAATGAAGTTTTTTGAGTGAGTATTGTTTTTAATGACTGGTAAAGAAGCAACAATATTAATAAACGATTTTAATAAGTTCTTATCATGAATTTTTATGATGGGAATGAACCCGGTAACATTCAAAAAAGTTGTGATTTATTCACGCTTTTTCAACATGAGCTAATAAATTTGCGAACGAAATTTTTCTAACACACATGGCAACAACAACTGCAACAGCAAATCCTAAATGGTGGGGAGGCGGAAAAAGCCCCTTTAACGTGGAGTATGGCAAATTGATGATGTGGTATTTCTTAATGAGTGATGCCTTCACCTTCGGAGCCTTTTTGATTGCTTACGGAACAACCCGTTTTGCTACTAACGGATGGCCTGACCCAAACAAGGTATTCAATTCCTTTCCAGGTCTCGGTGCCGGGTATCCGCTGTTGTTTGTGAGCTTAATGACTTTCATACTTATCATCAGCTCTGTAACAATGGTGCTTGCAGTACATGCTGGTCATCACATGAATAAAAAAGGTGTTGTTGTAAACCTTATCCTTACCATCATTGGAGGTTTGGCTTTCTTGAGCTGCCAGGCATGGGAATGGACACACCTTCATGGTGAAGGTGCATGGTGGGGTAGAAATCCTTTCCATAACTATGATGGCTCTTTGGCTACAACTAACTTTACCAACTTCTTTTTCACCATAACAGGGTTTCATGGTTTTCACGTATTCTCCGGCGTAATTATTAATATCATTATGTTGATAATGACTCTTACAGATAAATTTGAAAAGCGCGGTCACTATTTAATGATTGAAAAAGCTGGTTTATACTGGCACTTTGTAGACCTTGTATGGGTATTTGTATTTACCTGTTTTTATCTTGTTTAAATTAACTTACTAAAGCTATTTCAATGGAACAAACAACAGCAATACATCCCGAGCACGAAGCCGGTGGTGGTAAAAAGGAAATCGTAAAAATTACTATTTATCTTACTATACTTACGTTTATTGAATTGGGTCTTGGTTTTATGATGATGAGTTGGGATGAAGATAGCTTTAAACGTCATTTTGTAAAAGGGGTTATTCTTATACTCATGGTTTGGAAAGCATTTTATATCGTTGGATATTTTATGCACCTGAAGCATGAAATAAGAAACCTTATTATGACGATCGTTGTACCTCTGGCATTATTTATATGGTTTATCATCGCCTTTCTTTCTGATGGAAATTCTTATAATAATCTGCGTAACAAATACGACCGCCATCATTACGAAGAAAGCAAAAAGAAAGCCCCTGCAAGTGAAGAAGAGCATGGCGAAGAAAAGAAACCTGCGGTGGAATAAGTTTAGTGCTGAGAAAAGAACACAACATTATATTTAAACCATCGCCCGTGGCGG
>Ga0105237_10009009_pt1 | contig 10731 bp, 9 predicted proteins | sample KBSC24metaG_FD_81520 | JGI IMG/M metagenome (GOLD analysis project Ga0105237, IMG submission 81520) | Corn rhizosphere microbial communities from Kellogg Biological Station, Michigan, USA - KBS C2-4 metaG | ecosystem: Host-associated > Plants > Roots > Rhizosphere > Soil | place: Michigan, USA... | reverse complement strand
GACGTCGATATCACGTTGACCGTGATCGACCGCGGACGTGAGGCGCCGGCCTCGCCTGAGGATTCGGACATGTATCGCGCCATCGCGGATGCGTGTCGAGCGCTCGATCCGGCGATCACCGTGACGCCGTACGTGAGTAATGGGGTGACCGACAGCGCGCGGCTGCGCGAGATCGGGGTCAAGGCGTATGGTGTATTGCCGTTTCCGCTCGTGGCGGATGATGAAGCCCGAATGCACGGGCACGACGAACGGGTGCCGGTCGAGGCGCTGCGATTTGCGGTGCGGATGCTCTATGACGCAGCGCGGCGCGTGGCGGTCGGTGTGGTACGCTGAGCGTACGCAATCGCGCAAACGAAAGCGGGCTCGGGGATCTCCCCGAGCCCGCTTTCTGTCTCCAGAATCGTGTGTTACGGCACTGGTGTAATGTTGCCGTCACGCGCAGATGCCTCGGCGCCAGGAATCGGCAACTGTTGCACGACGACCGTGCTGGGCGATGGCATCCCTGATTGTTGAATGTATGCCAAGTTGAACCGGCCGTATTGTCTGAGGGCAACCAGGTGTTGCGGCCCCTCATACACAAACGAGTAACGATATTCGTACAGAATAGCGTCGATTGCGGCTGTCGCATTGGCAAACGTCACGTATGCCGGCAAATGGCCCTCGACCTGACGCACCACACTGACGTCTGCCGCTGCGCCTGGCAAGTCGTTGGTCAATACCTTGGCTTGTGCGCGCAAAAGATAGGCGTTCGCGTTCCGCATGATCGGAATGGGTAAGCGCTTGTTGCTCGCGACACTGGCATCGGTGGGCGCCCAGAGGTTGCTCGCCGAATAGCCGTTGGCTGAAGTCGGTGACGTTGCCACAATGTTCGCCTTGCGAGCGTCCAATGGATTGATCGAATTGACGAAATTATTCGTGACGAAAAAGGCTGAGCTGACCAACGGATTGGGGGTGGATTCGGGCGCCAGCGGATTGAATTCGTGCCACGGGCCCTTGTTGAGATATTCCTGGGTTACCGTCCCCGGTGCATCAGCCAACGCCGAGTCGAGTTCAACGATCGCCGTGGCCGCGTTGGCGGGTACCGGGTTGGCCGGATCCGACAAGGCGCGAGACAGCTCGATCCGCCCTTTGAGGGCGTGCGCCAACCGCAGTTGGTTGGCAATCGTGCCGTAGTCTCCGTGCAGCGAATAGCCGCTCGGAAGCGTGAACGGGACGTCGGTGCCTCCGTTCCGGAGGTTCGTGATTGCGGTGTCCGCAAGCGCCGAGAGATACGCGAGTGAGGACGCCTTGGTCTTGAGCGGCCCCAAGACCGTCGGATTGTCCGACTGGATCACCATCCCATTTTGATCGTGCGTCTCGATGATCCGGAGATACGCGATCAGCATGATATTGCGCATGACCCCAGCGACCGCGTTCTTTTTTACGGTGTCGACCAGTCCGGTGTAGGCTGGCGACTGAAAGAGCGAGTGGATCGCGCGTAACGCCTGATAGCTCCCCGCCCACGACGCGGCTCCGATGAAATCGTATGGGTCGGGCTGGGCCTGGTAAAACTCGCTCGTGAACCGCGGCTCCGAGTTGAGCACGATGGCATCGCGCGCCATGATATTGGTGTACAGCACGTATAAGCCAGCCTCCGTGCGATTCTGCGCGATCACGCCGGTGGCGAGGGTTTGCAACGTTTGCGGCGATCCCGTGGTGATCTGATCCCGGCTTGGCGCCAACGAATTATCCTGGCACGCGGCCAGGGCCAGAACGGTGGTCGCCACGGCGGTGAGGGTCGTGAACGTTCGAGTCATCTATATATCCTCGCGCCTTAAAACGTCGCGTTGACGGAGAAGGTGAACTGCCGGCTCGGCGGATACGGATAGATATCCTGCGACCGGCCGATCGCGGCGTTGCTGTAGTTGGAGACCTCGGGATCCAGGCCAGGATACTTGGTCCAGGTCTTGAGGTTGCGTCCCGCGAACTTGAGACGAACCGACTGCGCACGTCCCGCGAACAGCGGTTGCACGAAGCGCGGCGAGATATCATAGGAAATTGACAGCTCGCGTAGCTTGACGAACGTCGCCCGCTGCGTGTACGGGGCTTCGTTCGCAAAGAATCCAGCCAGTCGTTTGCTCGTCCCCGCGGTATCGGCGAGTGCGCCGTTGAAGTCCAGCGTGATCTGCGTCAGATCCACCAAATAGCCGCCGTGGCGCCAATCAAACACCGAGCCGATCTGGAAAGCGCCGATGGTGAAGTCGTTGGAGAAGCCCATCACGAAATCCGGATTCTCGTCTTTGAAATGCGCATCGACGGTATCCGAGCCGCCGTACGCGAGAATCTGCGTGGGAGAATATCCAACTTGAATCTTGTAAATCCCGAAGTTCTGTCCGATGGCGCTGCCCGTGAGGAACGGCGGAACCGGCAAGCTCGTCACTTTGGCCGAATTCGCCGAATACGTTGTGACCGAGTTCCAGGTTAGCAGACGGTTCTGAATCGGAATCAAATTGATCGAGAGCTCAGTCCCCTTGTTGGTCAGGGATCCGCCATTGATGACTTGCGACGTGAAACCGGTCGACGGTGCGGGCGCAGATTGCAGCACGAGATCCGTGGTTTTCTTGCTGTAGTACGTGAATTCGAGCCCCGCACGGCCATCCAGGAAGGTCGCGTCAAAGCCGCCTTCTGTTTCGGCGGTCTGTTCCGGACGAACGGAGCTCAGGCCGACTTGGCTGCTCGGCAGCAAGCCGTTGATTCCATCTTCCAGCAATGCGGTAAGATACGTGTACTTGAAGTCGACCGGGACCTGGTTGCCGGCGCGGCCGTACGCGACGCGCAGCTTGAGGTTATCGGTGTAAGCTGGCAGCCAGGGAAGGCGATACGACGCTGAGAATTTCGGATAGGTAAAGAACTTGTCCGCGTCCCCGTTGCTGCTCGACCGCTCGGCGTTCACCGCCGCGGTCAAGGTCAAGCGGTCGGCTAGCGTCTGAAACTCTTCTTGCGCATAGTACGACAGCGCTTTGGTAAGCGATTGCCCTTCGGCGACCGCAGAGGTCACCGCCGTGGCAACGTTGGTGATTCCGGGATACAGCCCTTTGCCCGCGTTGGTTCTGTAATCACTCTGGCGGCGTTCCTCTCGCAGGCCGACCGACGTCGTTGCCGTGAACGGTTGCGCCATATACTTATGGATGACCGAGAAATTCAGGTTCGCGTTCGTCGCCGTTGTCGCGTTCTTGACCAATGTCCCTGGGTTGGCCGCCGACTGCTCGAAATACGTCGTGGGCGGTGAATAGAACATCGAGTGATCGCTCAGATTGTCGATCCCGCCCAAGAGGGTGGCGTCGAGCCGTTGCGTGGCGCTGGAGAGCACCGACCACTCCGCCTGCGCACTTCCGAGGAGACGGAAGACTTCCTCTGGGGTCTGGAATGCCTGTTGATCCTGTAGGATGTTCGTGCCTCGCGACACCCAGGGGTTGGAGACGTACGATCCGTCCGGGTTGCGCTGCGCGAAGTTGAAAAAAGTAGGCGTCGCGGAATACACGTTGATGGGAACGACACTCGTATTATCGTTGCCCTGGATGCCGCGCTTGGTCAGCGTGTGCAGCAGGTTGCTGTTGGCGTTGACCGAGAACTGGTCGCCGAGGCGTTGTGCCAAATTCACCAACAACCCTTGCTTGTCATAACCGTCGCCTTTGGCGATCGAGGCATCGTGCTTGGCGGACAGCGACGAAAAGTAGGTTGTCGCGCCATCGGTAGTGCCGCCACGGACAGACGCGGCGGTCTCATATGACAGTCCGTTGTTGCCATAGAGTTGATCCTGCGGATCGACGCATCCGGCATACGGATACTGCGCGAAGTAGCCGGTGGCGCTCCCCGGACCCATGTGTGCATTCACATAGTCTGTGGCCTCCTGCTGGGTGAAGCACTTGAGATCGAACTTGTTAGAGAGCTGCGCCGTTCCCAACGACTGCGTCACGCTGAACGAGGGGCGTCCTGCGATGCCGCGCTTGGTGGTGATGATGACCACCCCGTTCGCGCCGCGCGAGCCGTAAATCGCGCCGGCGGACGGTCCCTTGAGAATCTCGATGCTCTCGATGTCCTCCGGAACAAGGTCGGCGATCCGGTTGACCTGTTGGTCCTGGTTTGATGTGACGAGTGCGCCAATTTGTCCCGAGCCGCCGGCCCCCGCGCGCGTAATCGACTGCATGCCGTTGGAGTAGGCATCGTTGTTCACGATCGTCCCATCCACCACGTAGAGCGGTTGGTACGCACCGTTGACGGTGTTGGTTCCGCGAATCTGGAGTTGCACACCACCACCCGGAGCTCCCGAGTTCGTGGTAATGACCGCGCCCGGAACTTTTCCCACGAGCGCGTTGTCCACGGTGGGCTGCGGCACACGGTTGAGTTGCTCACCGTTCACCACGGTGATTGCGTTCGCCGCGTGCGCTTTGTCGATCGTTGTCGTTTGCCCCGTAATGACTTGTTCTTCCAATCGCAGCACGTCCGCCGTGAGCACGACGTTCATCGTGGTCGACTCGGCAGGTACGGAGACGAGCTTCGCTTGGAACCCAAGCCGTCGAACGCGCAGCTGTTGCGCGCCCGCTGGGAGACTGATCGCGAAACGTCCCTGTTCGTCGGCGACTACACCTACGGTTGTGCCAACCAGCTGAATCGTGGCACCTGCCACTCCTTCGGTGGTTCCTTGAACCGTGATCTGGCCGCTGACGCGGCGCGTTTGTGCCGATACGAGCGCCGGCATGATCGCGAGGCAAAATGCTGCGAGCCATACCGGCCGAAGGAACGACTTCCAAGACATGTGCATCCGAGCTGTCTCCATCCGGCGACGCGCGTCGCCAGCGTACGTGAAGATTGAAACATGCGCGCTGATAGGATGATGGGGTGGGGGACAAACGGACGGCCGAGCCGTCCCCCCTCCCACCTATGCGGGCCAATCATGGCGCGACGAGATCGTCATCGCTAGAGGGGGAACTGACCCCTCCATCAACGACCGTGTGAAACTCCCCGCGTTTATGAACAATTAAAGTGTCGGCCAAAGATATAAATGAATAAGGCAAAGTTTCTGATTCTTATTCATGAGTGTTCGCTCGCGTATTGGTGCGTGTGGACCGGTGGCTTAAAAAGCACGGAGGAACGCCACTCGGGGCAATGTCAGCCGGCTCATTGTCCCACGGTAAGACGCGCGACGGTGACAAGAGATGACGTTGAACGACGGTGCGGCGTTGGAGGTCATATGAGTGAATCCGGTGCGGTTTTTCTGGCGGTTTGGCCGAGCGCATTGGTGGCGCGCTCCCTGTCCCTCATTCCGTCCAATACCATCCATTGTCGTGCGCCCCCGACACTCGGAAGACCCGGTTAATTAAATTGTTGTATGTCTCAGATTGACCGTACTCTCCAGGACACGCTGACGTCGCTCGCTCCAGCCGACGTCCTCGCGCAAGCCAAACGTTTCTTCACTCGGCGAAACGCCGTGTACGCCGCCTTCATCGACATGGAAGGGCCAGAGTGGCTCACCTTGCGTGGCCAGGGTGGGGAAGAGATTGCCATCGCCGCCACCCCGCACAACGGTGCCACGCGCGTCACGGGGTCGAGCTATCTGTTCGACCAGCAGGTAGCCCGCTTCCTCTCCACGCTCCCGGCCGTTGGTCCGCTCACCGCGCAAAATACGCCCAATGAGCTCCCGGCCGCCTCGGAGAGCATCGCATGAGCGCCACCAAAGTGCCGTTCGTCACCTCGCTACGGGCCCGTCCTGGCGTCATCACGGTCGGCAACGCTAGCGCGCACGACCTGCTCCACCTGCGCGTCGAGCTCCCCGAAGTCTGGGACACGGTGCGCATCGACATTCCGGCCAGCGAGCCGGTGCTCGCGCTCAAAGTCCACGCGCTGCAGGCCCTCGCACCTGCGGCGGATCGCCACGATGACTACGTGGTCAAGCTACGCGGCGTCGAAGTGACCGACGAAACTGCGTCGCTCCGCGAAGCGGGGACGCAAAACGGGTCGATATTCATCGTCACTCGGCGCTACCGCCGCGCCATCCGCTAACTCGGCGGCACTACGTCGGTCGCGTTCATCTCGCACGCCGACTGCGGGCGGCACGACACAGGGTGGGGACACCCGGAACATGTCGGCCGCTTGCGCGCCATCACGCGCGCACTCCGCAACGAAGTCGATCTCTTCACCCAGGTCGAGCATCGCGAAGGGCGTCACGCGACTCCGCACGAGCTCGCGCTGGCGCACGATCCCGCATACATCGCGTCGGTCCAAGCCATCGCGCACACCGGCGGCGGCCGACTCGATAACGATACGGTCGCGAGCGAAGGGTCGTGGGACGCGGCGACCGCGGCGGCGGGATGCGTACTCGACGCGGTCGATCTGGCTATGCGTAACGAGCACCCGCGCAGCTTTTGCGCGGTCCGTCCGCCAGGCCATCACGCCGTGCGTGACCGCGCCATGGGATTCTGTCTGTTTGGTAACGTCGCGGTCGGCGCGCACTATGCGCGGCAACACCACAACGCCGCGCGCGTGCTGATCGCCGATTGGGACGTGCACCACGGCAACGGAACGCAGGCATTGGTGCAGGACGATCCCAATATCCGCTTCCTGTCCATGCACCAATGGCCCTGGTACCCCGGCACCGGTGCCGCCGAGGATCGTGGGCCGCACGACAACGTGTGGAATGTCCCGCTCCCAGGTGGACTGCCGCGTGAGGAATATGTCGCCAGTTTTGAACGATCGTTCGAAGCGACGCTCCAGGACTTCGTCCCTGATCTCATTTTCATTTCGGCCGGTTTCGATGCACTCGCCGGCGATCCACTCGGTGAATTCACACTCGAGTTGGACGACATCGAACGGCTCACCAAATTTGTGACAAATCATGCCGACGCCCTTTGTGGCGGACGGGTGGTGAGTGTACTCGAAGGGGGATACGACCCCGACCGCGTTGGCGCGGCGTCGGTCGTACACATGCGTGCCCTCGCCCTGGCCGCGCACGCTGGATAGCTTTCAAGAGCGATGTCCGCAGGACCACGAACTCCCCCCGCCCCCGCGATGCTCCGCCTGGTTCAAATGGCGGTGCTCGATCGCTTCCGCGCAACCGGCGAAGACCTCTACCGCGAAGTCGCGCATTTGGCCGATCTGACCCAAGGGCAGGACATCGTCGTGGCAGGGTGTGGTCGAGGGGTGACGACAGAATGGTTGGCGACGCGGACAGGCGTATCGGTCACCGGAGTCGACCCGGATCCAGAAGACATTGATCGCGCCGAAACGCGCGCACGCGAATCAGGGCAGCCGTTACACCTCTGCTATCAGCAGGCCCCGCTGGACGACCTCCCTTACGAAACCAACGTCTTCGACGCCGCCATCGGAGAGCCCGAAGTGGCGGCCGCGGCCGATCCGGAGCGCGCGGTGAGCGAATTGGTGCGCGTCACCAAGCCCATGGGCTCCATCGTATTGCTCCAAGTCACGTGGCGCTCCGGCCTTCGCGATGCCTTTCGCGATTTGGTCTCCGAGCGACTCGGCTTGCGTCCCCGCTTGTTAGTGGAGTGGAAACAGGCGCTACGGGACGCGGGAGTGGTCGATATTCAAGTCGATGACTGGACCGACGAGTGTGAAGAGGAGCATGACGATGACTGCGGCCCGCAGCTGCATTGGCAGGACAAAATGCGGATCGTGGGACACGCCTTTCGCCGGTCGGGGTGGAAAGACGCGCGGCAAGCGCTCGCGCGTGAGACGGAGCTCTTGCGGGAGCTGGCGAGGGACCGCACCTTGGGATTCTCCATTATCAAGGGCGTCAAGTGGCCACACGCACCGGGAGCGGGGAACAACAGCGCACAACCAGCCGCCGGATCGGCCGGATGACGTTGCACGGGCCACGAGCGTCCGGCCGTCGGGCGTTCGCGCCCCAACCGCCGCTCCCCGACGCGTCCGTACACTGGTCCGTGCCACGTGGCGCGGCATGGTAAAGGTCGCCACGCCTCGCGTCACGGTCGAGGTGTCGCACGCCGTGCGGCTCTTCGGCGTGGTCGACGCCAATGAACCGCACGACGACATCCCCGTGCCCGGCACGACGCTGGTCGCCTTCCGCGATCTCGCGGCCGTGGTGTCGCCCGCCGAGTACACACGCATGGTGATCAATGACGACCTGCTGACGGAGTATGTGCGCGTGATCGACGCGAGCTACGCGTTGGGGCCCGTCATTCCTGCGCCGCCTGGCACCGTGTTCCAGTCGGCGGCGTCGCTGATGCATTGGATGGAAGTGCACTACGCCAAGCTGCACGAAACCTTGGGTGTGATCGAGCGGCGCAAGAGTCCCAATGCACCGTACGACATCGTCCGCATGCAGTTCGGAGCGTAACACCCATGTTCTGTCCTTCCTGCGGATCCTGGAATCGGAACGCGGCCGCGCGGTGTTTGCGGTGCGACGACCCGTTGCCGGCGGTGGCGTCGCGTGGCCAGCGTCCCGATCTCGATATTACGGCGCTCCGCCACGTGATTGGTGGCCGGTACTCGGTGTCGCATCGCATTGGCGACGGTGGGATGGCCACGGTGTACTACGCCATCCACTCCGCGCTCGACCGTCCGGTGGTGCTCAAGGTGTTGCACCCGCATCTGTCGCGCGACGCGGACATGCGCGAGCGTTTTCGCCGAGAGGCGGAGACGGCCGCGCAGCTGGTGCATCCCAATATTTGCAACATTGTGGATTTTGGGATGACCGACCGGCACGTCTATATCGTCATGCCGTACATGTCGCGCGGGACGTTGGGTGATCGCGTTTCGGGGCAGCGCACGCTGAGCCCGGAGCGCGCCGCCGCGGTCGGCGCGCAGGTGGCGGCCGCGCTCGACTACGCGCATAGGCATGGATTAGTGCACCGCGATATCAAACCCGACAACATTCTGTTCGACGAAGACGAAAACGCGATGGTGACCGACTTTGGGATCGCCACCGCGCACTTTCGCGCACGCATGACGGGGAGCGGCCACGTGATGGGGACGCCGCACTACATGTCGCCCGAGCAAGCGCGTGGGCGACTGCTCGATGGGCGGAGCGACCTCTATACACTGGGCGTGGTGTTGTACGAGACGTTGTTGGGCTTTGTCCCGTTCGATGGCGCGGACATTTATTCCATCAGCTCCAAACATCTCACCGAAACCGCCGCGTCGCCCGACGAGGTCGATTCGCGTATCCCTAGCGCGCTTTCCGCCATCGTCATGCGCTGCTTGGCCAAAGATCCGGCCGAGCGGTATGCGCGCGGCAACGATCTGGCCGACGCACTCATTCAATTCCTTGCGTCGCAGGGAAATGTGGTGCCGGAGCGCCGCATGGGGTGGCTGGCGCGCGCGATCCCGTCGTTTGTGGGCGCCTGAGCGCCATCATGGCATTGCGAACGATGTACGACCAAACTTCCCATCCGTGGGTCGCGGTGCGGCGTTCGTCACCTAGCTGTTTGCCGCGGAGGCGTTCGCTGTGCAGCTGACCTGGCAAACGCTATCGCTCAGCACGACGTTCCCGTTCGTCATCGCGCGCTGGGGGTACGCCGGGCATCAAAACGTCATCGTCACCATTACGGATGACGACGGGTATGTCGGGCAGGGTGAAGCCGCCCCGAATCGCTACTATGGCGAGTCGGTCGATTCGGTCATCGCGGCGCTGCAACGGTTTGCGCCCGTGTTGAGCGAAGTGTACGACGATTCGTGGTCGCTCGAAGCGTTGGACGCGGCGCTGCTCGCCGTGCTCCGCGGCAACGCCTCGGCGCGCGCCGCCGTGAGCGCCGCGTTGCACGATCTGCGCGCCAAGCGACTCGATCTCCCGGTCTATAAAATGTGGGGGCTGGGCGAGACGCCCACGCCATTGTCGAGCTATACCATCGGCATCGCCAACGACGAAGGGTTGCGCGAGCGAGTGCGCGCGGCAGATGAGTACCCCATCTTGAAAATCAAGCTGGGGACCGATCGCGACGAGGCGATCGTTCGCACCGTACGCGAAGCCGCCCCGGACAAACGGCTGCGTGTCGACGCCAACGCGGCGTGGACGCCCAAGTACGCCGTGCGGATGGCCGAGATTCTGCGCGACTATCAGGTGGAATCCATCGAGCAGCCGGTCGACGCCAAGGATTTGGACGGACTGCGCTACGTACATCTCAATGCCGCGCTCCCTATCATCGCCGACGAGTCGTGCTTGGTGGCGTCGGACATTCCGGCGCTCGCGGGGCGATGTGACGGGATCAACATCAAGCTCGCCAAGTGCGGGAGTCTGCGCGAAGCGTTGCGCATGGTACACGTGGCGCGCGCGCACTACTTGCGCGTCATGGCTGGCTGCATGATCGAAACTTCGCTCGGCATCTCCGCGGTCGCGCAGATCGCGCCGCTGTTGGACGACGCGGACTTCGACGGTGCCGTGTTGCTCGCGGACGATCCGTACACCGGCGTTACCATCCCCCGTGGACGCGTCACCTTGTCACGCGCGCCGGGATTGGGCGCGCTCCCCGTTTCGGCGGCCGCCACGCCATGAGCGTACCGGTGCCGGCCCGGTTGGTCGAGGTCGCGCTCCCGGTTCCGCTGTTTCAGACGTTCACCTACGCGCTCGACCGGCCGTACGAACAGCCAGCGGTGGTCGGAACGCGTGTCGTGGTCCCGTTTCGCAACAAGCGCACGATTGGGATCATTGTGAACGTCGATGTCACGCCGCCAAAACGAGGCGTAGTCAAAGGGGTGCTTGATATTCCCGACGCCACGCCT
>Ga0105237_10009008_pt1 | contig 10732 bp, 8 predicted proteins | sample KBSC24metaG_FD_81520 | JGI IMG/M metagenome (GOLD analysis project Ga0105237, IMG submission 81520) | Corn rhizosphere microbial communities from Kellogg Biological Station, Michigan, USA - KBS C2-4 metaG | ecosystem: Host-associated > Plants > Roots > Rhizosphere > Soil | place: Michigan, USA... | reverse complement strand
TTGCTTGGCGATGCCTTCGAAAAGGTGCCCCGTGATGGCGATCTCTTGATCGGTGGATCCGTCGCCTTTGATAACGGCGGTGGGCACCTGCATATCCGTGTCGTATTCGGTGGCCTTTACGATAGCGTGGATGGTGACCTTCTCGCCCTTGTCGAGCATCGCGACGAGTTCCATGCCGATGCGATGTGAAAGATTGAAGCCGAACGCGGTCGCGCCGCCACCCGCGCCGCCACGGCCGGCGATACCGTTCCAGGCGATCTGATCGGGGCGGTCGATGGGCTTGCCGGTGGGGTCGTTGAAAGAGAGCACGCCGGCGGCATCGTGATTGCGGACGGCTAGATTGTGCATGGTGCCGACGGAACCGCTGCCGATCACCAGTTTGCCCGCGACGTTCTTGCCGGTATAGTCGCTCTCTTTATCGCCGCGTCCAACGTAGACGAGTTCGGCCGTGACATCGGCCGACTTGCTGCCAGTAGCCAGCGACGCGGCGATATCGCGATAGCTGAGGATGAGGCGCTTCTCGGGCGTGACCAGCCACAGTTCGCCGAGTTCGCCGTCCCAAGTCTTGTTGGGGAGTTTGAAGCGCTCGATGTGGACATCATCCATGCCGTACTGCCTGGCCATCTTTTCGATGTAAGCGGCCTCGCGATAGGTGGATTCGTATTCGTCCTTCAGGCGGTCATGCTCGTAACCGGCGAGGTCCATGATGTGCTGGTAGGCGAGCGTGCCGCTGACCTCATCGACAATGCTCTGGATCATGTCGGGCGGAAGCAAAGTTTTCGGATTGGGCTGTTCCTGCCCCAGGAGCCAACCAGCCAGCAGAAAGCCGGCGGGCGCGGCCAGCCACAGATGAGTGCGCTTCATATTGAGAGAGTCTCCGCTTACTTGAAAATGCTTTTCGGAATCATGGCGTGGATGCCTTTGGTACCGTCCACGGCTTGCGTGACGTTAAAATCGATTGCGACGCTGGCCAGCGCGTAGGCGTCCTCGCGAGTGAGATGCTTTTCCGTCACCAGGAAATCGATGGTTTCGCGAGTGGCGAGGATGATCGCCTGGTCGAGGTCGGGGTCGAGGCCCATGGTGATCCAGTGAGTGGGAGTCTCACCGCGCGGCCACTTGAGCTTCATGTCCTTACGTACGATGAATTGGAAGGTGCCCTCAAGCGAAGTCTCCATGGCCGTGATATCGACTTCGCCATTTCCCTGCCCTGCGTGGCCATCGCCGACTTCGAAAAGAGCGCCAGGCGCGAAAACGGGAATGAAGAGCTTGGTGCCGGCCACGAGATCCTTGTTGTCGAGGTTGCCGGCATATTCCGCGGGGGGCGCACTGTTGACGCGCCCCTTCGCTTCCGCGGGCGCGACTCCCATGCTGCCGAAGAACGGGTGCAGTGGAATTTCGATATTGTCAGCGAACTTGGCGACGTTGCGTTTCATATCGAGAGGGATGACCTTGGTCTTGCCGCGTTCGAAATCCTCTTTCGGCAAAACGCCGCGCTGCGGGCTGAAGCCGTTCGTGGCGTAGGGAGTGGAGAGGTCGATCTTCTGAATGCGGACTTCGAGAACGTCGCCAGGCTCGGCGCCTTCGATGAAGATGGGGCCGGTAAGGATGTGGCCGCCGGGACCGCGATCGGGTTTCTCCTGTGCGTAGATGGCTTTCAGTTCGGGTTGAATGTCTTCGGGTTTGACACCATTGCTGGCAAGCGACGTGGGATTGCTGGTGGTCATCGTCTGGATCTTGACGGTATCGCCAGACTTGATGCGAAGTACGGGTTTAGCGTTGTACCAGTAATAACCCCAAGCGACGGTGGTGGGGGAGGCTTTGAGTTGAAAGTCGGCGGCTTGGGCCGCGGTGAGGGCCAAAAGGAAGAGTAGGAATCTCATTTTTGGTTATCTGGCGATTCTACCGTAATTGAAGTACCGCTCCTTCGCAGTCGCGGCTCGGTAGACGTGCGCGCGAATGTTTCCGAGCCGCGACCGCAAGGAAGCGGTACTTGCTAACCCCTGCCGGGGCCACCACATGGGATGAAGAACTAGAATGTACCGCTCCTTCGCAGTCGCGGTTCAGTAGATTCGCTACCCGTTACAGAGCCGCGACAGCCAAGGGAGCGGATTTCATCACGACAGGCGAATATACTGGACGAGATGAAGAGAGTGGTGGTGGCTTGGGTGGCGCTCTGCGCAGCGGCATTCGCGCAGCATGCGTCTCTGCAGGAGAGACTCGAATCGCGGCTTTCGGCGTTACGCGAGGAGTCGAAGTTTCCCGGCATCAGCGCGGGAGTGGTGCTGGCGGATGGGACTCGCGTGGTCGCGGCGTCGGGTTTGAAGACGTCGGACCGGATGCTGGCGGGGAGTACGGGGAAGACTTTCGTCGCCGCAGTCATCCTGCAGTCGGTGGACGAAGGGCAGCTCGATCTGGACTCGAAAATCGAGCGCTGGCTCGGTAAAGAGGACTGGTTCGACAAACTGCCGAATGCGCACGAGTTGACCCTTCGCTTGCTGATGAGCCATCGAAGTGGGATCGACGACTACGTATTGGACGAGGACTTCGTGCCGGCGTTCTCCACGCATATCGATCGGAATTGGACCGCGACGGAACTGGTTGCAAAGCTCTTCGCGAAGAAAGCGCTGAGTCCCGTGGACACCCAGTTCGCGTATGCGGACGCCAACTTCGTCGTGGCGGGCCTGGTTTTTGAGACGGTCACGGGAAAGAAACTCTTCAGTGAAGTAGAGCGGCGGATTCTTCAGAAATTTCCGCTCTCGCAGACAGTCACTTCGGAAAGTCGGAATACCGAAGGCCTCGTCGCAGGATTGATGAATCCCCGCATGCCCTTCGGACTGGACGGCCCAACGATGAAGGACGGCGGGCTGATCGTCAACGCGCAAGTGGAGTATGCAGGGGGCGGGATGATTTCGACTCCTGGCGACCTGGCGCGCTGGGCGAAGCTCCTATGGGAGGGTAAGGCCTTTAGCGCGAAGATTTTGGAGCAGGTACTCGACGCCAAGTCCACCGGGACCGGCCGCGGCGGTGGGAAAGACGCCTCGTACGGTCTTGCGGTACAGGTGCAACCGTCTGAGTTTGGTGTGACTTACGGGCATGCCGGGTGGTTCCCCGGATATCAGACGGAGATGGTTTATTTTCCAGACCATAAAATCGCGGTCGCGGTGCAGGTAAACGCCGATCCGGTCAGGGGCACCAAGCGATCGCCACGCGGGTGTTTGAATGAAGTAATGCGAGTGGTTCTTCAGGAAAAATGAACCGAAAGATAGGTGATCCTGAACTCCCACAAAGGCGTAGAATATTGGGTAACAAGATCAATCTAGCGAGGTCGTGTATGTTGTATCGCGCGAACCGTTATGACGACTACAGGGAATTTGACGATGTTACTCGTCAGATCGACGAACACGTCATCCAGCCCAATCCATTCACGGAATCAGAGATGCTGCGCCAGGAAGAAGAGGCTCTAGCTGCGTCAACCCCCGGCACCGAATACTGGTTGCCGTAAAACTTAAGAAACTATTTCGGATCTCATACTCTTATACTGAGATATGAGGCCGATTCGCAACTTCATCGTTCTGCCGTCTTTGCCGCCGCAGTTGGAACGACTGCGTGAGCTTGCCTATAACCTGCGCTGGGCGTGGGATCACGACACTATTGAGCTGTTTCGACGGCTGGATACAGAACTGTGGGAGACCTCAGGGCACAATCCCATCCGTATGCTCGGCCGACTAGACCAGGCCAAACTGGAAGCCGCGGCGAAGGACGAGTCGGTGCTCGCGCACCTCGACCGTGTGTCGCGGGAGCTGAACGCCTACCTGGAAATCAACTCCACCTGGTATGAACGGCTGAACGTCACTGCGGAAGGGCTGTTGGTGGCGTACTTTTCGGCAGAGTTCGGGCTGACAGAGTGCCTGTCCGTGTTCGCGGGCGGCCTTGGCGTTCTGGCCGGCGACCATCTCAAATCGGCGAGCGATCTTGGCATTCCCCTGGTCGGCGTCGGACTACTGTATCAGCAGGGATACTTCCGGCAGTATCTGAACGCCGCGGGATGGCAGCAGGAACACTACGAAGAAAACGATTTCCAAAACCTGCCGTTAATGTTGGAACGGCGGCCGGATGGGGCACCGTTAACGGTGAGCATCGCCTTCGATAGCCGGCAAGTGAGGGCGCAGATCTGGCGCGTGCGGGTCGGCCGCATTTCCCTTTATCTCCTGGATGCCAATCTCGCCGAAAATCGCCCCGAAGACCGCGACATCACCGACCAGCTATACGGCGGCGGCACGGAGATGCGGTTGAAGCAGGAGATTCTCCTGGGGATCGGCGGCTATCGCGCGCTGGATGCCTTGGGATTGCGACCCACGGTCTGCCACATGAACGAGGGTCATTCGGCACTGCTTTCCGTAGAGTGGGTCCGGTATTTGATGGCGGAGCGCGGGCTCTCCTTTCCGGAGGCGCGCGAAGTGGCTTCGGCGGGACTGGTGTTTACCGAGCACACACCCGTGGCCGCGGGTCATGACTATTTTTCGCCTGGACTGCTCGATCGCTATCTGACCTCGTATTACGGGCCGCTCGGCCTTTCGCGCATGGAATTCCTCGGACTGGGGCGGCAGAATCCCGATAATGATAATGAGGACTTCTGCATGACCGTGCTGGCGCTCCGCATGGCGTCGGCCAGCAACGGAGTCAGCAAGTTGCATGGCAAGGTAAGCCGCGAAATGTGGAAGTCGTTGTGGCCAGAGGTTCCCCAGGAGGAGATCCCGATCGGGTCGATTACCAACGGCGTCCACCTTCGTTCCTGGATTTCGTACGAAATGAACCAGCTTTACGATCGCTACCTCGGCCCCAAGTGGCGTGAGGAACATGCCGACGCGAAGCTGTGGGAACGGGCGCAGGGGATTCCAGCGGAGGAACTCTGGAGAACGCACGAGAGACGCCGCGAACGGTTGGTCGCGTTCTCGAGGCGTCGTCTGCGACAGCAGTTGCAGAATCGGGGTGCCTCACAGGCAGCCATCGATGCTGCCGATGAAATTCTGGATCCGGATGCTCTCACGATGGGGTTTGCACGCCGCTTCGCTACCTATAAACGGGCGACCCTCCTGTTGCAGGACGTGGAACGACTGGGGCGAATCCTCAACGACCCGCACCGGCCAGTGCAGATCTTATTCGCAGGCAAGGCACACCCTCGCGACGACGCGGGTAAGGCGCTGATCCAACAGATCATCAAGTTGACGGAAAAGCCCGAGTTTCGACGCCGCGTCGTTTTCCTTGAAGATTACGACATGGCCGTCGCGCGCTACCTGGTGCAAGGCTGCGATGTCTGGTTGAATACGCCGATTCGACCACTCGAGGCAAGCGGTACCAGCGGCATGAAGGCCTTGGCCAATGGCGGCTTGAACGTCAGCACGCTCGACGGATGGTTTGACGAAGCATGGTGGGAATCGGCGGAGTCCGGCCAGTTCGTCGGCTGGGCGATCGGACGCGGCGAAACGTACAGGGACGACAACTATCGAGACCAGATTGAAGCGACAGCACTTTACGATTTGCTTGAGCGCGATATCGTACCGACGTATTATGAGCGGAGCGCGGACGGCCTTCCGCGCCGGTGGATCGCGAGGATGAAGTCTTCCATCGCACGTAATTGCCCCGAATTCAACATGCAGCGCGTGGTGAAACAGTACACCACCGGCTTTTATCTGCCGGCACACGGCCTGCGGCAAGAGTTGACCCTCAACCAGGCGGCGCGGGCGAAGGAACTGGCCCAGTGGCGGTTGCGGGTTCAACGTGCGTGGCACGAAGTTAGGGTTGTGGAAGTCGATGCCGTGGCGGGTGATTCGGTCGAAGCAGGGCGCAGTATCGACGTGCAGGCGCGGGTAAGTCTCGGATCGCTGCCTTATGAGGACGTGACGGTGGAGCTGTACTTTGGGCGGATTGACGCGCATGAGCAGTTCGCCGATGCGACCGCGATTCCCATGTTGTTCGTTGGTCGCGAGGCGGATGGAAGCTGTACGTTTCAGGCGGCGGGAGTGGAGTGCAGGAATAGCGGACGGCACGGGTACACCGTGCGTGTTCTGCCGTTCCACGCGGGCGAGGCAAGGGGACTGCTACCGGGCCTCATTCGCTGGGCAGACGTTTCGGCGCAGACGGCCTCGGCGGGGTAGGAGAACGAAATCCGCAGTTGAGAGATGGACCCGGCACGTCTGCAATTGTGGGGCAGGCGCTTCCGCCTGCCCACCGGGATGCCGATTCGGCAGTTAGTGCTTATCCGTGCCAACGCGTTACAGCTGACCTGGCATGAGAGCCTGCAATTTAGCGAAGCTCGATCTTTTGGGCGATGTTTGCGGTGCGTGTCGGTATGAAGGTGATCTCGACGGTCTTGCCCGCAAGGCTCTCGAATTCGCCAGTCTTGAGCTGCTTCACGTTCGATGCCACCACAAACTTATAGGTCACGTTGTCCGGTGACTTCACAAAAATGACTTTCTTTTTCAGGTCGAGATCGATGATCTTGCCTTGTAATGTCTCGACCCGTCCGAAGGTAGTGCCACCGGCCGCGAAACTCGCGGCCTGTGCAGGCTGCGCGGACGCGCTACTGAAGAGAGTTGGCGCAAAAATCGCCGCCATTAAGAGAATCTTACTCCACACGTGTTCGCCTTTCGTGCTTTGGTTCTTTCGCTACAATTCGATTTTAACTCCTCTTCCTTCAGAAGAAGATGCTTTTCTCCTTTTCTGGCTCGAGTTCACGGTTTTCCAACCGTGCCGAGATTTCCTCGATGCACTCGCGTTTCGCGGCGGAAACGCGGCTTAACCACGAAAAAAAGTGGACGGGCGAAGCCGCCGTATCGCGACAGCAGACCAGGAGAGCTTCGCGAAACGCCTTCGCGTCGTCTCCCGGCAGTGCGTTGAGGATGTTCTGAATCAGGCGGAGATTCGCTTCAAAGAATTCGCCACGAGGCTGGTGGTCCAGCCACGACGTCAACTTGTAGTAGGCCGGCGTATTCGTATTGACGCCACGCAGGCTTGCGATCGCCAGGATGTGATCCCGTTCCGTTTGGCTGATGCTGCCATCGGCCCATGCCACCTCAATGAGTGGCACGACGAATAACAGCATGATCGTGGACTCGTCATAGCCGAGTTTCTCGACTTCGGAAAGGATTACGGGTTCGTGAATCTGGCATTTTTGGGCCAGCCGCCGGCGGCTTTCTTCGCGCTCAGCCTGCCGGCGCATAGAGTCGATCAGCTCGATATCCTGCTGATGACAGTACTCGGCATCATTCCAGAGATGGCACAGTGGCTTCCGCATAAACACCTCTTGCAGGGCCCCCAACACCTCGCCGGCTATAGTGTACACCCAAATCAGAACAATGAATCCGAAATCTCGCTACTCGTACCGGAGTGCCACAATCGGGTCCACGCGGGAGCCCCGGCGGGCAGGAATCAACGATGCGATTACCGCGATCGTCGCCAACAGAGTCATGGCCCCGAGGTAAGTGATGGCATCGGTGCGCTGGATGCCGAAGAGCATCGCTTCCAGGTAGCGGGTGAGGGCATACGAGCCGGCCAGACCAATCGCGACACCCGCGGTCACCAGCACGGCGGCCTCCTTCAAGACGAGTGTCAGGATATTGCGCGGCTCGGCGCCTAGGGCCATGCGGAGTCCCAGTTCGCTGGTGCGCTGGGTGACGGAGTACGAAAGAACACCGAAAATCCCAATCACTGCGAGACCCACCGCGACCCCAGCGAAGACTACCAGCAGCAAGGTCTGGAAGCGCCGCTGCGAAACGGAGGCATCGATCACCTCCTCCATGGTCCGGACAGTGGTAATTGGCTGGTCCTTATCGATCGACCAGACCTGGCCTTGGATCGCGTTGAGGAGTTGGCGCGGCTCACCGCTGGTGCGGACCGCGAAGTCCGCAAGTCGAACTGGATAGATATCGGACTGCGCGGCGGGCAGGTAGATCTGTGGGGTGATCAGCCCGGTTTTGCCGCTTCGTCGGATGTCGTTCACGACACCGACGATGGTGATCCAGGGAGTTCCCGGGCCACGTCGAAAACGGCGGCCGATCGGGTCCTGATTGTTCAGAAACTGGCGGCCGAATGCGGAGTTCACGACGGCCGCCGGTAGGCCGCCAACGCGATCGGCGGATGTCAGCAGACGACCCTTTTGCAGGGAGACTCCCAAGGTCTCGAAATATCCGTTGGTCACGGCCTGAGAATCGCAGTCGTGCGATTCGGTGGGGGTCAGATCCACCGTGATACCGGTGCTCCATCCGCCGCGCAGAGGCATGCGGTTCGAAGTGCTGACCGCCATCACGCCGGGAAGGGCTCTGACGCGCTCTTCAAGCTGGGTGAAGAACTCAAAACGCTGCGACTGAGTGCCGTAGCGCAATGCGGGCAGACTTATGTTCATCACCAGCACCCGATCGGGTTGGAAGCCAAGATTGACGCCCATCAGCAGGACAAAGCTCTTGAGTAGCAAGCCTGCGCCGACCAGCAGGATCATCGAAAGCGCCACTTCGATAACCGTCAGGGCCGTTCGCCAGCGGACGGAAGATTTGCCGCCTGCCTGTCGAGCGGTATTTTTGAGCGATTCGGCAGGGTGTGCTTGCGAGGCTTGCCAGGCCGGAGCAATGCCGAAAATCAGGCCGGTAAGGGTGGCGACTGCCGTACATGCACCGAAGACCCGCCAGTCCATCGTGATGTGGTCGATTTGCGGGATGCTGGCGGGCGCGAGGGCGACCAATGCGGACATGAGTGCGCGGCCAAGAGCGATGCCGGCGATGCATCCAGCGGCTGCGAGCAGCAGGCTCTCGGCGAGAAACTGCCGGATCATGCGGAAACGGCTGGCGCCCAGCGCGAGCCGCACACTGGACTCGTGCCGCCGCGCCACAGCGCGGACCAGCAGCAGATTCGCCACGTTCGTGCAGGTGATCAGCACGATCAAGCCCGAGGCGCCGAGCAGCGCGAGCAGCGACCCACGCACTCCCGTGACAAGATCCTCGTGGAGCGGCCGGATCACCGCGCGTGTACCGAGATTGCTCCTGGGAAATTGCGCACCCAGGGCGGCGGAGATCGTATCGAGTGCCGCCTGTGCTGTTTGCGTTGTGATACCGGGCTTGAGACGTCCGACGACGTTCACTTCATGATCGCCGCGCGCGATCAGCAGGTCTTTGGGATAGGCGGCAGGAACATAGAATTCCACCAAGGTCTTCAAGCCAAATTGCGCGGGAGAGGCGAACGATTTCGGCAGTACCCCGATGATCTGGCGAGTTTTGCCGTCCAGACTGACGGTCCGCGACAGCACATTCGTATCGCCCCCCAGGCGCCTCTGCCAGAAGGCGTCCGTGATGATCACAACCGAATTTGCCCCTTCGTAGTCGTCTTCCGTCTGAAAGGTGCGGCCGAGCGCGGGCGGCACACCGAGTACTTCAAAGTATCCGGCCGTCACGGACTCTCCTGTCAGCCGCTCCGGCGTTCCGTTGCCGGTGAGGTTCATCGGGGTGAAGTCATATGCCGCGAGCCCTTCGAACGCGTCCGTTGCCTTGCGGTAGTCCAGCAGATTGGCGACCGACACGGTGGTACGTCGTGGACTACCGGCATTCCCGACTTTTGTGCCCGTGCTGTTGGACTGCAACAGGGCCTGTCGATTCACCTGCTCTTCCCAAAGCGAAATCAGGCGGCCAGGCTCGGGATAAGGCAAGCTGCGGAGCATCACCGCGTTCACGACACTGAAGACCGCGACGTTGATGCCCAGGCCGAGAGCGAGCGTGAGCACCGCGACGGTCGTGAAGCCCGGGGCCTTGGCGAGCGTTCGCGCACCGAGTCGGAAATCCTGGAAGAGGCGCTCCCACGCGGTCCACCCCCAGAGCTGGGAACTGGCGTCCTGAATCGCGGCGTAATTGCCGAATTGTCGTTGTGCCATGTAGCGGGCCTCCGTGGTGCCGATGCCTTGCTGATGCAGCTTACGGGCGCGCAGCTCGACGTGCAGTTGCATCTCTTCGTTGAGGTCGCTGGTGAATTCGTCGCGATGGAAAAGATGACGGAATCGGCGAAGCATATGACCTCCTACGCGGGCTGCAAAATACGCGCGATGGCTTGCGACACGCGTCCATAGCGTGCCAGTTCCTGTTCCAATTGCTTGCGCCCCGCTTTGGTCAGGCTGTAGTAGCGGGCGCGGCGATTTTCACTGGTCTTCCCCCATTCGCCCGCGATCCAATCTTTGATCAGCATGCGCTGCAGCGCAGGATAGAGCGAGCCCTCTTCCACGTGCAGCACGTTGTCCGAGGTCTCCTGGATGGAATCGGCGATTTCAAACCCATGCATCGCCTCGCCGCGAGCCAGAGTTCTCAAAATCAGCATGTCTAAAGTACCCGGAGGAATTTCGTCGCGCATATGTTCGTTTGTTGTGGGGTAGGCGCTTCCGCCTGCCCATCTTCTCGAGCTCTATTAACATAGACAGACTATGCCAGAAAAGGTTAGGAAGCAAGTGCGCTATATTCTTCGCCATGGACTTGAGCGATTACGCGTTCAACCCCAATCTGGCGGCGGCAGCGACGATTCCCGCACGATGGTATATCGAGCCCGAATTTCTGGAGTTGGAGAAGCGGAAGGTCTTCGGGCACACCTGGCAGTATCTTTGCCAGGCCGCTTTGGTCGCACAGCCGGGGAGCTATTTCGCGGGCGATATTACCGGCGAACCCGTCGTCGTGACGCGCAACCGCGATGGGCGACTGCGTGCGTT
>Ga0105237_10009006_pt1 | contig 10735 bp, 7 predicted proteins | sample KBSC24metaG_FD_81520 | JGI IMG/M metagenome (GOLD analysis project Ga0105237, IMG submission 81520) | Corn rhizosphere microbial communities from Kellogg Biological Station, Michigan, USA - KBS C2-4 metaG | ecosystem: Host-associated > Plants > Roots > Rhizosphere > Soil | place: Michigan, USA... | reverse complement strand
TGCCGTTGCCGTTGCCGTTGCCGTCGCCGGGGCAACCGCCTGGGCCTTCAGTGCGGTGCTGCCGGGAAAGTCCTCGAGCAGCTGGTGCACGCGCTTTTCCGAGCCATCGGCCTCGCGCACGTCGCCACCCATCTCGGCATCGGCATTCAGCCACAGAAGGTCGCCGGTGCGCAGATCGACCAGCCCGGCATAGCCCTTGTGCACGCCAGACCGTACCGAAACGCCGCCGAACGCCGCAAACAGCTGCAGCATCTTGCGCCCGGTCGAGCCATAGGCGTCCTGGGTGAACAGGAAGAGGCCGTAATCGGCATCCTTCGCGCCCGGCAGGTCTGCCACGCCCTTGCCCAGCGACCAGTCGAACACCGCGTTCTTGTTGTCGCGCTTCTTGGTGGGCAGGCGGTTGCCGACGAAGAACTGGTACTGGATCACTGCGTCCGAAACCGCGGCGAATAGCTGCATATGCTCCTGCAGCGTCTGCGCGTCCTCGCCATAGGCTTCAGGCGCGACGATAACCGTGTTGCCCAGCGACGCCTGTGCCTTGGCCAGTGCCGCCTGGAGATTGGCCTTGGCCTGCTCGGTCCATTCGCCGTTCGGCTCGAACATGCCGGCGGTCGACTGGGCGCCGACGCTGATCGACGGGCGGAATACCAGGATCTTCTTGCCGCTGTTGGCCGGAAGTTCAAAGCCCTGCTTGGTTGCCGAGCGTTCCTGCGCCTGTGCGGCACCCGCAAACAGGACGAGGCCGGCCGCAATCGCGACCGCCTTAGTAAAGCCGTTCATCAAGCCCCCTTTTGTCACGCGCCCCTGCGTGAACGGTTCGATTTAGTCGTGCAGAATGGTCGACTTCAACTCCGATTTTCGAAGATCGATGTTAAAATGGAGCAATCTATCCGCAGGTCGTTTCTGTGCCGAGACGTGACGCTACGGCAAGCTTGTGCGCATGCGCCCACCCTAGGACCGGCTCGCTTGACAGCGCGTGGGCTACCCGCGAACCCGGATCCCGTCATTCCTTCGGAAGTTTCGCGTCTATGCCCGTTTCGCCGACCCCGACTCGCCGCTGGCTGCTCGCCGCGCTCGCCGTCACGCTCGCCGTTCCCGCGCACGCTGCACCGCGCGCACCCCTGGTCCTCGCCGCCGCCAGCCTGCAGGAATCGATGAACGCGGCCGCCGATGCCTGGGTGCGGCTGGGGCATGCGCGCCCGGTGCTGTCCTTCGCGGCCTCCTCGGCGCTCGCCCGGCAGATCCAGTCGGGCGCGCCGGCGGACCTGTTCGTCTCGGCCGACGAGCCCTGGATGGACGCGGTGGACAAGGCTGGCAAGCTCGCCCCGGGCACGCGCGTCGCCTTCCTTGGCAATCGCCTGGTCCTCGCCGGTGCGGCGGCGGACCGTCGAACCGTGCCGCTCGACCGTGGCGGCCCGCTGCTCGCCGCACTCGGGCAGGCGCGGCTGGCGATGGCCGACCCCGATGCGGTGCCGGCCGGGCTCTACGGCAAGGCGGCGCTGCAGAAGATCGGCGCCTGGGACCGCATCCGCCCCCAAGTGGTGCGCGCCGAGAATGTCCGCGCAGCACTCGCGCTGGTCGAGCGCGGGGCGGCGCCGTTCGGCATCGTCTACGCCACCGACGCGCGCGCCTCCGCCAAGGTGCGGATCGCCGGCATCTTCCCGGCGTCGAGCCACCCGCCGATCCGCTATCCCGTCGCCCGGCTGAAGACCGCCGCCAGCCCCGATGCCGAGCCCTTCCGCCGCTTCCTGATCAGCGCACGCGGCAAGGCGATCTTCGCGCGCTACGGCTTCACCCCGCTATGAGTCTGACTGCGTGCTGAGCGCCGAGGAATGGGGCATCGTCCTGCTCTCGCTAAAGGTGGGGGGCGTGGCGGTGCTCGCGGTGTTGCCGCTCGCCTTCGCGCTGGCCTGGCTGCTGGCGCGGGGGCGGTTTCCCGGCAAGCTGCTGCTCGACGCGCTGGTCCATCTGCCGCTGGTGGTGCCGCCGGTGGTGACCGGCTGGATGCTGCTGCTCGCCTTCGCGCCGGCGGGGCCGATCGGCGGGCTGCTCGAACGCTGGTTCGGCACTACCGTGCTGTTCCGCTGGAGCGGGGCTGCGATCGCCGCGGGCGTGATGGCGCTGCCGCTGATGGTGCGCGCGATCCGGTTGTCGCTCGAAGCCGTCGACCAGCGGCTGGAGCAGGCGGCGCGCAGCCTCGGCGCGGGGCCGGTGCGGACCTTCGCCACCGTTACGCTGCCCCTCGCACTGCCGGGCGTGCTTGCCGGGCTGGTGCTCGGCTTCGCGCGCGCGCTGGGCGAGTTCGGCGCGACCATCTCGTTCGTCTCCAACGTGCCGGGCGAGACCGAGACGCTGCCGCTCGCCATCTATTCTGCGCTGCAGGTGCCGGGGGGCGAGGGGCAGGTGCTGCGACTGGCGGCGGTGTCGATCGCGATCGCCTTCGTCGCGCTGCTGGGCTCCGAGCTGGTCGCGCGGCGGACCGGCAGGGGCAATCATGTCCTTTGACATCGACGTGCGCCGCACGCTGGGCGAGACCGAGATCGCCTGCCGCGTGGAGCCTGGCGCGGGGGTGACGGTGCTGTTCGGCCCCTCGGGCGCGGGCAAGTCGAGCGTGCTCAACATGGTCGCCGGGCTGCTCCGCCCCGACGCCGGGCATATCCGGGTGGGCGAGCGTACCCTGTTCGATGCCGCTACGGGGGTGGATCTCAAGCCCGAGGCGCGGCGTGCCGGCTATGTCTTCCAGGAGCCGCGGCTGTTCCCGCATCTGCGCGCGCGGGCGAACCTGCTCTATGGCTGGCGGAAAGGCGCGGCGGTGGACGTGGACGGCGTGATCGCGCTGCTCGGCATCGCCCCTCTGCTCGATCGCTGGCCGCGCACGCTTTCGGGCGGCGAGGCGAAGCGGGTGGCGATCGGCCGTGCGCTGCTGACGGATCCCGATTTCCTGCTGCTCGACGAGCCGCTCGCCTCGCTCGACCGTGCCCGCCGGGAGGAAATCCTGGCGCTGCTCGAACGCTTGCGCGACGGCATCGGCCTGCCGATCCTCCTCGTCACCCACGACCGCGCCGAGGCGGAGCGGCTGGGGGACCGGATCGTGGCGTTCGGGGAATAGGGAGGCGCGTGCAGGCGCCGGTAGTGGAGCCGCTATCTTGGTGGACAACAGTCGCCGAGATATTTTTGGATGTCGATGAGGGCGGCCTGGTTCAGCCACGCAGTCTTACAGTGCACAGCAACAGTTTATGGAGCGTGGGCCGGGGGGCTTGATTCGCCGCGCAGCGGAAGACCATGATGGAGAGGTAGACCGGGGGCTGACGAATGGAATGGTTGTTGTTGGGGGCGATGGCTTTGGCGCAGGCTGCGGAGGTGCCGACGGGCGCACCGGCGACGCCATTGAAGCCAAGGAGCACACCGGCCGACTGGGTGACGGACGCCGATTATCCGTCCAGCGCAGTAGACAAGGGCAAGGTGGGCAGGGTGCATTTTACCCTGACCGTAGATACCAAGGGCACTCCTGACGGTTGCTATATTACCGCAACTTCCGGATTTTTGCAATTAGATCAGCATGCTTGCGCCATCCTGCTGAAGCGCGCCCGGTTCAGCCCGGCGCGTGATCCATCGGGGACCCCGATCCGCGCGATATATTCCAATAAGTTCGCGTGGACGTCGCAGGACGGTCCGGCGCCGGGCGAGATTCCGCGTATCGACCTCATCGTGGAAGTTGCCAAACTGCCGACCGGATATGCCAGACCCGCGCTGACGCGAGTGCATTTTGCAAAGTCCGGCAAACCGGATGCCTGCCGGGTCGAAGTGACGAGCGGTCTTGTCGCGATCGATAAGGTTGCATGTCAGCAGGTGATGGTACAGGCGCCGGCACCGACACAAGGTATCAAATACGGGCCTCTGTTCGACACGCGGATGGTTCTGGTGACGTTCGAGCCGGTTCCCGCAAGGTGAGCAGCTCGCATTTTGGAAGAGCCGCAGCCCGACTATATACCGGAGGGGCTGGGATCGCCACGTACCACGAAGTAGCGATAAAACGGACCGCCTCGACCGCGTGAAATTTTGATGAGAAAACTTCGGCGCCATCCAAGAAGTGGCGCGGGTTTGCGGCTGGTATTGGGCGGAAGGTGCCCGTCGACTATTTGCCCATACCCTAGACCCACGCCTCCTCGCTGACCGCCGCGACGCTCGCCACCGGCAGCGCATAAGAAGCGCGCGCTGCACTCCGTGCCGGCGACGCAGCCGCGCTGCCGCCCTCGATGCGAAACTGCGCGGCCTGCTCGACTAGCTGGCCGATCTCGGCCATCAGGTTGCGCGCGGCGGCCGAGGTTTCTTCCACCATCGCGGCATTCTGCTGCGTGGAATTGTCCATCACCCGGATCGTCTCGCTGAGCCGCGAGATCGATTCCGACTGCACGCGGTTGTCCGCCGCGACCTGGCCGAGCAGCTTGTGCACCGACTGGGCATTCTCCGAAATCGAGCTGAACGCGCCGTCGACATCCTCGACCGCGGCGACCGCGGTGCCGATCTCGACCTGGGTGACGGTCAGCTGGTCGCGGGCGCGGCCGGCTTCTTCCTCGGCGCGCATCGCCAGTGCCGAGACGAGGTCGGCGACGACCGCGAAGCCGCGGCCCGCTTCGCCGGCACGGCCGGCCTCGACCGCCGCGTTCATCGCAAGGACGCGGGTCTGGAAGGCGATCTTGTCGAGGCCTTCGATCACGGCGTCGATACCCTTGGCGCTTTCGGAGACGCGGCTCATCGCGGTCACCGCATTGCTCACGCGCGAGCGGCCGGTGCTGACCGCCTCGATCGTCTGGTCGGCGCGGCCGACGGTCTCGCTGGCGGCGCGGACCGAGGTGCGCAGGCGCTCGTCGATCTGGCTGATCTCGGCGGTGGTCGTCTCGAGGCTGGCGGCATTGGCCTCGGTGCGGCGGGCGAGGTCTTCGGACGCCGCGGTGATCTCGGTGGAGGCGCGGCGCAGCGATCCGGCGCCGCTATGCACCGAGCCGATCAGGGTGCGCAGGCTGTCCACCGCGACGTTGAAATCCTGCTTGAGCCGCGCGAAGGGGCCGCTGAGATCGGCGTCGACATGGGTGGTGAGGTCGCCGCCCGCCAGCTTCTGCAGGCCCGAGCCGATCGTCTCGACGATCAGTTCGGTGGTCGCCTGCTTCTCGGCATTGGCGGCTTCGACCTGCTGGTTGAACTGGGCGATGGCGCGGGCGAGGGCGCCGAGTTCGTCCTCGCGATCGGTTTCGGGCAGCGGCGTGCCGGGTTCGGTCACCAGTCGCGCGACCGTTTCGGACAGGGTGATCAGCGGATCTACCAGCCGGCTATTGGCGAGCCGCGCGGCATAGAGCGCGCCACCGATCGCGGCGAGCAGCGTCGCAGCCAGAAGCCCGGTGGTGATCCAGCCGAGCGTCGCACCGGCATGGGCGGTGTCGTCGGAATATTTCTCGATCGCGTCCGACGCGGCGGCCATCGACTCTTCGAGGATCCCGAATTGCTGGAAGAAGGACGGCAGCTGGCGCTTGGCCGCGGCGGGGTTGCCGGCGGCGGCATCGGCGATCTGCTGCGCCGCATTGGCATAGGCGACCATCGGATCGCCGACCTTGGCGGCAGCGGCTTCGATCGCGGCGTCGCCCTTGAACGCGACGTCCTCGGCGATGTGCTTGCGCAGCGTGCCGAGATGCTCGCCCAGATCCTTGCGCGCATCCTCCATTTTGATGCCGATGCCGGGCTCGCTGGAGGCGAGGATGGCGAGCACGTCGCTACGCACCGCATCGTGCATCATGTCCGCTTCCATATGGTTGCGGAGCAGCGCCGAGGCCGTCGTCTGCTTGTCCAGCGCAGAGCCCAGCAGCCAGGACGAGACGATCCCGGTCCCCCCGCACAGCAGGAAAAGCAGGATGATGGCGATCGTTAGCTTACGAGTTGAATACGCAATCGACTGCACGAGACGGCTCCAGGCTTTTGACGCGTCTGCAATGAGAAGCATCCTCTCCGGAAAAATTATAGACAAGATTTCGTCAATCAGAGTCCTTCATCCTAAAACTCTGGTCGAGGGGTGACGGGATGCTTGGTGATGAAGCGCTTTATTTTCGCCCTTGTGCTGGGATGTACCTCGCCGACCTACGTATTTGCCCAGAGGGCGGTCGATGTGCATTTGGTGGAGACGATCGATATCGCCAGCGTCGCACGCGGCGGTGATCGTGACCGGACCTATGTGCTCGACGATACCGACCTCACCGCCGATGCCGATCTGGCGCGGCTGGTCGGCTGGCAGGGCGCCCGCGCCCATGTCCATGTGATGAGTACCATGGGCGGGCGTCCCAACGAGGCGGCGGGCGCGCTGCAGGGCGTCGACAATATCGAAGTGGCGAGCCACCATATCCGGCTGTTCGAAGCCTGGGTGGAGCAGCGCATCGGCGAGCACAGCACGGTGCGCGCGGGCGCCTATGATCTCAACAGCGAGTTCTATGCCAATGGATCGTCGGGTCTGCTGATCTCGCCCTCATTCGGGGCGGGATCGGAACTCGCGGCCTCGGGGCCGAACGGCCCGTCGATCTTCCCCTCGACCGCGCTGACGGTGCGGGTGGAGCATCGCTTCGATCATTTCGGCTATGTCCGCGCGGCGGTGCTCAACGGCGCGGCCGGCTGCCTCGGCGATCCGCACGGCCTGGATTTCAGCTTCCGCCACGGCCTGTTGCTGATCGGCGAGGCCGGGGTGGAACGGCCGGGGTTCAAGCTGGCCGGCGGCTATTGGCGCTACACCAAACGGCACGACGACTATACCGAGGTCGATGCCGAGGGCGTACCGCTCCAGCATATCGACCATGGCGGCTATGCGATTGCCGAACTGCAGATGCTGGGCGGCGAGGGCAAGCGATCGCTTACCGTGTTCGGCCGCGCGGGCATGTCCGGCGGCGCCGCGACGCCGTTTCAGGGCGGCTGGCAGGCGGGGTTCCTGGTCGAGCGGCTCATTGCCGGTCGTCCGGACTCGCAGGCCTCGTTCGGGATGAGCCGGGGCGTGACCACCCCGGGCTACCGCGCGATGCTGCTCAACGAAGGGGCGCGGCCCTCGCGTGCCGAAACGACCTTCGAGCTGACCTATTCGGATCGGCTCGCCAAATGGCTGACCGTCCAGCCCGACCTCCAGTTCATCGCCGATCGGGGCGGCGTGGAGAAGGCACGCGGGGTGGTGGTAGGCACGTTGCGGCTGACGATCGCCATCTGACCGTCCGCCGCAACCGGTCCCTCGCCTGTCAGGCGCAGGCGAGGCACTGCCGACGCCGGCGCAGCACGCTGCCGATGCCTGCGAAGCCGGCCAGCAGCATGCCCCAGCTGGCCGGCTCGGGTACCGAGCTGTTGGTGTCGAACCGGATCGGCGTCTGGGTGAGGTTGACCGTGGCCTGCCCGGTCACGTCGAAGGTCAACCCGGTCACGAAGGCGTTGGGATTGTCCGGATCCAGCCCCAGCGCCGGATCGATGCCGGCGATGCGGAAGCCCGAGACGCCGCCGATCGACGAGAAGTCGACGAGGAACGGGTTGCTGCCCGCGCCGACATGCGTGGCGAAGGGGTGGACCAGGTCGCTGAGCAGGTAGATGGTATAGCCGTTCACGTCGCCGAGATCGGGGAACAGCGCGCTGAGGATGTTCGGGCTGCCCGCGGCGACCTCGAAATCATAGCCGCTGGCGACGATCGGATCGACGAACATGCGCTGGTTCTGCAGGACCTGAAACTGGAAGCCGAAGCCCGGGCCGCCATTGCCGTTGGTCACGTTGCTGGGCAGCAGCGGCGTCGCGGGGCTGCTCCCGTCGGCAAGCACCGCGCCGTTGCGGATGGAGAATTTGAACAGACCGGCTTCGCCGCCCGCGACATTAGTGATGTTGGCAAAGTTGAGCGCGCCGGTGGTCGAGAAAGACCCCGGCAGCGAATAGAAATGGGTGCCGTCGCCCGCATCGAACCCAGCTTGTGCAGGCACGCCGCCCAGTCCGCCGACGCCGTTGCTGGCGTCGCCCGTGGTCCATTCGAGCCGGTTGTAGCGGAACTCGATGTCGAAATCGCCGGAATTGGACAGGCCGGCCAGCGTCATCTGGAAATTGTTGAGCTTGTCGTCATGCGCGCCAAAGTAGCCGACATTGTTCCAGGTGACCGTGAAGCTGTTGGGGGATTGCGAGCCGAGATAGACCGCCCCGCAGCCGCTGCAGCGGGTATCCACGTCCGCCCAGAAGGGGGCGATCAGCGGTGCCTCGGCGTGTCCGTCGAACGGCACCGGCGTGTAGCCGGAGAGCCCCTGTCCGAAGCTGATATTGCCGTTGTTGTTGACGAAGAACGAGCGGCCCGAATAGCCGAAGAAGTTGATCAGGAACGGGCTGTTCTGCACCGCGCTGAAATTGTCGTCATTGGGCTGAAGGACGAGATTGCCATAGCCTGCGGGGCCGCCCATGCCGCCGCGCAGCGTCGCCGCCCCCGCCGATGTCGCCGCGACGAGTGCCAGCGCGCTCGCCATGGCCGTCGCCATGTTCCGCATGATCCTCTCCCACCCCTGTTGTTCCATATTGCGTAGCAAAGCCCGCGGTGGCTGTTGATTCCTCGCGCCGGGCAATTGTCTCCGCCGCGGACGGGATCGCTGCCGTCGCCGAAGTCGCGCGGTTCGCTTCGGAAAAGCGAGGGGCAGGGGGCGCGCGATGGCGTCACGACGGTGAAGTTGATCGACTTCGAACCTTTCAGGCGCGGGCAGGCCCAACGAAAAAGCCGCCGCCCGGCATCCCGGACGGCGGCTTTGTTCGTGTCACGCTCGGTCAGGCTGGGAGCCCCCGAACGGGGCGGATCACTCCGCCTCGTTCAGATACTCGCCGGCATCCGCATCGGTGCCGTGGCCCGACGGGGTCACCGACGCCAGGGGATCATCCCCGGTGCCGCCTGCATCCCGCGTGCTGCGGGCCAGTTCCGCCGCATGCTCTTCCGCCGCGCTCGCCGGAGCGATGAGCGAGGCGTCCTGCATCTTGCGCTGGGCGACGCGCAGCGCCGCATCGCGCGAGGTGGCGGCGACCCGCAGGCGACCCATGCCCGCACCGGTACCGGCGGGGATCAGGCGGCCGACGATCACGTTCTCCTTCAGGCCCTGCAGCGTGTCCTTCTTGCCCTGCACCGCGGCTTCGGTGAGCACGCGGGTGGTCTCCTGGAACGACGCGGCCGAGATGAAGCTGCGGGTCTGCAGCGACGCCTTGGTGATGCCGAGCAGGATCGGCTTGCCCATCGCGGGCTGCTGGCCCGGCTGGAGCTTCTCGTTATGCTCGTCCATCTCGTCGCGATCGACCTGTTCGCCCGCCAGCAGCGTGGTGTCGCCGCCGTCGGTGATCTCGACCTTCTGCAGCATCTGGCGAACGATCACCTCGATGTGCTTGTCGTTGATCTTCACGCCCTGCAGTCGATAGACTTCCTGAATTTCGCTGACCAGATATTCGGCCAGCGGCTCGATGCCGAGCACTTCCAGGATGTCGTGCGGATCCGGCGAACCGCCGATCAGGTTGTCGCCACGCTTGACGTAATCGCCTTCCTGAACGTCGATCACCTTCGACTTCGGGACCAGGTATTCCACGACCTCGCCGCCGTCCTCCGGCTGGATGCCGATCTTGCGCTTGGCCTTGTAGTCCTTGCCGAACACCACGCGGCCCGAGACCTTCGCGATGATGGCATTTTCCTTGGGCTTGCGCGCTTCGAACAGCTCGGCGACGCGCGGCAGACCGCCGGTGATGTCGCGGGTCTTGGCGGACTCGCGGGCCACACGGGCAAGCACGTCACCGCCCTGCACCGTGGCACCGTCCTCGACCGAGATCACCGCGCCCGGCGCCAGCATGTAGCGGGCGGCTTCGGCGGCATTCTCGCCGGTGAGGGTCATGCGAGGACGCAGGTCCTCCTTCTTGCCCGCACCGCGGAATTCGGTGACGACGCGCTGGGCGATGCCCGTCGCTTCGTCGACCTGCTCCGTCATGGTCTTGCCTTCGATGATGTCCTGATACTTCACGACACCACCGGTTTCGGTGATCACCGGCATGGTGAACGGATCCCACTCGGCCATGCGATCGCCGGCGCTGACCAGATGGCCATCGTCGAACATCACATAGGCGCCGTACGGGATCTTGTGCACGGCCAGCTCGCGGCCATCCATGTCCATGATCGCGATCTCGCCCGAGCGGCTGAGCACCACGCGACGGCCGCGCTGATCCTCGATCAGGCGCAGGTCACGGAACTCGGCCTTGCCGTCCACGGGGGCTTCGAGGTTCGACTGCTCGTTGAGCTGCGCCGCACCGCCGATGTGGAAGGTACGCATGGTCAGCTGCGTGCCCGGCTCGCCGATCGACTGCGCCGCGATGACGCCGACCGCTTCGCCGATGTTCACCGGGGTACCGCGGGCGAGGTCACGCCCGTAGCACTTGGCGCACACGCCGAGCTTGGCTTCGCAGACCAGCGGCGAACGGATCTTCACCGCCGGGGTGCTGAGCGCCTCGATCTGCGCGATCATCGGCTCGTCGAGCAGCGTGCCGATCGGGATCACCACCGCGTTGGTCTTCGGATCGACGATGTCCTCGGCCGTGGTACGGCCCAGGATACGCTCGCCGAGCGATGCGATAACCGAACCGCCCTGCACGATCGCCTTCATCTCCAGCGCGCGCTCGGTACCGCAATCGTCCTCGAGGACGACGCAGTCCTGCGACACGTCGACCAGACGACGGG
>Ga0105237_10009005_pt1 | contig 10736 bp, 6 predicted proteins | sample KBSC24metaG_FD_81520 | JGI IMG/M metagenome (GOLD analysis project Ga0105237, IMG submission 81520) | Corn rhizosphere microbial communities from Kellogg Biological Station, Michigan, USA - KBS C2-4 metaG | ecosystem: Host-associated > Plants > Roots > Rhizosphere > Soil | place: Michigan, USA... | reverse complement strand
TTTTTGATGAAGTAAAAACCGGGTTTCGATCCTCTCTAAGAGGACACCAGCATCTGGAAGGCGTCAAACCTCATTTATCCGTATTTGGCAAGGCTATTGCAAACGGTTATCCTCTTGGTGTTGTAGGCGGCAAGAAAGAGATCATGGAATTATTTGACGCAGCCGACCCTAAAAAAAGGGTACTGATTGCAGGAACCTATAATGCGCACCCTTTGAATGTAACTGCTGCAATAGCTACTTTACAAATCTTGCAGAAACCAGAAACATACGAACACCTGGACAAGGTATGCAATATACTTTATGACGGATTGAGATCACTTTTTACAGAAAAAGGCATTCCGGCAGTTGTAGCCGCAAACGGATCTGCCTCCTGCACTTACTTTGCACAAAAGGCACCGCTTGATCTACATGATATTTTAACAGACCACGATTTCAACTTCGATCTGAAATACCGGAAAGCACTAATCCAGGAAGGCATTTACCTGCTTCCTGTAGCCTGTAAACAATCCTCCGTAAGCCATGCACATAGCGAGGAAGACATTTACCAAACGCTTGAAGCCAATAAAAGGGTATTAAGCAAACTTTAATTACAAAATTTAAAACGTATACAAAATCAAACAAATATCGTTAACAAACCAACCAAATATTTTCCTCTAAACCAACATTGTATGAAATTTTTGTTCTTCTCCGGTATCGCAGGTTCTTCCATGAGATGGAAAATACCCTGCCTTATGCGCTCCCTGTTTCTTATGCTTACTTTTTTTTCCGGTTTCTCCTATGCCCAGCAAAAATCTGCGGTCACCGGGGTGGTTAAATCTGGCGATTCTACGCTTTCCTCTGTTTCTGTTACCATAAAAGGAGCTTCAACAAGCGTGGTGACAGATGCTAAAGGCAAGTATTCCATTACAGCCGCTCCCACAGATGTGCTGGTGTTCTCTTCCATTGGATACACCTCACAGAGTATCCCTGTTAATGGCCGAACCCGCATCAATATAGAGCTGATCAGCGAAATTCAATCGCTCAGTCAGGTCGTGGTGGTTGGTTATGGAACAGCAAAGAAAGCAACCCTCACCGGGGCTATAGTTTCGGTAAAAGGTTCGGACCTGGAAAAATCTCCGGCAATGAACCTGAGCAACAGCCTCGCCGGCAGGGTTCCTGGCGTAACTGCAGTTACCCGAAGCGGAGAACCGGGAAATGACGGAAGTACTTTACTGATCCGCGGGTCAAATACATTGAATGACAACACTCCTCTGGTCGTCGTTGATGGAATCGCCGGGCGGCAGCTGGAAAGAATTGACCCATCAGATATTGAAAGTGTAACAGTATTAAAAGATGCCTCCGCAGCTATATACGGAGCCAGGGCAGCCAATGGGGTGATTATGATCACCACCAAACGGGGAACAACCGGAAAACCGACCATCAATTTCTCCTATGACCAGGGCTTTGTTCACCCAACGGTGATTCCTAAAATGGCCGATGCGGCCACTTACGCCCAAATGGTTAATGAAATTGAACAATACAGAGACAAAGATCTCGTGTATTCTGCAGATGATATCCAGAAGTATAAAGATGGATCGGACCCCTGGGGACATCCGAATACAGATTGGTTTAACGCCGTATATAAACCAATATCTGTTCAAAGAAACAGTCACCTGTCTTTACGAGGAGGGAGCGAGGCCATCCGATATCTGGTATCTGCAGGATATCGGTATCAGGATGCGATCTACAGAAACAGCGCCACCAATTATTCACAGGGAAATTTCCGTGTCAACCTTGACGCCAAAGTATCCTCCAACATCAAACTCAGTTTCGATCTGGCGGGAAGACAGGAAAACAGAAATTACCCTACCCTGAGCGCAGAAGACATCTATTCCTCCACCATGCGTGGCAAACCCACTGTTGATGCCAGATGGCCAAACGGACTTCCCGGCCCTGATATTGAGCGCGGAGCCAATCCGGTTGTTATGACGACAGATAAAACCGGTTATGATAAAGACATTCGTTATATCTTGGAAAGCAACGTCAAACTAGACATCAACATTCCATGGGTAAAAGGACTATCTGTTACAGGTAATGCCTCTATTGATAAACTCATGGACAATCATAAGCTATGGCAAACACCATGGTACCTGTATTACTGGGACGGTCAGAGTTATGGAGCAGACAAACTCCCCGAACTGACCAAATCCTTAAAAGGTTATGCCACACCCCAACTCAGACAAGACTTTAACAACGGAAACAGAACAACCCTTAATGGTTTGATCAATTACAGCACCTCCATTGGAGAAGTACATCATCTTAAAGCCATGGTCGGCGTAGAACGGATTACCGGCGACTCCCTTAACTTTTTTGCCGCCAGAAAGAATTATATCTCTGCCGCTGCAGATCAGCTCTTTGCAGGTGGTGACGGTACAGACCAGACCAATGGCGGGTCTGCAAGTGTAGATGCACGTTTGAATTATTTCGGACGTTTAAACTACAATTTCAAGGAAAAATACCTGGCTGAATTCGTTTTCCGCTATGATGGATCCTATATTTTCCCGGCCAATGGCAAACAATTCGGCTTCTTTCCAGGCGTATCCCTTGGCTGGGTCATCTCTGAAGAAGATTTCTGGAAAAAGAATCTTCCGTTTTTTAACCAGCTTAAAATACGGGGTTCCTGGGGACGTACCGGAAATGACCGCATTAATCCTTACCAATACCTCCAGGGCTATGCTTATGCAGGCGATGGAACGACTTCCACTACTTACATTTTTAATGGCACAGAAGAACACAAGGCTATTAATGAAACACGCATTGCCAACCCCAACATTACCTGGGAAATTGCCAACCAGTCCAATATTGGTATAGATGGTAAAATGCTGAATGGAAGAATCTTCTTTTCTGCAGATTATTTCTACAATCTAAGAACAAATATCCTGGCTTACCGTAATGCATCCGTGCCTGCTTCAACAGGCCTAACCCTGCCACGTCAGAATATAGGAAAAGTAGCCAACCGTGGCTTTGAATTCCAGGTAGGTACCAACGGAAAAAACGGCGATTTCACTTATACCGTATCTGTTAATGGAGGATATCAAAAAAACAAGATTGTATTCTGGGACGAGGTTCCAGGTGCCCCGGCCTACCAGCAATCTACCGGTCATCCCATGAACACCTCTTTGTATTATGAAGCCATCGGTATTTTCAGAGACCAGCAGGCCGTAGACAATTACCCGCACTGGGCAAATGCCAGACCTGGTGATATCATTTTCAAAGACGTCAACAACGATGGCAAAATTGATGGATTGGATCAGGTACGCAGTGACAAAACTGATCTTCCAACCTTTACAGGCGGCTTAAATATAGATCTGCAATACAAAAACTTCTATGCCTCTCTCCTTATCCAGGGTGCAACCGGCGCTATGAGAAAACAATTTACTTTCTCAGGAGAAAGCGGCAACTTCCTTCAGGATGATGCCCAGGGAAGATGGACCATTGAAAATCCAGATGCCACAAAACCCAGAACCTGGAATTTTGCTGAAGAATACTGGATGAAACAATACGACATCAACAACACCTATTTCCTCAGAAACAGCAATTATGTAAGGCTGAAGAATGTAGAAATCGGATACAACTTCCCTGCTCCGCTACTCAATAAAATCGGCGTTAAAGGCTTAAGGGTATACCTCAGCGGACTGAACCTGGTCACCCTGACAAAATTAAAAAACTATGACCCCGAATCCAGTTCAGACAACCCCTACCCATCCAACAAAGTTGTCAATGCCGGCGTTAACTTAACTTTTTAATCCATGAAAAATATTCTAATCACCTGCAGCTTTATTTTATGCATTATGATATGCACATCCTCCTGCAAAAAAGACTTTTTAGACACCAAGCCTTCAACAGAATTTTCTGGTGACGACATTTGGAATGACCCCAATCTGATTGAAGCCTTTGTGAACGGCATTTATTTAAATGTAGATAATCCCGCTAATGGCGGTGATGGCCTATTGAAAGGAGAATTTGTAGATGAAATGCACGACCAATGGTTCAGTTTCTTTGAATTCAACAACAGCTTGATCACTCCAGACAACCTCGCTTCCTGGCCGCATGAAAACTGGGACAAGCTGTATAAAAACATCAGGTCCTGCAACATCTATTTCAGCAAAATTAACGGCGCAAAAATAGACGACGCTCAGCTGAAAGACCGGATGACCGGTGAGGTGCACTTTTTGCGCGCCTACCTTTACCACCAGCTGGTGAGTCTTTATGGTGGTGTCCCCATCATCAAAAAGGCCTATGGATTAAATGATGTATTTGCTGTAAAAAGAGACTCCTACAGTGATTGTATAAATTTTATTTCTAAAGAATGTGATTCTGCTGCATTACTGCTCCCCCTTGTCCAGAGCGGAAGCAATCAGGGCAGAGTGACCAAAGGAGCTGCACTGGCACTCAAAGCCAGAACCTTACTCTACGCAGCAAGTGACCTGCACAACAAGCCCGTGTTTTCAGGATATGCCCAGCAGGAACTGATCAGGTATACCGACGGGAATCAGGCCAGCAGATGGAGAGCAGCAAAAGATGCAGCAAAAGCAGTGATCGATCTGGGCATTTACCGCCTGTATAAAGCCGAACCCGCTCCGGGAGATTCTATTGCTCAGAATTTTGCAAACATCTTTATCAGTAATGGCACAGAAGAAGACATCTGGGTAAGATACTTTAAAACCACCTCACTCAATGGTTCACCAGACCTCAATTCACTTTCTCTCGTTTCAGGGCCAAATGGCTACCATTTATATGGACAGGATACCCCTTCAGGAGAAATGGCAGATCATTTTGAAATGTCCGACGGTACCCCGTTCAGCTGGTCCGACCCCTCAAAAGCGAATCAACCCTATAAAAACAGGGACCCAAGGTTTTACGCTTCTATTCTTTATGAAGGGGTTAAATTCAAACCACGTCCCTCAGACATCACCAATCTTGACCCTGTTGGTGTGATACAAGTAGGCACCTGGCAGCGATGGAACGCATCCAGTAATTCAATGGAAGAAGTTTACGGACTGGACAGCAGAAAGGGTCCGGTTGAAAATTTCAACGGAGGATACACAGGATATTACCTGAGAAAGTTTATCGATCCGGCAATCAATGGTCAGTTCAGCACCAATGGCACACCATGGCGTTATATGCGCTACGCAGAAGTTCTTTTAAACTATGCTGAAGCCTGCATAGAATTAAATGAAGAAAGCGAAGCACGTTCCGCCCTCAACCAAATCAGAAAAAGAGCAGGCATGCCCAATATCACAGATTCAGGCAATGCATCGCGTAACCGTTGCCGCAATGAAAGAAGAGTCGAACTTGCCTTTGAAGAACATCGCTTTTATGATGTAAGACGCTGGCTTATTGCTCCCGAAGCTTATCAACAGTTTAGCGGGGTCAGCGTTGTCTATAAATTAAATGCAGATCATACTACAGCAACTATACCAACCATTACGCCAATTGTCGTGCAAAAAAGTGCATGGCTCGATAAGGCTTATTTATTTCCCGTTTCCAGAGATGAAATGAACAAAAACGCTTTACTAGTTCAGAACCCCAATTATTAATTAATAACTTGCATATAAATGAAAACAAAACACATTCTCCTGGCCGCAGCACTGCTCTTTCTGAACATCACATCGCATGCCCAATACGCGATATTAAATAAAGACCTGCTTCGCGCTGAACAAGACCATATCCTGCCCGATTCCATCATCTACCATACCGTAAGAGTAGATGGCTCCGGAAATATCCTGCCCTGGTATTCTACCAATTACGGAGCATCATTTGATCAGATGATCAAACTGGTATGGAAGTTCTGGAGCAATATGGAAACCGATACCAACGGTGAAAAATACTACATGAACCATCAGGTATGGAAGGCAGGCCATGATAAAAGAGGTATTGGTGGCGATCAGGTTGCTATGGGGATATCCTCCTGGGATCTCTTATATAACTATCTGGGAGACAAGACCATTATTGATGACATGAAATACCAGGCCGACTATTACCTGGCACATTCTATGTCTTCGCCAAACTGCAAGTGGCCCAATCTTCCTTATCCTTACAACACGAATGTAGAATCCGGCATATACGACGGAGATATGATGGCAGGTAAAGGTGTACTACAACCAGACAAGGCCGGATCTTTAGGCTTTGAGCTGGTGCGGCTATACAAAAAGACCGGTGAAACCAAATATCTGGATGTAGCTGTTAAAATCGCCAACACCATGGCTGCCAATATCCAACCTGGAGATGCGAACCACTCGCCATGGCCGTTCAAGGTAAATGCAGTTACAGGAGAAGTGGCAGCTCTTGGCAAAAATGACTTCTATAAAGAACTCAGACAAGGTTCTTATACCACCAACTGGACCGGTACCATGGAACTGTTCAGCGAACTGATCAAACTCAACAAGGGAAACAAAGCAAAGTATCAGCAAGCATTCAACAAAACCTTAAGCTGGTTTAAAAACTATCCTGAAAAAACCAATGACTGGGGGCCGTTTTTTGAAGACGTACCCGGCTATTCCAAAACACAGATCAATGCCACGACCTACGCGATGTACGTCATGGAACATAAGAACTTATATACAGACTGGAAAAAAACCGTCAACAGTATCTTTGACTGGGTTCATAAAACCTTTAACAATAAAGACTGGGCAAAGTACGGCGTTACGGTAACCAATGAGCAAACTGCTTATCCTGTTGTGGGTAATAGCCATTCTGCACGCCAGGCTTCTATGGAACTCCTGTACTGGGCCTTAACGGGAGATACCACATTAACACGTAATGCAGTGAGAGCGCTCACCTGGGCAACTTACGCGGTAGACACTGATGGCAAAAACTACTATCCAACCAATGATGTCTGGATGACAGACGGATATGGAGATTACGTTCGTCATTATATCAGGTCTATGGCAATTGCACCGCAGCTGGCCCCATCCGATGCGGATCATATGCTCAGAACTTCCTCTACCGTACAGCACATCAGTTACCAAAATTCCTCCATCTCTTATCAGATCTACGATAAAGCATCCAGCGATCTTTTCAGACTCACCGGCAAACCTGTAAAAATCAGCATTAACGGCAAACTGCTTGCTCAGACAAACGACAAAAATAAAGATGGATGGTTTTGGCAGCCTTTGGACCAGGGAGGAATCCTCAGCCTCAAACAAAAACTTGGCGGCAAGATTGAAATCACAAAATAACCATAAACCAAAGGTCAGTCTAATCAGACTGACCTTTTTCTATAAGACTTCTCCAGGCAATCATTAGCAAAGCCAGGACACCAAACCCAAACCCAGCCCATGGCGTATGTGCCACGCCCTGAGTGGCAATTACCCACCCTCCTGCCGTTGTTCCTAAAGACACACCAAGATTGCCAAATGAGGTAGCCAGACTATTGGCAAATTCCAGTGACCGGGGAGCAGAAGAGATCATGTAGGTAGATGCATTCAGGAAACTTGGAGAATATAAAAAACCCCAAACTGCAATGACCAGGATAGTGGTAATCGTATTTCCACCCGAAAAATGCAAAAGTACAGGGATCAGAATGGTGCCGGAAAGGAAAAACGCTGTAGTTTTCGGAATGTTTCGATTCAGCATTTTACCCGAGATCCAATTGGCAAAAACTCCAACTACACCAAATAAAAACATCATATAGCTCACCATGGTATTGTCCATATCTTTTGCTTTATTCAAATAATCAGCGAAGTAACTATAGGTAGAAAACCAAGCCGTAATCATAAAGAAGTTCATAGCAGTACTGATCAAAAATGTGGGTTGCCGGAGAATGGAAAGCTGACTGCGGTAAGATTTCTTTTCTTTAACAGGCATAGCAGGCAAGACAAAATAAATTGCAGCCAAAGCACAGATGCTGACAACCGCCTGCACCACAAATGACGATTTCCAACTCCATATACTGGCCAGATAAGTGGCAAAAGGAACCGTTGTAACCATTGCGATAGCCACACCACTAAAAACTATTCCCATCAGCTCATTCTCGTGTTTTTTATCGCCCTGTGAAACTGCAACAGACAAGGCTGTTGCAATATACACCGGCTGCAAAAAGGCGGGTAAAACCCGTACCAGAACTAAAATCCAGAACGGAGGAGCAAAAGCAGATACGATGCCCGTGATCAGAAAAATAAAAATTGCCGTCAGCATAACTTTCTTTCTGTCAAATGCAGAAACCAATAAGGTCATGAAGGGTCCGGTTAAAGCAATAACAAGTGCAAATGCACTTAGTAAAACACCTGCCTTATCAATACTGATTTCATAATGAGTTGCAATTTGCGGCAGAATACCTATGACCCCAAATTCTGTTGTAATTACCCCTATAAAACCCAGGCAGCCAATATATGCGAATTTCTTCATCCCAATTAGCGGTTAAAGTTTTCGACAAGAAACTGAGCAGCCTCTTCAATTGCACGGTTCCCCTGGTCAATGACACCACCCATCTGGAAAAAACCATGGACCATTCCATGATACATGGACTGCTTAACCTCAACCCCTTCCTTCTGCAGTTTTTCAGCGTAGAGCACTGCTTCGTCCCGTAAAGGGTCATACTCTGCTATGATGATCAAACTCGGAGGAATACCAACCAGATCATTTGCACATAAAGGTGATGCATCCGGGTTTTCCCTATCTTCATCATGGGTCAGATAAAGATTCCAGGCATCCACAGCCCCCTGAAAATCCAGAACCGGACCATTTTCAAATTCCTTCCAGGATGCAGTTTTAAGAGAAGCATCTGTAACAGGATACACCAGGACCTGGCAAAGTATTCCCTGTAATTGGTTTTGAACAGCCTTTCTCGTAATCACAGCCGCCAATGCCCCTCCGGCACTGTCTCCTGCAATTGCAAGACGTTTCAAATCAACACCTAAGGACTTCGCATGGCTCATCACCCAATTTAAAGCACCATACCCATCATTTACTCCACTGGGAAATGGATATTCCGGAGCCAGCCGATAATCAACAGCGATGACGACCGCCCCTGATAAATTAGCCAGCTTTCTTAAGGGTCTGTCATGAGTTTCCAAACTACCCGCATTGAACCAGCCCCCATGAAAATAAATGACGGCAGGCAACTCCATCCCTTCTGATGGACGATAGATTCTGACATTTATCTTCTGATCAAAAGATCGGATCTCAAGATCCTTTACCTGAAAAACCGTTTCTTCGTCTCCAGCCATGGGTACAAATTTTTCATAGAAAGCCCTGCTTGCTTCCTGCTCATTTTCAATCTCCTGTACATTAATAGCCTGAATAAAATCCAATGCTTCTTTTACTTGTTTTGATAAGACTACACACATAATTATTTTGTATTAGGCCGCAAAACTATTTTATAACCTTTACTTTTGCAGGCAATACATCTAGTTGTATGGTACTAACAAATTTGTAAGTAATGGGAAAAAGGAAGGAGAATTCAACAAATATGTTGAATGAAAAGCTGATTACAGAGGGATGTAACCTCACCTATGCGGTTTGTAAAATTGGCGGCCGGTGGAAACTCTTGATCCTGTGTAAACTTGAAGAGGGAAAATTGAGGTTCGGAGAAATAAAAAAGCTAATTCCTAACATTACAGAACGCATGTTAACCCTACAGCTCAGGGAACTGGAAAAAGATGGTTTAGTTAAGCGCACTGTCTATGCAGAAGTACCTCCAAGAGTAGACTATGAGCTCAGTCCGATTGCGAAAGAACTCATTCCCATTTGGTCAGAACTCAGCAACTGGGGAGCCAAACATAAAGAACTGGTCAGCCCCGCCAGCTTATAAGAACACCAGACACAACCGACTTGATCCTCTGTTGACATACAATTAACCCGAACAAGTATTCATTTTCAATTTAAGATTGCTTATATTAGAAATTAGAAAAAGAGGGGAATAACAATAAAAATGACTCTTCATTGTTATTTTAAACTCATTTCCTGACATGCTTTTCGTGTCATTCTAAAATATCAGATATATTTGTGATAAATATGCAGAAAGAAAAAAGTACCTACATGATTAGCCGTTATTCTTTAACCGGTCAATTACTTGAAACTTATCCAAATGCAAAAGTAGCTGCACAAGCGTTAGGTACATCACAAACCTACATTTCAAAAGCAGCCAGAACCAACAATAAGGTATGGACAGCACGGAAATATTTATGGAGACGTGGAAATGAACCCGTTCTGGACCTGGCTCCCATGCTTAAAGAAAGATGGTATGGCGCCTCCCCTGTAAGCAAGAACCAAAAGACAATCGGTCAGTACGATCTGCAGGGCAATCTGATCAATACTTATACAAATACTGTAGAAGCAGGAAAAGCAGTAGGCATACACCACAAAGGTATTCGCGATGTCATTAAAGGTCGTGGCCTCACTTATGGCGGCTTTATCTGGAATAAAACCCTAAAGAAAAAGATCCGTGTCGATTCTAAGATCACTTCCAAAATTGAAAAAGTTTCGCAATACGATTTGGATGGCAGATGGGTCAAGTCTTACGACAGCTGTCTGGCTGCTGCGCAAAAAACGAAAATTGACAATGGCCAGATCCATCACTGCCTGAATGGCCACCTATTAACCGCAGGTGGATATTTATGGCGTAAGGGCGAAAAGTTAAGGATCAATACAAGTGAACTTCGCAAGCATCCCCGCTATCCGGGTTCCAAGCTGGATAAGCATATGAGGAAGAAGAAGGAGTTAAATACGGCTTCCAAAGCGGTAAAAGAACTTAA
>Ga0105237_10009003_pt1 | contig 10737 bp, 7 predicted proteins | sample KBSC24metaG_FD_81520 | JGI IMG/M metagenome (GOLD analysis project Ga0105237, IMG submission 81520) | Corn rhizosphere microbial communities from Kellogg Biological Station, Michigan, USA - KBS C2-4 metaG | ecosystem: Host-associated > Plants > Roots > Rhizosphere > Soil | place: Michigan, USA... | reverse complement strand
GCGCGGGCCGGCGACGGAACCCCCGCGTTCGTACGCGACCTGGCCGCGGCGGAGTCGTCGCGGTACGAGACTACGGTCTTGGTCCCGTCGGTGCCCGGGTCGGTGGGCGATGAGGTCGACGGCGCGCTGGATGTCCGGCGGTTCCGATTCTTTCCCCGGCGCTGGGAGGACTTGGCCGACGGCGCGATTCTGGAGAATTTGCGGAGCCGCAAGAGCCGCTGGCTTCAGGTGCCGGCGTTCCTCCTGGCCGAGGTGCTGGCCGTCCGGCGCCTGGTCCGAAGCATCCAGCCAGACGTTCTGCATGTGCATTGGCTGATCCCGCAGGGTCTGGCTGCTCTCGTCGCGGCTCCGCGCGTGCCGAAGCTGGTTACGACCCTGGGCGGCGATCTTTACGGCCTACGGGATCCGCTAAGTCGCCGCCTGATCCGGCTGGTATTAGCGAACTCGGCGGCGGTCACCACGATGAACTCCGAGATGCGCGACAAACTCATCGGGCTCGGCGCCGACCCGGCCGCGACGCATGTCCTGCCGATGGGCGCCGACGTGGAAATGATCCGTCCACTCGCGGCAGCATCCGAGCGACAGCCGAACCGGATCCTCTTCGTCGGCCGGCTCGTGGAGAAGAAGGGCGCCACGGTCCTGCTGGCAGCGTTGAAGGAGCTGGGGCCCGGCGGGTACGAGCTCCGGATCGTCGGGGACGGGCCACTTCGACCGCAGCTGGAAAACGAGGCGGCCGGATTGCCGGTGGTCTTCCTCGGTTCGCTCGGCCGCCGGGAGCTGGCCGCCGAGTACGGGGCAGCGTCGGTGGCGGTGTTCCCATCCGTCGCCGCTGCTTCGGGCGATCAAGACGGCTTACCGGTCGCGCTGCTGGAGGCGATGAGTGCGGGATGTCCGATCGTGGCATCCCGGCTGCCGGGGATCGCTGACGCGATCGTGCCGGGTGAGTCCGGCCTGCTTGTCGAACCGGGTTCGGCGAGCCAGATCGCCGATGCCTTGAGAAGCCTGCTGTCCGATGACGGACTGCGCTTGCGCCTCGGCGCCGGCGCCTCTACCCGAGCGGATTCCTTCTCCGTCTCTGCGATCGGCGGCCGATACCTCGAGCTACTCGACGACATCGTTCGCTCGGCTGCCAGCCGAACGACGTGACTTAATGATTCGGCGGTTGCACCCGGCCTGGACAGGGCGATGCCCTGGCTACCGTCACACGGTCGCCGTGGCGCGCTCCTGGAGGCGACGACGCTCCAGATCTGAGGCATTGCGCACGAACACGATCGACCCTTCCACCACGAGCGGAGCGAGCAGCAAGTCGACCCAGTCACGCGGTCCGTGCCAGTCCCGACCGGTGATCAGCCGCGCGCCGGTGTCCAAGCCGAGTTCCCGGGCCCGGCCGGCCGCGGCCGCGACAAGTTCCGCCCGAGTCTGACTGTCCAGGGCCGGATCAGCGTCTGTCGCTGGGGGCCGAACTGTCGCCCACGCATCAGCCTGCGGGCGGACCGCGGCGACGTAATCGGCCATGCCAGGTGGCAGGCGATCCGGCGTGAGCCCGGCCGCGGCGGAGTCCGGCGCGATGACGAACACGTCCGGGATCTCGACCGCGTTCAGCGCCCGCTCCGGGTCGACGAAACCGACGTCAGCGCGGGTGGGGTCGGTCACGACTTCGAGGCCTGCCGTCCAGCAGCCGAGTAACGGCGCGACCGAGATCCAATGCGCGGGCAGATCGATGTAAGCGGTGTTGCCGCGTCCGAGGCCCAGCTCGTCCGTGAGCAGGAAATACGTTTTGGCGACCCAATTGGCGAGCGAGCGAACCGAGAGCTCGGCCCGATCGTGGCTGCCGTCGCCGTAATACGTCACGAACGGCCGGGCCGGGGCGACCGCGAGCAACGCAGCGAACAGACCCTCCGGCGAGGCCATATCAGTAGATACAGCCAGCCTGATCCGCGGTCCTCGACGCCGGCGAACTCGGCGTCGGTGACGAAGCGGCGCGGCTCGGAGCGGCCCCAGTCGCCTGCAAGCCGTCCGATCCGAGGAGCAACGTTACGACAGTGACCGACCCCTGGGACGTGGCCGCGCCGGGCACATGCGCGGCAACTGCGGCGGCCTGCGATTGCATTCCGGACGGGTACTCGACGATCGTCTTGGCGCTCGCGGATGGGGCGGTGTCGACCGCCGCGATCTTGAAGCCGGCCTTCTGCAGCGCGCTTGCGTTGCGAGCCGCGACGCCGTCCTCACCCGTCCCGTTGAGGACGTCCACGGTCACCGACGACGGCACGACTGCCGACGCGCTGCTGTGCGGTGTGCTCGCTGTCGCCGCGACGAGCTGGCGAACCTTGGCTTTCACCTCGGTGGGATTGACGGTGACCGTGCTACCGACGCCGGACACGTCGGCGAACCCGTCGGTCGGGATGGTCGAGAAGGTGAGGTTGCCGGCGGTGAGCGCCTGCATCTGCTCAGCGAGCTTGAGCGGGTCGAGCGACTGGTCCATGTACAGCGACTGCGACACGGCCTTGAGCAGGCTCTGCAGCTTGAACGGGTTCAGCAGCACGCCGGCGCTCGACAGCTTCCGGAACGCGGCCGACAAGAAGTACTGCTGGCGCCGGATCCGATCGAGATCACCGAGCCCGTCGGGAAAGCCGTAGCGCTGCCGGACGAACGCCAACGCTTGGGTGCCCTTGATAACCGACACACCGGCCGGGAGGTTGATGCCAGAGTTGGCCTCTTTGGCCGGGGCGCAAAGGTTGACCGGAACGCCGCCTATCGCATTGCTGATGCGGTAGAAGCCGAGCAAGTCGACTTGGACGAAGTGATCGATGGTGAGGCCGGTGAGGTTGGACACTGTTTCCACGGCGAGCCGGGCGCCGGCGGACGTACTGCCGTTTGCGCTGTTGACGCCGGTGGGGTAGGCCGAGTTGATCTTGTTCATCCCGTGCCCGGGAATCGCGACGTAGGAATCCCGGGGAATCGAGATGACGGTGGCCTTTCGGCCGTCAGCCGGCACGTGCAGCACCATCATCGTGTCGGTGTTCAGGCTGCCGCCGTCGCGGGTCGTGCCCAGCTGGGCCAACTCGGCGTCGGTCGCCGTCTGGCGGTCGTCGTTTCCGACAATAAGGATGTTCTGATCCTTGCCGTCGATGTCCTTCTTCGGCTGGCCCACTCCGCCGATTGCGTCGACGCGGCGTATGTCCTGTTTGAACCCGCGCCAGGTCCACCAGGCCCATCCGCTGGTCACGAGCACGGCGGTCGCGAGTAGCGCCGCGAGGATCGATGTTCCCAGCACGAACCCCCGCCGCACGTCTGATCGACCAGACTTGGCGTGCCGGCGACGTGTGGTTGTCGTCGGAGTGGTGCGGTCGCGCGAGGACTTCTGGCGGGCCTCGGCGGCCCGGCGCTCGGACCGGGTGACGCGGTGCCCTCCGCGCGGATCCATGTCGTTCGGGAGGGGTGCCCGAGGGTCACCTGGACGTGAATCGCCACCCGGCGGCCCCGTCCCGCCGTTGTAGGAGGACACGCCCCGAGGCTACCGGCGGTTTGTCAGAAGGCTAGGGGCCGTCTCAGCGTTGTCTGGGTTGGTCGAATATCCGAGCAAACGTAATAAATCGTCAGTTAATGCAGCTACCGGCCGGTTGCGTGGCGGAGGATCTCGGGGCCGAACTTGGCGATGATCTCGGCGTCGAAGCCGGGCGTGAGCTGGGGGGTGCCGGAGCCGCGCTCGTCGCGATCCCGCGGGCCTCGTGTCCGTCGGTCCCCAGCACGAGTGTGACGCGCTGCACTGATCCGGTCTGGACGAGCATTGCGCCCGGGACGGCGGCCGCTACCGCCTTGGCCGCGCTTTGTTGCCCAGGCGGGTATTCCACTGCGGTCGCCGTCGCTGCCTCTGTGGAGTCGACGGCGGCGACGGCGAACCCGGCGTGACGCAATGCGTCGGCATTACGTCCGGCGACGCCAGGCACCGGCGTGCCGTTGAGCACGTCGAGCGTGACGGAGGCTGGCGGTGCCGCGCTCACCCGGGAGAGGCCGGGGTCAGCCGATTGGCCCATGAGGCGTCGGACGAAGTCGGGGATCGCCGCGGTGTCGACCTGCACGATGGAGGTTCCTACTCCGTCCGGGTAAATGAGCTGTGGTCCGTTATTCGGCAAGGTGGCAAAGTTGATCCTGCCGGACGACAGGTTCTCGAACTGACTGGCCAGCGCTACGAGATCCAAGCTGGGGTCAGTGACCAGCGACGAGCTGACGGCATCGAGCAGGTCGTGGAGCTTGAACGGGTTGAGCAGTACCCCGGCCGTCGCCACCTTGTGGAACGCCGCGGACAGGAAATACTGCTGGCGCTTGATTCGATCAAGGTCGCCATTCGGCAGTCCATGGCGCTGCCGGACGAAGGCGAGGGCTTGCGTGCCCTTGATGGTTGATACGCCGGCCGGCAGATCGATGCCTGAGTATCCCTTGCCGTAGGCGTCGCTGTCGGTATTCGGATTCTGCGCCGCATTCAAGCAGACCTGCACGCCGCCGATGGCGTTGCTGATCCGATAGAACCCGAGGAGGTTGACCTGCGCGTAGTGGTCGATATGCAACCCGGTGAGCTGATTGATCGTGCGGATCAGGAGGACCACGCCGGCGCTCTCACTCGCGAGCTCGTTCTCGCCGTGGCTCCGGGCGGCGGTGTAGCCGGCCCCGTACGCGGAGTTGATTTTTCCTTTGCCGTTGCCCGGGATATCTACCCAGGAATCCCTTGGGAACGACACCACGGTCGCGGTCCGGCCGTTGGCCGGAATGTGCAGCAACATCATGGTGTCGGTGTTGACGCTGCCACCGTCATCTTGCGTGCCGAGTGCTTTCAACTCGGCCGGGCTCGCTCCGGCCCGGCTGTCATTACCCAGCAGCAAAATGTTCTGGTCCGAGCCGTCCAGATCGTGGTGGCCGGACTCCAGCTTGGGAACTTTGGCACCGTGCGGGACGTGAGCCGAGAAGTTCTGGTAGGTCGCCCATGCGAGCCCGCTTCCGACGAGCGTGATGAACGACAGCGCGGCGATGACCACTCGAGCACCGAGCCGTAGGCCGAGACGGACGTCACGCCCGGCTTGTTCGCGCGGGCCGGGTTCCTCAGCCACGGTCGCGAGGCTAACCGAGTAATTGCCCCGATCGTGGGAGGTAGTGGGCGGGCCGCTGTGGCATCATGCGTTGGGCCGCTGGCGACCACGGGGGCTCGTCGACGGCTTGGCGTGGAGGCAGCGGGTGGTGATCGGCGCCCCCCGGCATGGGGCATCGCAGCATTCCCGCTTGCCCGTCCGACTGCCGAGAACGACACCCGCGGATCTGGCGTTCTGGGCGATGGTCCTCGGCTTCGCTGCGATTTCCTTGTTACTTCGCGCACGTTCGCCGATGTGGTTGCAGTCGAACTTCAACGTCGACTATGGGCTGTTCGGTCAGTTGGCTGGTTCTCTCGCCGACCATCAATGGCTTGGCGCTTTCGACGGCCGGAACCTGGTCAAGGGCCCCAGCTACTCGATGTTCATCTACGCGAGCTATCGGGCCCACATCCCGATCATGATGGCCGAGCAGCTGCTGTATCTGTTCGCGTCCGCGGTGATGGGGACTGCTCTCGGCCGGCTCGGCCGTAGTCGATGGCTTGGCGGAACAGCGTTCGCGGTGCTTGCGATCAATCCGATTCATCTCGGCGCCGTGGGTTCGGAGCTGATCCGCGAGGTGTTCTACACGAGCGTGTCGATCCTGCTCATCGGATCCGTGCTCCTGCTGGTTAGCTTCGTTCCGGCACTTGCTCGAACCAGGTACGGCTGGGGATATGCGCCACTCGCTGTCGGCGGCGGATTCATCGGACTGGTCGCAGCGGTCTACTACCTCTGCCGCGAGGAACGAGAATGGATCGCGCCCGCGCTGCTGATCGCAGTCGCCGCAGGGATCTGGGGTTGGCGTAGGCACGTCCTAGCGGTTCGTCCGCGCGTCTGGGCTGGCCTGCTCGTCGTCCTCCTTGTCGCCGGGCTGACGTGCTATGCCGGTGTGAACTACGTGGTTCAGCGGAACAAGCAGGTCTACGGCGCGGGGGTCATCTCCGACAACACCGACGGTCAACTCCCTCGCGCCTACGTCTGGTGGCAGAGTGTCGAGGCAGGCCCTCGCCTTCGGCACATTCCGGTGCCACTCGCGGCGCGCCAAGCGGTCTATCGGGTCAGTCCGGCCGCCGCGGAACTTGAGCCGTTCCTGGAGGGTTCAGCACAGGCATGGGCCAGGTTGCGCTGTAAGTCGCAACCCTGCGACTACCTCGGCGCGTTTTTCATATGGGCCTTGCGCGAGGCCATCACCGATTCCGGTCACTTGCAGTCGGAGGTAGCGCTCCAGCAATTCTCTCGGCAACTAGCCGACGAGATCGCGGCGGCATGCCACAACCACAAGCTCACGTGCGGGAGTCGCGGCCTATTCGTGGTTCCGGCGATTCGGACATCGGATATCGGACCGATTCTGTCATCGGCAGCCGACACGACGGGGTACATTCTGTCGTTCCATGCCGCCAGCCCCAAGCGCTTTCCGCTGAGCGGAGGCACCGATTCGACCTGGACCGCAGCGACGCGCGCCATTCCGGATGCGCAGAATCAGAAGGCGTTCCAGGCGGAAGAGCGACTGGCCATCACTCGACAGGGACCGGTCTCCGCGTTGGAGACCGCATACCGGTGGCTCGCCTACCCCGCGCTGGTGTTCGGTCTGCTCGGGTTGCTCTGGGAGCTGATCCGGCCGCGCCGCGATGGCCGCCGGGCGGTGGCGGTGGCGCTTATCGCGGTTCTGGTTGCGCTACTCGCTCGGATAGCTGTGATAGCCATCATCGACGCGATGTCGTATACAACCGCCGACTATCCGCCATATGCCATCCCAGGCAGTGATCTGTTCGTGCTCCTGGCGGCCGCCGGATGCTGGATTTTCGGCGCCCATGTCTATGACGCGCTTCTAGTCCGGCGCTCGCGCCAAGGCGGCAGCCCCGAGCTCGTGGCCGAACCTGAGGACCGCGGCCGACATCGGAGTCCTACGACCGTGGTCGGGCCACCGACGTGAGCTACGACTGACCAGTCAGCCGGTCGATGCCGCTGGCACGCGGCCCCGGGCCACGAGCGACTGGCCGAAGGGTGGCCGCCAGCGGCTCTCAATTCGGCGGGCGATTGGCACGACGACACGATCCCAGAGACGTACCGTTACGCCATCGCGCGGAGTCATTCGCAACAGGCGCATTCCTATGAACCATGCGAGCAGGCCCGGCGCATTCAGATAGTAGAGTTCCTCAATCGTGAGCCCGGCGTTCTCGTAAGCGCGCCGAAGGCTTTGTTTGGTATAGCGGCGCACATGGCCCACCTCACGGTCGAACCTACCCATGGCAAACGGGAAAGCGGGAACGATCATTACAACCGCGCCACCCGGACGGACGATGCGGTGGGCCGCGCGCAGCGCGCCCACATCGTCCTCGATGTGTTCGAGCACGTTGTACGCAACGAAACAGGAGTGATCAGCTGGCGGGGCGTTGAAAACGTCGAGATCGTCGGCATGAACCCGAACGTCGTCCGCGAACCGTTCTTTGAGCATGCCAGCCGCGCCGGATCTCGCTCGGTCACCCTGATCCGCTCCAGGCCGCCGTCAAGCCATGCTTGGGCATAGTCACCAAGGCCGCTACCAAGTTCGATGGGATGGTCGCCGAGGAACGGCAAAGCCAGACTGGTCAACCACACGTGGTAGCGAACGGCAGAGGTCAGTGACTCGAGGGTTTCTGATTGCAGTTGAGAGTCGCCAAGGACCGGGGGCGATAGGTAGGTCATTGGTCTCCGATTCGCGTGAGACTGAGCATGAACGACGACCCGATGACCTGCGCGCCGGCCACGAGAAGCACCATGCCGAACAGCGGCAATCGCATCGTTTCGATGGCCAGCTGACCGAATCCAGTCCGCTGCCAGCGCACAGTTGCCACCACGAAGGCGAGCAGGCCGGCGACACCCATGAGAATCCCGACGATGACGCCCCACTCCAAGGTGAACCGATCAAGGAGCGTCTCCAAGCGAGGGCTGCGCGGAAGCAGCCCGAGCCGGGCTGCGTATGCCCGCGACACCAGGGCGAGCGCCACCATTTGCAGTCCGATGATGAGAAGTGTGGCCGCCCCGACCATGGTCTGTATGTCGAGGGACACGTCCCCGATCGTGATCGGTCCAGGCGCGAGGCCGATCAACCCGACCAGCCCGACGGTTATCAAGGTCAGCGCGGGATACAGGAACAACCACCGCGGACTGAACGCGAGCAGAAAGCGCAGGTGACGCCAGCCATCGCGCCAGGTATTCAAGTGCGGAGCGCGACTGCGTCCGTCAGGTTGAAGTGTTGTCGGCACCTCAGTGATATTCAGACCGTTGAGCGCCGCTCGTACGATCATCTCGCTGGCGAACTCCATTCCCCGCGTCCGCAGACCGAGGGCCACGATCCGGTCCCGTCGAAAGCCCCGCATACCGCAGTGGAAGTCATGAATCGGGACGTGGAAGAACAGCCGGCCGAGCCGCGAGAGCACCGGATTGCCGATATAGCGGTGCAGCGCCGGCATCGCCCCAGGGGCGATCCCACCGGCAAAGCGGTCACCCATCACGAGGTCGGCGCCACCGCGGAGCCCCTCGACGAACGGCTGCAAGACATCGAGCGCGTAGCTGTCGTCTGCATCCGCCATGATCACGAAGCTGCCGCACGCAGCGCTGATGCCGCCCTGGAGAGCTGCGCCGTAGCCTCGCTCGGCCACGGGTACGACGCGTGCCCCCAGTTCGGTGGCAATCTGCTGCGACCCGTCTGTGCTGCCGTTGTCCGCCACCACGACCTCGCCCCTGATGCCGAGGTCATCGATGCTTTTCTGTGCCTTGCGTACGCAGGTCTCGAGGGTCTCGGCCTCGTTCAGGCATGGCAAGACCACAGACAGCTCACAGCCTTGTTCCTGCACGGCTCGCAGCGTAGTCGCCGCCGCGGAGCTGTTGCAGCCAGCCAAGCCTGGCGCTAGTGCGCGGCCGGGGAAGGAAATCTGGGATACTCCCTGGTCGTTGCGCTGACAGCTCGGAAGGAAGGTCGTCGCGGACTATGCGGGTGTTCGTCACAGGTGGGGCCGGCTTCATCGGCTCGCAGTACGTTCGAGGGCTGCTGATGGATGCCTATCCGGCGTTTGCCGGCGCCGAAGTCACCGTGTTCGACAAGCTCACCTACGCCGGCAACCTAGCCAACCTGGCCCCGGTTGCCGACAGCGCGCGGTACCGCTTTGTGCGCGGCGACATCTGCTCGGCCTCGGACCTGGACGCCGCGTTGCCGGGTCATGACGTCCTGATCAATTTCGCGGCCGAGTCGCACGTCGACCGGTCGATCATCGGCGCTGCCGATTTCATCCAAACGAACGTTCTCGGGGCCCAGGAAGTATTCGAAGCGGCGCTGCGGCACGATGTCCAGCGCGTGGTCCACGTCTCCACCGATGAGGTCTACGGCTCGATCCCGGTCGGCGCGTGGACCGAAGATCATGTCCTGGAGCCCAATTCGCCCTACTCGGCGGCCAAGGCCGGGGGCGACCTCTTGGCGCGGGCTTATGCCAAGACCTATGGCCTGAATATCTCCGTTACGCGATGCAGCAACAACTACGGGCCTTATCACTTTCCCGAGAAGGTCATTCCGCTGTTCGTCACGAACCTGCTCGACGGTAAGAAAGTGCCGCTCTACGGCGAGGGACTCAACGTGCGCGACTGGTTATTCGTTTCGGACCACTGCCGAGGGGTTCAGCTGGTTGTCGAGCAGGGTCGGCCGGGCGAGTTCTACAACATCGGCGGTGGTCAGGAGCTGTCGAACAAAGAGCTCACCCAGCTGTTACTCGACGCCACCGGCCGGAGCTGGGATTTCGTGCAGCACATCGTCGATCCCCGGGGCGGCGGACATGACCTCCGGTACTCGTTGGACTACAGCAAGATCGCCGAGCTCGGTTACGAGCCGCGGATGTCGTTCGAAGAGGGGCTCGCGTTCACCGTCGACTGGTACCGGACGCACCGCGATTGGTGGGAACCGTTGAAGGCGCGAGCCGCGATGGCGAAGGACCGGCTGGTCGACTGATGGGCGACCGATGCGCTGGCTGATCACCGGCGCGCACGGACAACTCGGAAGCGACTTGCAGCGGATTCTCGTGGACGACGACGTCCTTGCCTTGGGCCGAGCCGACCTCGACGTGGCTGACGTCCGAGGGGTGAGATACGCCGTCGCCGATTTTCGTCCGGACGTCGTCGTGAACAGTGCGGCCTACACAGCGGTCGATGCCGCCGAGACCGACGAGGACGGGGCCTACCGAGTCAATGGGGCGGGCGCCGCCGCGGTCGCCAGCGCCGTGTCTCGCACCGGTGCTCGGCTGATCCACGTTTCGACCGACTACGTCTTCGACGGCGAGTCGAGCATTCCGTACGACATTAACGATCGACCCGCGCCCAAATCGGCTTACGGCCGAACGAAGCTTGCCGGTGAGCAGGCCGTCCGCGAGTTGTTTCCGCCTGCGTATGTCGTACGGACCGCGTGGCTCTACGGAGCAACGGGCGGCAATTTCGTCAAGACGATGGCTCGCCTCGAGCGCGAACGGACTACGGTAAGCGTCGTCGATGATCAGTTCGGCGCCCCGACTTGGACCGCTCAGCTAGCGGGAGCTCTAGTTGAGCTCGGTCGGTCCCCGTCTGTTCCGGCGGGCATATACCACTGCACGAACGG
>Ga0105237_10009000_pt1 | contig 10739 bp, 8 predicted proteins | sample KBSC24metaG_FD_81520 | JGI IMG/M metagenome (GOLD analysis project Ga0105237, IMG submission 81520) | Corn rhizosphere microbial communities from Kellogg Biological Station, Michigan, USA - KBS C2-4 metaG | ecosystem: Host-associated > Plants > Roots > Rhizosphere > Soil | place: Michigan, USA... | reverse complement strand
CGGCCATCAACGAGCACAACGAGCCGGTGCACCCCGCCAACCCGGAGATCCGCGGCTGCCACCACGTGCAGTTCCTCGCCCCCGAGGCCACGGCCAAGCATTCGCGGCACGCGATGGCTATCTACCCCGGCTGGTTCGACCGCTCACCGTGCGGCACCGGCACCTCGGCGCGGCTGGCCCAACTGCACACCAGGGGCGAGCTGGGGGTAGGTGATGAGCTGATCAACGAGTCGTTCATCGGCTCCCGGTTCACCGGGCGCATCGCGGCGGAGACAACGGTGGACGGCACACCTGCGATCATCCCGGAGATCACCGGGCGGGCCTGGATCACGGGAACGGCGCAGTACTTCATCGGAGCCGACGACCCGTTTCCCGAGGGATTTGAGCTCTAGCCCCGGCCGGTGTCCTTGTCTGAGCGCCCGGCCCACAGCCCCCGGGTGTGGGCGATGTGCGCGGACATCAGCGACTCGCTGGCGGCCACGTCACCCGTCTGCAGCATCCGGATCATAGCGCGGTGCTCCTGAGCCGAGGCCAGCAGCACGCCGGTGTCAGCCAGCTGCTGCAAGCCGAACAGGCGAGCCTGGCGGCGGAGCCGGTCAACCAGGTCGGTCAGCCGGGGGTTCCCGACTATCGACACCATTTCAGCGTGGAACTGCCGGTCACAGTCCAGGTAGTGGATCAGGTCGCCGCGCTCAGCGGCTGCCTCGATCAGCTGCCCGAGCTCGCTGAGCTCAGCCGCCCGCTGCGGCGTCAGCAGCTTGGCGACTTGGCCCATGATCGGGACTTCCAGGAGCAGGCGGATCTGCGAGATCTGATCCAGGTCGGCCTCAGAAATCTCCACGACCCGGAATCCCCGGTTGCGCACCGGTTCGACCATGCCCTCACTGACCAGGTCGAGCATCGCCTCGCGAACCGGCGTGGCCGATACCCCGAAACGCTCAGCGAGCGCTGGTGCCGAGTAGATCACCCCCGGCTTCATCTCGCCGGCCACCAAGGCCGCCTCGAGGGCTCTGGTCACCTTCTCGCGCAGGCTGTCAGCACGGAGAGCCGAAATGATCTCAGGCCTTCCAGAGCGGTCGCTCGCCATACCACTTCGCCCTCGAAAATTCGACAGGAATCCGGCCCTTCAGCATACCAATCCCTTTTCGCTGCTGACTTTATGGACTCGCCGGAAACGCACAGTGTCCGCGGCCGTGGGGCGCCTCGGCACACGCCCGGCGAAACCAGGGGAGGCGCGCGTGCAGCAGCCAGGCAGGTTCCCGGTGGGCGTTGTGCTGTATGCAATCCTAGCCTGGCATCGAATCCAGCCAAGCCGGGTGCAATGCCTGCGGAATGACTGAAGCTACTCAGGGCTGCCCTGGCGTCGCGCCAGGTAGCCGGCCTGCCCTAGGCCCAGGCGCGCGCACGGGGCAATCTCAGGCTCGCGCATTGGCCGATCTCAGGATCGCGGCTGGGGTGGCCGTGTCGGGGCGCAAGCCAGGTCGGAGTCATCCAGCGCCGCAAAAGCGTCCAGCGCAGCCGACGCTCCATCGCCTTGGCCACATTGACTATCACAAGGCTGCATAGACCATGATTTGCGCCCGCTCACGCCCGCGGCTCGCATTACCGCAGTAAATAGACGCGTGCCCGCTCAGATGTCCGATCACGCGACAGCAAATGCAGGCTCTCGCCTGCCCGGCGCTAGGCGCAGGCCTGCCTTCGGCCGAGCAGCAGAAGGCGTACGAGTCACCCCGCGACGGCCGGCGGTCCGGGGATGCAGTGGACCCGCTCGGGTCCTTGGTCTAGGCGGCGGATTGAACGCTCATACTGGTTCCGTTCGAGACGGCGACCGCGAAATCCTGGCGCGGGTTGGCTCCTGAGCTCGCACCTGGCGCTTGTTGCAGCACTGAGACCCCGCGCACCCGGATTGTGTAGGTGCCTGCTACCGGGGTTTCGACCAGGACCTGCTGGACATTGTTGGTCGCGGTGGGGAAGGCGGTCGTGTCGCCGTCAATGACGCTGCCGTCTGGTGCCAGGACCTGGAGATACAGGCTGTTCACCAGCCCGCCCGAGCCGACGACAGCTGGCGCATCAGTCCAGGCCAGCGTTACCTTGAGCGGCATCGCCGGGTCCGCTCCTTCGACCTGGAACAGACGCATCTCCCCGGTCGACACGGCATGGTCGGGCTCGTCGGCGAACAGTACGCGGTGCAACGGCCCCGGGGCGACCGACTGGGCGACATCGATGCGCCCGAAACCGCTTACCGTGTTGGGGCCGGCCGGGATCTCCCCGGGGAACTGTCCCGGGATGGCTACCGCACCGTTGACCAGCAGGGCCTTGATAAGCGCCCCGGACGGTTGCCGGTTCGGTGTGAGGTGACCGCGCTCGACAAGGCTCTGGCGGACCAAGGCGGCCGCCCCGGCGACCAGGGGTGTGGCCATGCTTGTGCCACCGCTCCAGCAGTAGGAGTGCCGCAGCGGGTGGGCGTCCGGCAAATACCCCCACAGCGGCTTCTGCGCCGCAGGAAATACCGAGGACAGCGTGGAGAGGATATTTGTTCCCGGTGCGACAACGTCAGGCTTGATCCGAAGGTCATCGGTGGGACCGCGGGAGGAGAACGCGGCCATGCCATCGACCCTGTCCGATACGTGCCCTGCCGCGCCGAGCTGTGGGTATTTCGCCAGCTGGCTCCAGTTGACGTCTAGCCCCGCCGGAGGATTCGAGCCGTGCGGGCGGTTATTCTCGCTCGCGCCAACGGTAAGGCAGTTCTTCGCAGTTCCGGGTGATCCGATCGAATCAGGGTCGATCACTCCATCGGAGTCCTCGTCTACTCCTGAGTTTCCTGCCGAGAACAAGATCAGCATGTCGGGGTGGTTCCACATGAACTCGTCCACCGCGCGGGCGTTCTGGTTGTAAACCCCGTCAACCGGGGCCCCCCAGGAGTTCGTGTGAGTGCGGGCGCCGGCCGCGTACGCCTGCTGGAAGAGGTCCGCAAGGTCATTGGGTAGCCCCCACAGGCTGCTGGCCGGTGGCGGCCACGGCTGCGTGAACGGCTCCAGGCCCGCCGCAGCAAGCTGGGCGGCGGTTTTCCAGCTGACTCGCTGTCCGATCGCCTGGAAGAAGACCTGGGCATCGGGCGCCGTCCCAGCCGGGACCGGGGCGGCGCCTGCCGTGATGGCCGCAGCGCCGCTGCCCAGCACCGAGCCCGTTACGTGAGTCCCGTGCGCCGAGTCCGGATCGGCGGGGCCGTCATCATGGCCTGGCGGATCGTTGGTGTAGGGGGCAAGGGCACCGCGGGTTGGCCAGCTAGCCAGTCCAGCTACCCTGCCCCTGACATCGACGTGGACCGTTGCCGGGTCGCCGGTGTCGAGTCCGCTGTCCGCGATCCCGACGATCTGGCCCGTTCCCGTGAGCGTTAGGTCAGCGAAGGCGTGGTCAGGCGGAACTTGCATCACTAACGTGGCTTGATCGTTGTGCAACTCTGGCAAGGCGTGCGGCAGGATCGCCTGGACGCCTTGCACATCGGCGAGTTCCGCGATCGCCGACGGACGCACATTTGCCACCAGAGACCGGCCAAGCGTGGTCAGGACCGTCCCGCCAGCGTCGCGGACTCGGGCGGCCATGTCGTTCACGCTCTCCCCAGGGAACACCGACACCTCTACCAGCTGCGGCTGCTGGTCTTCGATTTCGTCCGCAGAGACAGCGGCCAGGGTGTCAACGTCCAACTCCCGCCGGGCGCCGCGGCGCAGCTTGGGCGAGATCTTCATCGTTGGCCGGTAAGGGGTGACGTCCTCCACCCAGGGCTCCGCGCGGACGTCCGCCACACGCTCGGGCAGCATCCCGGCAAGCAACGTGAACCCCGGGAGGCTGCCATAGACCTCTGCCCCGTGGCCCCTCAATGCCTGCAGCCATTCGGGCGCTGCCGGGCCAGCCAGCTTGACCAGGTAGTACGCCGTCCGCCCCCGGCGGGACTCCACTGCCACCGAATCCTGGGCCCGTACCGCATCCTCGAAGGCAAACGACGCGCCAGTGACCTGAACCGGCTGCTCAGGGAGCGGCGTAGCCTCGACGCCAAGCTCGGTCAGCCGCTGTGCCTGCTCATCAGTCCCTTGCACGAGCAATGAATCCGGGTACTCCGCGAGAACTTCCATTCCGCTGTCCCGGACCATCTGGGCATCGTCATGACGCTGCAGCGTCACTAATAGCTTGACCGACATGGCCGCCCCCTCATAAGAATCCCGCTCACCCGCAGGACGCTCACGGATAGTCCCCTATACCCAGACGCTACAACCCCGCCTCTCCCAGAGCCAGGAATGCGGGCCTGAGTTTCATGAGGACCGTCACAGTGTGACTGCGGTCATGGGCCTGGCCTCGGGCCTCTCAAGTTGATCTTGTGGCGTGCCAGTCGCGCAAGCCTGGCTGAACCGGTCTGGGACGGGCGGGTCTGGGAGCGGAGCGGCCGGCCCGTCATTCCATTTGCGTGATGTAGGAATACAGGTCGTCAAATCGCCGGACCGCCCTCCCCTGGCTGTTTCTGGCGATCTGCTGGGCGACAGAGTCTTCTGGAGATCTTTGGCCGGAATTCGACGGGAATCACACGATGGCCGCTTCACGTCACAACGCCACGCTCACCAGCGCGAAGTTGGCAACCGCCTCCGCGGACGCAGCCCCGGTTGCCCGGGGAACTGACATGACCGCAGAGCACCCTTCCTACGAGGAGGTCGCTGCCCAGCGCCGTGACAGGCCAACTGCTCACGATGGCTTGGTGTCATTGGCGGGCCAGAACTGCAACCGGGCGACCTGTTGCCTACTCGGAGACGTGGCAGCATGGCTTGTGGGTTGGCGGCCGCTGGGCCAGTGGCGGTTTGCCTTGGCTGTGTGCGGCTAATGCTGGCCGCCGCCCACCACCGGCTGCTGGGCTGGTGGTGCGGGCCGGTGTCGTGGCCGACCTGGCCAAGCTGCCCTTCGGCGAGGCCGGCCAGGGGCGGTCTGCGAATGGCCGGGGAGCGAGAGGAGCCGGACGTGACCTTCAACTTCAATTCAGAGCTCTACGCGGACCCCAACCTCGCCGAGGGCGTCGACTACGCGCGCCGCCATCGCCGCCACGAGCGCTTCGACGACACCCTGGCCCGCACCGACGACATGCCCAAGACCACCATCCTCGCCCCACACGGAGGAGGGATCGAGCCCGGCACCTCGGAGCTCTGCCTGGCCGTCGCCGGCTACCACCCGGCCAACCTGCCCCAGATCCCGCCCGCCGGGGTGACCTATGACTACTGGATGCTCGAGGGCGTGCGGGAGCGCGACAACGCCGAGCTCCATGTCACTGCGGTCGGCTGCGACGACGGCGTGGCCGTCTCGCTGTGCGCGGGCTCGCTGAACGCCCTTGCCCTGCACGGCTTCCAGCCGGGGCCGCCCGACATGTCCGAGGACGACCAGGTCGTGCTCGTCGGGGGCGGCAACACCACCCTGAAGGGTTACCTGCTGGAAGGGCTGCGCAAAACCGATTTCGACGCCAGGGACGCCGGCCCGCATGGGGAACTCGACGGCGACGCCAGGTGCAACATCGTCAACCGCACCCTGCTCGGCATGGGCGCGCAGCTGGAGCTCAGCACCCCTCTGCGCGATGCGATGTTCGCCGAGCACAGCCGCTCGCGGCGCAAGCACACCACCACCCAGCTGTTCTGGACCTTCGTGGCGGTGTGCCGCGACGCGCTCGACCGGCTCGAAGCCGAGCAGATCGTTGCCAGGCCCGGGCTTCGATGCCTGGAAAGTCGACCCTGTTAAAGCCCGGCTGGAGAAGATTGCCGTGCCCAGGTCCGATCAGGTGATTCTAGGAGCTTGCTTGGCGCGGCTGGTGTGCTGTGTAGATCGCGGCCAGGCTGCGGGCGACGGCCGATATCCGGGCCCGCAGTTCGGCGGGCTCGATGATCTCGACGTCCGCGCCGAGCCGCAGGAACTCGGACTGAGCGTTCTCGGTTGACTCGATCGGTACTACGGCCCTGACCCAGCCGTCCTGGTCCGGCGGACTCGCCGTGGCGCGGATCGCGCGGATGGTTTCGGTGTTGTAGAGCACCGCCGCACGATCCTGCCCAGCGGGGGAGATCCGGATCGTGGCCTGTCCCTGCTGCAGCCCAGCACGGAAATTGGTGATCCCGGCTGCCCAGTACTCGGCGAGATCGAAGTCTTCGGCCCGCTCGAAGTGCTCGGTTAGCACGGTCAGGCGCAGGATCTGATTGACCCGGTAGGTTCGCATGCCGCGATGATCCCGGGCGACGAGATACCACTTTCCGGCCTTCAGCACGATCCCGTGCGGATCCAGGCTCCTGGTCACGTCGGTAGGTGCCCGCCACCGCCGGTACTGGACCTCGATCCGCCGCTGCTTCCAGACGGTGTCAGCGACTGTGCTCAGATGCGGCACCGAGTCACCGTCGTAGTACCAGCCGGGCGCGTCCAGGTGGAACCGCTCGCGGACAAGCGCCGCCCTGGCGCGCATCTCGGCGGGCAGCGCGGCATCAAGCTTGAGCTGGGCCGCGGCAAGCACACCGCCAAGGCCAAGATCGGCGGCCGGCCCTGGTATTCCGGCTAGCGCGAGCGCTTCCGCCTCGGCTGCTGTCATGCCGGTCAGCCGGGTCCGGTAGCCGGCCACTAGCTGGTAGCCGCCTGCAGGCCCGGCGTCGCCATAGAGCGGTATGCCGGCCGCCTGGAGTGAGCTGACGTCCCGGTAGATGGTACGGACCGACACCTCAAGCTCGGCGGCGAGCTGCCCGGCGGTCATCTGGCCGCGGGCCTGCAGCAGCAAGATGATCGAGACAAGCCGGCTCGCGCGCATATCACTGACACTAGATGTCAGGGAGACGTGATTAACGTCGGGACATGTCGATAACCGGGAAATTCCTCCGAGCGCCGGGTCCGATCGAGATCAGCGGGTGTGTTCGACCGCAGGTGGACCGGCTGCATCTGGGAGCTGGCGCCGCTCGGCCACGAGCGGTCGTCCTGGTGCGGCACATTCTCGAGCCAGACCTGCCTGACCTGACCGGATACATCAACGACACCCTGCCCGAGGGCAGGACCGGAGGTGCACGGTGAGTGACCGAAACGGAGTCGGCGACTTCGATTTCCTCGTGGGATCTTGGAACAGCATCCAGCGGAAGCTCAAGAAACCGCTCGCCGATTGTGATGAATGGGAGGAATCCTCGGCCACAACGCGATGCTGGCAAGTGTTCGGCGGTGCGGCGAACGTCGACGAAGTTCATTTCCCGGACTGGAACTTTTCCGGCCTGTCGGTCCGGCTGCTTAATCCTGCGACCGGGGAGTGGTCCATCTACTGGGTGAACAGCCGGAACGGCGAGCTGACCCTGCCGCCGGTGACCGGCCGGTTCAGCGACGGGGTGGGCATGTTCTACGACAACGAGCAGTACGAGGGCCGCGACATCACGGTGCGTTACAAGTGGTCAGACATCACAGCGACAACGGCCCGGTGGGAGCAAGCGTTCTCGCTCGACAACGGCCAGACCTGGGAAACCAACTGGACCGCCGACTTCACCCGGACCGGCTGAACCGGAGCCAGACCGGACCAGCAGACGCGTCCCACAATGCCGATGAGCGCGGCTTGCCCACGGCAAACGCCGCATCCACGGCGAGGATGGCAGCTCGGCAGGGGTTCTGGCCGCGCGGCGCGGTCAGTGACGCCGAACGACAGGTGGTCCAGGCCGATCTGCGTCTCGTCGAACACGTCCTTGCGGCCGGCGTGGTGCTCGGTCAGGCCGATGCGGGCCGGGAGGTTGTCGTGGCGGAGAAATACCTTCCGGAACGCCCCGTCGGGGGCCTGGTGCTCTCCCACCCGGCGGAAGCCCAGAACCTCCACGTACCACGCCGCGCTCGCCTCGGCGTCCCGGACGGTGAAGCCCAGGTGGTGGATTCCCTTGATCACGCCAGCATTCTGCCAGCGCCGTCTGCGATGTCGGCTTCAGGCAGGTCATCTGCGCAGCGACGGTGTCATCCTGGTGCTCGTGATGCGAGTGCGGCAGGCCGACGTCTTACTGGCAGGGGTGCCTCCGGTCCTGGGCTCCTACCGTGACCGAGACGACGGTTCCGATGGGCTCGACGACGCCGGCTCCGGGATTCTGGGACATGACCCTCCCGATGCTGGTGCAGGTGGGGTCGATAACGGTACGGACGAGGTTATTGAGGGTGAACCCGGCGGCACCGAGTTGCTGGCGCGGGATGACCCCGGATGTGTTGAAGGACATGCCTGCGGTCCAGACGGTCCCATCCGGGCCGGTCGCGACGGCGTTCAGGTGGTTTCCTGAGGTGCCGCTCGGGCTGGCCACCTGGGCCCAGCTGCTGCCGTCCCAGTGCAGCAGAAGGGTGGGGCTGGAGGCGCCCCCGGTGTTGTACCCACCCACGGCCCAGGCGTTACCCGGGGACACCGCGCTGACCGCGGACAGAGTGGTCTGGCTGCTGCCCGGGCTGGGGACGCCGGGTGCCTGGACCCACCCGCCGCCGTTGAAATGCAGGATCAGGGAGTGCCTGCTGGAGTCGCCCTTGGTGTAGTCCCCTACCGCCCAGACGTCGCCCGCGGAGTCGCCGTGTACTCCAGTGAGCTCGCTGCCGGTGGCGTTGTCGGCCAGCGCGGGGACCTGTGTCCGGGTCCAGCTCTGGCCGTCATAGTGCAGGATCAGCGCCTGTTCAGCGGATTCAGGACCGGAGTAACCCACCGCCCACACGTCGTTCGCGGAGCTGGCGTGCACGCCGAACAGGAAGTTGATGCTGCCCGGGCCGGTGGCCCTGGTGTCCTGCGTCCAGCTAGTGCCGTCCCAGTGCAGGATCAGGACTTGCTGCGTGGAGGTGGCCGTGTCGAGATACTCACCCACCGCCCAGGCATTGCCCGGGGACAGCGCGCTGACCGAGGAGATGTCGATACCGGGGGGACTGGCTACCTGCTCCCAGGAGCTGCCGTCCCAATGCAGGATCAGGGTGTGCCGGCTGGCGCTGGTGGTGGTGTAGGTACCCACCGCCCATGCGTCGCTTGCGGAGGTGGCGCTCACCGCGTTCAGGTCGTTGTAGAAGCCCGGGCTGGGGGCAGATGACGCGGTCCAGTTCGTGCCGTCAAAGTGGTCGATCATGGGCGGGGACGCGGAGTTGCTGTTGGCGGACTTGCCGACCTCCCAGATATCACACGCCGACACCGCGGCCACGCCCATGAAGATGTTGTCCTGGTCGCCAGGGTCGAATAGGTGCACAACCTTCCCCGGGCAGCCCGCAGCCGACGCCCCGGCCGTCCCGAGCCCGGTCAGCACGCCCGCCAGCATCAGCGCTGCGCAGAGCCCGGCTACTGCCCACGATGGATCACCGGCCACGACGCAGCACTCAGCGGTGGCCCCTAAGCGCCGCACGGCGGAGTTCTTGGCACCGGGGAGTGCTGGCTGGCGGTGTCGTGGTAGCGGTCTGGGTAGCAGATGAGAGCCCGCGAGCGTTGTTCCGCGTGGCCCGGCGTTAGGACGCGTCGCTGTTTTTGGCTGGTCACGCCGGGTTAGCGCGGGTCAGGGGCTGGGGGCCCGGCCCGGCTTCCAGCCGGCCCAGCGCTCGGCGATTCTTCCGTCCGCGATCCGGAAGATGACGATGGCTGCCAGCTCGACGGGCTTGCCTGTCGGTGGCCGCCCGAGCATAGGGCCGGTGCTGGTGCCCCGCAGGGTCCATCGAATGGTGACCCGATCGCCCTCGGCGATCAGGTCATCGATGCTGAAGCACAGATCGGGGTGGGCGCCGTGCATGGTGGACACGACATATTCGGCGCCTTCAACGCCGGCCGGTTGCCCGGGCAGCGGGTCGTGGTCGATCCAGCCGGGAGTCACCAGCTCGCGCATGGCGGCTGCGTCGCCAGTGGGGATCACTTTCTCGAACACGTGGCGGATCAGGGCCTTGTTGGCATCAAGCGTCATCGTGTCTCCCTCTGTCGGGCAAGTGAACTGCCGCTCACCGCTGTGCTGTCGCGGTGGCAGGCGCGAACAGGCGCGCATGGGCGCGCGCGAAGGAGGCAAAGTCGCGGGGAGCGCTTCCGGTCAGCGTCTCGACTGCCGGCGTCACCTGCGCGCCCACTCCCTGCCGCAGTTGTGCGAAGGTCTTTATGATCTGCTCGGCGACGAAGCCCGGCATGCCATCGCGGATCATGGCCTGTTGTGCCGCATCATCGGGGATATCGACGAACTCCACCCGGTTCCCCATGACCTCGGACAGCTCGGCCGCCACCTGCGCATAGGTGATCGCGGCGGGGCCCGTGAGGAGGTAGGTTTGCCCCTCGTGCCCTGCGCTGGACAGCACCGCCGCGGCGAACACCCCGACGTCGCGGGGGTCGATCATCGCGATCCTGGCCGTGCCTGCGGGCGCGTACAGCCGTCCCTCGGCCGATACCTGCGGGGCGGCGGCGAGCAGGTTCGACATGTAGTAGGTGGGCCGCAGGATCGTCCAGTCTGCTCCAGAGCTCCGAAGGTGCTGCTCCACCTGGCCGTGCCAGTCCCAGAAGGCGACCGGCGAGCCCGGCGCGGCTGCCGCCGTCGAGAGCTTCACGATCCGGCGCACTCCTGCCGCCGCGGCCGCGTCAATAGCGGCCGTCTCCCAGCCGACCCGTCGTGGGTCATCGGCACAGGACAAGAAGAGAGCGTCTGTGCCTTCGAGTGCGGCGCGCAAAGACTGCGGATCCGCAAAGTCGCCGATCGCCAGCTCGGCGCTCAGGCCGAACTTGCGGCGGGCCTTTTCGG
>Ga0105237_10008999_pt1 | contig 10740 bp, 14 predicted proteins | sample KBSC24metaG_FD_81520 | JGI IMG/M metagenome (GOLD analysis project Ga0105237, IMG submission 81520) | Corn rhizosphere microbial communities from Kellogg Biological Station, Michigan, USA - KBS C2-4 metaG | ecosystem: Host-associated > Plants > Roots > Rhizosphere > Soil | place: Michigan, USA... | reverse complement strand
GTTCATCGTGCGAGCCAAGGTTCATTCTTCATTGGAGTGCTGCGGACGCTTCCGGTCGGGTGGTGGACTATACGGACATTATCCCCCGGAACGGCGTTGTTTCCGTATTGGCGGTAATCCGACCCCAGCCCAAGTTTTTCACGTATAGGAAACGTCACCGTCGTCAGCCGAAATGGCGGACTCAGCATCAGCCTTCATGTATTTAAGACCGGCGAATCCAAAGGCAGCCAAAGCAGCACCAATTGGAATTCCCAGCCACTTCCCAATCGGCCGCGCATCGAAAGAGTCATGAAACCCCGCATATCTTCCCGATAGGATTTCAACGTCTATCGCTTCGTTTTTGAAGGCCCGTTGATCATCGTCGAGATACACAACGCGGAAAGACTGTCCGTTGAAAATTGCGGGAGTGTCCCAGTATGGGAAGATGATTTGAGTTTCAAGGTTGATGGGGTTCCCACGTTCAGGCACAAATCGAAAGCCGTGAACAGTGTTGTGATGGTAGCCATTATGAATTTCCCGGTCGACATGGTCATAAGCCTTGCCCACCGCCGTAATCCGGCGTGAGAACGATGGTACTGTCGAGTGCGACAACCCATAGAAGAAAACAACGGTTCCCAAGGCTAGAAAGAGCCACCACGCAAGAGGCGGAATCCATGCCCTGCGTTTTGCGCGGAGAAAGAAGAAGATAGCGAGTGCCGGACCAGCTCCTAGCAAACCACACAACATGCCGTGCGTATAATCCATCCGGTTCCCTCCAGTCCAACTTTTTATTTTGGACCATCTTAGCGCACGTTCTCAATTTCGAGCGGGCTACCTGTAGATGCGGTCGTGCAGTGGGCTATACGGAACTTTGTTTAGCTTTCGCCCCTCTTCGGATATTTCCGTATAGTCACACGCCCGCGGCGGTCTCAATCTCTCGACTTTGAAGTGTTCTTAGGCCAGGATCGTGCAGTTCCCGGCGCCTCGCAGCGGTGAAATTTTAACGCATTAAAGTCGGCAATCTGTTCGCTTTCCTCGATCGGGCCGAATTTTCCATCCTTGCAGCGAAGTCGAAATAGGCAACCAGATTGCGCAAAGAGAAGATCGCCATTCGGCGCCCAGTCGGACCAGTCGCTTTCTCCGATCTGACCGAGGTAGCCATCCTTCCCCACTAGTCGGTGTTCGGTCACAACAGACGGTCGGTTCTGTCCGCCAATGCCGAGAATCGACATTTGAATTGCAAAGTAGTCTGGTCGAAGCGGATGAGCTTTTTGCCAAACGAGTGGAGGATCAAGTTCAAGCCTCATACTCTTCCCGAATTCGTCCTTTGTCTTGACAGGATGCTGCATGAGTTCCCAACCATCTCTTCGAAGGCGGAGCGACCAGGGCGACGACAGGTCAAAATCCTCCCAGCCGCCGCGACGACCGAGCAGTCCAACGCTCAGCCAGTTCGGAATTGAGAAACCTTCCGCGACTTGGCCCTCTTCCCATTCCTGGCGATCGAGGAGGACTTTCGTTTTTGACTCAAAGACACCGCCACCGCCATATGTGTTGTTTTTGGGCACAGGGCCAGCGCCGTGAAGTATGGCGGACAGCTAACCGCTGTCCAACTCGACATTGCTCTACGTTGATCGGATGCAAAATACAGGAGCAAATTCCCATCTGGCGACAGATCACAACGTCGCTCGTAAACTCTTGCCTTTAGCCACTGGCCGTGTTCAAAGGTGTCCCTTTCGAGGTCCCACTTGATAAGAAGCACCTGAGTGCTTGGACCGCGACGAATGACGACTCCGACGGGTGCTCCGGTGGCGAGCAATATGAAGATGCGAGCTTGGATTCCCACAATACTTATTATTGATCTTTTGAGTTCCGGTCGGATCGTGGGCAACCCGGAACTGATATGGTGTGACCCCGTCAATAGCTGCAAATCGGTGGGGTGGTTTTCGTTTTCGTACTTCAAGGACAAGGTCAGCAGCAGCCGTGGCAGGTAATGGCGACGATTGATCAAGCTGATATTCGCGGGTCGGAACCGCATGGTCATGATCCGTCGGGAGCTGCCTCTGACTAACTTCGCGAGTCCGGCTGAGCCTGTCGCATATTTCCGCCGAGGATTCTCCTTCGTGCTTGCTCCGGCTGCGGCTGACCCTGTCCTCGAATTGGATTGCGCTGTGCATCGATGCTCTGTTTTGTTCTTCCTTATTTGGGAAGTTTTTGTTTTTGCTTTTCGTTTCCTGTCATGCTGCCCGTTGTTGTGTACAGGCTGACTCCGCCTTGATCCCGATTGCCCAGATGAATCCCGCTGGTTCACGCCCAATCGCTGTCATGGTTTTTCTCTGGTCTTTGCCTGCTGCCATCAGTTTCATATAGCGCTTGTGCAAGCGATTCTGCGCCTTCCATGCAATCTCGGTGATCTCGGCTGAAAGCCCTTCCTGTCGCCTCCGCAGCTTGGCCCCTAGAAATGGCCGGTGTCGATAGCTCCAGGCCGATTCGACGACGATCCGCCTCAGGTGCGCGTTGCCGGTTTTGGTGATGCCGCCTTTTCGAATGCGCTTGCCACTGGAGTCTTCGCTCGGAAATACGCCACAGTACCCCATCAATTTCCGCGCGCTCTCGAAGCGGGAAGTGATATTACCCAACTCAACCGCAATCGTGACCGCCGAGATATGCGCCGCTCCGCGCAGAGCCTGAAGGCCGCGGATTACTTCCTGCACTGCTACCGGTGCCACCTTCACCACTTCAAGAATCGCCTCTTCCAGCCGCTTGACTCGTTCTCCCATATGGTGCACTTCGTTCAGGCAATCCAAGAAGGTGGCTTCCTGTGCCGGCTGCGCGTAATGAAGCTGCTGGATCCACTCCCAGAAACGTTCCGTCCAAGCCTTAGCTCCCAGTGGGGCACGACGTCCGGTGCGCAGAAGAAACTTGGTAAGCCGGTGCCGTGCGCGCAACTGATCCTGCTTGGCCGCTTCCCGCTGGCGGACAATATCGCGCAATGCTTCTGAGCCTTCATCCGGAACCCACACTGCAGTCAGATCACCGTTACGGTGACAGTGTGCCAGCTTCAAAGCATCCCGCCGATCCGTCTTGACACGGTCTCCCGGCTTCTTCGGAACCAGCGTCGGCGCCACCACTGCGCACTCCACGCCCAACTGCGCCAGCTGCCAGTACAGTACGAAGCCTGTCGGCCCCGCTTCATAGCAGGCGCGTAAATGCTCCGGCGATCCAAGCTTCTTGATCAACTTCCGGATCGAATCTTCGCGGTTGGCGATCGTGCCCAGGCTGCGAATCTCTCCATCCGGTTCCGCTATGGCTACAGCGATCGTTTCGGCATGGACATCCAAACCCAAAAATCGTAAATTTCCTCTCATGACCGGTTCCCTCCGCTTGTGGCTCTGGACTCAAGTTCGTCAAACAAACTCAGCCTAACCCACGATGAGCGCATCGAGCCGGTCACACCATAATGACTAACCTCCGTTCCGGCGAATCCGATCGCAATCGAGCGCAGGCTATCCGTTGTCATACTGCGGTGTCTGCACTCAGCGAGTCATCCGGGAAGGTTGGCGGAAGGTCATTCGCACAGTGCTGCCTGATCTCAAGCAGGAATCGGACACGATCAGGGTAAACATTTGTATAGATAATTTTGCGATGGCCAGAGCCGACCACGGTCACTGTTCTACTCCGCTTCTCGGTGTTGATTTCTTCGATTTCCGTCCATCGGATTTTGTTGTTTCGGCCAAACCAACGGACCTCTTCGAGGACTTCGCTCGTCGCTTTGATGGTTCCGGGGATGGCCGAAAGCGCCATAACCACTGAGATACATACCAGAACACCAACTAGGAGTTGCAAATGCTCACTCAGCCCGGCGCGAAGGTACTTCGAACCGATAAAGCCGAACTGCACCGTAATGTACAGCCACGAACACACAAACCACCAGCGCGGCACGAAGTGAACCTCTCCGTTTGGACGGAGCATGGCAGACCCTCGATTCGCTTTGAGCATGCCAATAAATAGCAACGCGAATGCAAACCACCAAAGGACAGAGAGTATCCAATGGGTCATCGCTGAGATCATCGAATCATCCTATCCCGAACACGATTTTCGGGTCTGTGACGAACGCATGTAACTATTCCGGGTGAGTGGTGGGCTATCCGGAACTTTCTTGATTTGTCGCCCTCTTCCGGGATTGTTTCCCTATTGGCGGTCACTCGCCCGTTAGCGGCTTTGGACTTAGGCCAGAGACCAAGCTTTTACAATTCTTGAGCGATGACGTCACTGCGACTGTATCGGCGTTCTGCCACCCGTGCTCCTCGCATGCCTTTAGGAGTGTCTCAGCCAAAGTGACCGAACTGCTTAGGAGGTGAGCCATGTTCTGCTCGGCAGCGAATTGCGGCACCTCCCGGCGTAAGAAAACGAGCTGTACGATGCCCCCTCCGCTCGTACTCAGTTCGACATCCATCGGGCCATCGTAAAAAGCAACGCTTTCCGTCGAGGAAATACCGTCAGCCATTCGGAGTTGCGGTCAGATTGTGGGCAATACGGAAGTATGCCAAATCTTCGCCCTTGTCGGAATTATTACTGGCATGGTCCGCCGCCTAAGCCCTCCCCGAGGGTGTAGAGGTAAGCACAGGAGGTGTTCCATGGAGATTCGGACGATCGGTATTGATTTGGGGAAGACAGTATTTCACTTTGTGGCCGTCAACGCACGTGGACAAGTCGTGGTTCGCAAGAAGGGTTCACGAACTCAGCTTCTGCGCTTTACTGCGAACCTTCCTCAGTGCCTGATCGGCATGGAGGCCTGCGGAGGAGCTCATTTTCTGGGGCGTGCTCTGCGGGAACAAGGTCATGATGTGCGCCTGATGCCGGCGCAGTATGTGAAGCGTACGTGAAGACGAACAAGAACGACTACATTGATGCCGAAGCGTGTTCAGAAGCAGTAACCCGCCCGACGATGCGTTTTGTGCCGATCAAGACCGACGATCAGCTCGATCTGCAGTCGCTGCACCGGGTGCGCGAGCGTTGGGTTGTGCGCCGCACTGCAGTGATCAACCAGATGCGCGGGATGCTGCTGGAGCGCGGTATCACCATCCGCAAGGGACGCCACTATATTGAGGAGTCTCTCCCCGCTATCCTGGAGGACCCGGACAACAAGCTGTCCGGTGCATTGCGCGTACTTCTGACCCAGCTGCGGATGGAGATGCAGTACCTGCACGGGCAGATCGAGGAAACCGACAACCTGATCGAGCGCATCTGCGGCGAACTTGAACAGTGCAGACGCCTGGTCGCGATCCCCGGAATCGGACCGATCACAGCTACCGCCACAGTGGCAGCCATTGGCAACGGTGCAGCCTTCAAAAAGGGCCGCGGATTTTCTGCCTGGCTGGGAGTGGTGCCCGGCGAACACTCCACCGGAGGCAAGCAAAAGCTGACCGGCACCAGCAGACGAGGAAACAAATACCTGCGCAAACTCTTTGTGCAGGGAGCGCACACCGTGCTGCTGCAGAAAACCAAGCAATCTTCCGGCTTGAGTACGTGGCTGGTTAGTCTTACATCCCGCAAGCGCAAGCAGGTGGCAACCGTGGCGCTGGCCAACAAGATGGCCCGCATGGCCTGGGCTGTGCTGTTTAGAGGAGAAGCTTATCGCCCGCCAACAGCACCACAAGTAATCGCAGCCTGATGGCCTGCACATGACGCCTGGCACATAGCGCCAGGCTTGGAAATCGCTGACGCGATTCCCACATCTGCAGACCAACTGCGACGACTGTTCTGAGTTTGGAGATTCCTGCCAGGTTTGCTGGCGAAAACAGGAGATGGCAAAAACGGTCGATCCCGGCGCTCTTGAGAACCTGTATACGGAAAATGCCTTTAAAGGCAGCGTTACTAAAAAGGACGAGGGCGCAGCGCATTCCATTCAGGCCAGGAGTTCGCTACTCCAATCAAGGCCGAATACATTCGCGCAGACCAATTCTGTCATCCTCACTATTCGCTTGCAAAACGGCGGCGGACCATACATTCCGTATTCGCGGTAATACGACCGGGAGCGAATATGGAGGCCGAGAAGGCGGAATGGTGGCGTTTCGGTTGTGTACTGCGGTACCTTGGGACCTAATTCGCCGACGGAAGCTCGATGTGATCGACCACGAGAGATCTGACCGGACCCTTCGTCGGCACAAGCTTCAAGCCTAGTTGTTCTTCAAGCGCTTTGAAGATGGTGGGGCGTCCGCTTGCAAGATCATCCGGCTGCTCGTCGCCGGTGCTCCACTTCAAATCGAAGTCATACTTCTCGTCGCCCAGTCCAGTCTTGTCGATAATCACTCGATCGTAGACGGGAATCTGATGGACAATCTGATTGCCTTGGGCGCCCATTCCGACATTATGGCTACGATCAAGAGATTGGTAACTTGAGCCTTCATCCTTGGCAGATCTCTTCATCTTTACGCCGCCTTTCGCAATCACGAGTTCGTAAATCGGCTGTTCCTTCATTTCATAGTGCGCTTTGAATTTGCAGCGGTCGGCCAGCATTGCCCTTTCCATCGGTTCCAACTGTCGATACTGCTCCTTGTATGGCAACCTTCCCCATATTGCGGCGGATTGCTCATCCATCTTGGCGTCGACGTCGTAGCGTTTCGAATCGAGTTCGTCAGGAAACCCCACAAGCTGTTTATCCGATTCGATCTCATAGGCACCTTTCACCAGGATCGATAGGACCGTGGTCCGAAACTGGATTCCGTTCGGTAAGAGCCGTATTCCTCCGCTGTCAGCATCGGGCCTGCTCGGCCGAATGGAGACAATCTCGAATTTCTCGGTTGCTCCTGAATCCGCAGAAGATTGCGTTCGCTCACCGGTTGAGGACGGAACAGCGGATTGGCGTGGCGATGCATGGGTGGCGCCCATTAGAAGTGGAACTGCCAGCGACGCCAATCCAACGAAGCAAAGAAGAGCCTGTCTCTTATAATCCATCTTCAGCAAGAGCCGATTGCCGGTGATACGCAGTACGCGCTTGCGCAGGTTGCCGCCGGCAATTCCGGAAACGCACGGCAAAGGGCTTTCAAGGCAGAAGCGGCATGCCTTCAGCAGGCTCTCTGCGCAAATGTCTGAGCTACCAACCTGAAGCACCGCAGCTTCATCGCAGGCGTGCTCGCGTTCCTCCACGATGCGCGACTCGATCCACCACACCATTGGGTGAAACCAGAAGATAGCTTCGACCAGCATGTGCAGCAACGCCGCGAAGTTGTCGTGACGCCGCACATGTGCCAGCTCATGCGCGAGGATTGCCTGCAGCTGACCGTCTGTGAGCTGTTCGCTGAGTCCTTCGGGCCAGAGCATCACCGGCCGGGATACCCCGAAGACTCCGGGCTCCATCGTGCTTTGTGTTCGCACGATCGGAATTGGTTTACCGGATACTTCAAGGCGGCGCAGGATCTCTGTTTCGCGCCCCGCTTCTAAGACCTCGCCTTCGCGCAGCGCCACCGACACCTGCCGCCATCGCCGGTACCAAATGAGTATCACGAAGCAGAACCCAGAGAACCAGGTGACAAGAAGCATGAGTGAGAGCAGGTTTCGCAAGTTTCGAATGGGCTGTGCGGGTTGGCTCGACTCTATCCCGGGAATGGTCGTTCCGAAGGGGCTGGCGGCGTTGACGGCCGTGGACACGATTACCGGCGAGGCGATCGGGATCTGGCGCGTCGCAGGGACGAGCGCGCCGAGATTCACGAGAATTGAGAAGGGAAGAAGGAACTTCAGCGAGGCAGCCAGCCAAAGTCCGTAGCGTATCCGGGCCGTATTTCTGCGCATTACTAGGCTCAGCAGGCCGCACACGGCGGCAAAAATTGTCGATTGCAAAAGGTGGTTTGCCAGGAACGGACCGATGCCGGTAACAAAGCTCATACGAGTGCTCCTACTTCTTCCTGCCTTCTCTCGCTTCCTTGAGGGTTCTCTCGGCGTACTCCATGTCCTCAAGGGTCAAGTTTCCTGCGCCGATCAGGTGCGCCAGGACGGGCCGCGACTTGCCCCTGAACATAGCAAGCAGGTCTGCGATGAGCCGTCGCTCTGCCGCCTCGCGAGAAACGGTGGCGGCGAACATATGGAAATTGCCGAGCTTTCGGGTGCGGCGCACCAGCTTCTTCTCTTCCATGCGGTAGACCGTTTTCTGGACGGTCGTATAGCCGGGCTTCTTCTTGCCCTGGAAGGCTTCCTGCATCTCGCGAATAGAGGCTTCGCCGCGTGTCCAGAGGGTCTCCATCAGGTCCATCTCGAGTTTGGTCAGCTTATGATTCATCATATCTCTGGCGCTTGTCAGTTTAATTACGACAAGTGTCATAGACACTAACGCAGCAGTAATTCCATTGTCAACCCAAAGCGAAGGTGTTTCGCTGCAACCCCTCTCACACTGGCTTGCGAGCTGGTTCACCTATTCAGAGATCTTGATGGGGCTGACGAAGCCGCAGTCTTTTTCATTCCAAGGAGCTTGGAAGAATCGAGCTAACTGTCCTGAGCGGGTTGGACGCGGATGATGACCTGGCGGAGTGGACTGAGGGCGGTGGCGTGTCAGTTTGCATCTCGACTGTTGATGCCCGAACGCTCGTGAATGCGTTCTCGAGTGAGTTGAATCCCAAGAGCGACGCTTGAGCACATTCCTAGAAAACCCCTCTCACTTGAGGGTTCGGGGCGAGTAGTGGACCATACGGACATTATTACTTGCAAATCGTGACCCTAGCCGTGATAGGCAGTTCAGGATTGAGTTAGGATCCAGTCCACAGCTCTGCCGAGCGACTCTGCGATAAAAGAGCTGTAGGGCAAGGCCCGTTCCACTACGGCAGGATCCTCGGCCCATCCTGTTCGCACCAGACATCCCTGGCCGCCGAACCGGCGAGCTGCGCAGACATCCTCTGGTGAATCCCCAACGACGAATGATGCTAGAAGGTCAATCTCGTGCTCGTTGGCGGCCCGTTGGTATAGGAGGGTCGATGGCTTTTTGCATTCGCAAGGCTCATTGAAGCGATGAGGGCATACATACGGTCCCAAAACATGGGCACCAAAGCCCGCGAGATGACTCGCGAAGCTGCCAAACCAGGAAAGGAATTCCTCCGACGAGAAGAAGCCCTTGGCAATTCTGCTTTGTACAGTGACAACAGGACACAAAAAGCCACCTGCTGACAACCTTGCGATCTGTTCTCCTGCATCCGCAATGAGCCTTAGCTCGCTCAGAGCCTTTGGCTTTAGCGGCAACACCAAGGTGCCATTGAGATCCAGAAAAACAGCGCGTTGAATCGGTCGTGACATGCGTTATTCAAGCACTTGATCACAACTGCCAGGTCTTTGCCAATCACGAGCCACCGGTTCTAGCTAAACTGCGGGTAGTTTCCGTATTAACGGTAAGCCACCCCGAAGCGTTGGAAATGGGGCCACTAGAAGCGGCTCCGAGTCATGGCTCGGAGGTGACTCAGACGCCCCTCCTCATCGGGGCCGAGAAAACGGAGTAGACTCGGACGCACAGTGACTGAGGAAAAGCCAGATGAATGTTCAGACTTATGTTGGAGTGACGCTTGCTCTCGTATGCGCTTCACTGGCGCAACTTGCCCGCACGCAATTAGGAAAGTCGTTTTCCGTGACTCCAAAGGCGAAGGAACTGGTGACGCACGGCCTGTACTCGCGCCTGCGACATCCCATGTACCTTTTTCTCGACTTAACGATCTGCGGAATAGCTTTCGCAGTTCATCAGTGGTATGTGTTGCTGCTGCTTGTGATCTTGTTCCACTCCAGATTAGAAACTCTTGCAAAGAGCACCGTCTTCTTCGTGAGAAATTCGGTGAACAGTTCGAGACATATCGTCGAGCTACGTGGTTCTGAGCGGCTGGTGGGCCATACGGAACTTTCTTTCGCCCCCTGGGATTGTTTCCGTATCGACGGTGATTGGCTCGCAAGACTACGCCAGACCGGAATCGCTTCAAACCTGCTTACCGAGCAGAACCGGACGATTTGAACATTCAGCGTCCAGTGATCGAGGTGGGTCGTTCAGGCTTTCCGAATTGACGCCGAACAGCGATGACCAAAGCCACAGGCGCTGAGAATGCGGAAGCATACAGAAGCGCATTGCCTCCGACTTCAACGATGGCTAGGAAGATCGAAAAGGTAACGCTCCCCCCGTTGAATCCAAACCCCAGAATTGAGGCGGGGAAGAGATACAACAGTAATCCATCTGAAAGTGGGCGCAGCGGAGCGATCAGTAGAAAGAAGGCCGCACTAATGAGGCCGGTCACAGCGCCAATCAGCGCCGTGCATAAGACGGGATGATTTCGCCAGACTCTCATCTCGATTCCTGTCCTCGTCAATTCTATGCTGGGTCGGACCGACAAGGAGTGAGTGGTGGGCAATACGGACATTATCCCCAGAACGGAGTTGTTTCCGTATCGACGGTCACACACTCGGAATGCCTACCGCACCCGGAAACTGGACGAGTTTGCCCGCTACTTGAGTACGCGGGCGGGCAAGTTGCCGACCCCCGGTGCAGGATATTTCTCGATTGGAGAATTGCTGCGACTTCTGGAGCCGCCCGTAGCCGGTGAAAGGGAGAGTTACTTGTGTTTCCCCCATTAGTCATGGTCACGATTAGTCATGCCGGTCGTTCCCAAGGGCGATTCGGATCATCGCTTCCGTTATGGTTCAGGGCTTCTGAGTCGGGCGCATCAGAACTTCACTGATGAAGCACTGCGTCGGTTGCGTCACGAGCGTCGCAACAACCGATGCGATGTCTTCTGGCTTCAACTT
>Ga0105237_10008997_pt1 | contig 10741 bp, 5 predicted proteins | sample KBSC24metaG_FD_81520 | JGI IMG/M metagenome (GOLD analysis project Ga0105237, IMG submission 81520) | Corn rhizosphere microbial communities from Kellogg Biological Station, Michigan, USA - KBS C2-4 metaG | ecosystem: Host-associated > Plants > Roots > Rhizosphere > Soil | place: Michigan, USA... | reverse complement strand
GCCTGCGGGATCGTCGGGATTTTTCTCACGCTTCGACGGAGGTAGGACGATGACCCCAGCAGTGGAGCGGCGGATGGGACGACGAACGCCGCGAATCCTCGGCCGGTACGCCGTGGGATTGATGCTGTCGAGTAGTCTGCTGTGGACGGGACGTGCCCTGGCCCAAAGTGTGCCAACGGCCGTTGCGGCGCGGGAGACGGCTCTGACGCCAGATACGCGCGCGGCAGATGCCATTTTGAACCGGCCGGTGACCGTGCATCTCTCGCATGTATCGGTTCGCACGGCGGTCGATACCATCGCGGCGCACGCGCGCGCTCGGCTCATCTACGAGAGTGAGATTTTCACCGATTATACCAAACCGGTGTCGGTGCACGCGACGGCGGTACCGCTCCGCGATGTCTTTGCCGCGGCACTAGCGGAAACACGGCTGCGCGTCGTTCCTGTCGCGAACGGTGCGCTCAGTGTGCAGGAAAGTGATGGCGCGCAGGACGCGCGCGTAGGTGAGATCGGTGGAACGGTGATCGATGGCAGGACGCGGCAGCCCGTACGTGGTGCCGGTGTGATGTTGGATGACAGCGTGAAGCGGACGACCACGGATGCGCAAGGACATTTTCAATTTTCCGGTATCTCAGCGGGACCCCATCGTGTGACCGTGCGATCGGTTGGATATGCCCGCCAGACCAAAGTGATCACGGTCGGCGACGATGGGAGTGCGACGGTGAGCTTCGTGCTGGAGGTGAGTGTCAACACCCTCGATCAAATCGTCGTCACAGCCACCGGAGAGCAGCGCTACCGTGAGCTGGGGCACGTCGTGACCAAACTGAACGTCGATTCGCTCGTCAAGAATGCACCCATCACCACGATGGCGCAGTTGCTGACCGGCCGCGTGCCTGGGTTGCAAGTCATGACGGGAGATGGCGGAACCGCGGGCGGCGACGTCGCGCTACGGCTGCGCGGGCAGACCACCATCAACCTGGATCCACAGCCGATCGTGATCCTGGACGGCGTGCGCTACAAAAATACCAACGCGGTGGTTGACCCGATCAATGGGACTGGGGCCTCGATCGTGGAAGATCGCCGCCCATTCAACGCGGAGCAGCGCAGCCCGCTCAACGATCTGAACGTGAACGACATCGAAACCATCGAAGTCGTGAAAGGCCCCTCCGCATCGACGCTGTACGGACCGGACGCCGCCAACGGCGTGATTGTCATCACCACCAAACGCGGAAGGGTCGGCAAGCCCACGTGGAACGTGTATCTGCACCCCAATCTCCTTACCGCCACGCACGAAGGGCGCGTCGCGCAGACCAGCTATTGGGGGTGGGGACACGATCCGAATACCGGCGAGCCGTTCAACGATTCGTGCCGGCTCGTAGTGCAGTACGAATATCACCAGTGTATCCTGGACAGCATCACCGTGGCGCCCACCGTGGATCAATCGCCGGATTTGACCATTGTGTCGCAGAGCCGGCCGCAATGGCAGTCCGGTGCGAACGTGTCCGGTGGAACCAGCGCGCTCCGCTACTATTTATCCGCGGGATACGATTCCCAGGTGGGATTACTCAAGATTCCGACTGGTGCTGCGAAGATTTTGCGGGACCGGCTCGGTGAATCGGCGCTCAGCGATGCGGTTCGAAATCCGAACACGCAGCAAAATATCAATCTTCGGTCTAATCTCGCCGCGGATCTCACCAGTGTCCTCACCGTCAATCTGGACGCGGGGTTTACGCAGTCCAGCCAGCGCAATATCGACGCCTCGGTGTACCAGACGCTCGCCTCGTACGGCGCGGTGCGGCCCGGCTGCGATCCCGCCAATCCGAGCCAGGCGTGCGGCTACGACGTTTCTGGTGCCTTCCTGTCGTACACCACGATGGACGGCAACCGGTTCAACGGAACGGCAAACGCTGTGTATCAACCGTTTCCCTGGCTCGGTGTCAATGCCACCTTCGGGACCGATATCGGCTCCAGCGCCGACCGCGGCCTGTCGCCACAAGGTGGACAGTACGACGGTGACGGTGGCAGTGTATACGACTACCGCCGAAACAACGACGGACGGTCGGGGCTCATCAACGCGACCGCCCGGACGCATCCCGGATTTTGGAGTTTCCAAAGCACACTCGGGACGCAATACTCGTACACGCACGCCGACGGACTCAACGGCTTTGGACAGAACTTGGCGCCCGGAAGCTCGTCCATCAACACGGCAACCTATCAATACACCACGCAGGAGTGGAGCGAAACCGTTTCGCTCAGCACGTACGGCGAGGAAGTCGTGGGATTCAAAGATCGACTCTTCCTCACGGGTGCGCTCCGGTTTGACGGGTCCACCTCGTTCGGTGACGCGTATCATGCGCGTCCTGTTCCGAAGGTCGGCATTTCCTGGATCGCCTCCGACGAGCCGTTCCTGCAGCACCTCCCCGGCGTGACGCAATTGCGCTTCCGCGCATCGTACGGCTCATCCAGCCGCTATCCCACCTCGGCAATGAAGCTGGGGAGTATCCAAACCGGGCAAAATACGATTAGCGGGCAGACCGTGAATGTGTTCTGGCGCGACGGTCTCGCCAACCCATTGCTTCGACCGGAGCGGTCCCGCGAAGCCGAGTACGGCGCGGACGCGACACTCATCGGGAACATGGTGGACGTGGGCATCACGTTCTACAACCGGCGTACCGACGACCAGTTGCAGCAACTCATCAACCCCCAAGGGGTGCCGACGCAGTGGGCCAACGTGGGAAACGTCTCCAACCACGGTTTCGAAGCGACGGCAACCGCTCGGCTCGTGGATACTCGTCGTATCCAAGCCAGCGTCCTGTTTTCCGCCAGCTACAACACCAGCAAACTGATCTCACTCGGCCCCAAGTCGCCGGTCTGCAATGGGTACGATTGCTATCGCGTGGGATACCCGTTGGGGGCGATTTTCGACCGGCGCATCGTCGGCGTGGCCGACACGGTGGGAGGCGGGCAGGACAGTATCGCGTTCGAAAACGAGATCGTCTACAGCGCCGCCGGCTACATCGGGGTACTGTATCCGCCACACACCTACACCATGACCCCTTCGCTGTCGCTCTTCGACGGCCGGCTGCGCCTCTCCACGCTGCTCGATCGCGGCACGGGATTCATGGTGCCGGATCGCCTGGCCAACCAATACGGACTCAATCTCGCCTCGCTGCTCAAGGGCTCGCCGCTCCTCGATCAAGCGCGTGCCTTGGTGGGATGCTGCGCGTACGATCCCGGCGACTTCACGCGGTGGCGTGAGCTGTCGATTTCCACCGATCTGCCGCGCCGATTGATGCGATTCGCCTTGTTGTCCCGAGGGACCATCAGCTTTCAGGTTCGCAATCTCGCCATGTGGACGAAGTATAAAGGCGGCGATCCGGAGAGCTTGCCGGGACAAGGCGCGCAAGGGCAGGGGAGCCTCACCTCAGGCGTCGCGGGGATTTCGCAGCCGCGATCCTGGTCCATCAGCTTTGACTTCACGCCGTGAGCCTGGAGCATTCCGTGACTTTTCTTGCCTCTTTCTTGATGCGTGCACCGCGTCAAACGCATCCGTCTCGACTTCCCCTGTCGCTCCCGTGGCGTGGTTTGCGGATTGCGGCGTGCGCGATGGGCCTCTCCGCGTGCAGCGGTCTGCTCGACGTCACCGATCCCACGTTGGTGCAGGACAAAGACATTGCGAACGCCGCCGGTGCGAATGCGCGGCGATTGTACGTCCTTCCGCTCTTTTGGGCCAACATGCAACGCATGGCGGTTGACGTGGCCATGTTCACCGACGAGCGCAGGCTCGTCATCAAAGGGACCTTTAGCGACGATCTGTACTACCTCGACCGGCGTGATAGCGAAGGATACGAAGCCGCGCACACGAGCGCCAATTATAGCGAAGATCCCCATCTTGGGCAGGCGACGTCAGTCATCACACAGTCGGCCGTCGTGATCCCGAACATCCGGGCATACACTCCCGATTCACTGAAGGGGGATTATCTGGCGCAGCTGTTCGCCTTTCGTGGATACGCGATCCTCCAGGCAGCCGAAGACATTTGTCCGGGCTTTCCGATCACCGATATCGTCGACAACATTCCGGTGTACAGCAAGCCGTTCACCGCCGATTCGGCAGCCCGCTACGCGATCACGCAGCTCGATTCCGTGGTGGCCACGGTCAAGGATAGTACGCAGTATCTGCAGTTCGCCCGCGTACTTCGGGGGCGTGCGCTGCTGGATGTTGGACGATACGCCGAAGCCGCCGCCGCGGTCGCGAGCGTGCCGACCGACTTTGTCGTTCAGACCGAAGGGTTCAGTTTCATGTTCATCAACCCGTACTATTGGAGTCACAACAACAATCGGGAATGGACGCCAATGGGGGAACGCGAGGGCGGCAACGGTCTGCCGTTTGTCTCCACCAATGACCCGCGCATCGGTCCCGTGTTCAAAGTCGTGCGCTACAACAATCCCGCCGACTCGCTGTACGACGCTGCCAAATACACGGACAATATGGCAGCCATGACGCTCGCAAGTGGCATCGAAGCGCGATTGATCGAGGCCGAAGCCGCGCTCAACGCCGGTGATCCGAGTTGGTTCACGACACTCAATACGTTACGCGCCACGATGATCGTCCCCGCAATGGCGCCTATTGCAAGTATGCCGGTCACGACGGACGCCAAGGTCGACTTGCTGTATCAAGAGCGTGCTTTTTGGCTCTATCTCACGGGACGACGGTTGGGCGACTTGCGGCGATTGATGCGCAATTATGGCCGCGGCGCGGAAACCCTCTTTCCCACTGGTCCCTATTCCATGCGCGGAGGGAACTACAGCACCGCTACGGCGATCCCGTTTGTCCAGAGCTCCGAGCAGCGCTACAACCCCAATCTGACGTCGGGGTGCACCACGCGATAACGATGCGTGCTGACAGCACTGTTGTGCCGACGGACCCATAAACCCTCCGAGGCCCGATCGGCTGTTTGTCACCGATCGGGCCTCGGCTCCGTATACCACAAGGAGCCGGAGTTCGTGAAGCGGCCGCGGCGGCGCTGGGATCGAGGTTGGCTCTAGGAGAAATCGTATGAGTTGCGTCACAAACGCTTGCGGTGTTCGACTCAAGGATATGAGAACGACTCCGAGCTGGACTGGCGCTCATCGATGTGTCACAAATCGCGGCATGGCGCATCTTACCTGGTGTGGTCTCGTGTCGGACCGAACGGCGGAGCCGGATCACCGGCCTCGGACGGCCGACCTTCCATCGCGGATGTGTATTGTGGTTTACAGATCGGCGCCTGGCGGGTCCTATGGGACGACATGGGGGAGACGGATTGCGGTGCCCGGTTTGCTGCATAACAGATAGTCTGGTGGTGTGGTGTGGTTCAATGGCATATGATGTCTTGTGTAACGGCTCGGGTATTCGTTCTGGAATGTCCGCTGCTCTCGCGTTCCGGTGTTCTCCTCATGATGGCCGTCTGACCGTGTTTCCTGGTCATATCCGGCGACTGCCTTCATCTCCTGGAATTCCCGTTGTTAAATCCGAGCATTTGATCGTATGTCTCGCCCGATAGACGGACGGGGCATTCTGGCATTCGATGTCAGCGTTCATGCGCTCAGGTGTTGTATGGGAGACGGGTTTTATGCCCTGAGGTGTCGTACGGGAAATGGGCATACCTACAACCCGCGATGTAACGTCGGCGTCCGATCTTCTGTCCTATCCGACAGAAATGAAATCGCTTACATTTGGTCCGATTTCCGGATCGCCCTTGGCTTGACTTCTTGAGCATTTACTCATCATTCACGCAATTGCTCGGCGAACCACACCCCTCGGCGGCGCGCTCCTGGACGAGGTCCAGGCGTGGCGTGGCCCGTGGCGTTTCGATCCGACAATTGGCATCCCCTTTCACGATGCACGATTGCATGCGCTTTTCATTTCGTGCCAACGCGCTGGGGATCGTATGATCCGCGGTACGTGGCTCCCGCTGGCGTCGGCCGGCTTTCTCGCCTTGGCCGTCGGCACACCGCTCACCTCCGCGCTCGCCCAAGCGCCCACGCAAGCGCCGTCGGCCGAGGCAGCACAAGCATTGGCGCACGATCTGATTCGGGGATTCCCGACGATCCGTGCGTTGAACGCGCCACCCACGGTGCCGCAGGTGGGGCTCCTGGTCCGAGTGGATGGTGGCTCCGCGATGATCCCGGTCACGGCGGTCATGGGGATGTCAGATTCTCGGGTGCAGGATGACATTATCAGTTCGCTCTTTCCGATCAGCCAGACATACTATCCGATCGATTCGCTCGACGGGCTGAAAGCGGCACGAGCCGCGGAATGGGTGACGCGATTGGAGCACGTTCCTGCGGCCGAACGGACGTATGCGGCGGGTGGATGGCAGCGGGTGCATGTCGCGCAGTTGGCGGCGCGCGCGACCAACGATACGTTGGCACTTCGCTTGTTCAATATGCGGCTCGCCGAGCTCAGGACCCATCCTGCCGAGCAGTCGTATGTGTTGTCGGAGCTCATTTACGCGTTTATCGATCCGACCCAGGAGCCCAAGCGGCTCGCGCGCAATCTGGTGATCGCGGAAAAGTACCTCAAGATGTTGCACGCCTTGCCGGCGGGTGGGTATAAGACCAGGCAAGACAGCACGAGCGTGCTGCACCGGCAGTGGCGTACCGAAGATTCCATTATCGTGGCCTATACGCAGTTGGGCGACACGACCGCGATTCGGACGCACGCGCAACGCGCGCAGTCGTATATCCCCATCTTGGGGATCAACGAGCGTGGCTTCCCGCTCTTTTTTATCTATTACCACGTCATGCGCGCCTTCGATCAATCACCCGAAGGGCGCGCGCAGCTGGCCGCGTTCAATACGATTCAGATGGCCATGGCGCATCGCGCCGCCACCGAGGTGCCGGCTGCGACGTCGACGGAAGACCGCACCCGAATTCGCAATCTCGAAGCCGATGCGGAAGGGCGGATCAAGGAGATCATGGCGTGGCTCGCGCTCCTGAACACGCCGGCGCCGCCGATTTCCGCGCATCTCTGGCTCAATACGCCCGATTCGTTGTACGCGCCAACGCCACGCACGCAGTCAATGGCCGACGGGAAAGTGCATGTCTTGTTGTACGGCTACTTCTATAACAACGACCGCATCTCCATCGCCAGCCGTACGCAGCAGAAGTTCCCGTCGGGCGTGCAGATGTTGCTCGTCACGAGAACCACGGGCATCGGTGGCCCAGACATTCTGAATCCCAAAGAAGAATCGGCCTGGCTGACCAAGTACTATCGCGGCGTGCGGCAGCTCGTCATGCCAACCGCGATTTGGGCGGCAGAGAAGGAGCAGGCGGGATATGTCCCCGAAGGGCACTACCCGGTGTTCCGCCCCAAAGACACCCCCAACGAAGAGCCGTATCACGCCGGCACGCTCGGCATGAGCTGTGTATTGATCGACAAGCGCGGCGTGATTCGGTTCTATCAACCGGTCGAGACACGACGCGATGAAGTCAAATTGCAGGGGCGCATTCAATTGCTGTTGGATGAGCCTGCAGGTGCTCCCGTGACGGCGCCCGCCACACCTGCGCCGCCAGCGGCTCCAGCGCCACCAGCGCCATCGTCGGCCGCGCCCAAATCGGCGAGTGCGGCCAGCCCCGTGTCGTCGGCCGCCGTGGCGATGACATTGACCTCTTCTGTGAACGACCATGGGACGCACTAATAATTTCGGCGCTCCGCGCGGCGCCGACCCTACGCGCCGGCAATTCCTGACGCGCGGCGCGGTCGCGATGGCTGGCTTGAGCGCCGGCGCCAAGGTCGCGTACGGCATGGCGGGCGGGATGGCCGAGACGCGGAGCGTGATTCCGGGAACGGCTGCCGCCCGCAAACTGTCGCATAATGCGTGGCTCCCCGACTCGCCGTCGGACGATCAGTTCCGCGCGCTCGCCTTGGTGGCGATGGAAACGGCCAAAGCGCAAGGCGCCGACTTCGCTGATATCCGCATCGGCGTCCAACGGGAATGCGCCGGTTCGTATGCCCGGATGTCATTGGGGTACGGCGTGCGAGCCCGTGTGGCCGGCACGTGGGCCTTTGAGCACGGGACCGTGCTCACCAACGAAGCGGTGGCGGCGGCGACCAAAACCGCGGTGATTGGCGCTCGGACGGCGTCGGCGGTCAATGCGCAATTAGGCCGCAAGGTGTTGGAACCGTTCGCGGAAGTGCCGGTGGTGAAAGGCGAGTGGCATGTCCCCGTGCAGATCGATCCGTTCTCGGTGCCGGTGGATGACTTCTTCCGTGTGCAGGGGACGTTCGGCGATCCGACCAAACATCTGGGTGGGTTTGTCAATTCGTACGGTGGATTGCGTTGGGTTACCGAAACGCGCGTCTTTGCCTCGACCGAAGGGTCGTTGGTCACACAGTCGTTCACGCGAGGAGGGGCGTCGATCGACGTGAGGGCGTGGCTCCCAGATATGCCATGGGACAGTGTCGATATCAGGGTCACGCGTGATGATGGTGAGAGCGCCGGCTTCGAGGTGATGCTCCGCACCAACTACAACGATCGCATCATCGCCGCCGCCGAAGAAGCGATTCGGTGGCGTGAGCTGCCGCGGAAAAAGTTCGACGACGTGGGACGTTATCCCGCCGTGTTTGACGGGGCGGCCTTTGCCGGGATTGTGGGGCACACGCTCAACTTCGCGCTCGACGGCGACCGGCTGTCGGGGAACGAAGCCGATGCCTCGGGACGGAGCTTCCTGCAGCCGTTCGCCGAGAAACCGCTGCAACCACCGCCGGAATTTTCCTCGCTGTTGACGTTGCGCTCCAATCGATCTTTGCCGTCCAGTATGGCGGTGCAGTGGGACGACGACGGTGTGGTGCCGGTGCCGTACACCTTGGTGGAGAAGGGCACGGTCGTTGATTTCCATACCACACGGGAAACGGCGCCGCTTTTTGAGAACTGGTATGCGAAGCGCAACCATCCGTACAAGCTGCACGGGAGCTCGGTCGCACCGACTCCGGCGAGCTTGCCGATGTGCAGCGGCGGCGAGGTGACGGTGGACGCCGCGGCCACGGCGACCACGGAGGCCGATCTCTATCGCGACATCAAGCACGGCTTCCTCATGAAAGGCGCGTATGTCCAGCCTGCACCTGGCTTGACCACCGGTCTGCTGGGATCGGGGTTTGTCGCCGAGATCGTGAATGGGAAGGCGGTCGCGCGGTTGTACAACCTGCGCATGGCGTTTCTCACCAATTCGGTGCTCCGCACCGGGCTCACCGCGCTGGGTGATGCCAAAACACTCGGAACGACGATCGCGCGCACACCCAAAGGGATGCCGTGGCAGGAGATGATGCACCCGGTCACCGCGCCTGCCGCGTTCTGTAAAGAAGTCGACATCCTCCGGACGGACCTCAGCCGATGACCACCTCTCTCTCCTCTCGAACACGAACCGCTTCTCCGGTGAAATCGCTTTTCTCCCCCTTGGCGGAGGCCGCTGCGTCCTCACCAGTGCTCGGCGCCGATACACTCCGCGAGATCGCGAAGGAGGCGCTCGAAGCGTCGTCGGCCGATGTGACGTCGATCACGCTACATCACATCGCCAACGGTGTCACGCGCGTATCGGAAAACCATGTGCGGCTCACCAACAGCGGCGATACGCTCACCATCGATGTGAACATGCACTTCGGTGGCCGTGGTGGGGCCGCAATCAGCTTCAACCAGATTGACGCGGGAACCATCCGCGAAGCCGTGCATCACGCGCAATCCATCGCGCACGAGATGTACGGCGATCCGGCGCTCCAGCCGGATGTGATGCCGATCCCCAAGCGCAAGTTTCTCCCCACGACGGTGTGGCATGAAAACACGGCGGACGCGATGGTCGAAGCACGCCAGACCATCGTGCCGACCTTGCTCAAGCCAATGATGGACGAAAAGCTTCGAGCGGCGGCGTTTGTCGGGATCTATGCCCACGCGAAGCTGTATGCGGACAAGCAGGGACTCTTCTCCTTAGGGCAGGAAGTCGACGCCGAGTTGACGGTGACCGGGTGGAGTCCGAGCGACGCGGGCGTCTTGGGGAGTCCCGGCTGGGCCGGTCAAGCGGCACGTGATTGGAGCAAGCTCGATGCGGCGGCCGTCGGGGCCGAGGCGGCCAAGATCACCAAGTTGGCGGCGAATGCCGTGGCCTACGAACCGGGGCGTCGACTCGCGATTTTGGGTCGTCCCGCGGTGGCGCAGATGGTCCGCGCCATGGGGAGGGACTACAACGCCCGCGCCACGCACATGGGATTGACGCCGCTCAGCGGGATCAAGATCGATCAGAAGATCATGGACGATCGGATCGAGCTGTCGTCGGATCCGAGCGATCCCGAAGGGGGATATCTCCCGATGAGCGACAATGGATTTCCCTTGTCGCCGATGTCGTGGCTCAGCAAAGGGCGTCTCGCCAACTTGGCGTATGATCCGTACTACGCAGCCGAAAACAACATCGAGATCTCCAACGACGATCCGGAGGCGCTACGGCTCGTCGCGAACAAGGGGCCCTACACGACGGTAGAGGAGATGATCGCGAACGCCAAGGAAGCGATCTACGTGAACCGCGTGACCAACATCGACGTCATCCACTGGCGCTCAGGGTTGATGACGGGGGTGACGCAGGGGGGCTGTTTCCTCGTGCATAACGGGAAGATCGAGAAGTCGGTGAAGGATTTCCGCTTCGTGGAGTCGATGTACTTCATCTTGAACCGAATCGTGGCGATCGGGACGTCACAACGGACGGCCATGGGGTATGC
>Ga0105237_10008993_pt1 | contig 10745 bp, 4 predicted proteins | sample KBSC24metaG_FD_81520 | JGI IMG/M metagenome (GOLD analysis project Ga0105237, IMG submission 81520) | Corn rhizosphere microbial communities from Kellogg Biological Station, Michigan, USA - KBS C2-4 metaG | ecosystem: Host-associated > Plants > Roots > Rhizosphere > Soil | place: Michigan, USA... | reverse complement strand
TGGCGAACGCCGCCATCCAGGGTAATTCGTGCCAGATGCAATCACTCATCATGCATAGCATCCAAAGGTCCGCGCCGATCTGAGTTAGATACCGCATTCGAAGTCAGGTGGATAGGGAGCGATCGGGATGCCATCGTGGCACCATGGAGTGCGCATGTTCCGTTTTGCAGTGATACATCACTTGGCCGTCTTTTGCCGATGGTATATGGGGACATGATCGTCAGGCCCGGGTCACGATGAGCGCTGCTAGCAGCGCGCAGCATAAGGTTCGCGGCACACGCCGCAGCTGTTCCACCTGCGCGCTCCGACAATTCTCACGCAGAACCCATGCGCAGAAGTGCTCACAGTTGTTCGTAAATATTCGGTACCGGCGTTCGCCGATGCGTGAGCGGGCTCGCGTTATTACCTCGGCGCAGGTGAACAGTCTCTCGTCGTGACGAATTCGCACTGGGTGCCCGTTTGCGAAGTCGACGAGGGAAACTTCCTCGACTGGTCCCCGCCATCGCCGGTTCGTCAGGCCCGCGTAGTGTATGACGCAACCACCGCCAACGTAGATTCCGTGATGGTCGTAGAATGCCCGTGGACTGACGAGATGTGCCGCCAGCGGGGGCTCCTCACCAGGGAGTAGCGCGGAGTCTGGTTTGCACACCATGTGTTCGATGTGGACCTTGTAGTGTACGCAGCTGGTCATGACTATTGACATCAGGTGGGCTCGTGGTGCTATCCAACTACAACGGTGCCTCACTTGCTATTGAACCAGGGTGTCACTTTCCGCCGCACCAGCTCGTGTCCATACCCCGGGATAATGGATCTCGGTTGATCAATTTGGTGTGGTTGAGTTGCGCGATGGAGGGCCGAGCTTTGACAGTCTCGTGCCCGGCAAATTGAAATGGCAGCCTGATTGCATTGACCAAAGGTCGATGCGACGGTGGCTGATTTCCAGAAGGCGGGTCACAGATGCGATGCGCTCTACTCGTGTCCTGGTAGTGCTCGCGACGAAAGTGACTCGCCTACCGACCCCCCAGGCACTCCGCTGCGCTTGATCGGCTTTAGTGGTTGGGGTCGTTAGCAGCCAGAAGCGGCTTGGGCAACGACCCTAACCAGCTTAGAGGATCTTCAGTCCGCCAATTTCCACGCTCTGGGGGCCAAGGAACCCTTGTCCTTCGGTACGGAGTGCGTGAGCTCAGAGGCAATTGTTCCCACCGAGGACCATCCGAAGTCGTCCACCGAGACGGCGCGCAGTCGCGGTGGGGGTCGTTGAATCCATGTGTGGCGCGGGGAGGGGGAGAACGCGCTTCCAGGCACACGTGCTGGCATGAAGACTTCCCCCTCGATCCTCAAAGTCAGGGCCTTTGCCGCCACCATGAGGTCGGGCCAAAGTCCCGAGAGGATGCCGACGAGCGTCGAAAGGCGCGAGACGTACACGCCGGTGCTCAAATACGCGCCGTTCGCAACGAGTCGATCCGCGATTACCGGGTGGGGTTGCTTAACAAATTGAACGGCCGATTTGCCGGGAAGCCCATCGTCGGCGCCGGGCAGTACGTAGTCCTGCCCGGGCTCGCTGGTGTAAGCCTCGACGGTTAGAGTCAGGACGTGGCCCGGTAGCCCGTCCAAGGCCTGAACAGCGCGCCGCACGCCGGCGACGAATCCTCTGTCGCTTGTACAGAACGTATCCGCAGGCTGCACAACCACCACGGCATCGCGGGCGGCCCGCTCAACTACTGCCAGAGCCACTGCGAGCGTTACGATCAGTCGGCCAGTCGACGCGTCAACGATTCGACGCTGTGGAGCAACGCACCACAGCGGGTCCGACCACCAACTCCGGTGTGCGTCCGCAACGGTCGCGACAAGGTGTCGTGGCTTCGTGAGGCACAGCGCCCTCTGTACGCAACGCTGGACGAGTGTCGGTGAAGCTTTGGTTCTACAGAATTGCACCGGTACCGCACCGCAGTTCGTCGAAATAGCCTTATCACCGTCAGCCTGGAGGATGCACCAGAGAGGTAGGTCGCACTGCGGGCTTGTCATTTGAGGTCGCCAGGGTCGTAAGAAAACATCGGCGGGTGGTAACGTCGACCCGCCGGCGAAGTTACCGGAGCTGGCACCGGGGGTCGGGCGCGCGCTCCGGCTGGGGCGAGAGTCGGCCCCGACACAGCATTTGTGCGCCAAGCATGTATTTGGTGCGCACGCAGAATCGACGGATGCGTTAGCAACGGGGTTGCGAAGCGCTGCGCATTTCCGCCCGCTCCGTAGTTTGCGCAACTCGCGGCTGCTTTGATTCATTTCCCGAGAGTGCAAGCACCCGCGCGCGCTCGAGCAGCAAGACGTCATGGAACACTGGCCGGCGAATAACCCGAACGTTGATTGCAACACGCATTCTCTCTCGTGTGTCAGCTGTCATGTCGGTGTTGCGGCGGCCACCTCTAATGGTAATTCGAAACTACCGCCGTGACTCGCTTGCCGCGTTGACCCGCGTCAATTGATGCCAAACGAGTACTTTGGTAGATGGCGCAGCCTTCGAAAGTAGCTGTTGGTGAACTCAGGCCGCAGGAACTGCGGGGTTGTGATTCTCCCTTCGCGTTTGGCACCTGATGATGCCAGCTCACCCGAGTCCGGTTCTGAAGATGCCAGGAAGGTTTGATCCTGATCATGGACGTACGGGACGTACGAATTCAAAGTGCAGGCGTGCTCGCGCACAACTGGGGTCTTGCAGGCGTGTTGGCACTGGCGGCTTACGGATGCAGTCGACCAGGCCGTCGCCTGCTCAGCAGAACTCGCCAGCGGCGCGTGCGCGCTCCAGCCGCGTAGCTTCGTCGAGCCCTATATCACGAGCGGCCAATCCGAACATGCACAGGACGACGGGCGCCATCGCAAGCACACCCAACATGCCAATACGCAAGGAACCTGTCAGGCTCGAGAGTCTGGCTGTCGCATAGGGTCCGAGCGCGAGCCCAGCGCAGTAGGCGAGCAGCAGGATCGCACCGGCAGTGGCGCGCATGCGGGGCAGCACGCATTCCTGAACTGCCGCAGCGCCGGAGCCGGCAGGTAGAAAGACCACGAGCTGCAAGAGCGGATAGAGCACATAAATAGAGCGTTCGCTGCCGACGATCAGAATGGCGACGGTGGTGGGCACCGTCAGTGCCACCGACAGCATGCAGACGAACAGTCGGCCGCGCCTGTCGTGGCCCTTCCATCTGTCCGAAAGGTATCCGCCGGCGACCGCGCCGAAGCTTGCCGCAATCATGCCCGGCACGCCAAGCCCGATTCCAACAACGTCCGCCCGGACGCCGAAAGTACGCATCACGTACGGTGGGATCCAGAAGGCGAGCGAGTAGGTCATGAATGCGAGGCCGCCCAAGCCAAGCAGAGTGAGCACAGCCGGGCGCGTGCCCAAGAGCAGCACGAAAGTTGGTCGGTCCGTGGCGCGAAGCATCTGCAACCAGGAGCCGACCGCATAAGTTCCGAGACCACAGGCGATCCATTGGGCCCAGTCACCCGAGAGCCGGGCGAGCCCGCTGACAGCCAGTGTCAACACCACGAAGAGCAGCAGGTTACGGCTCAGTGCCTGCGGAAAGCGGGTGACACTGAAGAAGGTGAGTGGCGGCAGGATCGCAGCCAGCTCCTGAGCGAAAGTGCGCCATATGCTCTCAGTCGCCGCCGGCAAATGCCGCCCGTCGGAGCTGCCGCGCACAGGCTCCCGCAGACTCAACACCCACAGCGCGAGGAACAGCCCGGGAAGTCCGACTGCCAGAAACGCTGCTTGCCAACCGGCCAGGCCGAAAGGTGTCGCACCGGCCGGGAAACTACTTGACCAAGTGTGCGAGATCCAGCCGCCGAGCGACAAGCTCAAGCCGGCGCCGACCGTTAAACCCGTGTAGTAGATGCCAATCGCCAGGGCTCGCCGTCGCGATGGAAAGTAATCAGACAGCAGAGAGTAGGCCGCCGGCGTAGCACTTGCCTCGCCTATGGCCACGCCGATCCGGGCCACCAACAGTTGGTGGTAGGAGCTTGCGAGTCCGGATAGTGCAGTCATCGTCGACCACGTCCCCACGCCGAGACCGATGATGGGCACACGATGCCAGCGGTCGGCGAGTCGCGCGATCGGGATGCCGAATACCGTATAGATAATCGCGAAGGTCGTTCCATAGAGGAAGCCCAGCTGCGTGTCACTGACCCGCAAACTCGCTTTGATATCCTGCGCCAGGATCGAGATGATCTGGCGATCGGTAAAGTTGCAGACGTAGACGATGAGCAGTACCGCGAGTACGTACCACGGATACACGTTAGCCACATGATTCTTGCTGCGAATCTGCAAGTCCCGCAACCCGCTCGAGAGTGGAATCATCTGCCTGACGAGAATGCCGGCGCGACGGTCGCGCGGTCAATGCCCGCTTCCCCGCGTCAGTCTCGCGACCGAATCTCCTGCAATGGTTCGACGGCGGCCACCGGGGCGGGAACAAGCGACGCGAAGTGTTAGATCGAGAGCGGCCAGGTTGGCGCCATGGCTGGCAGAACTCGTGGTGCTCGGGTAAATCGTCTTCCTGACTTCTGACCAAGAGCTCACGAGAAGGGGAAAATATCTCGCGTGGACATCCGCTAAGACAAGTCACCGCGCGATAGCTTCGGAGAATTGCGAGCGTAGGGCACCGAGGGTACTTCCCGATGAACCGCACCCAGCAGCACGGCATCGGGGCATCCGGCGGTTCCGGCTGAGGAGAACCGGGGAGGGCAAAATGAATGCTAGAGTTTCCCAGGCGGTCGCGGTCATTCTCAGCACGCAATCGGCCCATGCATGGGCTGACGCGGGGCCAACCGGCGAGGCCGCGGGCACGCAGCAAGGGGGTCTCACCGAAGTCATCGTGACGGCTCAGCGCCGCGTGGAGAATATTCAGGACGTGCCGATCACGATCCAGGCGCTTACCGGCGATACGCTCAACAAGCTGGACGTCCAGACGTTCGATCAGTTCCTGCAGTTTCTCCCGAACGTCACCCAGTCGAACCAGGGTCCGGCGCAAGGCGAGATCTTCATGCGCGGCCTGAGCGTCAGTGGCGGCGGAAATCAGGGCGGTGGCACCAGCGCTGCCTTTCCGGCGGTCGCGGTCTATCTCGATGAGCAGTCGGGACAGCTGCCGGGACGTAACCTCGACGTCTACGCGGTGGACCTCGAGCGCATCGAGGTGCTCGAGGGCCCACAGGGCACGCTTTTCGGCGGCGGCGCCCTGAGCGGCGTGCTCCGTTACATCACGAACAAGCCCAAGATCGATGTTACCGAGGGCTACGCCACGGCGAGCTACGGAATCACCGCTCACGGGGGTCCGAATACCGCCGTCAGCGCCCTGCTCAATGTGCCGCTCATCGACGAGCATCTCGCCATCCGCGGTGTCATCTACAACGACCGCCAGGGTGGCTACATCAACAACGTGCCGAGCACCTTCACGCGCCTCGGCACCGACCAGGGCTTCGCCCGCTACAACGGCGGTGTCGTTCCGACGAACAGTCCGATGATCAACAATGCCTCCGTCGTCAAGAACGACATCAACCCCGTGACCTACCAGGGCACACGAGCGTCGCTGCTGTGGAAGATCAACGACGACTGGAACGCGCTGCTCACCGAGACATACCAGAACATCGAGGCCGACGGGGTCTTCTACCAGATGCCCTTTGGCTCCGAAGGGACGACTTTTGACCAAAAGGGGGCGCCCATCGGCAAATATCCATTGGCGCCGCTCTCGGTGACCTTGTTCAACGACTCCTTCGACAAGGACAAATTCTCTAACACCGCGCTGGTCGTCAATGGCCAGGTCGGCCCCATAAAGCTCGTTTACAGCGGCGCTTACCTGAATCGCAATGTCGAGCAGGTGCAGGACTACACCAACTACGCGCGCGGCGTGTTCGGCTACTACTACCAGTGCGCGGGTTATTCGACCAACCCGGCGGACGGCCAGTGCTACAGCCCAAGCACCATTTGGAGGGAGAGCCTGCGCAACACGCACAACAGCCAGGAGCTGCGCCTCAGAACACCGGAGGACTTGCGCATTCGCGGGCTGGTGGGCGCCTACTGGGAGAGATACAACATCACCGATTTCACGCACTGGGCGTACGTGACGGTGCCGCAGTGCTCGCCGACCGGGCTCAACGTGAACTGCTTCCTCCCCATCCAGCCGTGGCCGGGACCGCCGAGTGGCAACACACCCGTTCCGCCCACCGGCTTCTTCGATGACGTGGAGCGCGGCTACAAGCAGACCGCAGAGTTCGCCTCGATCGATTTCGACATTGTCCCGAAGGTGCTGACGATCAGCGGGGGGATTCGTCATTTCAAGTACGACAGCAACGAGACTGGCGGCGATGTGGGCAGCTTCTACTGCAAGCAGTTCACCCCGACGACTTACTTCGGGTTCTGCCAGAACCCGTCCGGCACCAACTTCGGCCTCCGGCGGACGCAGGTGACCAACACCGGCAACCGCGGACGCGGCAACCTCACCTGGCACGTGACGCCGGATGTCATGGTGTATTACACCTACTCGCAGGGATTCCGGGCCGGATCGTTCAATCGCACGACCTCGTGCCACCTGAAAGACAGCCAGGGCATCGATCTGTACTGCTTCCCGGCCACCACCGAGCCTGACAACGTGACCAACAACGAGTTCGGCTGGAAAACCACGTGGCTCGATAACCATCTACTGTTCAACGGCGCGCTCTATAAGATGAACTGGGACAATGCGCAGACGATCTTCTTCGATCCGCAGGGGGGGCTCGGGAATCTGGCCTTCGCCACCAACGGACCGAGCTACCGCGTGAAAGGTATCGAGCTCACCACCCTGTGGCACATGACACAGGGCCTGACCGTGGATGTCTCCGCGGCCTGGAACAGCACGATGCAAACCAACTCACCGTACTTGGTCGCGAACAATCCCGACCTGCTCAAGAATCCCTCGAGCGCGCCGTCGTACGGCCAGCCCATCACTTCGATTCCAAACCCGTACGGACCGATCGGGAGTCCGACCGCGTACTCGCCACCCTTCAAGGTCACGGGCCGCGTCCGCTATGACTGGGTCATGGGCAATTACGGACTGTTCATCCAGGGGGGCGTCGCGCATCAGAGTCACATGGTGACGGCCACCGGCTACGTCGTCGCTTACGACATTCCGCCGCTCACGACCTACGACGCCTCGGCGGGAATCGCGAAGGATCCGTGGTGGGTGCAGATCTACGCCCAGAACCTGACGAACGCGAACACACCTCCGGAGAGCAACAGCTCCGAGTTCGTCGTGGCCGAGGTGCCGCTACGCCCGCGCGTGCTCGGCATCCGGTTCGACTACAAGTTCTCGCAGAGTAGGTAGCGTGAGTCGACCGTCGTCACGCTCACCGGCCGACATGACCATCGAGGCGTGCGATCTGTTGACGGCGCATTCAGAAAGGAAGTGCGCAAGGGTGCAGGATGTTTCGAGAGAGTTCTCAGCGGCGGCCGCTGTTTTCGGCCCGCAACAAACCGCCGTGGCCGCGTGATCAACAGGGCTGGAGTGACCGCGAAGAGATCTCAGCATGCACGTCTCCCGATGCACCTACCATTGCGCAATGCTCGGCTCGCTCATCCTGCTCGCCACCGCAGGGTATGCGGGGCCGGCGAGCGCTCCGTCCCCTTACATCCCGATCATCCCTTCGATGGCGGATCGTACGATCACGCTCACGGGCCACGATCTGACGATCGAGCAGATCGTCGCAGTCGCGCGCTACGGCGCCAAGGTGGCACTCAGCCCGGGGGCGCGGCAGCGGGAGCAGGATAACTACGGGTTGCTGCTCGAGGCGGCCGCCGAGGGTGTGTCGGTCTACTGGTTCAACCGCGGGACGGGCGATCAGCGCGAACTCGTGATGTTCGAAGGCGATGCGACCTCTGCCAAGAACAAATCGAAGCTCGAGCAGGCACAGCTCGCAAGTTTCCGCAGCGGCGCCCTGCAGGGCTACGGGCCCGAAGTCGCTGCGGAGGAGATCGTGCGGGCGATGATGGTCGTGCGCGCCAACGCCATGACGTTCAATGCGCCGAGCCCGCAGCTCGCGCAGATACTGCTCGATCTGCTCAACCAGCGCATCACCCCGGTGGTTCAGTCGCGCGGTACGCTCGGCGAAGGTGACCTCGGGCAACTCGCGAACGTCGGCGCCGCAATGGTCGGAGCGGGTGACGTCTATTTCCGCGGTGTGCGCATGCCCGCGGCGAAGGCCCTCCCGGAAGCGGGGCTCAAGCCGATTCAGCCCTTCGCTGCGGACGACAACGCTCTCACCAGTAGTAATGCTTACGCGACCGGACAGGCCGCATTGGTGGTGAACGACGCCCGGCAAGCGCTCGAGTGGGCCGACCTGATTTACGCCATGGACCTCGACGGCATGAACTCCAACATCACGCCGCTCAGTTTCGTGGTGCAGCTCGACCGCCCGGGCGCCTGGCTGAACTGGGACGCCGCGCGGGTGCTCAACATGCTGAAGGGGAGCTACCTCTTCGACGCCGATCCGACGCGCATCATCCAGGACCCCGAGAGCCTCCGCGCATCCTCGATCCGCCAGGCCGCTGGCTGGGAGGAGTGGGCAACTCTCAATGACGCCGTGCTCTTTCAGGCGAACTCATCCGATCACAACCCCACTGTCCGCGTGGGGGTCTCGCCCGGGGATTCCTGGGAGCTCGCCACACCGCAGCTCGAGCGCTACTACGTGAAAGGCGGCCCGCTCAGCCACGGACAGCACGGATACATCGTCTCCAACGCGAACTGGGATCCGTATCCGATGGCGAACAAGCTGGAGAGCTTCGTCATTGCGCTGGCCAACATGGACATCGCAGTGATGTTGCGCATCGGCCGCTTCAGCAACCCGTTCTTCACGGGCGTGAAGCTCTCGGACGTTCTGCCTAACGGCCCGCAGTCTACCGGCGGCTACCTGCCAGTCGCGCTTCAGCAGGAGATGCAGAGCCTCACGAACCCGGTGGCGCCTTTCGGCGCAGCGATCGTGAGCACCGTTGAGGATCTGCAGGCTCAGACGCTCATCAAGGTGGAGCATGCTCGGCGAGCGGTCGACACGACGCTCGACCTCCTGGCGCAGGATCTCCTCACCGGGAGCGTATGGATGGACGCACGCCGGGCGCAGAACCCACAGCGCAATTTCGGCCCGGGGCCGACAGCGTTGTGGGCCGCCTTCCGCGAGGTGGTGCCGTTGGCGAATGTCGCTACAACAGCCGTCGAGTCGGACGCTGCCCGGGCGGCCGCATTTCTGCGAACGACCGATCCTGCGGCGTTCTATACCGGCGCGCCGTTGCCGCGGACCGCGACAGAGCGGACGGCGACCTCTGCGGCACAGGACGGGCACGACTCGTGCGCCGCGAGCCAGTGATTTGCGCGCCCATCCAGGCACCATCCGCGTCAGGACGCAGCGGGGGTGGCTCGCTCATCTCCGAGCGCCAACCTCAGCGGACCAAGCCACGGCTGGAAGTGCCGCCACTGTTCGAGCCCATCCCGGTAAATTTTCTGGCGCACCTGCTCGGAGCTGGCGCTGTGCACCTGGCGCTCGGTACGGTGGAACTCGATGCAAGCCGGATCGAAATCGAGGCCGCAGAACTCCAGTATGCGCCGAACGTTGCCCTCGAGGTCGTCGACCAGCTCCTCGTGCTGCACCCGCAGGATCTTCCCGGGCAGCACCGCCTCCCAGTGCGCCATGAGGTCGAGGTACGCACGGTAGTAATGGGCGATGTCCTCGAGGCTGTAGGTGAACTGCTGACCCGATGCGTAGAGCTGTTTGAAGTTGCTGAAGCAGCAGGCCATCGCCTCGCGCCGCGCGTCGATGATCTTCGCTTGCGGCAGCATCAGGTGGATGAGGCCGAGGTGGCGGAAGTTGTTCGGCATCTTGTCGACGAAGAAGGCCTTGCCGCTCCGATAGACGCGCGTGTCAACCAGATACTTCTCGCCGAGGAGCTGGCAATCCTCGGCCGTGAGCTCGCCGAGCATCGCCGGGTAGCGTGGCTCACTGTGCTTGTCGCTCCGGCCCTCGAGCTCCTGTACCAGCCGCGGGATATCCGCGAGCTCCATCGTGCCCTCGACACTTGGGTGTGAGGCGAGGATCTGTTCGATGAGCGTCGAGCCCGACCGCGGCACGCCGACTACGAAAATCGGCGCGCGGCTCGAGGAGCCAAAGCCGGCGCGCGTCGCGAAGAACTCTGCGGTGCACACCGCCTTCTGGAGGCGCGCGTTGCGCTCGGTGATGCCCGGCCGGTAGCGGCACTCTGTCTTCTTGAGCGCATTGCCACGCTCGTAGTAAGCGAAGGATTCGGCGTACTCGGCGCGGTCCTCGAGCGCCTTGCCGAGCGCGAAGCACAGGTGGTAGCGATCGGCGAGCCGCGTGGCCGGGGATGCCTCGGCCGCCCGCATGCCCGCGAGCTCGCTCTCGGTAAAGCGGTAGGTCTTGAGGTTCGCCAGGCTCCAATAGGCGTCTCCGCAGTCCGGTTTCACGCGTGTGGCCGTGCGGTACGCCTCTATTGCGTCAAGGGTTTGCCCTTGGGTCTTCAGCGCGTGCCCGATCGACAGATGAAGCTCCGGGTCCTGCCGCATCGTGCGAACGAGCTCCCGGTACAGCGGCAGAGCACGCTCGTAGTCGCCGAAGCCCATGCACACGGTGGCGTAGGTGGTGCGGTACGTGCTGTTTTCGGGATCGGTGCGCAGCAGCTCCTCCATCTGCGCGCGCGCCTGCGTGTGCTTGTGGCGCTTCAGCAGCAC
>Ga0105237_10008992_pt1 | contig 10746 bp, 7 predicted proteins | sample KBSC24metaG_FD_81520 | JGI IMG/M metagenome (GOLD analysis project Ga0105237, IMG submission 81520) | Corn rhizosphere microbial communities from Kellogg Biological Station, Michigan, USA - KBS C2-4 metaG | ecosystem: Host-associated > Plants > Roots > Rhizosphere > Soil | place: Michigan, USA... | reverse complement strand
TGATCGATGCCGATCATTTCAAGGCCTATAACGACACCTACGGGCATCAGGCCGGCGACCAGGTGCTGGTCGGGATCGCGATCTGCATCTCGGATTCGGTCAAGCGCGCCGGCGACTGCGCCGCGCGCTATGGCGGCGAGGAATTCGCGGTGCTGTTGCCGGGCACTTCGAGCCCGGACACCATGATGGTGGCCGAAACCATCCGCCGCAAGGTACAGGGCTGGTGCGACGGGCCGGTCATTTCCACGGTGAGCATCGGCATTGCGAGCGTCACGCCGACGGCGGCGCTGGACTGGCCGGTCTTCGTCAACGCCGCCGACAAGGCGCTGTACGCCGCCAAGGGCGCGGGACGCAATTGCTGCGTGATGGCGAAGATGCCGGCCGTTTCGCTGGCGGCCTGACAACAACTGTCATGCCCCGCGAAAGCGGGGCATCCAGTATTCCAGAGGCTTCTCGGATCTACCACCACCGCCTCGGAGTACTGGATCATCCGCTTTCGCGGATGATGACACCTCATGGGCGGCAACAGTCTGCGCCCAAGCGCGGCCGTCACTCTTCCAGATACTTCTTCATCTCGGCGCGCAGGCCGTCGCGCAGATCCGCGCGCGCCATGCCATAGGCGACGTTGGCGCGCAGGAAGCCGGCCTTCGAGCCGCAATCGTGCCGCTCGCCCTCGAACTCCACGCCGTAGAACTTCTGCGACTTCGACAGGCCGATCATGGCGTCGGTGAGCTGGATCTCGCCGCCCGCGCCGCGCTCCTGCGTCTGCAGGATCTTGAAAATCTCCGGCTGCAGGATGTAGCGCCCGGTGATCGAAAGATTCGACGGGGCGGTGCCCTTCGGCGGCTTCTCCACCATGCCGTCGACCTCGAACACGCCGCGATGGGCATGGCGCGGGCCCACGCCGCAAATGCCGTATTGGTGGGTCTGATCGGCGGGCACTTCCTGCACCGCGATGAGGTTGGACTTGTCGCCGAGTTTGTCTGCGGCCGCGACCATCTGCGCGAGACAGCCTGGCGCGTTCAGCACCAATTCGTCCGGCAGCACCACCGCGAACGGCTCGTTGCCCACGATGTCGCGGGCGCACCACACCGCGTGACCGAGACCCAACGGGGCTTGCTGTCGCGTAAAACTCGCGGCGCCGGCTTCGGGCTGGTCGCGCGCCAAAATCTCCTGCTCGGCCTTCTTGCCGCGCGCGGCAAGCGTAGTGTCGAGCTCGAACATGCGGTCGAAATGATCCTCGATCACGCCCTTGTTGCGGCCGGTGACGAAGATGAAATGTTCGATGCCGGCTTCCTTGGCCTCGTCCACCACATACTGGATCAGAGGCTTGTCGACGATGGTCAGCATCTCCTTCGGCATCGCCTTGGTGGCGGGGAGGACGCGGGTCCCGAGACCGGCGACGGGGAAGATGGCTTTGCGAATTTTCATGGAGGTCGAAAACCTTCGGTCGAGGATGAATGAACGATTCAGTCAAGCCAATGAAGTTCCGAAAACGATCGGTGGCTCACGCGCGATCACGATCTCGGGAAATCGGGCCTTAGCTACCCGGTTTGCAACCCCGAACAAAGGCGTATGTATGGACAGGGTTTCCGTGGGCCCGGCAAGGGTTTCGATGGGGAACACGGGGGTCGAGCCTGACACAACGCTTCAGTCTTTGTTAACCTCTTGGAAACCAGAACGGGGCCTCCTGAAAGCCGGATTTCAGGGGCTCACAGTGGGGACCATGACACGACGCATTGAACGCAGAGCGAAACCATGGGTCCGCGCCGCCGCGCTCGGCGTACTGGTCCTGTCGTTTGCAGGCGAGGCCGGCGCGCAATCCTCCGGCGGCGGCGGGCCGCTGAATTTCCTCGACGGCCTCTTCAGCGGATCGAAGGGAAACCAGGCAACCCCGCAGCCGCCGCCCGGCCCGGCGCCGATTGCGCCCGGCGGACCGCTGCCATGGAGCGGCGAGGATGGCGCCTCCGGACATCCGCTGATGACGGCGGCAGCGATCCGCGAGGCCGCGGCCGGTTTCGACGCTTGCGTGGCCGCGATGTGGCCCGATGCCGCCCGCCGCAACATCTCGCAGGACAGCTTCCAGCGCTTCACCGCCGGCCTCTCACCGGATCTGCGCATCATGGACCTGATGGATGCGCAGCCGGAATTTTCCAAATCGATCTGGGATTATCTCGACATCCTGGTCAACGACAACAGGCTCGCCAGGGGGCGCGAGATCCTCAGCCAATACAAGGCGCAGTTCGACGCCACGGAAAAAGCGTACGGCGTTGACCGTTATGCGATCGCGGCGATCTGGGGCATCGAGTCGAACTATTCCACCCAGATGGGCGACCGCAGCGTGCTGCAATCCACCGCGACCCTGGCCTGCATCGGGCGCCGCCAGCCCTATTTCAAGGACGAGTTTCTCTCCGCGCTGGAAATCCTGCATCACGGCGACCTGCGCCCCGAACAGATGCGCGGGTCCTGGGCGGGCGCGTTCGGCCCGACCCAGTTCATGCCGACCGCGTTCAAGCGCTACGCGGTCGATGCCGATGGCGACGGCCGCCGCGACGTGGTCGACGATCCCGCCGACCTGATCGCCTCCACCGCCAACAACCTGAAGAAGGACGGCTGGCAGACCGGCCAGAGCTGGGGCTACGAGGTCGTGGTGCCGCAAGGCTTCAACTACATGCTGGCGGATCGCGCCAAGCTCATGACGCTGGCGCAGTGGGAGCAGCTCGGCATCAAGCCGGCCACCGGCCAGCCGTTCCCGCGACCGGGGGAGAAGGCCTATCTGCTGGCACCGGCCGGCGCCGAAGGCCCGGGCTTCCTGATGCTGCAGAATTTTCGCGTCATCATGAAATACAATCCGGCGGAGGCCTATGCGCTGGCGATCGGGCATTTCGCCGACCGCCTGCGCGGCGGGCAGCCTTTCGTGCAGCCCTGGCCGCGCCAGGAGCGGGAACTCTCACGCACCGAGCGACTTGAGTTGCAGCAGCTGCTGGCGCAGCGCGGCTTCTACCGGGGTACCCCTGACGGCCAGCTCGGCGGGCTCACACGGGAGGCGCTGCGCGGCTTCCAGGCTTCGATCGGGGTTGCGGCGGACGGTTTCGCCTCGTCCGACATGCTGGAGAGGCTCAGGGGACACTGAAACTGTTGCTTTTTTTGTATCGGGAGTAACCCTGCGGGCAACATTCGCCATGGGCTCTTGACGGTGGCGACGCCCGGCCCGTTTATGGCTCTTTGGCGGCTGCCCGCTTGCGGCCTGATTCTGTGGCTATACCTTGTCGAGACGGCCTCAAGGCGCACGCCGATAGCTAGCGAACGAGCCTCATGTTCAAGCTGAAGTCTTTTTTCAAGGTGTTGATCGAACCCGGGCCGCTCGCCGCGCTCGTGGTGGCGACCACGCTCTTGATCGGGATCGTCGGGCCGGCGTCGGCGCAGTTCTTCAATTTCGGCGCCCCTCCCGGACCGCCCCGCCCTTCCCGTGGTATCGGCGGGTGGTTCGGCAACGACTTCTTCCAACCGTTCCAGCCCCAGGCTCCGAAGCGGGTGCAGCAGGACTATTCCCGGGCACCGGCGCCGGAGAAGCGCGATACCGTTGCCGAGCGCAACGTGCTGGTGCTCGGCGACGGCATGGCCGACTGGCTCGCCTACGGCCTCGAGGACGCCTATTCCGAGCAGCCGGACATGGGCGTCATCCGCCGTCACAAGACGGTATCCGGCCTGATCAAATACCAGCCCAAGGGCGAGCCGGCGGATTGGGTGGCCGCGGCCAAGGGCATCCTCGCCACCGAAAAGCCCGACGCCATCGTCGTCATGCTCGGCCTCAACGACCGCATCTCCCTGCGCGAGCCGGCCGTGGACAAGACCGACAAGCCCGCCGACAAGAAGGGCGACAAGGACAAGAAGGACGCCCGCGCCAAACCGGACGGCAAACCGGCCGATAGCGCGGCCAAGGGCGCTGACAAGGGCGCTGACAAGACCACCGACAAGGCCGGTGAGAAGACCGACGACAAGACCGCCGACGCCGAACTGCCCCAGGACGACGCCGATAACGCCGAGGCGCCCGCTGCGCCGGAGAAGACCGCGCGCTCGCCGAACGGCATCTACGAGTTTCGCGACGAGCGCTGGATCGAACTCTACAGCAAGAAGATCGAGGAGATGATCGCGGTCCTGAAGACCAAGGGCGTGCCGGTGCTCTGGGTTGGACTGCCGGCGATCCGCGGACCGCGGGGAACCTCGGACATGCTGTTCCTGGATTCGCTTTACCGCGAAGCCGCGGCCAAGGCCGGCATCACCTATGTCGATGTCTGGGACGGTTTCGTCGATGAAGCCGGACGCTTCCTGCAGAAGGGGCCGGACTTCGAAGGCCAGCTCCGCCAGTTGCGCTCCTATGACGGCGTCTATTTCAACAAATACGGCGCCCGCAAGCTTGCGCACTATGTCGAGCGCGAGATCACCCGCCTGATGGCGTCGCGCTCGACCCCGGTGGCGCTGCCGAGCGAACCGGCGACGCCCGATGCTAATGCGGTGCCGGGCCAGCCCGCGCCACGCCCGCTGGCGGGGCCGATCCTGCCGCTGGTGGCCTCCTCGGTCGGGACCGATCAATTGCTCGGTGGATCGGGTTCGCGTCCAGCCGCGGTCGATCCGCTCGCGGCACGGACGCTGGTCAAGGGGGAAGCCCTGGCCGCGCCTGCGGGACGCGCGGACGATTACGTGTGGCCACGCCGCGAGGTTGGACGCGAACAGTCCAAGGCTGACACGCCGGTCGCCTCCGCGACCCCGGCGGCGCCAGCCGAGACCGCCGCCACAGCGATCGCTCCGGCGGGCCCGCAGAAACTGCGCAAGCCACCGGCTGCTGCGCAAACCGCGGCTCCTCAGCCGGCCCCTCCGGCGCGGACTTTCTTCGGATTTGGCGCCGCGCCACGTCCGCCGGGCCCACCGCCGCGCGGGCCGCTCAATCCCGCCGGGGCGCCGCGCCCACCGGGCGCGGTCGGACGATCCGCGTCGGTGCCGCAGCGCGGCTTCATGCAGTAGCCCTGCTGCTTCCTAGCCGTAATACCGCCAGCGCTGCGGCCGGCGGCGTGGCTGACGCGTTATCATCATGGCCAGCGCGAAGCCGATCGCTCCGGCGGTCAACAGCGCGCCGAGTGGATTATCCTGCACCTTTTTCGCCAGCGCATCCGACCCTTCACGGAAGGTGTCGCCGCTGGTGTCGAAGGCCTCCCTGGCATAGCCGACGGCGGCATCGCCAGCGTCGCGCGCCACGTCCTTGGCCTGGCCGTAAAGGTTCTGCATGGTACCGGCGGCCTCGCGGGCACGGCCCGCAGCCGTGGTTTGAGCGTTGCCCGTCAGATCGCCGACAGCGCCCTCGACCTTCCCGGCGACGTCCTTTGCCGAGCCGGCAATCCGATCCTTGTCCATCGCGTTCACTCCTGCTTGGCGCATGCGAAAACATGCGCGCTGTAAGATCATTCTCGCTGAGCTAACCGATGAGGCCGGTCCCGGTTCCGGCGGCCACGTTCACGCCGACATCGCGATCGACCGGCCGAGAATTCTGCTCGCGAAAAACGCACGGTGGCGTTTCCCGCGACGAAGAGCGACGTCGACAATCCCGGGGCAAACGCTAGAGAATCAACCCGCCGTCGACCACGATGGTCTGCCCGACGATATAGGACGCCAGCGGCGAGGCCAGAAACAGTGCAGCGCCCGCCATGTCCGCCGGCGTTCCCAGCCGCTTCAGCGGAATCCGTTCGAGCGCCCCTTCGAGCCGTTTCGGATTCGATGTCGTGACCTTGGTCATCTTGGTATCGACCAATCCCGGCGCGATGCCGTTGACGCGGATGCCGTCCTCCGCCCAGGCCTCGCCGAGCGTGCGGGTCAATCCGACCGCGCCGGTCTTCGACGCGTTGTAGGCCGGATTACCCATTGTCGAATGATAGGCGGCGGTCGAACTGACGATGATCAGCGAACCATTGGCCGCCTTCAGCATGGGATGGAATTTCGTGGCGCAGGCCATCAGGCTGATCAGGTTGACTTCGATCACCTTGCGGAAGCCCGGCATCTCGAACTCTGCGCGGCGGTAGAGTACCGCGCCCTGCGCCAGCACCAGGACGTCGAGACGATCGAAGGACGGCCGGAAGCTCTCGATCGCCTCGGCGTTGCCGACGTCGAGCCTGGCGTAGGCGAGGCCTTCCAGATCCGATCCCTCCGCAGCCGAATAGTCGGCGGCGCTGCCGCGCGTGCCGCACACCGCGACCCGCGCGCCATGGCTGCGGAAGGCCTGCGCGATGCCATTGCCTATGCCGCTTGAGCCGCCGACGACCAGCACCTGCCTGCCGCGAAAATCGAGTTCGTCCATCCCAGGTCACCGTCTTTCGAGCCTGCCGACCTCTCCTGCGGACCGCCGCCGCCGTTGTCAATCGCGCGCCGCGACAAGGCGACACGGGCGCGACATCGAGCGGCGACGAGCACCATCGCGCACCGACGACCAGTCCTCGCCGTGGTGGCGCGATGATTCGATTCGGCGGACACCCTCCGCGGCAGTTCGTCGCACCATTCAAGGGCGCGTCCTGTCGCCGACTCGCGCTCGCACTCGCAACAACAGACGGCCAATTTAATTAATGAATTTATCTAATTAGGTAATTTTTCCTACTTAGAAACATTCCACGCGATCGACTCGCAAGTCGGCGCGGTTGTCCGTCAACGATCGCGAGGATTCTGCGGCGCGATCCGCACCGCTTTTCCATGTTGCCGGCACCTTTCAACCACCATCCGCAGCCACAGACATCAACGGCAATCAAAACGACGCGCACCACTGCCGCAAGCCGCAGAGCGAAACAGCAAGCAGCGACTTGCGCAGCAGTGCCGGAAGAAGCCGAACGAGTAGCGTGCAAGCGTAACGAGGAGTGAAGTCCATGAAACAGCATCTGATGCAGCAGTCGATGAATCGCGCCGTGCGCAAACAGGACCTGAAACATCGCGTGAGCATGCTCGCTCTCATGACCGCCCTCGGACTTGCAATGACCGGCGCCGGCAGCACTGCCCAGGCCCAGACTGCGACCAACGCGGCCGCGACGGCCGCCGCGAAGACCGCGGCAGATGCGGCCGCTAAGGCTGCCGCCAACGCCGCCGCGAAGGCCGCTGCCGATGCGGCTGCCAAGGCTGCCGCAAAGGCCACCGCCGATGCAGCCGCGAAAGCCGCGGCCAATGCCGCCGCGAAGGCCGCCGCTGATGCTGCCGCCAAATCGGCCGCGACGGCGGCAGCCACCGCCGCTGCGAAGGCAGCTTCGACCACGGCGGCCAACGCCGCCGCAAAGGCTGCCTCGAACGCAGCCGCTGGCGCAGCGGCAGGCGCCGCAGCCAAGGCCACCACGGCAGCCGCCAAGGCTCCGGCGGTGACGGTCGCCGCAGTCCCGGCAAAGGCCGCGGCGGCTCCGGCTGCGAATGTCGCCGCCGCTGCAGCGGCACCCAAGAGCACCAGCACCGGCAATGCCGCCGTCACCGCGGCGCAGGCCGCCGCTGCGGCTGCCGCGCAGGCTTCAGCCAACGCGCTGGCCCAGGTCGCGGCCGACCGCAAGGCCATTGACGTCGCGCGGCAGGCCGAACAGACCGCCAAGACCGCGGCCATCGAGGCGACCGAGCAGGCCGAAAAGGTCGTAAGCGCGGCCAATACCGCGGCCGCCGCGGCCGCCAATGCCAAGCTCACGGCGGCCTCCGCCGCGCTGAACCAGGCCTTCACCAAGCTGGACAAGGATATCGACGTTTCCAACGAGGCCAAGGAGACCGCCAACGCGGCTGCCGACACCGCGCGGGAGACCGCCGAAGCCGCCGGCAAGGCCGCTCAGCAGGCGGCTCAGAACCCGCAGACGCCGCAGGCCCCGAAACCGCCGGCCACCACCCCCCCGAAGTCGGCCGACCAGCAGGAGGCCGCCGAACAGGCCGCCGCGGCTGCTCGACAGGCCGCCGAGCAGAAGGCGCAGGCCCTGCTGCAGGCGGCGTTGAAGACCGGCGAAGCGGCGCGTGCGACCGCCCAGCAGAAGTCGCAGGCGGCGCAGGCCGCCGCGACCAAGAACCAGCAGACTGTCGAGGCCGCCGAGGAAGCCAAGATCGCCACCATCAACAACGCGACGGAGGCCGCCGAACAGAAGGTCGCGGCCGATCGCACCGCGCTCGAGGCCGCGCGGCAGGTTGCGCAACAGGCCAAGCAGGATGCCGCCGAGGCGGCCGAGGTCGTGGAGCAGAATGCCAGCGCCGCCAACCAGGCGGCATTGGCGGCTGCCAACGCCAAGGCGCAGGCCACCGCCGGCGCCTTCAACCAGGCCAACGCCACGCTGAACCAGGACAACCAGGCCCTGACCCAGGCCCAGCAAGCCGGACAGCAGCAGGCCAACGCCATTCGCGAGACGGCCGAGCAGCAGATCCAGGCCGGCTATCAGGCAGCGCAGCAGCAGACGCAGGCGGCATGGGCGGCAGCGCAGCAGCAGTCCAATGCGGCGCTTGAATCCGCCGAACAGCAGGGCAACGCGCTCCGCGCCGCCGCCCAGCAATTGGCGCAGGCGCAGTAGCCCCAGCCCAGCGCCTAGAACCAGTCCGGCAACCCCCAGGCCGGACTGGTTCGAAACCGGGTGCGATTGCCGCGACGTCAGGCATTGAGCCGGGCAGCGTTCACCGTGATCCGCCGAGGGGCGACCCTGGTCAGCGCGATGCGCCGATGCGTCGTGGCCAGCGTATGCCCGCTCCAAGAAGACCATTGCTCCGCCGCCGGGACTCTCAACCCTCGGTCCGGCGAGCCGGCATATCGGCCGCAACGAGGAGACAGACAAGTTGGAATCCGGAGTCCGCACGACAAGCCTCCGCTATCGAGCCCACGTCCGCGGACCGAATCTGGTTCTTGCCGAAGTCCTGCTTGCGCTCGTCGCCGCAAACCAGGCGCGCGCCGAGGTGACCCGCGCAGCGCCAGAGCCGCCGCCTGCGAGCCCGCGCGAAGTTCGGCAGCTGGATTTCCGTGAACTTCTCGTGCGCAGCCTGTCCTACACGCCGGCGTCACGGCTGCAATCCGCCAAGGGGATGGCGGGCCGGGCCGCCTTGTATCCACGCGGCGGGGCGTCGGATCAGCGATCGCTGCAAGCGCTCCTGCTGCGGCCGGTGGTCGAGAATCCCACCAGCCGTTTCGTCAATGCCAGAGCCGAAGTCCGCGGCAATGCGGGCATTGCGCCGGCCGGGTCCGGCTTTCTGCGCGGTCCGGCGCTGCCGCGAATGGGCCCGGCCATGCAGCCCGCCGCACCCAGGACCGTCAGGCCCATGGAGAGTGCGAGATCCATCGCGACCGCGAAGCCGGTTGAGTCCGGCAAACCGGTCGCGACCACGCAACCGGTCACGGCGGCGGTCCCGGTGCTGCGCAACCCGGACGTCCGGCCGGACCGCAACCTCGACACCATCGTGCCGGCCGCAGCGGAATCGCCCGCCGCCGAGAACTACGATCAGACCGGCATCACGGTCGGCAGCTTTCTCTACAAGCCGGCGGTCGAAATCTGGGGCGGCTATAACAGCAATCCCGGACGCCAGGCCGCCGCGGTCGGATCGCCGGCCATCATCGTGGCGCCCGAACTCGCGATCAGGTCGCAATTCGAGCGCCACCAGCTCAATGCCGACCTCCGCTACGCCTATAACGAGAACACCGCGCAACAGGCTCTCAGCCATCCGACCGCCGAGGCCAAGGTCAACGGTCGTTTTGATCTCGGCGACAGCACGCGGCTGATCGGCGAAGGCCGCTTTCTGGACGATGCGCTGGTCACCGCGGGTTTCAACCAGCAACCGCGGGCAACTACGCTGGGCGCCACCGCGGGAATAGCCCAGCAATTCGGCAGCGCCGAAATTGCGCTCAAGGGATCCTACGATCGGATCCAGTTCGGTAACGCCGTGTTGGGGAACAACCAGATCCTCAACACCCAGGACCGCAACTACCGCCAGCCGGGCGCGCAATTACGCGTCAGTTACGCGATTTCGCCGGAGTTCAGCCCGTTCATCGATCTGAGCCTCGATCGCCGCGAGCATGACATGACCACCGACTTCAACGGCATGCGCCGCGATTCCAAGGGCATTGCCGGCCGCGGCGGCGTGACGCTGAATATCGGCACCCTCAGCGGCGACGTCTCGGTCGGTTATCTCACCCGCCGCTTCGATGCGCCGAACATGCAGAATGTGAGCGGATGGATCGCCGACGCGACGCTGGCCTGGGCGGCCAACCCGACCACGACGTTCGTGCTGGTGGCCCGCTCGCAAGCCTCGGAGACGCCGGCGGCCAACATCTTCGGAATCCTGTCGCGCGACGTCATCCTGCAGGTCGACCATCAGTTCGAGCCGTGGCTCACCGGCACGCTGCGCAGCGGCTATGGCCAGGACCAGTTCGTCGGCACCACCCGCATCGACAACCGCTTCTTCGTCGCCGGCGGTGGAGTCTACAAGATATCCCACACGCTCCATCTCAAGAGCGAGGTGCGCGCCGAATGGACCCGTTCCAACATGGCCATGAATGATCTGCTGGCGATTGTCGGCCTGCTCGGCGTGCGGCTGCAATATTAGGGCGTGGTTCCGCGGATCACATCACGCTCATCGAATTGGATGCCCTGTTTCCCGATCAAGAAGGGCGACCACGAGGGCCGCCCCTACTGGATCGGCATCGCGTAGGGGCGCCGCTCGTGGGCGCCCTGTTTGAACCTTCGCGCATCGGCGAACGCGTTCTCAAAGGTTGAGCTGGTA
>Ga0105237_10008990_pt1 | contig 10747 bp, 8 predicted proteins | sample KBSC24metaG_FD_81520 | JGI IMG/M metagenome (GOLD analysis project Ga0105237, IMG submission 81520) | Corn rhizosphere microbial communities from Kellogg Biological Station, Michigan, USA - KBS C2-4 metaG | ecosystem: Host-associated > Plants > Roots > Rhizosphere > Soil | place: Michigan, USA... | reverse complement strand
GTCGGGCACATTGAAAGTAGAATCGAAGATCACGCACTATTCTTTTGAGTGGATCGTCAGCGGGAAAACATTCTTTAAGGGAGTGGGCATACTGATGGGGGAGCGAAGGCTGGCGGTGACCTATTGGGATGGGGAGAGTGTTAGTCTCCCGGTGGGGTAGGGGCGCGTGATCGTATCACAGCTTGAAGTGCTGTCTGATGATGGAAAAGATATTTTGTGAACCTGCGCCGATCTTTATGGTGCAGATCTGACCGGTGTCCGGCAGATGCATGCGGACCATGGCAGAGACCGTATCCATCGAAATCATGATGAGGTCGCAAGTATGGGAATCCCGCGCAGAGGTCGATAAAACCCTACATATTATTTATGGAAATTAGAAAGGATATCGTTCAATTGCAAAGTGAATGTGTCTCCTTTCAGAATGGAGTGGGGCTGCGGCTTATAAGCAGTCTCTTAAATGACAATAAATGGCATATATCTTCCCACTAAGCATCTTATTTAATAGTATTCTTTTATATATTGATATGCCTTCTCAAATAGCTCTTCTTCCTTATGGAGTTGATATTTCAATAAAGTTTTACGAAGCGATTTCTGAACCTCTCTTTCTCCCGAGATAGTTGTCTGCCATCCGGGGAAACGGACAATTTTCACGATGTCATCTATATCATTCACAATTCTTTCAACGACTGCAGGTGTTTTCTCGGTCCGCATTTCCAGAAAAAGTTCTGTAAGGGCTGTTTTGGCCGATTTTCGCTCTTCCGGGGTATAGGCATCTCTCTCTGCCTGCAAGGTGTCTTTTGCCAATGCACAAAGCTCTTTGATGAATTCGATGCTGGTGATCAGGCCCAATTCGGCTCTCCGCCTTACTTCATCCAGGCGTTCACTCAGTTTTTTAAATGCCGGATTATTTCCGTGTCCTATGAAACGTTTGATAAGAATTTTGATAAGTTTCTCTGCTTGTTTAGGATCCTTCTTATTCATTAAATCGTCGATCATTTCCGCATTAAGGACAACCTCTTCCATCTTATCGTGAATCCCATCGACATGGATATGCTCATGAATGAGCTTCGTAGTTTCAGCACCCAGGGCATGCCACAGTAGACGGCCATGATCGTCAGCCGCAGGGCGTACCGAGGTATATACCTGGGAAAGCCACCTGTAGTCATTTTCATACAGGTTAAGAATAGCATCCGGACTTATCGACTCCCAAACCTTCGATAAAGCAATATAGTCGCTGGCAAATGCATCGCGCTTTTCATTTGTGTTGATGAAATCCTGTGCCTTGCTTAGGCCTTCAAAGCCTCCCACTGTCCTGTCAACTCCAGGGAAATGCGTCAGTGTTTTATTTAACAAGGCCGGCAGTTGATCCCTTACCTCCTGCAAATTCGTAACGACTTTTTTGACACTTTCTTCATCAAAAGCAAGCGCTCTCGCCGTATCGTCAAAGACTCCAAAATAATCGACAATCCTCCCGAATGTCTTATTAGGGAACAAGCGATTGGTCCGGCAAATAGCCTGTAAAAGGGTATGGTCTTTTAGTGACTTGTCCAGGTACATTGTCTGTAAAATGGGCGAGTCAAATCCCGTCAGCAGTTTAGCGGTAACAATCAGAAATTGCAACGGAGAATGCTGGTCATTGAACTGCTCAACAATCTTTTCCTGCTTATCCTTATCAATCTCCCACTTCCGCTTAAATTCATATGAATCATCTGCATTTGTAGAAATGACCACGGCACTCGCCGCCTCTCCAAGGAGCTTATCCATTTCCTCCTTGTATTTAACACAGGCATTTCTATCGGGTGTAACTACCATTGCTTTAAATCCCTGCGGCTCCACATGTTCCCGGAAATGCTTGACGATATCGGCAACGATGGTCTGAACCCTCTCCGGAGAAGTAAGGAATACGGACATCTTTGCCGCTTTCTGACTCAATTTATTCCGGTCATCTTCATTTAGGTTATTGGCCATCTCGGCAAAGGCAATATCCAGGCTTTCTTTGTCGATATGCACATTGGGTAGTCTTGGTTCAAAATGCAAGGGCAAAGTCTGCTGATCTCTGATGCTATCCTGAAATGTATAGCGGCTTAAATAGCCCCCTTCGTCTTCCTGGGCTCCAAAAGCCCAAAAGGTGTTCTTGTCTGCCTTATTGATTGGCGTCCCCGTAAGTCCAAACAGGAATGCATTGGGAAGTGCCGCCCTCATTTTTCTACCCAAATCCCCTTCCTGTGTACGATGGGCTTCATCGACCATAAGAATGATGTTGTCCCGTTCATTCATGTTCGCATAAGCATCTTTGAACTTATGCACCATGGTGATGATAATCTTACGGGTATCTTTTTCCAACAAATCATGCAGCTCTTTAATGGTATCTGCGCTTATTAGGTTGGCAACTTCGGCCGCATTAAAAATGCCGGATATTTGTGTATCAAGATCGATACGGTCCACAACGATGATAACGGTCGGACTTCTTAGCTCCTCCATACGCCTGAGCTTCTGCGCCGCAAATACCATAAGCAGCGATTTGCCGGAACCCTGAAAATGCCAGATCAGCCCCTTCCTGATCTTTCCCTCCAGCACTCGCTGCACAATGGCGTTGGCCCCCTCATATTGCTGATAGCGGCTGACCACTTTAATTTTTCGCTTCTTATTGTTGGTAGCGTAAATGGTAAAATGCTGAAGTATATCCAGCAAAATTGCCGGTCTCAGCAAGTAGCTCATTTGCCTGGCAACATCCTGCAAGCCGGCAAATTGGTTTAATTCACTATTCTCATCTTCCAATCGCCATGGACACCAAAATTCCAACGGAGTTCTCACCGCTCCATAAAAAAAGTGTTTGCCCTCAGTGGCAAAGCTGAGGATATTGGGAACAAATAAGGCAGGAACTGTGTTCTCATACACCTCATGTATATCCGCCGCACCATCCAACCAACTTACGGCAGGTCTTACCGGCGTCTTAGCCTCCCCGACGACTACAGGTATGCCATTGATCAGCAAAACGATATCGGGTATCTTTGTTTCCCTGGCCCTGATCTTAAATTGTTTAGTCAGGACAAATCTGTTATTCTTAACTATATCAAAATCAATTAATCGTACGGGTACATGGACTCCATCTATCCCGAACGGCATGGTAACCTCGCCTTTCAGCCACTTGCCAAATTCTTCATTGGCTCTAACCAGGCCAACGTTGCCCACTGTAAGCAAAATAGCCCGGAGCTTATGAATGACTTCATCCGCCCTGTCCGGCTGCTGAGTTATTTCCGGATTGATCCGGATCAACGCCTCCTTCAGCTCAGATTCGACCATGACCTCGGTTATCTCCCGGCGAAGCTGCTCGGATGGGATATACCGCCATTGGGCAGACTCATAATTGAAAGGGTCCTCTTGAACCCCTTGGTAGTTAAGGTTTATGCCTGTTAACTCACGGACAATGAAGTTTTCGACGCTGTTGAGTTCGTTGAATGACATAAATAAAAATAAGGTTTAATTTGTCACGCTCCAATAGTTTCAACTTGATCAAGTTGAAAAGATTTGATTTATGTACCGGTTCTGGATTCGTCTCGCTATTTCTTTCAAGTCGCTTATTTTTTCAGTTTCCGCCTCAATTCTTTTCATTGTCTCTCCAAACTTTTGTCTTTTCCATTCATCTGGCACGTGAAACGTGAAATAATCAAAGAAATCACCTTGAACTCTTTTCTGGCCTGCAGAGCCTACCATTAGTTTTTCAGCTTCCGTTCTAAACAATTTCATTTTCGATAGATAATAACAATATAATTTGTCTGACTCCTTAAATGGTCGAATGATATGAAATTCCGTACTTCCAAACCCAATATTATTTACCAGATCCGCTATCAAAGCGCCCTTTCCATTTTCCATACAAGGCGTTATTTTAGCAAATAATGTGTCACCTTCCCCAAAATACGTATAACCTTTTCGAACATCTTTCAATTTACGCTTCTGCAAATTTATTATCCTCCCCGTTTCAGACACATCAGCCATTGCAAGAAATGAGACTTCCGAATCTGGGTCAGGAAGATTTTTAGGCATTGATGGGTTAATTTCTGCTATCGACGTTATTGAACTCAATGGCCTTTCTTTATCTTGGAAGTTAGCAAGTGCGTATGCAGTTTGATATATTTCAATTTTCTTAATAAGGTTTTTATATTTTTCTATTTCAGTATCCGCAGCCCACAACAATTCAGCTAGTTTATCCTGCTGTTCTTTTGGTGGCAGAAGGAATTCAAACTTAGCCAAATCCTGAAACTTTGTTCTGGGAGATAATGACCCGGCTGAAGTTTGTACAGCATAGTCAAAAAAACGATCCGACGAAATAAGAAAGGGAAACAGTTTTTTTTCAATAATTTTTTCATTTGCTTCCAAAACCAAAATATCGCCGGAGCAAATGCCTTCAAAAGAAGCCACAGCTGCTTTCTTTTGATAAGCTCGCCTTTTCCCGAATAATACCTGTCCTACCTTAACTTTTTTTGTAAAAGTTGTTCCGCTAGACACCTTTCCCCAGGACCTAATGTGAAGGTTTCCCGGCTCAATATGCTCAAGTCCTATATATCTTTCTATGCCCTCTTCTAAGGGATTATTTACTGTTTCATTTACATTACGACATACTTCTCCCAAACTAATCTTCTTCCAGTCCTTTTTATTTATGCTCTTCATGCCTTCAAATTTGCAATTAGTCTTTTTATTGATTGCTTTAGCTCAGATGAAGAATCCAACCATTCTTGAAATAACGTTTCCAAATTTTCCTTATCTTTTTCAATTATTGACTTGCTTATATATAATGCTATCGCCAAGTTCCCATCATTTTTCATCACTTCATCTACCGCTACAACTTTGCAGAAATCTCCATCGGAGGAATAGCTTTTATATGCTTTATATATTTTCTGAATATGCTTTTCGTCCAAAAAGCTTATCGACTTTTCATTGCGTATTTCATCTACCGCATTAATAAAAAGTATTTTCCCTTTTCTGGCTTTCGGCTTATTGGTACGGCAAATCAACAGGCAACTCTCCATTGGGCTGTTGTAAAAAAGATTGGGTCCCAAGCCAATCACACAATCCACCACATCTGCTGCAATCATTTTCTTCCTCATTTCCATTTCGGCATCCCTGAATAAAATACCATGCGGCCAAAGCACCACACATCGACCATTCTGCACATCCAGGCATTTATGGATATGCTGCTGAAATGCATAATCGGCAGTTCCCTGCGGGGGCGTCCCCCACAGATTACGGCCCCAGGGATCATTCGCCCATGCCTTCTGATCCCAAGCTTTTATACTGTAGGGAGGATTGGCTAGTATTATATTAAATGTTTGCAGTTCATCGTCATTCAAAAAACCCGGATTGCTCAGGGTATTTCCCCGAACAATGGCAAAATCTTCGATTCCGTGCAAGAACATGTTCATACGTGCAATAGAAGAAGTAATGAGGTTGATTTCCTGCCCATACAGCTTCAAGGTGCGATACTCTTTTCCGGCAGTTTTGAGTTGAAGGGCTGCATTCAACAATAACCCACCGCTACCGCAGGTGGGATCATACACAGTTTCACCCGGCTGCGGGTCTGCGATCAGGGTCATTAATCGAACTACAGTACGATTGGTGTAAAATTCCGCAGCAGTATGCCCGCTATCATCGGCAAATTGCTTGATCAGGTATTCATAGGCATTTCCTAATTCATCTTGTGGGACATGTTTCAAATCCAGCTTGTGCCGGCTAAAGTGCTCTACCAGGTTTACTAGGGTCTCATCGCTTAGCCGGTCTTTGTTACCCCAGTTGGCATCTCCAAAAATACCATAGAGTTGATCCTGGTTAGCTTTCTCGATTGCCCGCATGGCTTTTTGCAAGGCTTGCCCTACATTACGGGTTACCTGCCGTACATCGTTCCAATGGGCGCCTTCAGTAATCTGAAAGCGGTGGTTTTCAGCAAAGGAAGCGTAGTCCAAATCACCGCTGCTCTCCTTCACCGCCTGTTCATATTCTTCGTCCCACACATCACTGATGCGCTTGAAGAAAAGCAGGGGGAAAATATATTGCTTATAATCACCCGCGTCAATATGCCCTCGCAGGTAGGTAGCCGCGCCCCATAGGTATTTTTCCAATTGCTGTTGGGTCATAACAAATCAAACTTTTTTAAAAGCCTTTTGAATTTATCTTCAGCCTGCCAGGCATCCTCAGCTGCCTTTTCGAGTTCCGCCAACGCCTCTTTCAGACTGGGCAAATCATCTTTTCCTTCTTTTTCGATATAAAGTGGGATGTTCAGGTTGTAACCCTTTTCCTTGATATCGTCAAGGGTCACGACTCTCGCAAAGTTCGGTTCATCCGAAAACTGCCGATACAAGCTATATATCTTTTCGACATGCTCCTTCTCGAGAAAATTCTGTGCCCTGCCTACCCGAACCTGATCAGCGCCATCAATGAACAATACTTTCTTTCTTTTGTCTTTCGCCTTTCTGTCACGAAAAACAAGGATGCAGGCGGCCAGCGTAGTGCCATAGAAGATATTGGGTCCGAGACCTATTACGGCCTCCAGCAGATCCTGGTCGATCAGCTCCTCCCTGATTTTGCCTTCCGCCCCTTTTCTAAACAATGCTCCATGTGGCAAAACCACAGCCATCCGGCCGGTGATAGGCTTCATGGAACTGATCATGTGCTGCACCCACGCCATATCCGCATTTCCTTTCGGAGGAACGCCGGCAATATTTCTTCCGAAAGGGTCATTCACCCAAATTTCTGCGCCCCATTCCTTTAAGGAGAATGGAGGATTCGCAATCACGCAGTCGAATTTCTTCAGCAGGTCATTTTCGAGGAAGGCGGGGTTGCGGAGTGTATCTCCTCTCACAATTTCAAAATCCTCTATCCCATGGAGGAACATGTTGATACGGGCAATGGTGGAAGTAGTGAGATTCTTTTCCTGACCGTACATTTTCAGCGTTCTATAATCGCTGCCGGTCTGTCTTAAATGTTCGATACACTCCAGTAGCATACCACCTGTACCGCAGGCTGGATCATATATGGATTCACCCTCTTTCGTGTCTACAATTAACCCTATCAAGTGCACGACAGAACGGGGCGTATAGAACTCGCCGGCTTTTTTATTGGTAAGGTCGGCAAACTGCTTGATCAGATATTCGTAAGATTGCCCCAAAATATCAGGTGCTGCAAATTCACTGGAAAGGTTGTATTGTGAAAAATGCTCAATCAGGTTTGCCAACAAGGCATCCGGCAATTTATCTTTGTTAGTCCAGGGAGCATCGCCGAATATTCCATACAGTAATTGCTGATTGGCCTTTTCAATACCCCGAAAAGCTCTTTGCAATGCCTTGCCCACATTCGTAGTTACCTGCCTGACGTCAGTCCAATGGCAACCGTCCGGAATGATAAAACGATGCAATTCCCCCAGTTCCGCATATTCTTTGTCACCGCCGGACTCTTTCCAGGCAATATTATATTCCTCGTCATAGACATCCGATATTCGCTTAAAGAACAGCAAAGGGAAAATATAGATCTTAAAATCAGCCGCGTCTACCGGCCCTTTAAGAATCCAGGCCGCTTTTGCAAGATGTTGTTCCAGTTTACTAAGGGACAGTTTTTCCATGATTTAGTGGCCTTATTAACACGTAAGATAATAATAATCAATAAACTTACAGAACCTCGTAACCGGTCGCGTTCACTTAAGCGACGAACCGTCTGTCCCAAGTCATTGCTTCTCTTGCAAAAACTTTGTCAGCTCTTCAAGTTCCACCAAGATCATGTCAAAATCCGGCGCCTCCCCATAGATCATTTCCTCCTGCATTATAGCGTAATCTTCCCGAAACCTCGCCTCCGCCGCCGGCGGTGGAACGATCTGAAGAGTTGCCATCGTCATCTGATCATAGTTGACTCCCCGCAGGCGAATATAGTTCTTCCGGTGGACTACTATGGCCTCGAATAGAGTGGGATGGGCTAGGATCTCGGCATGTATGCCCTTTCGTTTAAGCCGGACGATATCGGCCAGATGCCGCGATTGTCTCTCGGCTATTTTGATTTGATCCGGCTCCCCGCTCGTGAATTTCTCGTGCAGCAGCAGCATCTTCTCGATCAGCGTCTTTACTGGTAAAACCGTACTTACCACGAACGGCTGCTCAGCATACGAGGCCACTCGAATACGATGTCCGATCTCAGAAACGATCGACACGTCTGCAAAAGGTTCTTTCAATGCCCGTACCCCAAATTCAACCTTTACAGCATCCGCGATATAAATATTGGTGGGATAAAGGGAGTTGTAATGCACCAGGATCGTTTGCGGATCTGTATCAGGCATCTTTGGCGGAATCAGTGCAACCGATAAGGCGAACAGAGTATGAGGCACGCCCATTTCCAGTAGTCTTTTCTGCAAGGCATCCGCTATCACAGTGCTCGTATATGCCGTCCCCTCTCTTTTCAATGTCTTCACATAGCTGTGGGTTGGGGTTAGCTTATATTCTCTGTCAAACGCCTCTGGTGCCAATGCTATATCGATATCCTCAGACAATCGTTCGATCAGTCCCCAGCCTTTGCTGAGTGAAGTGCCACCCTTGAATATGAAATGCTCCGCCATAGGCAATGTGAAGATCGCTCGCAAGACCAGGGTTACCCACCAGTCTTTTTCTATGGCCTTTTCAGTCATTCCAGTTTCTGCGGCAGTCTCCCCGATGAAGGCGCGCCTCCGTTCCTCGGGGAGCTGTAAAAATTCCATCATACATGTGCCATTTCAATATTGTTTGCAATTTGGTACAGGATGCGACTGATCCGTTGCGGAGCCAGCCTTGCACCTTGGCGGATATCTGCAAGTCTTTCCATACTCAAAACCTCAGTCAACTGCCTCATAATATCCGGAGTGTCTGCCTGATCCCCAAGAGCAATTAATGCTTGGACCGCTAGAAAGACCGTCTCGGGTTGCACGGCGAGCTGCTTGTGGGTTGTTTTTTTGAAGACAATGGTCGATCGCCCCACCTGGATGCGCTTCGGATTTCCATTAGTCAGGTATACCACTTTGGTCGGCACCTGCGTAGACAATCCCAGTTTGTTCAATGCTGCTACACCAGTTGGCCGGATCACCACTTTATCACGTTCGGCGATCTGCTGTGCCACATTTTCCAGCGAAGGCCGAAGGGCGCCTAACTCGGGATCCATCGTCGGTTTCACATAAATGCCTTTAGCCAGCCGAAGGAGTGTCTTGTTCCTTGCCAGCCGCGAAAAAACCTGATGAATCGCGGCTGGCGCGCCGAATTCGAGCAGGTCAGCGGGAAAAAATACGGTTCCCGGCTTCGCCTCCTTCACCTTTTCGGTCACGGAACGTGAAATGGTCTCGATGGGCATGTGTCAGGTTTTTTATAAATTTCCTGACAAAATTAAAGAAAGGTCAGGTTTTTGCAAATTTCCAGATATAAAAAACCATTACTGTAAAACATGGCAATTTAACGGCTAATGGTGGTATCGTAACGAGCTATATACTTTCAATAGCATAAGTAGCTTATATTCAATATATTGAAGCATTTTAGTGGGTAAATTTTGACCACTGAATGGGTAAATTTTGACCATTTGATGGGTAAATCTTGGCTATTCGGCTCAATCATTGACGATGGGATAAACCAGCTATTATTTTCTTAGCTGGCCCAGGCGGTTTGGAAAATCTCTTTTGATTTCTACCATCAAGGAGATCTTTAGCGCTAGTAAGGGTCTATTCAAGGGGCTTTGGATTGGATATCCCCAAGGCTGAAGAGAACAGGGCCATTTTCAGGAGTTTTTATTCTGTCCTGAAAGATGCGGATGAGTATATACGCTTCTTCCTGATTACCGGGGTCAGCCGGTTCAGTAAAGTGAGCATTTTTTCAGGATTAAATAATATGGAGGATATTTCTTTGGCAGAGTATATGAATGACTTGGTTGGCATTACCCAGGCTGAACTGGAAACAAACTTTAAACCTGAATTGGAGGATCTGGCGGAAAAGTTTGACATGGAGTTTAAGGAGACCCTGGAAGATTACCAAAGATTTTGCCCAAATGATAAAGGATTTGAATACCCTTATCAGTACCATTCCTTATGACCACTGGAAGGCGGAAAGTGAATCCATATTCCACATTATTTTTCATCTGGCTTTGACCAGGTTAGGCGTGGATATCCGAAGTGAAGCTCACAGTGCACATGGAAGATGCGATGTAATTGTACAGACGCCTGCATATATTTATGTCATTGAGCTGAAGTTAAATAGTTCTGCAAAACAGGCATTAGATCAAATCCTTCAAAAGAATTACCTGCAGCCTTTCCAATCGGACGCCCGGGAAAAGGTCGCTATAGGAATCACCTTTTCAACTCAAAAACATACTCCAGGAAACCAGGCGTTACCCCGTTGAACAATGTAGTGCGCTGGTGGCTGAATACTAATGACTTATCTGTCAGGGAGAGGATCTTGCATGGCTCCGACTGGGCCGGTAGATTCTTGTTGATCAGGGTAAAGCCGGTATCAGCCTGCAGTGTATAGGTGCCGCTCTCGCCTGCCGGGCTGAGGTCGGGTGTCAGGTTTTCCAGCCAGGTAAGGTCGGTATTGAACTGGAAATAGTAATAGGATGGTTCCGGGTAGACTGTACCATCATTTATCGCTTTTCCTGTCGAATCACGTGGAATGACGGTTACCGTGACGATGGTCCACTTGCCGAAAATTTTATTGCCCGGTGGGGTAGGCATAGCTGGCTGTCTTCTACATGCCGCGAAGGT
>Ga0105237_10008988_pt1 | contig 10748 bp, 11 predicted proteins | sample KBSC24metaG_FD_81520 | JGI IMG/M metagenome (GOLD analysis project Ga0105237, IMG submission 81520) | Corn rhizosphere microbial communities from Kellogg Biological Station, Michigan, USA - KBS C2-4 metaG | ecosystem: Host-associated > Plants > Roots > Rhizosphere > Soil | place: Michigan, USA... | reverse complement strand
GGTTCCGCGTAAGCGGAATTGAAAAAATCCGAAGGCAATTTTTTCCAAAGAAGCCAAAGCAGCGTCGTCGCAAGGACGAAGCCATACGGCTTGAGTAAAGAAATTCGCCCATAAATACGTTAGACACAAAATAGAATTTGCAGTAACAATTCAATCAATTTTATGAACTATACAGATTTAAAATACATATACCAATCATCCGGTAAAAAGGATGCATATACATTGTTGCTTTTGCACGGCACCGGCGGCGATGAAACAGATTTACTTTCGATCGCTGCTAAGTTTGGTAACGACATTAATGTACTAAGCCTTCGTGGCAATGTTTCAGAAGCAGGTATGCCACGCTTTTTTAAACGCCTTGGCATGGGCGTGTTTGATGAAAAAGATTTGACTTTTCGCACACATGAAATGGTGGCGTTTATCAAACAACTTTCAATAAAGGAAAATTTCAATGCAGAAAAAATGATCGCACTCGGTTATTCTAATGGAGCAAATATAGCAGGGAGTACCTTATTCTTATACCCCGATTTTTTTGCAGGCGCTATTTTATACAGGCCAATGCAGCCCTTTAAATCAATAGATGAAAATGTGAAGTCTTTAAAACATACACCTGTGTTTATGAGCAATGGCACAGCAGATCCAACCATCAACCCGGAGGACACAAAAACATATATCAGTCATTTGAAGAATGCAGGCTATAATGTTGCAGCCTTCAGTCTGCAGACAGGTCATAATCTTACTTTGAGAGACATTGAAATTTCGGTGCAGTGGTTCAATGAAAATTTTACCCCTAACCCTTAAAGGGAAACGAAATAGTACAGCAATTTCAAAATAAAGCCCAAAGATCACCAATGACCCGAATAATGAAGTGTCCCGAAGCAAGTTCGGGATGAAACAGTTGCTTCGCACTTGCTGCACACAGAGCTATAGCACAAGAGTGCGACGCAACGGAAGATGCCATGAAAACCATTGCTGGTATCCAAAATAAATAGCCCAGGAGGTTTCTAAAATTGCAGGTTGTTTAAGAAGTAAAAGCATCTGCTATGCTTAAGGCTTCACTAATGATTGCAAGCCCTTCATCAACCTGCTCTTTTGTTATGCACAATGGAGGTGCTATAAAAACGTAGTTCCATCTTACAAAAGCATACATGCCAAGTTCTTTAAGTTTGGCAGCCACTTTATTCATAATGACCATCTCTTCAGGTTTGGCATTAAAAGGTGCCATAGCTTCTTTTGTTTGCTTGTTCTTTACCAGTTCAAGGCAGCCTAGTAAGCCGGTATTGCGCCAGTCACCAATGCTGGCATGTTTATCTTTTAATACTTCAACCTGTTCATCAATGTATTTACCCATTGCCTGCGCATTTTCCAGCAGGTTCTCATCTTCATAAATTTTCAGTGTTTCCAAACCCGCGGCACAACATACCGGATGCGCAGAATAAGTAAGTCCAAGCCATAGTACCTTGTCATCAAAATGATGGGCGATAGTATCGCTGACAATCAAAGCTCCCAACGGAAGATAACCGGCAGTGATGCCTTTTGCAGTTGCAATCATATCGGGTACCACTTCGTGGTAATCTACACCAAACCATTTACCCGTGCGACCAAACCCACTCATTACTTCATCTGCAATAAAAAGTATTCCATGCTTATCGCATATCTTTCTTATTGCTTTTAAATAACCCGGCGGATACTTGATGCAACCGCTTGATCCACTTTCCCCTTCCATTAATATGGCCGCAATATTTTCAGGCCCTTCAAATTCTACAATGCGTTCTACATGTTCAATGCATAACCGTGTGCAGCCATCCGGATGCTGGCCCCACGGACAACGATAGCAATAAGGATCTTCCACATGAATAATATTGGGCGCCTGCTGCGCATCTGATGCAAGTTTTCTTGGATCGCCACCAGCGGTCATCGCACCATAAGAAGCACCGTGAAAAGCGCGGTATCTTGTTATAATCTTGTGCCGTCCTGTATATAATCTTGCAAGTTTGATGGCGTTCTCAATTGCTTCTGCACCGCCGGTTGTGAACAATGTTTTGTTTAGTCCTTCAGGAGTAATCTCAGCAAGTTTCTTTCCTAATTCACCACGTGCCTTTGTTACGCAGGATGGTGTTATATAACTTACTTCCTGCATTTGTTCCATCACAGCTTTTGTTATGCGTTGATTGCCGTGGCCGATATTCACATTAATGAGCCCGCTGGAAAAATCTATATAACGTTTACCATCATAGTCATATAAATAAACACCTTCAGCATATTTTACAGCAATAGGTGCTATGCCCTTTTGTTTGCTCCAGGAAAAAAGTGTGTAATCAAGATTGTCCTGTATAATTTGTTGAGATGCTGAAATAGTGGTTGTGTCTGGCATAATTGACAATTTAGTAAGTATCAGTATTTACGATTATAATGTCACCCTTTCAGGGTTAAATTAGATATCCGTATTTTTTGCTACAATAATTTCAGCCTTTCAGGCTTTGCAGACACCATCCCTAATGATAACCAGTTAATTAAATCACCAAATCCCGAAGGGATGATAGGATTGTAGAAACACACAAAAGGCACATAAAACCGCGAAGCGGTGACATTATTTTTATTAGTTTCAGTACCTTAATAAAGCAACACTCATTATTCGTTCCACTCAAACAAATACTTCTCATCGTATTCAATTTTAAACCTTTCTAACAAACCAATATACTCCTCACGAAATGTTCTTGTTCTATGATGTTCTTCCTGGTTTAATATATAATCATACACTTTACCTATATGTGATTGCGAATAAGAGAATGCTCCATAACCTTCCTGCCATGCAAAATGGCCTTTGATAAATCCACTTTTATTTATAAAATTGGATGAATTGTTTTTTACATCTCTCACTAAGTCTGCGATTGACATTGCAGGTTTTAAGCCAACAAATACATGCACATGATCTGGCATGCCATTCACAATTATCGACTTTTGCCCTTTTCCATGAATTATCCCTGCGATATACTTGTATAGTTCTTCATTCCATTGCCTTTGAATCAGATTTTCTCTGCCTTTAACTGCAAATACAATCTGAATATACACTTGAGAAAATGTGCCGGGCATAAAATAATTTTTATCCCTTTCGGGTATGGATTAAATACATTGTAACTGTACCTTGACTTCTAATTGCAATATTCATTCCTTTCCTAACTCATCCAATTAATACCAGCTTCAGGATTCCATTTGGTAGTGCTCTTTTTCAATTTTGTCCAAAACTCAATAGAGCTTTTGCCAGTAATATCTCCCACGCCAAATTTGCTTTCATTCCATCCACCAAAAGAAAAAGGCTCACGCGGCACAGGCACACCTATGTTCACACCTATCATGCCCGCGCTTGCGTGATCAATCACATGCCTTGCATAGCTTCCGTTCTGGGTAAAAACAGATGCAGCGTTGCCGTAGGGATTGGCGTTTTCAATAGCTAGAGCTTCATCCAGTGTTTGTGTACGCATAATGCTGATAACGGGTCCAAAGATCTCTTCCTTCGCCACAGCCATATCAGGCTTTACGTAATCAATCACGGTAGGACCGACATACGTTCCGTTTTCTTTTCCTTCAACAACGGTATTTCTTCCATCCACTAAAATTTTTGCCCCTGCTTCTTCAGCTTCAGTAATATATCTTTCAATCCTTTCTTTTGATGCTTTGTTGATTACTGCACCAAGATTTTTGCCAGGCACTATTTTTTTTGCTTCAGCACAAATTTTATCAATGATATGGTCAATGCTGCCCACACCCACCATAGCGCTTGCAGCCATACAACGCTGGCCGGCACAGCCACTCATTGAAGCAGCAACATTTTGTGCAGTCATATCAGGTTTTGCATCGGGTAGAACAAGCAAATGATTTTTTGCTCCACCCAACGCAAGACAACGTTTCAGATGTTGCGTTGCCTGCATGTAAACAATCTTCGCCACTTTAGTTGAACCAACAAAAGAAACTGCTTCAATACCTGGGTGCGAACAAATGGCATTTACTATTTCACTATCTCCATTAACGATATTAAAAACACCATCTGGCAAGCCTGCTTCTTTTAACAGGAGTGCAATTTTTGAAAGTGTGAGTGGAACTTTTTCTGATGGTTTTATAATCATACAATTACCCAAAGCAATCGCATTAGGTATTGTCCAGTTGGGAACCATCGCCGGAAAATTGAACGGTACTATTGATGCAACCACACCAAGAGGAATATGCTCTGTACGACATTCAACTCCTTTACTCACTTCAAGTATTTCTCCGGTAACAAGCTGTGGCAACGCAGTAGCGAACTCTGTAAGTTCAATACATTTTTCTACTTCAGCAATAGCCTCGCTAATGGTCTTTCCATTTTCCTCGCTTATGAGGGCAGCAAGTGATTGCAGGTTCTTTTCGAGTAGATATTTGTATTTAAAGAATACCTGCACCCTTTCCTTAACAGGAGTTTTGCTCCAGTTAACAAAAGCAGCTCGTGCAGCACCTACAGCATCATCCAGTTCTGATGAAACAGAACATGGCATTACAGCAAGCGGAGTTCCATCCAGCGGGGAAATAATATCAAGCGTTCTTGACGAACTGCTGTTTACAAAATTTCCGTTAATGTAATTCTGAACAGGATTGTATTTCATATTGCTTTTTTAAAGCGATGACTGAACTATGCTGAAACAATTTAATACAAAAAAGAAATATCGGGAAAGCATAAATTAAATCGCTTTAATACACTAACTCATGCGTTTTATATTAGTAAGTAAAAGTGTTACCTCATAAAGTGGTACATCTCTTGTTATACTATTAATCACTTCAACTTTCAGCTATGCCACTTAATATGCAAATCACATTGCTTTTTATACTGGCTATTCCGGTGGCTTGTATTGCATGGACAGTTACGCACGAAGAAGTCTTTAGTGAGTTTCATAGCTATTGTAAAAATAGCTATGAAAAAACCCGGTCACTCATCAAACGTAAATTCTTTTACCTGTTTACCTGCGAATATTGTTTCAGTCACTACATTACAATACTTGCTTTAATTCTTACAAAATATAAATTATTACTCGATGACTGGCGCGGTTATTTTATTGCTGGTTTCTCTATTGTGTGGATAGCCAATTGTTACATGAGTATTTATGCGTGGCTGCGAACAAGCCTTAAGAAAGAAAAAACGGAAGTGAAATTGCAGGAGCAACAATTGAATGATGACAAGACATCATGATTTTGAAAGATTCATTAAAAACCCTATGCCTATAAAGCTTTTTACCTGTAATGCTGGATGTTGATTTGTTCCTGCAAACTTTACATCGTCATCATAAATCATATCAAGGTTATATGTTGCAGATAAAAGTTTGTTGATTTTAAACGTCACGAAGTTGGTGAAAAACATGTCTATGTTTTGCGGCTTGCTTTTATAGTTGGTAAACAAATCAAGCCTTCCTTTATAGGTAACATTTTTCATAATAGTCTTTGAGTAGTTGATGGAGGCAAAAGCACCAAGCTCATTAAAAAGTCTTTGCCCTTTCGGAACACCATAAACACCTTGCTTATATAATCTTGGACTTGCAACCATGGTCCAGCGTGAAGTCAAAGGTGAAAGAAAAAGTGAAAAATCATTGTTGGGCTTATAGTCCATACCCAAAGAAAGCAGTATATACGCCGGAGATAAAAATGTGGAAGATAACACACCACTATCTCTTGTATAATAAGTGAGCCCATCGAACAACTGTGTTCTCACATTGTATAAGCCTGAGACATACCATTTGCGGCTGCTATCAACAGTGTAGCCATACTTGGAAATAAAATCCACACGGTCATCCGTTTTACGGCTACCCAGGCTGGTAGCCTGTACGTAGCCAAAAAAGAAATCAAGGTTATTATCCCAGCTATGTTTGCCACGCCGGTGAAGTAAATAATAATTGAAATAGGTAGTTAAAGCCATGGAAAAGTTATCTCCTCCTGCGGCCCAGTTGCTTAAAGAGCCTTGTGCGAGGTTGGCACTTATCTGACCGCCTTTTTTCCAACGCCATTTGCTGGTATCTGTAATGTTCTTGCTGATGGTTCTGAAAATCTCTGTAGGTAAAGTTCTAACGGGGATGTTTTGAGTATTGCCTGCCAAGCAAAAAGTTGTGAGTGATATAATTAGCAGGCTTATTCTTTTCATGTAACTTATTCAATCATCGGTTAGTGAGCAAATATATAGGGCAGCGTTTAGAAAAAACTGTTAACAATCTGTCAAACTGACACGGCCATATTTTTTACTTACATTTGCGCAGAAAATTTTCTCTTAAAATGGAAATGTTAGATATCGCTGCTAAGGTTCATGATGAAAAAAGACAAGGAGAAGCTTATGCTCCTTTTGAAAAGGATTTGAATGCTTATCAAAAAAAATTTTATATAGAAAGTTATGGTTGCCAGATGAATTTCAGCGACAGCGAAATTGTGGCATCTATTCTTAACAATGAAGGTTTTGGCGCTACCCGTAATTATGAAGAGGCTGATCTTGTTTTGCTCAATACCTGCTCCATTCGCGAAAAGGCAGAGCAAACGGTGCGTAAACGTCTGACAGAATTCAGGAAAATAAAAGAAGCCAGGCCTGGTATGCTGGTGGGAGTGTTAGGTTGTATGGCAGAGCGTTTAAAAGCAAAGTTGCTGGAAGAAGAAAAACTGGTTGACCTTGTTGTTGGTCCCGATGCTTACCGCAGTCTTCCGGGATTAATTGAAGAAGCAGAAACAGGCCAGAAAGCCGTAAATGTATTATTAAGCCGCGATGAAACATATGCAGATATTTCTCCTGTACGTTTAGATAGCAACGGAATCACCGCTTTTATTTCCATTATGCGTGGATGCAATAACATGTGCAGCTTTTGCGTGGTTCCTTTTACAAGAGGAAGAGAAAGAAGTCGTGATGCACATTCCATTGTAGCAGAAGCACAAGACCTTTATAACCGCGGCTTTAAAGAAGTTACCCTGCTCGGCCAGAATGTGGATAGCTATTACTGGACGCCTGATTTAGCAGAGCCTGTCACTTTTGCCAAACTGCTTGAAATGGTAGCGCTGGTCTCTCCAGAACTGCGTGTAAGGTTTAGTACATCTCACCCAAAAGATATTACTGAAGATGTTTTGCGCACCATGGCTAAGTATGAAAACATCTGCAAATACATTCATCTTCCGGTGCAAAGTGGCAATACAAGAATTTTACAGTTAATGAACCGCACTTACACCCGTGAATGGTACATGGCTAAGGTTAGACAGATAAGAGAAATTCTGCCGGGGTGCGGTATCAGCAGTGATGTTATTACCGGCTTTTGCACTGAAACAGAGGAGGAACACCAGGATACATTAAGCATTATGGAATTTAGTGAGTATGATATGAGTTACATGTTCTTCTACAGTGAAAGACCAGGTACACTTGCGGCCAGAAGATACAAGGACGATATTCCTGAAAGTATTAAGAAAAGAAGATTACAGGAAATTGTAGAGTTGCAGGGAAGATTATCTCTTGAAAGTAACAAAAGAGACATTGGTAAAACTTTCAAGGTTTTGATTGAAGGCGAAAGTAAACGCAGCGAGAAAGACTGGATGGGCAGAAATACGCACAACAAAGTAGTCGTATTTAACAAAGGCAATCATAATTACAGCAAAGGAGATTATGTGATAGTAAAAGTGAATGATTGTACTCAGGCAACGTTGCTGGGTGAGATAATAAATTAATCTTATGGTTGATGTTGTAAAAAATAATTTGGATAAGATTATTGATGCATGCAAGGAGATGCAGGTGCAGTCGCTTTATATATTCGGTTCTGGCGCAAGAGAGAATGATTATACGGACAAAAGTGATATTGATTTTCTGTACAACATGATTACAGATGAACAAGGGATGTTTAAAAGCAAATATGATTACTTTGACTTATTGTGGAAACTTGAACAGATAACAGGCAAAAAAGTAGATTTGGTTGCAGAGAAAGGGATTCGTAACAAGTATTTGTTACAAAGCATTTTGGAAGACAGAATAAAAATATATGAAGCATAGCTTGCTGAAGTATCTTGAAGATATACGTCTTTCAATTACTGATATTGAAAGCTATGTTTCGAATACAACTTCCTCAAAACAAATAGAAGAAAATCAACTCTTGTTTGATGGTTTATGTAGAAGGTTTGCAATTATTGGTGAAGCTCTTTTCCAGGCAAATAAAATAAAAGATGTTCCTGTAACTGACAAAACAAAGATTATAGGGCTCCGACATATCATTGTACACGATTACGATTCAGTTAGAGCTCCGGATTTATGGAACATAATACAAAATAAATTACCCCTGTTAAGAAAAGAAATAGAACAGCTTTTAAATGAGCACACATCTAACGAACAATGATTTTTTTGATGATATAATTTACAATTGACTGATGGCAGATATACAAAGCATAAAAAACCGCTTCGGCATTATAGGAAATTCACCGGCATTAAACCATGCACTCAATGTGGCATCGCAGGTTTCATCAACAGATTTAAGTGTGTTGATTGTGGGTGAAAGCGGCGTGGGTAAAGAAGCGTTTTCTCAAATTATCCATGCATTATCGGCACGAAAACATAATCCGTTTATAGCCGTAAACTGTGGCGCTATTCCGGAAGGAACCATTGACTCAGAATTATTTGGTCATGAAAAAGGTTCTTTCACCGGCGCAGTGGACAGTCGAAAAGGATACTTTGAAACAGTAAACGGCGGCACCATTTTCCTGGATGAAATTGGTGAAATGCCTTTAGGCACTCAGGCACGTTTGCTTCGTGTGCTCGAGACAGGTGAGTTTATCCGTGTGGGTTCATCCAAAGTGCAAAAGACCGATGTGCGTGTAATTGCAGCAACCAACAAGGAACTACTCGAATACACACAAAGCGGCAAGTTCAGGGAAGACCTTTATTATCGTTTGAGTACTGTACCCATCCGTGTACCGGCTTTAAGGGATAGAAAAGAAGATATTCCTTTGTTGTTCAGAAAGTTTGTCATAGACTTTTCTGAGAGGTATAAAACAACACCGGTTCAATTGGATGATGAAGCAAAAAACCTGTTAATTAACTATCCATGGCCGGGCAATGTTCGTGAATTAAAGAATATTGCAGAACAGATTTCAGTATTAAGTACTCAGCAGTTTGTAAATGCGAATGAACTAAGAAGGTTTTTGCCTGAAAAGAATATGAACAGGATGCCGGTACTTGCATCGGGCGGCCAGCATCCGGGTGAGTTTGCCAATGAAAGGGAAATTCTTTACAAATTGTTCTTTGATATGAAAAAGGATGTAACAGAATTAAAGAAAATGTTTCTTGAAATTCTGCAGAATCCTTCACTTGCCGGTCATGCTGCAAACTTCACCAACGAATCTTTATTGAACGATTATGTAAATGGTGAAAAGCAACATAATCTTGTGCCGGCAACTATTCAACCTTCCCTTGTACCGCAAATGTCTCATTCAGGAACACAGCCGGTTTTGCTGCATAACGATCACGATGAAATTCATCATCATGAAGAAGTGGAAGAAAGCCTGAACATAATGGACAAGGAAAAAGAATTGATTGTAAAAGCGCTCAAAAAACATAAAGGCAAACGTAAAGATGCCTCACTTGATTTAGGCATAAGCGAAAGAACCCTCTACCGCAAGTTGAAAGAATATGACATCAATGATTAAGAAATTAAGCTACAGGCTACCAGCCACAAGCGATGAGCCAAAACAGCGTCGTAAATTTTTTATGCGTATAGCGTGCAGCTTGTTACTGGCAGCGCTATTCACCTCCTGTGGTGTTTATACGTTCCGTGATGTATCAATTGACTATTCAAAATATAAAACCATTAAGGTTAATATTCTTGAAAACAAGGCCCGGTACATTAATCCGCAATTAAGTCCGAGATTAACAGAGGCATTGAGGCAAAAAATTGCCAGCTATACAAAGCTTTCAAGCACTAATAATGATAATGCAGATTATGTAGTAAAGGGCCAGATAACCGGGTACGATGTGAGCACTTCTGCGATATCTGGTCAGCAGTCTGTGGGCAACAGGTTAACTGTACGTGTGCATATTGATTTGCTTGATAACATCACACAAAAAACAACAAATATTGATGCAAGCAGGGACTTTGACTTCTCTGCTTCACTTACACTACCGCAGGCTGAAGGTGCTTTGCTTAGCGACATCATTAAGAATGTTAGTGATGAAGCTTTCAACCGCATGTTTTCAAACTGGTAGTAAACACTTATAGCATTACAACTTCATCATTCAATCGTAACCCGCATTAACTTCGTGGTTGGTATTTTTTGACTATCCACCATTCACCATAAAGCTGTATTTTCAACACATGGTTGTTTTACAAAACAGGATCATACAATCGTTAACCGGAAAAGCAAGTCTTGAAGAAGTCTCTGTTCAGGAACTGGAAAGTATTGTAAACATCAACCCTTCTTTTGCTGCAGGTCATTTATTACTGACAAAGAAATTGTTTCAGTTAAATGAGCAGGAAGCTGCTTCAATTCAAAAACAAAAAACAGCAGTTTATTTTACGGATATTTTTTGGCTCGATTCACTGCTTAATGATTTATCCGGCAATCGTTCTTATGAAAAAAGTTTAGCTGAAGACGTTATTTCTTCCCAGGAAAAACAAGATGATATTGAAGCGGAAGCTGCATTGACTGAAATTGAAGAAGTAGCATTACCTGAAGACGATGCTAAAGAACCTGTTGAAGAAGAATTACAAAATGAAGTACCCGCC
>Ga0105237_10008985_pt1 | contig 10752 bp, 10 predicted proteins | sample KBSC24metaG_FD_81520 | JGI IMG/M metagenome (GOLD analysis project Ga0105237, IMG submission 81520) | Corn rhizosphere microbial communities from Kellogg Biological Station, Michigan, USA - KBS C2-4 metaG | ecosystem: Host-associated > Plants > Roots > Rhizosphere > Soil | place: Michigan, USA... | reverse complement strand
GGGCGCACCCATCTGCAGCAGGCCCTGCCGGTGACGTTCGGCTACAAGACCGCGATCTGGCTCGCCATGTTCGATCGTCATGCTGAGCGCCTCGAGCAATTGAAGCCGCGCGTGCTGGTCGGCCAGTTCGCCGGCGCTGCCGGCACGCTGGCCTCGCTTGGGGACAAGGGTTTTGCGGTGCAGGCGGCGCTGTGCGAGGAACTCGGCCTTGGCGTACCCCCAGCGACATGGCACGTCGCGCGCGACGCTCTGGCGGAGACGGTGAATTTCCTGGCGCTGGTCACCGGATCGCTGGGCAAGGTCGCGCTCGACATCATGATCATGGCCTCGACCGAATTCGCCGAGCTCTACGAGCCCTACGTGAAAGGCCGCGGCGCCTCCTCGACCATGCCGCAGAAGCGCAACCCGATTTCCTCCGAGCTGATGCTCGCGGCCTCCAAAGCGGTGCGCCAGCATGCCGGGCTGATGCTGGATGCGATGGTGCAGGATTTCGAGCGGGCCACCGGTCCCTGGCATGCCGAGTGGATGGCGATCCCGGAAAGTTTCGTGCTGACCGCGGGCGCGCTGCATCAGGCCAAGTTCGCGCTGTCGGGCCTCATCGTCGATGACAGGAGAATGGCCGCCAATCTCGGCATCAGCCGCGGGCTCATTGTCGCCGAAGCCGTGATGATGGGGCTCGCGCCGCAGATGGGTCGGCAGCAGGCGCATGATGTCGTCTATGACGCCTGTCGGCTGGCCAACGAGAAGAGCATGACCCTGGCGGACGCGTTGTCTGCCGATCCCAGGGTGTCCACGCGCATCGATCGCGCTACCATCGATCGCCTGACCGCACCGGGCAACTATCTTGGGCTGGCGCCCGAAATGGTCGACCGGGTGCTGGCGGGGCGTTGAGTGATGCCGTCGCACCGGAGCGCCGTCATGGAGTCGGAATGCATCCTACGTCCCTTCGTCGTCAGGTACACGATGATGAAGACTGCAGGCCGCGCCGGCAACCTTGCTGAAGACGTCGTGTTGGCTGATCGTGTTCACGTCTTCGAAATCTCCGCGACACCTGGTATCCTGGCGAACGTGCAGTCGCTCGAAAGGTTCGGTCGCCTTGTCAGATGGTGCGGCCCCGCAGCCGCTCCTCGACATATCGCTTGAGGCCGGCAAGTCCGGCGACGATATCCTCATCGATGCAGCGGACCTGGCCCAGGCTCGGTTCGGAGGGACGCCGGGGATTGCTGACATGGTGGATGCACTGGGTCGTGTCGCCCTGCTCTTCGAGGCAATAGCGGATCACGATGGGGCCGACCATGTCGGTGTCGGCACGGATGGTCCAGGAGTTCGGGCGCTCGTCGTCCAGGACGATCCAATTGAGCACGATGATACCCCGGCGAGCGCGCCAGTCTTCGCGGAACCTCTCGCCACGCCTGAGCGGGCGATCGGCGGCTTCGATCTTGCGCGATGCCTCGCACCAGAGCGGCCGGGAGTTGGGGTTGCTGACGATGTCGTAGATGACTTCTGCCGGCGCGTTGATCAGGATGTCGTGCTGACGACGAAAGGATACGGTCAATGCTGAACCCTCTCCACCAGTCTTCGCCCTCGCCCCGTTTCCATCCGCATGATGTTCTTTCTACGAACTGTTCTGTGGCAGAACAATTCGCAATTTGATCGTTCGTGGGACGGCCCATTGAAAGCTTTGAGTAACGTTAAGGAGCGTGAATCACGTGCCAGGTCAGAAGCGGCGCGCGGGCGGTACACTCGCACCGAATACGGCGGTAAAAGCCAATCACAAGCACTTGCCCGCCAAGGCCAGCGTCCAGGGCGGCCATCCGGTCAGCATCGAGGGGCTGATGGGCCTCTCGGGCTATTTGTTGCGGCAAGCTCAGCTCTTTGTGTTTCATGACTTCAATCAGCGGCTGGCGCCGCTCGATCTTCGTCCCGCGCAATATTCGGTTCTGTCGATCACGCGCGAGAATCCGGGATTGTCACAGATGGCGCTGTCGCACGTGCTGCACATTGGCCGCTCCGGAATCGTGCCGCTGCTCGATGTTCTGGAGGCGCGCCGGCTCCTGCGGCGCGGGCCCGCGGCGGACCGGCGCTCGCACGCGCTCTATCTCACGACGCAGGGTAGCCGCCTGCTCGCGCAGGCGGACGTCCTCGTCCAGCAGAATCAAGACCGCATGATCGACAAGATCGGCCGGCGCAATCACGAGCAATTGTTGAAGATCCTGGAGGTGTTCGGCAGGCCGGAATAGTCGATCGATTCCATGAAGCCGGATCGGACGCACCTCCGGACTGATCGCGAAACCCGTCGCGGCGGCGGAACTGGGGGGGTCGCCAGGAGCAACCACCCTGTGAAACCGAATTGCTGCAATTCGAATCAAGGAAACGCTCAACCAGTGGGCCGATACTGACTTTCCCTGTTTTTTCCGCTTACGGAGCAGGCCTTTCGAAGCGGCGGTGACGTTGAACGGAGCGCGGATCGCGCTTATCTTTTGCGCCGACAGCAATGGAATGAAGGCCTGACATGACCGCGCATCAGCGTAATTTTGCCACCCCCATCGATCCCGTGAAACTCGACCGCCTCGCCGAGGTGGCGGTGAAGGTGGGACTGCAGCTGCGAGAGGGTCAGGACCTGTTGTTGACGGCCCCCACGATTGCGCTGCCATTGGTGCGCAAGATCGCCGAGCATGCCTACAAGGCCGGCGCCGGCCTCGTGACGCCGATCCTGTCGGACGAGGCGGTGACGCTGGCGCGCTATCGCTTCGGGCACGATGGCAGCTTCGACCGCGCTGCTGCCTGGCTCTATGATGGCATGGCGAACGCGTTCGGAAACAACACCGCGCGGCTTGCGATCGTCGGCGATAATCCGATGCTGCTGTCGGGCGAGGACCCGGCGAAGGTCGCACGCGCCAGCAAGGCCAATTCGATGGCCTATCAGCCGGCGCTGGAGAAGATCGTCAATTTCGAAACCAACTGGAACATCATCGCCTATCCGAGCGCATCCTGGGCCAAGCTGGTGTTTCCCGATGATGCCGAGGACGTCGCGGTGGGCAGGCTGGCGGATGCGATCTTCGCGGCCTCGCGGGTCGATCAGGATGGCGCCGTCGCCGCCTGGGACAGCCACAATGCGGCCTTGCGGACCCGGACCGACTGGCTCAACGGCCAGCGCTTCAGCGCGCTGCATTACAGCGGTCCCGGCATGGATCTCACCATCGGCCTCGCCGATGGCCATGAATGGGAGGGCGGCGCCTCCACCGCCAAGAACGGCATCACCTGCAATGCCAACATCCCGACCGAGGAAGTCTTCACCACCCCGCATTGCCGGCGTGTCTCCGGCCATGTCATCAGTTCCAAGCCGCTGTCCTATCAGGGCACGCTGATCGACAATATCGCGGTCAAGTTCGAGGAGGGCCGCATCGTCGAGGCCAAGGCCTCGCGGGGCGAGGAGGTCCTGAACAAGGTGCTCGATACCGATGAAGGCGCGCGGCGGCTCGGTGAGGTGGCGCTGGTGCCGCATTCCTCGCCGATCTCGCAGAGCGGGTTGCTGTTCTACAACACGCTGTTCGATGAGAATGCCGCCTCTCACATCGCGCTCGGCCAGTGCTACTCGAAATGCTTCATCGATGGCACCAGCCTGACGCCGGCGCAGATCGCCGCACAGGGCGGCAACAAGAGCCTGATCCATATCGACTGGATGATCGGCTCGGATCAGACCGACATCGACGGCATCCGCGCCGACGGCAGCCGTGTGCCGGTGTTCCGCAGGGGCGAGTGGGCGTGAGGAGCAACGGAGCGTCGCCACCGGCGGCTCGGCAGGCTTGGCCGCGCGACGATTTGGCGCGCCTTGGCGGCGATGGCCCGATGCAGAGTTGCGCGGAGGCTTTAAGGAACGCTTAAAAGCCGAGGGCTAGCGTGGGACCAGCTTTTCTAGCGCCGCCCATCGATCGGCCGGCGCCATGCCCCCGAGGTTTTCATGTCCCAGACGCTGATTGAAACTGCGAGGCTGACCGTTGACCTGACGCCGCGACCGATCGAGCCATCCTGGATCATCGAGGGCAATCCGGAGGCGAGTTCATGCGTGTTGTCGCAGAGTGCCGATGGCCTTGCATCGACCATCGTGTGGCAGTGCACCGAGGGCAGGTTCAACTGGTATTATGACTTCGACGAGACGATCCTGATCCTGGAGGGATCGATCGTGCTCGAGAGCGACACCATGCGACCGACCCGTTACGGTCCGGGCGAGGTGGTGTTCTTCAGGAACGGCGCGCACGCCAAATGGCATGTCGAAGGCCACGTCAAGAAGCTGGCGTTCTGCCGCAAGACGCAGCCGGCGTGGCTCGGCTTCGCCCTTCGCGCCGTAGGCAAGCTCAAGCGGATGCTGATGCCCTCCGCAACGACACGGCCGGCGAGCCTGCTGGGCGCGGGCTGACGGGGGCGAATCCATTCATCGCCCCATTGCCCGGTGGGGAACTGCCCCCGTTTTGCAAGCCTTTGCAAGAACAGCGCTTGCAGTCGCACCGTGATTTCGAGAGTGTTTGTCGTGTAAGGTTGCCGCGCGCGCCGGGCGCTTGCCGCGGGCGACCTCCAAATCGGCGGCATCGTGCCGCACGGGGACACGGTCATGGAAGCTTCGTCCGATCCGCTGTTTCGATATCCGGCGATCCGGACCTCCAATGTCGAGGAATTCGAGAGCGAGTTGGCCGGCATCTATGGTGCGACCGGTTTCGACCTGCCCGACCCCAAATGTCTTCGTGTCCGCGGCAATTTTGTCCCGCTCAGCGATATCGCGCTCGGGTTCGGCGCCTGCGGCACATCGGCGCGGATTTTTTTCGGCGAGGGCGATTTCGCGCGGCTGCAATTGCCGCTCCGCGGCCACGGCGCGACGAGGTCCGGCAGGGAGTTGACTGAGGTCAGCGTCGGCCGGCCGAGTCTGACGTCACCCGGCCGTCCATCGAGGCTGGACTATGGCGACGACTTCGAGCAGTTGTTCGTGCGGGTCAGTTCGGGAGCGATTGAGCGCAAGCTGGCCGTGCTGCTGGGTCGCTCGATCGGCCGCGGGTTCGAATTTGAGCTGGCGGAATTCGCGGCGCCCGCGATGATGTCGGGGCTGCAGCGCCTGATCAATCTGCTGGTCGAGCAACTGGACGACGAAGATTCGCGGTTGGCGCCCGTGGCCTTGCGCGAACTGGAGCAGGCGGTGATCCTGCAACTGCTGTTTGCGAGCCGTCACACGTTCAGCGCCCACCTGGCCCGCGAGCCGCTGGACACGACATCGGTTCACGTGCGCCGGGTCGAGGCGTTCATCGAGGCGAATTGGAGCCGCCCGATCACCATCGAGGCGCTCGTGGAAGCCGCCGGCGTCAGCGCGCGCACGCTGTTTCGCGCGTTCGAGCGCCTGCGCGGGTGTTCGCCGATGGCCTTTGCACGCCAGATGCGGCTCGACCGCGCGCACAACCTGCTTCTCAGGCCCGACGACACCGCCTCGGTCACCGGAATTGCGCTCCTGTGCGGCTTTTCCAACCTCGGCCATTTCGCCAACGCCTACCGCATCAGGTTCGGCGAACTTCCCTCGCAGACCCTTCTGCGGTCGCGGTTTCGCGCCTGATCGGCCTCAGGTCAGCACCAGCCTGTAGAGATTGGCCGCTGTCGCCGAAAACAGCGCGGTTTTTTCCGTCTCGCTGTATTGCGCGGCGATGCGTTTGAAGGCGTTGAAGATCACCTGATAGCTGCACTGGCCCTTGTCGGGTGGAAAATTGCTCTCGAACATGCAGCGATCCGGGCCGAAGGCTTCGATGCAGGTCTCGATATAGGGCCGCCACGCCGCGGCCGCCTGTTCCGACGTGGGCGGTTTGGGCCGTTCGTGAAAATCGTAACCCAGGCCGCATCGCGAGCCCGCCGAGCTTGACCACGACGTTGGGGCAGCGGGCGATCTCGCCGATCGAGGCTTTCCAGGTTGCAAAGACTTCGTCTCGGCGATCGGCGTAGCGGCCGATGCCGACCGGCCCACCGCAATGGTTGAGCACGATCCGGGTGTCGGGGAAGGCGCGGGCGAGATCGGTCAGCTCGGGAATTTGCGGGTGGAATAGCCAGGCGTCGAAACTCAGGCCCAGCGGGGCCAGGCAGGCGAAACCTTTGCGGAAGCTTGAATCGCGCAGCAGCCCCTGCGGCCGTGTCGCATACATGCCGGCGACGTTGGGGTCGGCATCCCAGGCCGAGGAGTGGCGAATGCCGCGGAAGCGCTGGGGGCTGGCGGCGATCTCGGCTTCCAGCACGGTGCGCGCGGCCTCGCCGAGCCGAAGATCGACGTGGCCGACGATGCCGGCGCAGATCGCGGCGGGACCGTAGCCGCCGCTCGCGCTCATCGCGGCGACGCCGTTGGCGAATTCGACCTCGCCGACGGGACGCAACGGCTCCGGACCCTGCGCGCGATACATCGACCGGCAATCGACATAGACGGTGGCGACGACGTTATGGCCGGTCGCGATGTCGGCGGCCATCTCCTCGATCAGATAGCGCTCGCCGCCGCGATCCCAGAGATGATGATGCGGATCGACGATCGGGCGCGCCGGATCGATGACGTCCTCGCTATGCAGCGCAAGCCAGTCCTCGCGCGGATCGGCGAAGAGGCCGCTTTTCGAGATGGTGGCGGTACCGGCCATGGATCGTCACTCCCCGAGTTCTTGAGGATGAAATCCGGGATGTTCGCTCACCAAGCGCTGGGTCGGCTCACTCATGTGTCCTCCGCGCCCGCGTAGCGTGCGGTGAAACTCCGGTGCGTCACACCCCGTCGAGAATGATCACGGTCGGCGTTGCAGGCAAGGTCTCGCGCGAGATTTTCAGCGTCCGTTCGCCGCGCCGGTCGATCTCGAACTGCTGGCCGATCCGCCGCATGAATTCGTCGAGCGGCGTCATGAAGCGGTGCATCGGCAGCACCACCGAGGCGCGCAGCCGCCGCGTGATGTCCGAAATGCCGTCGAGCGACATCGTATAGGTGCCGTCGATCGGCACCATCACGACATCGAGCCGGCCGATCGCGGCGAAATGGCTGTCGTCGAGCTTGTGGTGCAGGTGGCCGAGATGACCGATGCAGAGGCCGGCGACCTCGAAGATGAAGATCGAGTTGCCGTCCTTGATCATCTCGCCGCTGGTGTCGTCGCCGAAATAGCGGCGAATGTCGGTGGTCACGTTGCGAATGAAGACGTCGCCGATCCGCTCGGCGATCCGCGCCGGCTCGCCGTTCTCGCCCCAGCCATGCAGGACATGGGGAATGCGGGCATCGGGAAACAGCGTATAGTGTGTCGAATGCGCGCGGTTCATGGTGACGACATCGGGCAGGCGGCCGATGCGGTAGGCGCCGCTGTAATCGGTTGCGATCCGCACGCCTCCGGGCGTGTCGATATAATAGGTGGAGTGGCCGGCATAGGTGATGTCGACTTCGTTCGGGGGCGCGGCCGCCTCGCGAAACGCGGCCGGCACCGCGCGCGGCGCATGCGCCATCGCGAGACATTCGCTGCGCTGCGTCGCGTCCTGCGCGGCGGCGGGAACTATCAGGCCGGCCAGCACGGCGAGAGCCGCGGCAAGCATACGCACCATGGGTGCACCTCCGGAATGCGGCCACACTGTATCGCCGAATTGTCGATCGAACTATCCTGCCGCGATCAATCCACCGTCAGCCGATAGCGTCCGGTTGACGCCATCAGGAGCCGTAGTCATGGAGCCACTGTCCCGACCTGACTTCCCGCGAGGCCCCGCGCCCCAGCGCCTCGAACCGCTGCGCCACGTCGAGGCCGGGGTGCTCGACGTCGCCTGTTACGAGGCGGGGCCGGCGGACGGGCCGGCCGTGATGCTGCTGCACGGCTTTCCCTACGACATCCATTCCTATGTCGATGTGGCGCCGATGCTCGCCGTTCAGGGCTGTCGGGTGATCGTTCCCTACCTGCGCGGATATGGTCCGACCCGCTTCCGGGACGCGGCGACACCGCGCTCGGGCGAGCAGGCTGCGATCGGCGCCGATCTGATGGCGTTGATGGACGCGCTCGCGATTCGACGCGCGGTGTTCGCCGGCTATGACTGGGGCGGCCGTGCTGCGTGCATCGGTGCGGCACTATGGCCGGAGCGCTGTATCGGGCTGATCTCGAATGGATATCTGATCCAGGACATAGCCCGCGCGATGCGGCCCGTTCCGGCGGAGCGTGAGGTTCCGCTCTGGTATCAATACTACTTCCAGCTCGAACGCGGCCGCGCCGGGCTCGAAGCCAACCGGCGCGACATCGCGCGCCTGTTGTGGAAGCTCTGGTCGCCGAATTGGGATGTCGACGACGCGACCTTCGATCGGACGGCGTTGGCGCATGACAACCCAGACTATGTCGATGTGGTGATCCACAGCTACCGGCATCGCTTCGGACTCGCGGAAGGCGATCCGCGCTATGCCGATCTGCAGCGTCGGCTCGCTGAATTGCCGCCGATCACGGTGCCGGCGATCACGCTGGATGGCGAAGCCGACGGCGTCGCGCCCGCGACGGATGGTCGTTCCGAGGCCGCGAAATTCACCAACCGGCGCGCCCATCGTGTCATTCCGCGTGCCGGCCACAATCTCCCGCAGGAGGCGCCGGACGCCTTTGCGGCGGCGGTGATGGAACTCGTCACGGCGTGAGCCATGTCGACGAAGGCCTCTGCGCCAAGCCATTTTCCTTCGTAAGCGATGACGCCTCGAAGATCCTTTGATCTCGATCTTAAGGCAAAACCTTACGATCAAGGGCTGTCCGGTTCATCCCCGGCGCGGGCTGAGCTTCCAGGTGGCCGCGAATATCGCCGATGTCATCAGGCCGCAGATCAGCGCGGCGACGGGAATGGTGAGCGCCAGCACCGCGGTGGCGGACCATCCGATCGAGCAGAATGCCTCGGCGAAGGTCGCAAGTCGCGACGAGGTCTGGCGACGGCGAAAATGGCGGCGGCTGGCCTGGACGCGAAACCAGAGCTGGATCAATGTCGCCGATCCCGCCGCCGCGATGACGCCGCAGCCTGTGATCGCAGCCTGCCAGGGTGCGGCCAGCGCCAGCGCGGCCAAGAGCGGCGCGAAGATGACGCCGATCGCGATCAGCACCACTTCGATCTTGGCGCGGGTCACCTGCGACGGAGAGAGTGGGGCGCTCGCCACGAGGTCGGCGGCGTCTTCACCCGAGATCGTCAGCCAGGCCAATCCGCCTGCGAGCTGGCCTGCCGCCATCACGATCACCGGTGTCACCAGCACGAGCGCCGCCGTGCTGTCGGCAAAGCTGCGCCAGAGCAGGAGCGCCGGAGGCACCAGATAGAACAGCTGCATCAGTGTCTGCGAGATCAGCCAGGGATCGCGGCCGAGCAGGATGAACTCCTTGCGTCGCAGCGCCTGCTGCCGCGATCCCCTGCGAAAGTTCCTGGTCCTGGAGCCGGGAGCGCGGGCGACGGCGTAGGCTGACGCGGTGATGGCCGTGTCGGCAAACCGGGATGAGAAGATCGCCATGACGCCGCCAAGCAGCAACAGGCTGGCCGACACCAGCGGCAGCAGCGTCACGGTATCGCCGGTGACCGCGCGCGACGGCCACCACAGGATGCTCGCCGCACCCGGAGCGAGCGCGGTGACGGCATCGGAGGTCAGGATCGCGAACCGCGACAGCGTGCCGTAGGACAGGATCGCGGCAATCTGCAGCGCGATCACGAAGCCCGCGCCGATGATGGCCGCGAGAATCTGCGCGATCAGCCGGGTCCGCGCCGGGCCGATCAGGCGGAACAGCATGATCGTGATCGCGATCGCGATCGCCGCCGCCGACAGGCCGGCCGCGATGACGACGCCGAAGGCGGCAAACCATCGGGCGCCGCCGACGAACACCAGGACATCGACAAAGGGCGTCGCGAACAAAAGCGCCATCGCCGTGACCGACAGCGCGATCGCGCCGAGCCTGACCGAAAAGATCTCCGCCAGTCGCGTCGGCGACGACATGATGAGATCGAGGTCGGCGCGGGCGTAGAACACCCGGGTCACGGATTCGATGCCCTGCGACATGATCAGCGCCCAGGCGAGGAATATCGTGGCAGTCATGATGATCAGCGACGGCTGGTCGAGTGGCGCCCGCAGATCCGCGAACCGGCCGACCACGGCCCAGGCCGGCAGATGCAGGAACACCGCGAAGGCGAGGAGGCCGATGACGGCGGCGCGCGTTCGCCGGCGCCGTCCGCCGGTCATCATCGCGAGACCTTCGCGCCATGCCAGCCGCAATTCGTGCCGGGCAAACCAGGACAGCGCGGCGGCCGACGTCATGCGGCGGCGGCCTCGATGTCGACGAGCGCGATGAAGAGATCCTCGAGGCTCAGATCGGCCCGGCCGTGCTGCTGGCGCAGCTCGGTGAGCGTGCCCTCCGCGACCAGCCGGCCCGAGGCGATGACGCCGATCCTGTCGGCCATCCGCTCGGCCACTTCCAGGATATGCGTGGTCATGATCACGGTATCGCCATTGCGCACGCGCTCGCCCAACAGTCCCTTGACGTGGCGCGCGGACACCGCGTCGAGACCGGTGAGGGGTTCGTCGAGGATGATCAGCCTGGGATCATGAACCAGGGCGCCCGCGAGCGCCACCTTCTGGCGCATGCCCTTGGAGAAGCCCTCGCAGCGTTGATCGAGATGCGGCCCGAGGCCGAGGGAGGTCAGGAGGTGATGCGCCGACGGCTTGGCGATCGCAGGCGCGATGCCCCACAGGCCGGCGACGAATTCCAGGTATTCCAGCGGGGTCAG
>Ga0105237_10008984_pt1 | contig 10753 bp, 5 predicted proteins | sample KBSC24metaG_FD_81520 | JGI IMG/M metagenome (GOLD analysis project Ga0105237, IMG submission 81520) | Corn rhizosphere microbial communities from Kellogg Biological Station, Michigan, USA - KBS C2-4 metaG | ecosystem: Host-associated > Plants > Roots > Rhizosphere > Soil | place: Michigan, USA... | reverse complement strand
TACGCGGGTATGGGTAGTGATGAGGGTGAGATCTCCCATATCCTGCTGGCCCTGGAAGCCTTCGGAGGGCTTGCCATCGGCCTCAAAGCTGCTGAGCGTGACGGCTTTCACCTTATTGTCCTTATACAATTTCCATTGCCGGGAGGTTTGGGCGGTGACGATCAGGTCCTTATAGTAGAACTGGGCGCTCCCAATCTTTACCAGCGATATCAACAAAAGCGTACCGAAAATTGACTTAGTCAAGCGTGTCATGTTAGAGCAAGTAACGAAAAAATCCCTGTTTTAATACATTGGAAGTACCTAAGTTCCTTATTTTTATCAAAATAACCCCCCGGTGTCGCATTTAAAGGAAAGGAAAGAAAAAATATGTCTTAACTGTAATACTGACCTGACAGGGCGGTATTGTCATGTATGCGGACAGGAAAATCTGGAACCCAAGGAGACGGTATGGCATCTTATAACGCACTTTTTTAATGATATCACCCACTTCGACGGGAAGTTCTTCGAGACGGTGAAGCTGCTGCTGCGGAAGCCGGGTTTCTTATCGGCCCAGTATGTGTTGGGGCGGCGGGCATCGTTTTTGAATCCTATCCGGATGTACGTATTCACGTCGGCCATATTTTTTATCATCCTCTTCTCGCTGACCAATCCCATACATATGGGAGAAGGGAAGGAGGGTAAGCGGGGGCTGGTGGAACTGGAGCGGGGCAAGCTCAAACAGGACAGCATTTTTACCCATTCCAAGGACAAGGAGGATCGGGAGGATGCGGAAAGGGCATCGGTGCGGTATAAGATGCGTATCACGGCCGTGAAGCATGTATATGGAGACAGTACGAGCCGGAAGTTCGATGACGACGAGCTGGACCTGGCGGTGATAGAGGATATGACAGATAGTTTGCAGCGGGGTGATGTACCGCAGGTCGTGAAGGACCGGCTGAAGCAGACGATAAAAGAGCGTCAAAATAATCATGACAATGAGAATATGAGCCTTTTTGGCATAAACCGGGGCTATCATACGGTGGAAGCATATGACAGCGCCGAAAACAAGATGCCGGAAGACTTTCGGGATGGCTGGTTCAAGCGGCAGATGGTGCATAAGGTGATGCATCTGCAAGAAGAGTATCGCACCGACAAAAAGGCTTTTAAGGAGCATCTGAAGGAAAATGTCCTGCATTCCTTCCCCAAGATCCTTTTTGTAACGCTGCCGATATTTGCGTTGATCCTGAATATCCTCTACTTCCGGCATAAGAAACAGTATTACTATGTGGATCATGGCATTTTTGCCATCCATGTGTATTGTGCGACCTTTATTCTGCTGATGCTGGCGATACTGGTGAATAAACTGGGGGATGCGATAGGGATTGGATGGATCCAGGTCATTTCCGCGATCCTTCAGGTGGGTATCTGGTTCTATATCCTGATATACCTGTACAAGGCGATGCGGGGTTTCTATCACCAGGGACGGTTCAAGACCTTCTTAAAATATTTTATTACCTGCATCCTGGCCTTTATCGTCAACCTCATCGTGTTTGTGTTGTTCATGGCCATATCCGTGATCAGTCTGGGTTAAGGCCCGGATGGTGAAGAGGCCTTTCTAAAAATATTTTTATGAGCGAGCATAATGATGCATTTCAGCGGCTGGTAACTATTATGGATGATCTAAGGGAGAAATGCCCCTGGGACAGGAAGCAGACGGTGGAGACCCTTCGTCCCCTTACGATCGAGGAAATGTATGAGCTGGCGGATGCCATTACAGAGGGAGACTGGAAGGGGATCAGGGAGGAGTTGGGGGATCTGCTGCTGCATATCGTTTTTTATGCCCGGATAGGCCGCGAGCAGGGGCAGTTCACTTTGGAGGAGGTGATCAATGGTATTTGTGATAAGCTGGTGGCTCGTCATCCCCATGTCTATCCGCCGCCCCCGACTGCATCGCAGGAGGGGCTGGTGAAGGTGAATAACGAGGAGGATGTAAAAAGGAACTGGGAGAAGCTGAAGCTGAAAGAGGGCAAAAAGTCTGTTTTGGGCGGGGTGCCGGTGTCCCTGCCTGCGACGGTGAAGGCTATACGGCTGCAGGAAAAGGCGGCGCAAGTAGGTTTTGAATGGGATGAGACGGCTCAGGTATGGGAGAAGGTCAAGGAGGAGATGGAGGAGCTGCAGGAGGCGGTAGCCTCGGGGGACAAGGCGCATATACAGGAAGAGTATGGGGACCTGGTCTTCTCGCTGATCAATTACGCACGATTTTTGCAGATAGATGCGGAGAATTCCCTTGAACTGACAAACCGCAAGTTCATAGCCAGATTTACCCGAATGGAGCAGGAAGCGCTCGCGCAAGGCAAACAGCTGGCCGACATGACCCTGGAGGAGATGGATGGGATCTGGAATTCTATTAAAAAGCAAAAACCCTGGGATTGAAGGCCTTTTTTACTGATATTTTCCGCCGGAACCGTTGGCTGATGCTGGAGGCTCTCGGGCTCTTCCTGTGCGGCTATTTCCTCAACATATATTTCAACAGTGACGCTTCTGTCCGGAATCTCCGGAACTCCATACAGTCCTCTCTGCAGGACCGGGAGCAGGACTTTGAACGATTGACCAGGGACACGACGATGGTGGAGCGGCTGGCGGACCATCAGTATTCGGAGCAGGAGCTCGGCAAGCTGCTGGATAAAAAATATGCTGTCTTCCTCTATGATACGGATTCCGGCGGGGTGGCAAAGAATCTGCTGTTCTGGAATGACCAGCGTTCCCTTCCCACCGCGGAGATACTGGGCATGAAGGAAGGATATGTATTCTCGCAGCTGAGCAATGGCCAGTACAATGCGGTGAAGAAGATCCTGAGGCGGCGTGACGGGCGGGTGATCATTGCGGTGGCCCTTATTCCCGTCCGCTGGCAGTATTATATTTCCACGACCAATCTTACACCGGAGTTCGTCAGCAACGATGCTGCGGAATCGCGGATATCCATATCGGCCAGTCTCACCGAACTCCCGGTGCATACGTCACTGGGGAGGGGGGAGATCTTATTCTATCTGGCTAAGAAGCCGGGGTACCATGCTCCCGCCCACAACTTTATCATACCATTGGTGATACTTTTGGGAGTGCTGCTGGTGCTGGTGCTGATCCACAATGTGGCGCATACGATCCGGGAGAGATGGGGGGCAGCCTGTGGGATCGGCTTTCTCATATTGGTGATCCTGCTGCTGCGCATACTGGTCTATATCTATCCGGGGGTGCTGAATCTTCGTCAGTTCGAGCTTTTCGATCCTACCATCTATAGTTCCAGCATCATCCTCAGCTCGCTGGGGGACCTGGTGATCAACGCCTTCCTGTTCTGCTGGATCATCCTCTTTATCAAGCGGGAGATCAGCGAGTACACCATACCGCAGTCGGAGCACCGCTGGAAGAACTGGCTATGGACTACTATAGGGCTGGTATTGCTGGTGATCACGACCTTCGGGTTTGCCAATATCGTTCAGTCGCTGGTGACGGATGCGAAGATCTCTTTCAATGTGACAAATTTCTTCAGCCTGCTGACGAACTACAGCTTTGTGGGGTTTTTGGCGCTGGCCGCTCTGGCGCTGGGGTATTTCTTCCTTTCGCAGGTGCTGTTCCAATTGGTGGGATACCTGGTGCGGGCGCTGTCCATCGTGCTGTATATCATCATCGCCTTTATGGGGCTGCTGTTTCTCACGGGTGTCATGCTATTAAGCCATAATTCCGCGGTGGCCCAGACGACGGTGGAGCTGGATATCTTCGTACTGCTTTGGCTGCTGGCGTATACCTGGCTGATGCAGCGGAGGGTATTCTCGGACCTGAGATTCCGGCTGAATGTATCGGAGGTGCTGTTCTGGCTTTTTATCTTCTCCACCTCCATATCGGCGGTGATCCTCTTCGAGAATCGAAAGAAGGATGAGATAGACCGGAAACAGATGACGGACCAGCTGGCCAGCCAGGCGGACCCCACGAGCGAAAAGATGCTGAGTATTTCCTTCAGCTATATCGATGGGGACTTCCTTTCCATGATCTTCTCCCGATTCAGGAACCCGGTGCAGAATTCGGTGATAAAGGATAGCATGGTGAACAGTAATTTCCTTGGCTATCAGGAAAAGTTCGATACGCATATCTATACGTATGACGGGAACGAGAAACCGTTGTATAACGACCGGACCATCTCCTACGACACTCTGAATACGATCTTTACCCTATTGGGGAAGAATACGGGTATCCAGGATCTGAAGTATTATGAGAAGTCCTTTGACAAATACACCTATATCTACCGCAAGGCGGTGCATGGCAGCGGGGACAGCGCATCGAAGGTAGCGGGCTATCTTTTTATCCTGTCGGAGCCAAAGACCTATAAAGGTAACAATGCGCTGATCCCGGAGCTCTTCCGGCAAAAAAGCGAGGACCTGCCGGAATACTATGCCATCTACAATAAGCGGGAACTGGTCAGCGACAACAACGACTACCCTTTTTCCACGCATCTGACGGATGAGCAAATACCAAAATCAGACTATGCGCATGTCCGAAAGGGACCTTTTGATGAGCTCTGGCACAGGTTCTCCCCGGACGACAGCTTTGTGGTGGTGGTGAAGCGGGACAATTCAGCGCTGGAGGATATCACCCTTTTTGCCTATCTGTTCAGCGCCTTTTTGTTCCTGGTCTTCCTTTTCCGGCTGTCGGCCCTGCTGATCTGGTCCCGCCTGCACTGGAGCCAGCTGAGGAACTACTGGCAGCTGAATATCCGGAGCCAGATACATACGACGATAATTTTTATCAGCCTTTTCTCCTTTATCGTCATCGGGGTGGCGACCATCATCTTCTTTATCAACAGATATAACCGAAATAATCAGGACAGGCTGAGCCGGGCGATGCAGGTGATGGTGAGCGAGGTACAGAACAAGCTGTCGGGGCAGATCATTTATGGGGATGAGTGGAAGTTCTACTATCCGGGCGCCCGGGGCGAGCTGCAAAAGATGATCGAGGAGGTGGCGCAGGTGCATAGTACGGATATCAATGTGTATGATCTGAGCGGCAACCTGCAGATAACGTCCAGCCTGCTGCTGTACAGCAAGGGGATACTCAGCAAGAAGATGCATCCGCAGGCCTATTACAACCTGCACCAGCTGCACTCCATCCAGTATACCAATACGGAGCAGGTGGGGAACGTCTCCTATGTCAGCGTCTATCGTCCGCTGCGGGATGCCAGTGGAAATGCATACGCCTATTTGAACATCCCGTCTTTTTCGACACAGAATGAGCTGAAGGAGGAGATATCCAACTTCCTGGTGACGATCATCAATCTGAATGCCTTTATATTCCTGATTGCGGGTACCATCGCCCTGTTCCTGACGAACCGGATCACGAGCTCCTTCCTGCTGATATCCAAAAAAATGCAGGAGGTGAACCTGGGCAAAACGAATGAGGTGATCGAGTGGAGGCGGAATGATGAGATCGGGGGGCTTGTAAAGGAGTACAACAAGATGGTGAAGAAGCTGGAGGAGAGTGCGGCGGCGCTGGCGAAGAGCGAGCGTGAGGGCGCCTGGCGGGAGATGGCGCGGCAGGTGGCGCATGAGATCAAGAATCCGCTGACGCCCATGAAACTGAGTATCCAGTATCTGCAGAAAGCCATCGACAATAATTCCTCCAATGTGAAGGAGATGGCGTCGAGTGTGGCCAAGACGCTGGTGGAGCAGATAGATCACCTTTCGAAGATAGCGTCGGACTTTTCGCAATTTGCCAATATCGGCAATCCCAAGAAGGAGGTCTTCGACATGCATGAGATGTTGTATTCACTGGTGTCCTTATACGAGACGACGGAGAACCTGTTGTTCAAGTGGGTGCCGGTGCATCAGAAGATCATGGTCTATGCGGATAAGACGCAGCTGAACCGGCTGTTCACGAACCTGCTTCAAAATGCGCTGGAGGCGTGCACCGGGAAGACGAAGCGGGTGATCAGTGTGAGTGAGGAGGTTTTGGAGGAGGCCATCCTGGTGAAGGTGACGGATAACGGGGAGGGGATACCGCTGGAGATGCAGTCGAAGATATTTACGCCGAACTTTACTACGAAGTCTTCGGGTACGGGACTGGGGCTGGCCATGAGCAAGACCATTGTGGAGCAGGCCAAGGGGAAGATATGGTTTGAGACGGTGGAGGGGGAGGGGACGACGTTCTTTGTCGAGCTGCCGGTGCTGAGGGCGACGTGAGACGCTGGCAGGGGTCGTGAGGCTTTGGCGGGGCCGGGTCCTTGTTATTCCGTTCGCAGGCTGTCGACAGGATTGGTCAGGGCGGCCCGAATACTTTGGAAGCTGACGGTCAGCAGTGTCAGGGTGATGGCTCCCAGGCCGGCTGTTGCAAAGATCCAGCCCGTGATGGGAGTGCGGTACTGATAACTTTGTAACCAGCCATGCATAAAGATCCATGCCAGGGGACTGGCTATCACGAGCGATAGGATCACCAGCGTTATAAAATCCTTTGTCAGCAATCTCCATATATTGAATACCGTGGCGCCCAGCACTTTTCGCACGCCAATCTCCTTTGTGCGTTGTTCAGCGGTATAGGAAGCCAGTCCAAACAATCCCAGACAGCTGATGAAGATGGCCAGACCTGCGAAGATACCGGCTAATTTAGCCGTACGTTGTTCGGCGGCAAACCTTTTATTAAAATCATCATCGGCAAAGGAATATTCAAATGGGGTAGTGGGCATGGTCTTTTTGAACAGGGTCTGTACTTTCTCCAGGGCGGCGGCGGCGCTCACGTGGGGGGACATTCGAAGGAGCGTGAAATTCATATCATCTTTCCCGTATATGAAAAATATGGTGGGTGTGGCCGCGTTGTAGGGAGACTCCACCACCAAATCCTGTACGACGCCTAGTATGCGGAAGGTATGCCCCTGCCCCTTGTCCTGATCCCATGTCCACCGGACGACGGCGCCTACGGGGTCCTGCAGACCCATCAGACTGGCAGCAGTCTGGTTGATCACGAGCCCTGCGGAGTCGGTGGTAAGCTGTTCGGAAAAGTCCCGCCCTTTGACTATATGCCAGCCGATGGTCTTTCCATAGGCGCTGGTGATGTTGATAGTGGCAAATTCGAGGTCGCTGGTATTCTTTTTCCCTTCCCAGGTAAATCCTCTGTTGGTGGACCAGATGCTGGTAACGGGGCTGGTCGAGGCGGCAACGCTGGTAATTTCCGCGGTGTTCTTCAGCTCATGAGTAAAGAGATCATATTTTTCTCGGGAGCCGAATGGGGAGATGGGTATTTGAATAATGCCGGCGGTGGAGTAACCGATGGGGCGATGTTTGGCAAATTGGATCTGTTTGTAGACGATGAGGGTACCGATGATGAGCATGATGGAGATCGTAAACTGAAATGTTACCAGGATCTGCCGGGGAAGGAACGATAATCGTGTGACACGCGTATGGAGACCTTTTAAGACCCTCGCCGGTCGAAAAGAGGAAAGATAGAGCGCGGGATAACTGCCCGCTATAAGGCCTGTAAAGACCGTAAACGCGATCCCTGCAAACCAGAACATCGGCGCGGTCCAGGGTATGGATAATTTTTTTCCGGCGACTTCATTGAACAGCGGGAGGGCGAGTTGTGCCAGAACGATGGCGATGATGAATGCGAGAGCGGTGACTATAATGGATTCGCTGAAGAATTGTTTGATAAGGCGGCTGCGGGGAGCGCCCATTGTCTTGCGTATGCCTACTTCTTTGGCGCGTCGTTCCGAGCGGGCGGTGCTAAGGTTCATAAAATTTATACAGGCAAGGAGGAGAACGAGGGCGCCGATGAGGCCATAGAACCGGATGTATTGCAGCTGGGTGCTGGTGACGGATACGCCGTTCTCAAACTGCGAGTACAGGTGCCAGCGGCTCATGGGTTGGAGGAAGAGGATGGGGTGACGGGTGAGCTGTTCGCCTGTGGCGTGCTGCACCAGCGTATTGCGTATGGCAGCGGATGTTATGTCGGGGCGTGCACCGGGTTTGAGCTGGGTATAGATGCTGACGGCTATATTGTTCCAATCCGTGTATTTCTTTTTTGCCCAGTCGTAGGAGGAAAGGTAATTGTCGAAAGGGATGATATACGAGACGTCATGGAAGTCGGAGTTATCGGGGATGTCCTCGTATACACCCGTGACCCTTACGTTGTGTTCATTGTCTATCCGGATGGTGCTGCCGATGGGGTTGTTGTTACCAAAGAGTTTTTTTGCCAGGCTGGCGTCGAGCAGGATGGATTGGGGGTCTTTGAGGCCTCCGCGGGAGCCTGCGAACATTTTCAGGGTGAGCATATCGGGGGCGTCGGGCTCCATGTAATTGCCGGGCTGGTTGAATTGTCGTCCGTCGAAGGAAAGGAGGTGCTGCTCGTGTACGGACATGACGACGTATTTGAAATTGCTGTCGGTGCGGAGTTCCCGGGCCAGAGGCATGGGTTGGGAAGAGATGGTATAGGTCCCTTCAGGATAGTGGGCATGGGTGGAGACCTGCGCGATGGCGTCGTAGTTGGAATGATATTTATTAAAGGATAGTTCGTCGTGGATCCACAGGCCGATGAGGATGGCGACGGCCATGCCTGCGGCGAGACCTCCGATGTTGATGAGTGCGGTGGTTTTGTTGCGGGTGAGGGTACGGATGGTGATGGTGAGATAGTTTTTGAGCATGGGGGGGCCTCCTTTTGGTTAAAGGACGGCGGGGGAAGAGAAATGTTGCACCGGCCTGGCGGCCTCGGCCAATGGCGGGGGCGCGGAGCGCCCCGCCGGGCCGTTAAATGTTTCGGGCCTTCTTACGGGCGGCGGAAGTTAAATCTTTTTGACTTGACGACGGGCGGCGAGATGGTCCTGGAATTGTTGCAGGGTGAAGCTGCTAAGATTTTTTTCCGGCGTGAGGAGGGCCTTTTGTGCGGCGAGCACGCCATATTTTGAATCGGCATAGCCTTCGATGGAGTGCGCGTCGGGGTCGACGGATATGAGGACACCTTTCTCCAGGGCGTAGCCTATCCAGCGCCAATCCATATCGAGGCGGCGGGGGTGGGCATTGAGTTCGATGGCCACGTGACCCGCGGCGCAGGCGTCGATGATGGTCTTGTGGTTGACGGGATAACCGGGGCGGCTGAGGAGGAGCCGGCCTGTCATGTGTCCGAGGATGGTGGTATAAGGATTTTCGATGGCGCGGAGCAGGCGCATCATCGCTTTGTCCTCGCTCATCTTGAGATTGGAGTGTACGGAGGCTATGACGAGGTCGAAAGTGGAAAGAATATTATCCGTATAGTCAAGGTTGCCGTCATTGAGGATATCGCATTCGATGCTTTTAAAGATATAGAAGGGGGCGAGCTTTTTGTTGAGGGCCTCTATCTCCTGGTGCTGCTGTTTGATCCTTTCTTCGGAGAGGCCGTTGGCGTAGAAGGCGCTTTTGCTGTGATCGCTGATGACGAGGTATTCCAGGCCCTGTGCGATACAGGCGCGGGCCATCTCTTCCAGTGAATTGCTGCCGTCACTCCATTTGCTATGGCTGTGTATGATGGCCCTGATATCACCGGGTTGTATGAGGGTGGGCAGGGGATCTTTGCCGGCGTGGATGATGGCGGCTTCCATCTCGCGGGCGGGGGCGGGTATGTAATGCAGGGAGGCCTCTTCGAATATCTCTTCTTCGGACTTGTATTTGGTGGTCCCGGGGTCGAGATAGCTGCGGCCTGTAACGGCGTGCCAGGTGGTGCGGAACTCGTCGGAGCTGCTGTAGTGAAAGAGGGTGCTGTAAAAATGACCCGGCGCCGGGAAATAAATGTTGATGAGTACGCCCTCGGGGCTACGGAAGTAGTGGGTGGCGGGTTTGTGATCGGGTTTGGGCTGTTCGTGCGTGTAACCCTGTGCGATGAAGAATTCTTTTATCTTTTCTTCGGATGCGGTGGTAACCCATTCCAGCTTGTCGATGATGGGCATCTGCCTGCGGAATTCGCCGGTGAGGGCGAACTGTTCGTCCGGGAATGCGTTCAGGAGCGCCTTGTCGAGCGCGAGTGCATAGGATTCTACGTCTGCGTATAGGTGGGAGCCTTGATTTTTTAGATAGAATTCGATGGTATCGCGGACGTTGGTCTGTGTTTTTTCACCGAAGCCTTTATAGAGCAGGAGTCTGTTCTCCTGGCATGCGTATAGTAATTCTCCGATGGATTCGATGCTCATCTCATTCCAGATGGTGGCGATCTTTTTTGGGCCGAGACCTTTTATCCGGAGCATTTCGATGACGCCGGAGGGGGTTTTTTCGATATATTCTCTGAGAAGGGGTAATTCGCCCATTTCGAGAATTTGGGTGATTTTTTTGCCGATGGCGTCGCCGATGCCCTTAATGGAGACGAATTTTTCGGGGGACATGTCGGCCAGCTGGTCGGGTAATTTCTCGATGGTGAAGGCGGCGGAGGAGTATGAACGGGTCTTAAATGAGTTCTCTCCGTGTATGTCCATGAGTTTGGAAAGGAGCGTGAACTGGTCGGCGATATAGTAGTTATCCGGCATGGTATAATGTATGTGCGGTTAAAGGTAGGGAAACTTCGGCTAGTGAGCGGGGAGGGGCTGAAAGCCGGGCTGGGCGTGGGTTTGGAGGGAGGACTATAAAAGAAAAAGTCCCGAAGTATTTCGGGACTTTATTATTTTCTGCCTAACTAAGAAATAAGAACTATTTCTTCTTAGCAGCTTTCTTAGCGGCTTTCTTTTTAGGAGCAGCTTTCTTTTTGGGAGCGGCTTTTTTCTTAGCGGCTTTCTTTGCAGTTG
>Ga0105237_10008983_pt1 | contig 10754 bp, 8 predicted proteins | sample KBSC24metaG_FD_81520 | JGI IMG/M metagenome (GOLD analysis project Ga0105237, IMG submission 81520) | Corn rhizosphere microbial communities from Kellogg Biological Station, Michigan, USA - KBS C2-4 metaG | ecosystem: Host-associated > Plants > Roots > Rhizosphere > Soil | place: Michigan, USA... | reverse complement strand
GGATTCGCCGCGCACGATCTGCATGGCGTCTTCGAGTTCCATGGCCCTGCGGTACTGCCGGTGGGAGGCGAGAGCGTCCAGACAATCCACCGCGGAAAGAATTCGCGCGCCGATGGGAATCTGCTCGCCGACAAGCCCGTCAGGATAGCCGGTGCCGTCGAACTTCTCGTGATGGGAGCGGACGATCGGCACCACGGGGTAGGGGAAGTGGACGCGCTCCAGAATTTCCGCGCCTACGACCGGGTGAACCTTCATCTTTTCGAACTCATCGGGAGTCAGCTTGCCGGGTTTCGAGATGATGTATTCGGGGACGGCCAGTTTGCCAACGTCGTGCAGCAGAGATGCGGCTTCGAGCGCCTGCATCTCCGGCCCGGAGAGCTTGAGTTCTTTGCCGATTTCCGAAGCGTAGACCTGCACGCGGCGCAGGTGGGCTGCAGTGGTATCGTCCTTCGCGTCAATGGCGAGGGCAAGCGTCTCAATGGTTCTGAGGTGCAGTTGCGCCATTTCGGCAATGTGTTTCTGCTGCTCTTCGACCCTGCCGAGATACATGCTGTAGGACCGGAAGACCAGGTAAAGGAAAGGCGTAGCCAGCAGCAGGGCTCCCCAGCCGATTTTGAGATTCACGTAGTGCAGAGCCCCGGCAATCACACCGCCTACCAGATATTGGGGAGAAGTCCAGAGGTAAGACTCTTTCCAGATGCTTAAGAGCGTTTTGCCCCCAGTGGTGAGAGTGACGATACCGCTCACCGAGACGGTATTCATGATGAAATACGCGAGGGAAGCGATGAGGAGGCTAAGGCAGCCCGTCTTATCGAGGTCGGCCAGAATGTTCGAGTTCAGGGCAATGTTGGCCGCCAGGATGGGATAGGCCATGGCGGAGGTGCTGAAAACGACCTGATAGGGTCGTGGGCGCTGATTGGCGTTGATGTAGCACTGGCCCAGAGCACTGGCGATCCCGACGATCATGCTGGCACCCGCATCGAGATTGAGCAGAGCCGCCAGGATCACGACGTAGTTCATCGAGAGGGTGACGAAAACGCCCGGCAGGCGGATCTTCAGGCGTGAGGCGAAGATGGAGGCAACAATATAGAAGGCGATCCGGCGGAGGTTACCGTCACGGATGTTCGTTTGCAGGATTGTCGCGACGGCAAGCCATGCGCCTGCGATGACGATCAGCAGCCAGTAAAACTGGGCCTTTCGCGACATCCTGGCAAATTCCGTCATGGCGCCATCACCTGCTACTGCCTTTCCATAGCGAGTTTGGCATGCCCGACATTTGTTCACTAGTTATCCGTTGTTAACCCCGGCGGGGTGTCAGTACCCGTTACTATCCAGCGATAGTCATGGTACTTTCAGGACCGTCGGGGTCGGACAGCTGTGCTCAGGTACCGCGTTTGTTGCCGTAGAGGTGAACGTGGAGGCGGGGGCTGAAGCGGTAGCCGTGCTGTTTGCACAGTTCGCCCACCCACGCACCGCGTTCGTTGAGAACCTCCGCGCTGGTGCCTTCCGGCATCAGGATGACTTTGCCGGGAGGAGCGCCAACTGCGTCGATAACCTGTTTCGCTTCTTCGAGATCCCGTTCCTGGGCGATGACGAATTTCAGCTGATAGTCGCAGAGGGCAGTCAGCCGTTTCAGGATCTCGGGCTGGAGTCGGAGGCGCTCGTGCTGATTCCGGAAGGGGCCCTCCGGGGTGGAATTCGAGAGTTTCGGGCTGATGCTCATCAGGTCGCAGGCGACCGGGGCAAACACCGTGCCCGCCGTTTCGAAAGTAATATGCATGCCCTGATCACGGTAACGTTGCGACAGTTCCACAATTCCGGGAGCGATCATGGGCTCGCCCCCGGTGATGACGACGTGGCGGGCGGCGGAAAACTCGGCCGTGCGGAGCAGAATCTCATTCAGGGAGAGTTCGTCGCCCTCAGGATGCCAGGAAGTGTAGGGAGTGTCGCACCAGGAGCAGCGCAGGTTGCAGCCGCTGGTCCGGATGAAGATGGAAGGCACTCCGACCAGGCTGCCCTCGCCCTGAATCGAATAGAAGATCTCTGAGATCTTCATGGCCGTTTTTGCAGGGCGGGGTCGTCGAGACCGGCTTCGCGGAAGCCTTTGGCGCGCAGCGAGCAGGAGTCGCAGGAGCCGCAGGGGTAGCCGTCCGGACCGGGATCGTAACAGCTCCAGGTGAGTTCGAAGGGCACCTCGAGCTTGACTCCGTAGCGCACAATTTCACTTTTCGAGAGGCTGATCAGCGGGGTGTGGATCTTGACCCGGGTCACGCCTTCGACGCCCACGCGGGTGGCGAGATTCGCCATCTTTTCAAAGGCTTCGATGAATTCCGGGCGGCAATCGGGATAGCCGGAGTAATCGAGCGCGTTCACGCCGATAAAGATATCGCTCGATTCCAGAACTTCCGCCCAGGCGAGCGCGAAGGAGAGAAAAATCGTGTTGCGCGCCGGCACGTAGGTGATGGGGATGTCGGCGCTCATGGCGCTTTCGTCGCGTCCCTTGGGGACGTCGATATCGGCGGTCAGAGCGGAGTTTCCAAAAGCGCGGAGATCGATTCGGGCGGTGCGATGGGCGGCTGCGCCCAGGGCGTCAGCAACTTTCGCCGCCGCTTCAAGTTCCACGCGATGGCGCTGCCCGTAATCGAAGGACAGCGCGTAGCATTCATAACCAAGTTTGCGGGCGTAGGCCAGACAGGTGGCGGAATCGAGACCGCCACTCAATAAACAAACAGCTCTCATCTTTTGACGGTCACCGGAATCTGCCACTCATCCTCTATACCTTAGAATCGTTAAATCACACCTCAAAACGCAATCTCTGAATCGCCCGCGGCGAGGGGGCGCCCGGCATGGCTTTGGCCCGTGATTGCAGGGGTGGCCATTCTGCTGGCGTTTTGCGCCCTGAATTACCGGGCTTACGACGGTTTTTTTCAGGATGATGAACTGGATAACATCTCCTGGGGGCCAGCCGTGCCGATGAGCGATTTCGCCGTTGCGCTGGTGAAGCCGACGTTCGATGCCTCGAATTTTCGGCCCACCGGACACCTCTATTTCGCGCTGATGGGGCGCGCGTTCGGGATGGATTTTCCGCCCTATATGACGCCGATTATGGTGATCCATCTGGTGAATGTGCTGCTTTTGTTTCTGCTGCTGCGGAGGCTGTCGGTACCGGTCTGGTGGGCTCTGGCGGGGGCCGGTTTCTTCGCTCTGAGCGCGACGGCGATGGACGCTTACTGGAAACCGATGTACGTCTTCGACCTGCTGTGCGCGACGTTCAGCATGGCGAGCCTGCTGCTCTGGACACACCGGCGCTGGGTGCTGAGCTTTGCCGCCTTCTGGATTGCGTACAAGGCCAAGGAGTTGGCGGTGATGCTGCCGTTCGTGCTGCTGGCTTACGAGTATCTTTTTGGGGGTAAGCGGTATCTGCCGCTGATCCCGTTCTTCGTGACTTCGCTGTCGTTCGGGATGCAGGGGATTCTGCTGAATCCTAATAAGAACAACGACTACACGTTTCGCTTTACGGTTGATGCGGTACGAAAAACCGTGCCGTTCTATGCGCAGCGGCTCTTTTTCGTGCCGTTCGGAGGGCTGGCGCTCTTTCTGCTGGCGCTGCTGCGGGACCGGCGGGTGTGGTTCGGGCTGTTCCTGATGGTCTGCTTCCTGTTTACTTTGCTGTTTCTGCCGGGGCGTTTGTTCGAAGCCTATGCGTACCTGCCCCTGGTGGGCGCGGTGATTGCGATGGCGGCGGCGGGGTCGCGACTGAAGCCTGCGTGGATTCTGCTGGCGGCGGCGCTCTGGCTGCCGTGGAACTACCGGCATTTGCATCGAGAGCAGCAGGCGAAACTGGCGGGCGACGACGAGGCGTTCGTTTTTGTGGACAAGCTGCAGCGCTGGGCCGAGAAACATCCGGGCGTGCGCACTCTTGTCTATACCGCTTCGCCGACTGTCTATCACGACTGGGGAGTGACGGCAGCGTGGAATATCGGGCACCACGCGATTGGTTTGAAGGCCCTGTACCGGGACTGGCCGGAGGCGGCGAAAGCGGTCACCGAGCAGACCGTTGCTTACGCGACCTGGGACGGTGCGGCGCGCACGTTGTCCGTCCAGGAGCATTCGCCCCGCTGATATAAACTCTCCGAAGTAAGGGTCCGTCACTCAAACTTCATGAAAATCCCTCATCTCCGCTGGATCATTGCAGCCATGCTGTTCTTTGCGACCGCGGTCAACTATGCCGACCGTCAGGCGCTGGCAGTGGTCTCAGACCGCATCCGTACGGAATTTTCGATGACGGAAGTGGACTACTCGCGGATCCTGGCGGGCTTCTTTCTGGCGTACGCGATTATGTACGCGGGTTCGGGCTACATCGTGGACCGGCTGGGGACGAAGAAGAGTTTTTCGCTGTTCATCGGCGTCTGGTCACTCGCTTCCATGCTGCATGTGTTCGCGACGGGAGTGTGGTCGTTCGGCGCGTGCCGCTTCCTGCTGGGTCTCGGTGAGCCGGGCAACTGGCCGGCGGCGACGAAGGCGGTTTCCGAATGGTTCGCACCGAAGCAGCGTGCGCTGGGGGTGGGGATTTTTAATGCAGGTTCGTCGGCGGGCTCCGCGCTTTCTCCCCCTCTGATTTCTTTTTTGACGATCCGGTACGGCTGGCAGTTTGCGTTTATCGCGGTGGCCGCGGCCGGGTTCCTGTGGCTGCTTCTGTGGTGGATTCTGTATGATTCGCCGCACCGGAATCACTGGCTGCGGGAAAGCGAATATCGGGAATTCAAAGACGATGTGCTGCCGCTCGAAAAGCCGCGCACGGCGGCATCGCTCGCGGTTCCGAAGCTGAAGTGGAGCAAGGTGGTGCTGCGGCAGGAGGCGGTCGCGTTGTGCCTGGCACGCACGTTCACGGACCCGGTGATCTATTTCGTGATCTTCTGGCTGCCCGCTTATCTGGTGAAAGAGCGGCACTTCGATCAGAAATCGATTGGGCAGTACTCGTGGGTGCCGTTCATCTTCGGTGGCATCGCGTACATGCTGGGCGGCTGGCTTTCCGGGATGCTGATGCATAAAGGCTGGTCTTTGCCGCGCGCACGGAAACGCATTATGTTGCTGGGGGCACTGTGTCTGCCGGTAGCTATGGCCGCCCCATTCGCGCCCAATGCGGGGCTGGCGATTGCTGCGATCTGTTTCATCACCTTCGGGCATGGCTTCTGGACCGCGAACCTGCAGACGCTGCCTGCCGATCTTTTTCCCGGCGAAGAGGTGGGAACGGTTTCGGGCTTCTCCGGCATGGGTGGAGCAATCGGCGGGATGCTGGCGCAGCTGGGAACGGGCTATGTGGTTTCCCGCTTCTCTTACGCGCCGATTTTCCTGATCGCGGGAGTCATGCATCCGATGTGCATGGTGATCATTTACAAGATGCTGCCCGATTCACGCTTCAGATACGAAGAGGCGGCTGTTCTGCCGGTGTACTGAGTTCAGCGGCCTGCCGGTGTACGGTGACTGAAGAGCATCGCAGGCGCAGATAGCCGCGGACCGGAGCAGTGCCTTCAGGCGTTTCGAGTTCGATAGCGTCTTCCACGTAATCGCAGACGTTGAACTCGTCGAGACCGCCTTCGCTCACCGCTACCGAGAGGGCATAACGTCCGGCGGCGAGGTCGGGCAGCACCCAGTGAAATTCCACGGAGTGCACTTCGCCGGGCAGCATCTCGGGCAGCGGGTAGTTCTCCCGGGTTGTGTTGGAGCCGAAGATAGTTTCGCCTTTGGCGTTGCGCACCAGGTAACCGACGTTGGGCGCGGACAGATGCTGCAGCACACGGAAGCTGAGACGGAGCACGGCGCTGGTCCCGGCGGTCCATTGGGTAAGAGCTTTTCCGGCTGTGCTGGTCAGCTCCGCGCCGCAGATTTCCGCACCGCGGTTGCCGTAGCGGTGACTGCCGCGCACGGCGGGGATCGCCTGCTGCGCTTCCTGTAAAGGCGCTGTTACGGGAGGCGGCACATCTCCGGCATCGCGCGTGATTTCGCGGCGCACCGTCTCCGCGAGGTAGCCGGCAATCACCTCGTCGGTTTCGCCGAGCGCTCGGACCTGGCCTTTGTCGAGCCAGATGCAGCGCTCACAGAATGCCTTGACGTCTCCGGTTTCATGCGAGACGAACAGGATGGTGGTCCCGCCGGCCCGCAGGTCATGGATGCGGCGCATGCAACGCTGGCGGAACGCAATGTCGCCGACGGCGAGGGCTTCGTCCACGATCAGAATTTCGGGGTCCACATGCGCGACGACGGCGAAAGCCAGGCGGAGGACCATGCCGGTCGAGTAGGTGCGGATGGGCTGGTCAATGAAAGCGCCGATCGAGGCGAAGCGCTCGATGGTTTCGAAACGCGCCTCGGTTTCTTCCTGCGAGAGCCCCAGAATGGAGGCGTTCAGAAAAACGTTCTGGCGTCCGGTGAATTCGGGGGAAAAGCCGGAGCCGAGTTCCAGCAGAGCGGAGAGCCGGCCATGCACTTCGATGGAACCGGAGGTGGGCTGCAGGATGCCCGCGATGATCTGGAGGAGCGTACTTTTGCCGGAGCCATTCGCGCCCACGACCCCGAAGGCTTCGCCGCGCTGCACCGTGAAGCTGACGTCCCGCAGTGCCCAGAGACCTTCGTCCGGGCGGGTGTGTGAGGAGAGCGCGTGGCGAAACCGCGTCCACTGGGAATTGCTCAGCGGGTAGCTTTTCGAGACCTGGCGAACCTCGATGGCAGTCACGGTCTTAACGCTTGTGTGCTTTGATGATCACGCGTTCGAACTCCCAGCCGGAGGGGTTCAGCGCACCGCGATGGTAGCCGACATTCTCGACCTGAGCGAAACCGAGTTTCGAGAGCATCTGCGTGAGGCAGGAGAGGTTCGGGTGCCACCAGGCGACTTCGTCATCGGCAGCATCCGCGCCGCCGATGTACATCATGGCCGGGGGTTCCTGCGGGCCTTCGGGCAGTACTCCCGCGAAGACCAGCGTGCCGCGGCAGAGGGAAGCGAGAGAGGCCAGGGCTTTGAGCGGATACAGGGTATGGATCAGAACGTCGCCGAAGAAGACCAGGTCGAAGCCTTCGCGGACGCCGGTGCGTTCGAGCGAAAGGTCGTAGACGGTGGAGTAACAGCGCTCCACACGTGAACCGAGGCGGTCGCGGCAGAAACGGAACGGCCCTTCGAGCAGATACCAGTAGAGATCGCGCTCGCCGTGGCCGTGGCGAATGAATTTCTCCAGATCGAGCACATCCGGGAAGATCATCTTTTCGATCTTGCGGAGCGAACTGTCCACGTCCTGACCGGGGAAACGGTCGAGGTCGCGCAGGGTGGGCAGTTCGACGGAGATGACTCGTGCGCCGCGCCGTTCGAACTCGAAAGCAAAGAAGCCAGTGGCAGAGCCAACGTCGAGCACCGTCATGCCGCGCATGTCTTCGGGGAACTGAAAGGCCGCGATGGTTTCCCGGTAGTCGTACATGCCGGGGGTGACCAGCCCGTCGCCCAGATCTACGGTGTGGTACCAGTAATACCGCTCGGCATCGGCAAGTCCCAGCTGTGCGGCACGAGCGTTAAAGTCGCGGGCGCGTTCGAGGAACTGTTCGGCGTGCGTGGCTGCCATGGTTATTTCCACGCCGCGCAAACCACGCGTTTGCCGCGGGCATGCTGTTCATACGCGCCGGGCGGAGGCGTCAGAATTTCCGCGCGGGAAAAGCCGGCCTGACGCAGCATGAAGAGCAGCGCTTTCGGAGAGGGGCAGGTAGCCATGGGGGTGACGCCGGTTTCGCGATTTCCGGCATGGAACTCACCCGACTCATCCACCAGGGCGAGGATGCCCTTGTAAGCGCGGGTCCACTCCTGCGAGCCCCACTCAGTGAAGCCTTCCACTTCATCGACGACCTGGGTTTCGATAAGGCAGAGTTCGCCGGTGACGGCAGAAACCTGGCGCAGGCAGAGCATGGGGTCTTCCACGTGATACAGCACGCCCAGGAAGAGCGTCAGATCGTAGGTCCGGGCTTCACAGGACGCCAGCTTCTCCACCCGGCCCTGATGGAACTGAATGCCGGGAAAGCCGGAGGCATCGGCGACGAAGCGGGCGCGGCGGAGGTTTTCTTCGCGAGCGTCCACGCCGGTGACGAACATGCCCTGGCGGGCCATTGCTACGGAGTAAAAGCCTTCATGGCAGCCGATGTCCAGACAATGGAGACCCTTCACGCGTTCGCCAAAATGCTGCGTAATGGCGCTTTGGGCCATGGCGAGGCGGGTGTCATGGATGCCGACCACCTGGGGTGGAATCTGCGGCGTGGTCTTCAGGCCAGGGCCGAAGTCGTGGGCGTAAAACCAGGGTCCGAAGTCCTGGATACCCTGGAGAATCTGTTGCGAGTCCAACATTCAGGATAGTGGATCGGGAGGTATCGTGATTCTTCCCGGCGATAGACTTTAGCTAATGTCGATTCATCTGTTCCGCCCAGCCCGGCATGGTTTCGGCGTGCTGATTCCGGCTCTGGTGTGCGTCTTCACAGTCATGCTGGCCAGTAGCTCGTGTTCGCGAGCGACGACGCCTACGGGCGATTCCGTGAAGCAGGTGGCTGACACTTACTGGGAGTTCGCGCTGCGCAACAGCCCCGAAATGGCTACGCAGCTGGGGGAACTGAAGTACAACGATCAGTTGTCGGATTATTCGATTGCGCACGCGCAGGCGGTGAAGAAAGAAGCGGCCGACATGGTGGCGCGGCTGAAGGCTCTCGATGCGGCAAAGCTGAAAGACGCTGAGCGTCTGGATTACGACATCCTGCTGGGCACGCTCGACGATCAGATCCGGTCGATCGACCTGAAGATGTACGAGATGCCGGTGGACCAGTTTTACGGCGTGCACATCGCCATTCCGCAGATCGCGACCTACGCTCCGTTCGACAGCGTGAAGCATTACGAGGATTACATCGCGCGTATGCGGCAGGTGCCGGGGCGCCTGGATCAGCTCACCGCGACCATGGAGCAGGGCATGAAGGACAAGCTGATGCCCCCGAAGTATCTGCTGGAAAAGACGGTGGTGCAATGCCGCAATCTGGCCGATCCGGCAGGCGACAGCAATCCTTTTGCCGCGCCCGCGCTGCACTTTCCGGACAGTATTGCGGCGGCGGATCAGAAGCGGCTGCATGACGAACTCGTCTCCGTGGTGGACAGCCAGGTCCGGCCGGCTTATAAAAAGCTGGAGCAGTTTATTGCCACTCGGTACGCCCCGCAGGGACGGCTCGAAGAAGGCTACTGGGCGCTGCCGGACGGCGATGAACGCTACCGGTTCAACGTCCACACGCAGACCACTTCGAATATGACGCCGGAGCAGATTCATCAGCTGGGGCTGGCGCAGGTGGCGGAGATCGAAGAGCAGATCGCCGCACTGGCGAAAAAGGCGGGCTATCCCGATGCGAAGACTTTCACCAGGGCCGTGATGTCGGATCCGAAGCTCAAGGCCACCAGCAGGGAACAGATTCTGGACCATTTCCGGCACTACATTGAGGGCATGGAACCGAAGCTGCCTTCGCTGTTCGGTCGGCTGCCGAAAGGCAAACTGCTGGTCACGTCGGTGCCGGAATACATGGAGAAAGACAGTTCCACACAGTACGTGCAGGGAACTCCGGACGGGTCACGCAAGGGGCAGGTCTGGGTGCTGACTTATGATCCGCCGCACCACGACATGCTGGATGACGAAGCTACCGCGTACCACGAAGGCGTGCCGGGGCATCACCTGCAGATTGCTCTGCAACTGGAACTGCCGCTGCATCCATTCCACCGTGCGATCGGCTACAACGCTTTTGCGGAGGGCTGGGCGCTGTATGCGGAACGGCTGGGGAAAGAAGTTGGTTTTTATCAGGAACCGGCGAGCGATCTGGGGCGGCTTCGCAGCGAACTATTCCGGGCGATCCGGCTGGTGGTGGATACGGGCGTGCACTACAAGCGGTGGAAGCGGCAGCAGATGATCGACTACTTCGTGACGCATTTCGGTGACCCGAACGACGTGGAAGTGGACCGGTATGTGGCGATTCCCGGCCAGGCGCTGGGGTACAAAGTTGGGCAGTTGAAGATCCTGGAACTGCGCAAGCGGGCGCAGGATAAGCTCGGGGCGGCATTTGACATTCGGGCTTTCCACGATCGCGTGCTGGGCGCGGGGTCGGTACCACTCGATCTGCTGGAAGGCAGAATTGATTCGTGGATCGCGTTACGAAAGTAGGCCGCGAATGAAGACCGCGGGGTGCACGGCAGTGGCCCCGGCGAGTTCCGCTACCTGATGGCGGCAGGAGGTTCCGGTGGCGATCAGTGTGTCGCCGCTCTCCATCTTGCGGACGGCGGGCAGAAGGCGGCGTTCGGCGATCGCGACGGAGACGTCGTAATGCTGTTTGGTGTAGCCGAAGGAACCGGCCATCCCGCAGCAGCCCGCGTCGAGTTCGGCGACCTTTGCTTCGGGAACGCGGTTGAGCAGCGCGACGGACGCGGAGAGCAGGCCCATCGATTTCTGATGGCAGTGGCCATGCAGCAGAATCTTTCCGGTGGCGGGTCGCAGGGGGAGGTCGAGGGTTGCCGCGAACTCATCGAAGAAGAAGCAGGCTTTGGCGACTTCACGTGCCTTCTGTTGCTGCTCGCCGCGGAGCAGGTCGATCGCGTCGTCTTTCAGTACGGACAGGTAACTGGGCTCACAGAAGAGAATCGGCTCGCCGCGCAGGGCGATAGGGTGGAGGGCTTCGACCAGGGTTGCCGCGTTGGCGCGCGCTTCGCT
>Ga0105237_10008982_pt1 | contig 10754 bp, 6 predicted proteins | sample KBSC24metaG_FD_81520 | JGI IMG/M metagenome (GOLD analysis project Ga0105237, IMG submission 81520) | Corn rhizosphere microbial communities from Kellogg Biological Station, Michigan, USA - KBS C2-4 metaG | ecosystem: Host-associated > Plants > Roots > Rhizosphere > Soil | place: Michigan, USA... | reverse complement strand
CCACCAGCTCGCCAGTGGCCGGGTTATAACGCTCAATCTCATGCGACAACTTGGTTACCGCGTCGGCTGCCGTGAATAAAATATCAGTGCCGTCCACCTTGCCGACGTTGCCGCCATTGGCGACCGTCTTCAGGTTGGCGTCAGTGACCGAGAACAGTACCGCGAAGTTCGTCAAACTCGAAGCGCCTGACACCTTGGTGTGATCGATGGTGATGGCCTTGCGATTGGTCCAGGACGGGTTGTACCAACTCGGTCCTCCTCCGCCGCTGATGGTATAAGCGGCCGAAGCCACTGGACTGTCGGTCATGCCTGTTTTGTAGGCGATGGCTTTTAGCGTGAGGCTGCTGCTTACGGAAACCGGGCTGACGTATAGGTTCCCGATGGTGGAAGTGGGCGTCGATCCATCGGTGGTGTAGCGGATGGAGGCACCAAGCGTCGTCGTGCTGATGGTTACCGACTGCCCTGAGCTATATGTTCCTGCCGGCGGCGTAAAGGTGGGGGTCGCCACGGTACCAGCGGTGCCGCAGGAAGAGAACTTGAAAGATCCGATATGGGTTTTCCAGTTGAACGAGCCGTTCGATGACTGGTACTGGTTGGTATACCAAAATGTACAGTCGTCGGCGGGATCAATTCGCATTGCCGTGTAATCCCCCCATCGGGTTAACCCACCGGTCTGCGAGCCACTCCCGGGGAGAATAGTGGCTTCTGTTTCCATCGTTCCTAATGTATCCGCTGGAGTACGTCCCGTATAACGAATGGCAGGATTAATATTGCTGCTGGACACGCTATATCCGAGCCCGATGTCGCCGGCACTATCCATGGCCGCGCTGCCCATCCACCGATACGTAGAATCTGGCGAGAATGTGCCTTGCTGATACACGCTGAACGCCGCTGTGGTGGAAACCGGTGAGCGCAATTCGTACCAGCGTTCGCCGACAGTCGATCCGCTGGTGACCGCATGATTCACCACCAGCGCCTCATGGTCCCCGAAGTTCCGAAACGCCAACCTGTACATGAGACGATCGCCCAAAGAATCGAGCTGGGTCGTGGTGCCCAATTGCGGAATGCACGTTCCACCGCCGCACGCTTCGGAGAACGGTGTCACGTTAAGGTCGGGCGTGATCTGGGTCAACGTGGACGAGGCGGGACTCGCAAAGTTTGGGGCCAGAGCATACAAGCGAAGGCTGCTGAGCGTTTCGAAGTTCGCGAAGTAGCCCGGCGCCCCGTCCAAAGGCGGAGTGGAGCCGTCAAAGTCCGACGGAAGATAGCCGCCGTCTCCATTAATCGTGTAGCAAATGGCTTGCGCGGTGGGATCCCCAGCCAGCATCTTGGTGCGGTCGTACGCGCACAATTGGCCGCCGGAAAAAGTGGTGCCGTGGGCGAATAAATTGTAACTTGCCAGATACGCGCTATTCGTTGCCGTGGGCCAGACGCCGAACTTGGGGTAGTCGTTTAAAGTCGTCCCGTACGCGAAGGAATAGAGGTAATATGTACCCGTCGGATCGGCGGTGGTCGAAATCGCGATGCATTCCGAGAAGGGCGAAAAACTGCCTCCCAACTGGGTAACCATCCAGCGATCAGCGAGTTTGTCGTACTGGGCGACAACATCGCCGCTGTTATTCGTAGCGCATCCGTTGCTGCTGCCGAGCGGGGCCCATAGCGAACTCAGGGAGTTGGGGCCAACCACCAGGGCCCCACTCTTGGTGTAAATCGCATAGCGGGAGTTTACGGTCTGGAGGATGTAGTTGTACGCCGGGTTTTGTCCCACCGCCATGTTCACATCCGAGGGCGCCGATCCATTCGCACTTACGCCATCGAAGTGCGTTCCAGCGGCAGCATTGATGAAAGGACCGAGGCTAGTCTGCAAGGCCCCGTCCGTTTGAGTTACCGGGCCGCCGCGTTCAGGCAGGCTCCTATGAACCTTGATCTTGTCGTTGCCCCTCCCGTTATCCTTACCCTTCTTGAGGGGATCGGAAATTACCATTTGCGCGGGCGACATGACGGTTAGCGTCACGTCCTGTCCGGATATACTCATCCAACCGGATAAAATGCAAGCGACACTAACCGAACGTACGCATAGTCTCGGCGTCATGCTACTTCTGTACTCCTCTACCTCTGGTCCAAGCTAAGACATGAAGTTTATCCTACCGCAACCTCTTAAGCGCGAGGGTCTCTTGGCAACGCCCGAATAGCGAGCGCAGCAAGGGTTAATGGATGGCCCAGTAGCGTCGAATCGCAGCTTCAATCCGCTCACTTGCATGCCCATCGCCATATGGATTGTGGATGCGCGACATACGCCCGTAGTCATCCGAGCAATCGAGTAATCTCGTGGTTTCGCTGACGATGCGATCTGTGTCGGTGCCCACGAGCTTCACCGTGCCTGCTTCGACTGCTTCCGGCCGCTCGGTTTTCTCTCGCAAAACCAGAACCGGTTTTCCCAGTGAAGGTCCTTCTTCCTGGATGCCGCCGGAATCGGTCAGGATCAAGTAGGCTTGGCGCATCAGATCGACGAAGGGAACGTAGTCCAGTGGCTCGATCAGCGCGATATTCGGATGCGAACCTAAGCGGTCCTTGACGATTGTCTGGACGTTCGGGTTCGGGTGAACGGGATAGACCAAGTGAACGTCACTGCGATCGGCGATCGTCGCCAGGGCCTGGCAGATCCGTCCGAATCCCTGGCCGAAACTCTCCCGCCGGTGTGCGGTCACCAGGATCAGACGCTTGCCCGGCCAGTTGAAATTAGTGCTGGACACCTTCAGTTCGCCGCTATCGAGGCGCTCGCTGATTTCGCGGACTGCGTCGATGCCCGTGTTGCCGGTGACCCATACGTGCTCAGAAATACCTTCTCGACGCAGATTCTCGGCTGCGGACGCCGTGGCCGCGAAATGCAGCCGGGTCATTCTGGCGGTGAGTACGCGATTCAGTTCCTCGGGGAAGGGTTGCTGAAGATCCCCAGTACGCAATCCGGCCTCGACATGCGCGATCGGGACTCTGTTGTAGAATGCGGCCAGCGCACCGCACAAGGTTGTGGTCGTGTCGCCCTGCACCACTGCGAGATCGGGCTGCGATTCGGCGAACGGCTGCTCCAGGGCTTGGATAATATGGGCGGTGGATTGAAACAGCGTTTGCCCTGGCATCATGACGTTCAGATCGTAATCCGGCTTTACCTCGAAAGCCGCGAGGACTTGGTCGAGCATCCCGCGATGCTGAGCCGTCACGCAGACTCTGGTTGAGTACAGGTCGGGAAACGATCTCAGCTTGCGGAGGAGCGGACAGAGCTTAATCGCTTCCGGCCGAGTACCGAAAATAAAGAGGACAGTCCGTGGCAAGAGATGTATTCAGGCGAATGAATCCCGATTGTAGCGCAAGCACCTCGACAGACGCCCCGCCGAAGACCGAAAAACTGTGGTACGTATCACCAGAGATCCCCGATAGTAGAACTACCTGGCTCAGGGTTCTAATGTGACGACCTGAGTCTTTTTGGGGCTGCAGACCTATTCCCTTCCCTGCGGGGAAGGCGGAATATAGGATTATGCCGCAAACCACGCTTCTGGAACCGCCTGTTTCGCTTGAGCACAAGGGTTCCCAGAAATCGGATCAAAGCTCGGCACCGGCGCTGGAGCAACGGCAGACAGAACGTCTGCAGATCAGTCACCCAGCCGTCGTAACGGTGTTTGGAGCGCTTGGCCAGGTTCTTCATGGCGTGATTCGAAACCTGAGTGAAGATGGCACTCAGATCCGGCTCGACGAGCCTCTGGCGCCCCGCACGCTAGTAAAGATCGAATACGACGATACTATGCTCCTTGGTGAAATAGTGTACTGTGAGGCGGAGCAATCCAGTTGGCTCGCAGGCGTTCGCATCGAACACGGTTTGTTCGAGCTAAAAGCTCTCGCCAGGGCGATGCAGGCATTCTGAATCGCGCGGTGTGGAGAACCCGCTGACGAGCCTGAGCCCACCCTTGCTCCCTGCCGCTTCCCGCGGACTACACTGGGAGCAGCCTCTTGAAGGTACTGATCCTAAACCCCGGCAGCTCGTCCCTCCGATACGCACTGATCTCCGCCGATCCCCCAGACGGCGACGAGGTTCGCGGAAAGGAACTTCTCTCGGGCGTTATCGAACCGATAAGTGACCACGCCGAGGCAGCCTCCCAGTTGTTCAAACGCATGCAGTGGAGCCCGGCCGATTGCGACCTCATGGCCCTGCGAGTGGTGCAGGGCGGGGACCGCTACCACGATCCTGTGCGAATCGACGATCAGGTGCTCGCGGGTATCGAAGCCCTGGAGGATCTCGCGCCCTTGCATAACGCCAGTTCGGTGGCCGTGTTTCGGGCCTTCCAAGGGGCTTTTCGCGGCACCGTGCCCGCTGTGGCGATTTTCGATTCAAGCTTCCATAGAACGATTCCGCCGATCGCATATACTTATGCAATTCCCTACCAGCTGGCAGCCAGGCATAAGATCCGCCGTTATGGATTTCACGGGATCTCGCACAACTACCTGATGCTGCGCTACGCGGAAATAACGGGAACCCCAGTTGCACAGACCAATATCATTACGCTGCACCTCGGAGGCGGATGTTCAGCCACCGCGATCCAGAACGGTGAATCCGTGGATACTTCAATGGGCTTCACGCCACTCGAAGGCCTGGTGATGGGCACGCGTTCAGGTGACCTGGATCCGGCAGTGATTGGATTCCTTGCGCGGAAAGAGAGATTGTCCGCGGAAGAAGTGGAACAATGGTTGAACACCAAGTCCGGACTGCTGGGGATCTCGGGAATCTCACAAGACATGCGAATTCTCGTGGAACGAGCAAAGACCGACCAACGCGCCCGGTTGGCGTTGGACGTTTTTTGCTACCGGGTCAAGAAATACATCGGCGCTTATCTCGCTGCCATGGGCGGGGCCGCGGCAGTCGTCTTTAGCGGAGGAATCGGCGAAGGCGCATCCGGAATCCGGAAGAGCATTTGCGAGGGACTGGAACCGTTCGGCCTGGAACTGGACCCGATGAAGAATGCCCAAACGGATGGCGAACGGTGTATCACTCGAGAGGGATCACGACTGCCTGCCTACGTAATTCCGACAGACGAAGGATTGATGATGGCGCACCTGGCGCTGCGTTGGCATGCTCGTGAGTCCGCGATATAAGTGATTTTCAGCTCTTTAGCGGTGTCACTAGCAGAGGCTGCGCCTCGCCGGTCCCAAGGTGTGATTCGATCTTTTTCTGTCGCAGAAAGTCAGTCGCCTGCCCGGCAGGCAAGGGTTTGCTGTAGAAGAATCCCTGAGCGTTCGCGCCTTCGGCGGTGGAAAGCAGAAAGGCTTGCTGTTCCTCGGTCTCCACGCTCTTGGCGATAATCTCGATTCCCAACTGGCTGGCGAGGTGCAGCATCAGGCGAACAGCGCCGGCGTCCGCGGGGTTAGATGTCATCGCTTTGATAAGTTGGGGAGCGATCTTAAGACGCTTGACCTGATACGCTTTCAAGCGTCCGATGGACGTATACTCAGCCCCGAAGTCATCGATGGCCATGCGGACCCCCAAAGTATGGAGCTTTTGAAGCACGTCGGGATTTGCCCCAAATGCATTTGAGAGAACCGCTTCCGGCACGTCGAATTCTAGGTCTTGCGGCTCAAGTCCCCATTTGAGCAAGGTCCTCTGGACGACCTGATAGAAATCGCGGCCCAGCTTCAATTGAGAACCCGAAAGGTTGACCGATATCACGGGAGGCTGCAAGCCCTGATCCCGCCACTGCCGAAACTGCTGGCAAGCTTTGTCCAGGACCCAGGTACCCAGCGGGACGATCACACCGGTCCGCTCGGCAGCTGGCAGAAATGAGCTGGGGGTTAGTTGGCCCAGGCGGGGATGGTTCCAGCGAACCAATGCTTCCACGCCCACGATCTGGCCCGTGGCCACGGTCACCTGTGGCTGATAGAACAACTCCAGCTCATCCCGATCGATTCCGGCCCGCAACTCCTCCGCCATGCTGACGCGCTCATGAACCACGGCATCCAGCTCGCGCGAATGAAAACGGTAACGATCGCGGCCCTCTTCTTTCGCGCGATACAGCGCCCGGTCGGCCTGACGCAGTATCTCTGCTGCGTTCTCAACCTCCGGGCCATACAGCGCAATGCCCATGGTGGCGGTGATCCGCAGCACGTTACCATCGATAGTGAATGGCTCCGCCAGGAGGGCCCGAATCTTGGCCGCCAAGGTTCCGGCCGTGGAAGGATCGGTTACGTCGGACTGAAGAATCGCGAATTCGTCCCCTCCGAAGCGGGAAACCACATCGTTTTCGCGCACCGCGCCGGTCATGCGCTGCGCGACAGTCTTCAGCACCACGTCGCCGGTCTGGTGGCCCAGCGAGTCATTCACGTCCTTGAAGTCGTCCAGATCCACATAGTGCACCGCAAAGGGCATGTCCCCGCGGCGCGATGCCGCCAGCGCCAGATCCAGCCGGTCGAGGAACGTGGCCCGGTTGGCCAACCCCGTCAGAACGTCTGTCCGGGCTAGCCGTGCCATTTTGGCCTCGTCCTGCTTGCGCTCGGTGATATCGCGAAAGAAGCACATGCGCCCCGAGGCTTGCTGACCGTGAGCGGGAAGCGCGGCGCTGTGCCTTTCGAAAATTCTGCCGTCCTTAAATTCGATTTCGTCTTCGATCTCCTGTTCGGGATGTTCGCACAACCCCTCGATCTTGGCCAGGAATCCCTTACCGCCTTTGAGTTTCCCGCTGACCGCCTGTGACAGCGCTTCATCCAACCCCGCCTTCGCAGTCTCGGCGGGAATCCCCCACATATCCAAAAACTTCTGGTTGCAGGCGATAATTCGTTGGTCGGCGCCCACGACTAGAAAACCGTTGGGCGTCTTCTCCATAGCGGTGCGGAACAGAGTGTTTCCGACGGCGACCTGTTCCTCGGCCTGCTTGCGCGCAGTGATATCGAACAGCATGCCTTCAAACGCGATCAGAGCGCCGGCACGGTCATGGAGGGCTAAGATGTGATTCTCAAACCAGCGATAAATTCCGTCAGCAAATCGGATGCGGAATATCAGCCAGGAGGGCGGGGCGGTGTCCGAAAGCAGCTTCTGGGTCCAGGCCACAAACTGCGGGACGTCGTCAGGGTGGACGGTATCCCGGAAAAAAGTAGACGACGACAGGAATTGCTCCAGCGAATACCCCCACTTGGAAACGTTTTCCGAGACATAAGTTAGAGGCAAGCCCGCTTCGGCTTTAGTGCGAAATAGCACGGTGGTGCTGTTGTCCACGATCCGTTTGGTGTCTGCCAACTCCGAAATGTTCCGGACCCGTGCAATCGAACCTCCGAAGATCGCACTCAGCTTTTGCAGCGCCTCGGACTCGGCTGGGGTCCATCGTCGCTCGGCATGCCAGTCGTAAAAGCCCAGATATCCCCACGGCCTTGCTTCCAGATGAATGGGCACCAACAATAAAGACTGCACGTTCTGACTCCTCAGTACCTCCGCCAGCGGTCCCTGCGTCGTGCCTGGGAAGGTCGTGAAGATCTGCCCGGGGGCCAGAGTGGCGAAAACGCCGCCCAGAAGCGCCGCGGCGCCGGGCCTCCCTCCCATTTCTCCGGAGCGGATCTGAGCTTCCACGCAAGACGCATTCCACCTACCTCGCTCGTTCGCCAAGAAGCTGCCATCCGGCGCGCGCGTGCTTTCAAGAAGTACAACACGGTCGGCCGCAACGGCTTCTCCCACGTGCCGGAGTGCCGCGGGGAGCGCAGCATCGAACGAAGGGGCCATCGTTAGATCCGCCGCAATCCTGGTAATCGCGGCCAGAATGCGATCCCGGATTCGTTCTGCTTCGGCGTCCTCCTTCCGGGAGTTCAGCGGCTCAGTTCGATGACGGATTTGTTTCCGGCCGATGTGGCTCACTTTCATCTTTCTCTTTTCACTTCACGATGGTTGCGAGGCTTAGCACACGGGAGCTGATATGCAACTGCGCCTTATCCGCCGAGGTCAGGTTCACCAGCAGGCAGATCCGCTCGCCGTCCAGCCACAGGGCGATCACTCCACCCTGAGCGGCAAACTCCGCCGTGTCACCGACTGTGAGAAGGCCGGGAGTAGCGGCCGCAGCCAATACAGATGGCATCCGGCGGCGCTCGGATGCCGCAATGAAGAGGATCCTGCATTCCCGTGCAATCGGAAGGTTCGCCATCCGGAGCACGACCAGAGGGTGTTCGGCGATCCTTTTGGCTTTCACAACTTCATCCAGAAAGCTCCCGAAGGGATCATCGCCCAAGATGCAAATGGTCAGAGCGCCGGAGGGTCCGGCGAAGGCCTCCGGAGGCCACTCGACGAATTTCGCAAGCGTATAAAGAAAGGCCGCTTTCACCTTGTATTCGTTGAATGCCTGTGCCCGGCAGATTCCGGCAGCCAGACTAATAAGAAGCACGGTGTAGCACGCTCGGGACGAGATTAGAAACGCCATGCAAATTTCACAAACCCGGTGCGTTCCCCACTCCGCTGCGGTCGATCTCTTCCAGGGGCAGATCCTGCTGTTCCCACAAGACACCCGAAAACAATGGTTGGTATAGACCCCGCCCATCGATAAAGGCCAAAACCTTATTCGGAGAGAAGGAATTAAATCCACGAATACCGATCGTCCACTGGTTGTTAGCTCCTGAGAACGCAATGTCCTCGCGGGTGATCACATAGAGCGCCGCGCCCACCTTGGAGAGTGGCTGTTCCTGGTTGGTCTCCGAGGTCACTCTGAGCTGCATCAGGTCTTCCGGCGCGAGCTCGCTAATATCCCTCGAATTAGACTCCCGCGGAGATTTCTGACCCGCGGCGACCGCTATGAGGAAGCAACTTGCTGCAAGCATGGGACACAGGCGGATGAGAATATTCCCAAAGGCTGCCAGCATTGTTTTTTCCGCGAAAACCGCGCGGCACGGTAAAGTTTGCAAATTGGATTTCTCGAGAGGAACTTCTGCACGTGGGACTCCAGCGGCTAGAGCTGGTTGCGAAGTATCGGGATGGTGCTTGATATGCGGTGTAGATGATGCCATGAAACCGCTTCCGCAGATCACCGCCCCGGCCTCCCGCGGCTGGGTCACAGCCTTCAGGAACTCGTCCATTCGAACCAAGCTGACCATCCTGATCGTCGGGACCACCAGTGTCGCGCTGATCTTGGCGGGAGCGGGCCTGCTGAGCTACGAGAGCCGTGAGTACCGGGCGGCGGGGACGCGGGAAATGTCTGCGCTGGCGGAGATCGTGTCTGCTGCTAGCACCGCGGCCTTGAGTTTCGGGGACAAGCAAGCCGCGCGGGAAACGCTCGCATCCTTACATGGGGACAGGCGAATCCTCCGGGCGGCTGTATATGACAAGGCCGGGGATTCCTTCGCAGTCTACGATCAGGCCGGCACGGGCGCCCCTGCACTTCCCCGGCATCCTTGGACGGATGGCGCCTACTTTGAGCAAAGCAGCCTGCTTCTGTTTCAATCGATCAAGCTGACCGGCGAGCGACTCGGCACGGTCTTGCTGGTCTCGAGCACCAGCGAAGTACAGACCCGCCTGAAACGCTATGCCGGTATTGTAGCTGCCGTTCTGGCAGGCTCACTGCTGCTGGCGCTGCTGGCGATGGTCCGGTTGCAGCGCGTGATTACAGAGCCGATCGCCTACTTGTCGGGCGTGGCCCAACGAGTTTCGAGCCAGCGGAATTACGCACTTCGCGCGGAAAAGAGCGCTGACGACGAGATCGGCCGGTTGATCGATTCTTTTAACGACATGCTGGCGCAGATTCAGTTGCAGGAAGAATCGCTGCGCGCCAGCGAGGAACGCTATGCCCTCGCGGCGCAGGGCGCCAACGACGGTCTGTGGGATTGGAACCCGGTGACCCGGGAGCTCTATCTTTCTTCGCGCTGGAAAGAAATGCTGGGCTATTCCGATGCGGAAATCCACCCCGATCTGGAAGACTGGTTCAGACGGATCCACCCGAGTGATCGCGAGCGCGTGAAAGCGGAGATCACCGCCCGTAAAGCTGACGCCGAACCGATTTTCGCCAGTGAATACCGGATCTGCCGGAAGGACGGCGGCTACTTGTGGGTGCTGTGCCGCGGTATTGTGGTCCGCGACGCTTCCTTGCGAATTGTCCGGATGGCGGGCTCGCAGAGCGACATCACCCAGGGGAAAGTGGTCGATCCGCTGACCGGGCTCCGCAACCGCCTGTATCTCATTGACCGCCTGGAAGCGCTGATTGAGGAATGCGGCGGAAACGCAGGCACCTTCGCTGTCCTATTCCTGGATGTCGACCGCTTCAAGATTGTGAATGACAGTTTAGGGCATGACACCGGCGATATGCTGCTGATCGAGATTGCAGAACGGCTGTTATCGAGCGTCCGGTCGACCGACGTAAGCGCTCGCATCGTGTTTCCGTCAGCGGTGGCCCGCTTCGGTGGCGACGAATTCGTCGTTTTGCTCGAGGACCTGCACTCTCGTGCGGATGCGATCACGGTGGCTGAGCGGATCCTGGCCCAGTTCGCATCGCATTTTGAAATCCACGGCCGTATCATCTTTGCTACGGTAAGTATCGGGGTCGCAATGGGAGACTCTGCCGGCACCTCCAGTGATCTGTTGCGTAATGCCGACACCGCGATGTATTACGCCAAGACACACGGCAAAGCCCGCCTTGAAATTTTCGACGAAGGCATGCGCGGACGGGCAGTGGCACGAATGGAGTTGGAATCGGACCTGCGTAGCGCGATCGATGAAGATAACTTCCTGGTCTATTACCAGCCGGAAGTAT
>Ga0105237_10008981_pt1 | contig 10755 bp, 6 predicted proteins | sample KBSC24metaG_FD_81520 | JGI IMG/M metagenome (GOLD analysis project Ga0105237, IMG submission 81520) | Corn rhizosphere microbial communities from Kellogg Biological Station, Michigan, USA - KBS C2-4 metaG | ecosystem: Host-associated > Plants > Roots > Rhizosphere > Soil | place: Michigan, USA... | reverse complement strand
GAGCTGGCTGCGCACGCACGCCGCCATAGCCGTGGGCATCATGAGCGCGGCCGTCGCCGCGTCCAAGAAGAAATCGGGAGTGACATGGGCAGAAGCAGGGCTGAGCGCCGGGGCGGCCAGGGAGGGCTTGCGGCTGGTCATGAAGCTGGGGAACCGCGTCACGCCCCGAGCCCTCTACTACCTCGGTGTCGCCGCGCCGAATTTCGTCCTCACCGGCTTCGTCTGGGCTTTGTCGAGGGTGCCCAGCATGCGCGACAACCCGCAGGTGGCCAACTGGGAACGAGAGTTTCTCGGTCTCGCGGAAAGCATCATTGCGGCCGCGCCGTCAGAGGACGACGTACGGCTGATCCGCCAGTTGAAGGCGAAGTGTACATAAGGTGAAGAATGGTCTTATTATGTTATAGTATTGGCCGAACTTTGCGTGCGTGTTTTTGCAACCCATTTTGACAGACTGCCTCCCTTGAGGCTCTTAGGGACTCAGGGTTGGTTGCATTTTTAACTCTTTAAGAAGACATCGAACACCCAACGATTGATACCCTGAACCGGTGTGTTTTATATCTAGTTCTAGAGCGCCATCTCTGCACACTGCCTACTAAACTAACCCTAAGAGTTGACCAAGACGGATTTCCTATCAGCAACAGAGCAAACACTGGACCGTGAAAAAGGAAAGGCAGATCACCTCTCTTGTGAGGTAGTCAGGGGCTCAGAGATAAAGGACTATTCGAGGTATATATCAGATATATATATATTGGGGTTTTAATACACGGGACCCAAGAATCTATCCTTCAGCCCAAGCATATGGCCTGCTACCTACCAGACATACTCTTGTTCATTTCCTCTTACTCCTTCACTCTTCTATGGGTGCTGCTTCCTTTCTGGCCCCTCATGGACGCCGCCCCAGAGAATTACTGCCAAGGCATCATTCCACCGTCTTTCAATTGATCGATTATTGGTCTCTGCCAGGCGAGTCGGGTGGATTGTAACGAAATTCCGGGCGAGAGATCCAGCCCAGTGTAGTACCGCTTTCGCTCCACATCGCATGTTGAATGTCCTAGAAGTGATTCATGGTCGAGTCGCGTCACAACTTCGAGGCCGACAACGACGATGGAGGTGGAATCCTACAAGGGGGGGAAGAGGGAGAAACTCGAGCCTCAGCGCCTATGCTTTCCAGGGGGGTTCGGTTGAGATTGGAGAGGAAGTGCAATTGAGTGAGTGTGTGAGAAAAGTAGAAGGGTATTTACGATTTCCGATGCATGACGGTTGCAGATCCCTAAATCATTTGTCAGAAAATGGGTTCCATGGCCAGCCAAAAAGCACATTTGCACAGAAGAGCATTCCCAGTCTTAGGGATAACAGCCGATACGCTGCAAAAGGACATTTGCATGCCACATACCTGATGGTTCGGGAAGATCAATGTATCGGCAATTACGACATTCTCTCTGCGACTGGCGGTGAAGACCACCACCTCGGCGATATCGTCGGGGGTTAGGGGCTCAACACCCTTGTACACGGCGTCAGCTTTGGCCTTGTCTCCGCCGAATCGCACCACGGAGAATTCCTATGCGTTGAGTGGTTAAGTTAGCAAAAGTATTTCCCTTTCACCCAGCGGAGTGAGCGTGGGGCCATCCCAGATCCCAGGAACCCAAAACAACTCACAGTTTCAACCTGGCCGGGGTCGATCTCAATGACTCTAATGCGGGTAGCGACCAACTCACGCCGCAGACTCTCGGTGAAAGTCCTGACGGCGGCCTTTGTGGCACAGTAGATACTACCACCAACGTAGGCCTCCCTGCCAGCGATGGAGCCGATGTTGATGATATCACCCCTCCCTCCGTCCGCACCGCCCTGCTTATTCTTGAAGATTGGCAAAACGGCCTGAGTCAGGTTGATCAAGCCCGTCACATTGGTGGCGAACATAACTTCGATATCGGCGGGGTCAATATTCGGGGCCTGGGCGACGCCTTTGACGAGCCCCGCATTGTTGACCAGGACATCGATGTCGCGGAATTCCTCAGGTAGAGTTGATATGAGGTTGCGCACCTGGTCGGGTTTGGAGACATCGAGTTGGACGGGAAGGATTTGCACGCCGGAGCCGACTTCCTTGTTGATATCAGCGGCAATTCGCTTGAGGGTGTCGATGCGGCGGGCTGTGATGATGATTTTGAGGTTGTCAGGGCTGGTGCGAGCAAATTCCTGGGCCACGCTGCGTCCGATTCCACTACTGGCACCGGTCACCAGGATGGTCTTTCCTGCTAGGCGTTTACCCTGGGCGGAGAGAGAAGACATTCTTCTTATGGCGGTCGCGAAGATGAGGGGCTTCTTAGTGATGGCAGTGGTATATGCTCCCAGTGCGTGAGGGAGGGAAATCTGGTGCGGGGAAGCTGAGGGACTCGAAGCTCTGAAACAAAGTCGAGCAGAACTGTAGAACGAGGTGAACGGGGAAAGCGAGGAAGAAGGCATGTACGGAGTACACTGGCGGTTGAATGAGATTTTATAAATTGGAGGAAACTTAGAGGAGATATCACGCATCCAGTTGATCCAGTTATCCAGTCACGCAATCCTAGTATAAAGGTAAGGGAAGTCCAATGCAGTGGGTGGAAAAGTGGGAGAGCAACTTCGATCGGCCAAAGGCCGAATTGGAGAACAGTCCAGTTGTAGTTAGCCTTGGGCTAGCACGCGCTTAATGATAGTAGCTAAATTCTAACATAGAAGTTGATCTCTGCGCAGCCCGAGGTCCACTGCTAGTATGGAGCTAGCGATTGACTAGCATTTTAGTGCTATCGACAAGAAATAATCCAAACGGGGGCTTCTCCGCGATCGGCAGTGGCATCGGGGCACCCACGGGGGCCATCTTCATCCGCTGAGTCATTCGCGAATAGTAACTTCTACACTCGTATTCGTACAGTGTGTGAAAGGGGTAGAGAAATGGTTTGAGGGGGTAGAACCAGAATATCTTCACTCGACCACAATCGGTTTACAAAACGGAGGGGTCTCTCAACAAGTCAATCGATTCAGCAGCACTGTCCAGCAATATCCAAAATGCAGGAGATCCTGAGGGTCAGAGAGCGTGATCTGATCTCGAAGGCCTTATTATGACTTCCCCCACAACTGCGCTCGAGTTCAATTCCTCTCGTGGCCAGCATTCTTCCAAATTCAGAAGATAGCCGCCTTGAGCCCAAGAAGATGTTTCATCATATCCACCCCATAGGTGGAAATCTTCGTAAGCTCATGCGTAATCTCGTGTCCCTTGGAAAAACCGTGCCCCCGGAGCTTTCCCAGTAAAAGTTCGTGTCGAATCGGCTTCGTCGCCCACGGTGTTGTCGATCAGACGTGGTACTGAACTCCAGGGGTTGGTCTCACTCACCCGGGATGTCTAGATCTATCTAGCAGTCGATCCAGCTGTGGAACATCCAACAGTACTAGCCACAAAATCAGAAATTCCCTCGGACAAGCCAGTTTATAGGAAGCCAGATTCTGATAGCAACCGAGCAATCTTCTCCTCTTCTCGTTCTCGGGGTTCGATCTTCAGGCTCTGGTTATACATTCCAATTTCTTGCACGTCGCCTGCGTTTCTCATGTTTTCTGTTATCCATTCTTGCAATTCGGGCACTGGATTCAGACTGTAAGGTACATTCTGATATGATTGTATATCTCGGATGACCTCAGCCGTTTTAGTCCGTTTAGCAAAGTTGATCAACTCTGATCCCTTCATCAAGGAAGCAATACCATCCTCAATGAAAATAAGATCCGTCAGGTACACTCCTAGGAATGGTATGCAGGGCGGAGTCGCTGCATGTAGCGTCTCACGATATAGTGAAAAGTTCTTGGACGTAGAGATCAACGAGCGCATTGATTCCAGTAAAGCTTGTGTTTTGGGATTGAGTTGCTGCCATGTGCGATTCAGTCGCAAGATTGGTGAAGTCCCCAGGGCCGAAATAATTGCCGTCACGGCCGAGAAATTGTTTAAAGCTCGGCATCTCTGTCGCCACGTTAGCAAAAGAATACCCATCTCGCAGACTGCAATAAAACTTACGTCTGCAATAGCCACGAATTGTTTGATCACAGCCACACGTTTCTTGACTTCAGGGTGAGCTAAAATCATCTCAGCCACCCAGTTCGTCAGTTGATTCGAATGCAGGATCAATGCTTGAACATTAGGCGCGGTTTCAGTTTCTGTCTGCCCCTTCTTCTCCCATGTCTTTGCCAGGCACTCAACCGGCTTGATTTTACCATACAGTTTCGATTCGATAATGGTCAATTGTCTGGAAAATTCGGTGGGGTCGATATCTAGGAATTTCAGCTTTTTCATGTTTTTAGGAAGTATCGGTGCCGGTGCCGAGTTGTTCAAAGTCAATATCAATTTCTTCGACGTCGTTTCCAGGCCCTTCATCCGCTGGTCCACCAGATTGATCAGGACTTTCGCCAAGCCGATCCTAGTGATGGTGTATGTACTCTTCGCAAACGCCAAGATTCTTTCAAGAAGCGCTGTGCTCTCTGCGTCGTCACTCTCCATCCAATATTGTTCTAGCCAGGACTTGAGGATATTTAGGACTCTGAAACGAGCCGGCTTCTGTTTATGCTCTTCCCAGATCGATAATTCGTCACGTGCGAGTCCTCTGGGTGGTTGAAGATTAAATCTTCTCACAAGAAGCTCAAACAACTCCGACGCAGTTGTAAATGATCGATATGTGAGCAAGAAAATCGTCGCAAATGTAGTATCGGGACGATCATGACGTGTGAGCTGCTCTACCAATCCAGTAAGAGAGCCACTCTTAACTTGGACAACTTCATTTCGAGTGTCATACTGCACTTCATCTGGATGATCAAGTTGCAAATACCATGGAACTTCTTCCCCCGCATTGAAAGGTGGTTCATTTGCAGTCTTGATGCTTGTGAGATTCGGTGGCAGCTGGCCGAAGAACTGTCTCGCCTTGTCCTTCGTTGGGCGACGTATTTTCTCGACCAGGTCATCTGGTGGTTCTTGCCCGAGGGTATACGACTTGGATTGTCCCAAATCTGCCAGGGCGGGTCGAAAAGTTCCAGGACGCGTCGAATCTCGGAAGTAGGAGCGACTTTGAAAAGTTTCTCCACCATCTGTCATACGGTGATCCCGCTTATTGGTTGAGCCGGGACCATTCGGGGCCGTTGCTGGAAGGAAGAGTTGAAGTGCGTAGGTGACATTGGAGACATGAGTTTCAAGTTGTTTGCTGGCCAATCGGGCATGGTGCATGCGAGTATCCAGAGACTCACCCCGGGTTTCTGCCCATTCATCAGGCAGAGGAGCAGTAATAGCCTGGCACGATGCTATCAGTTCGCCAATGGAGTCATACGCCTTCTGCTTCTGTGTGCCAAAGTCTACCAAAGAGGGCTTTTGGAAGACATTACCCAGTGCAGACAAATCAATGGATTCAACATATTGGATCCACGGTCGGAATTGGTCGAGTGCAGCACTCGCCTTGTGGCATATAACATCGCCTATCTCAGCTTGTCTATTCGGCGTGGCAATCTTGTCCGTCAGTCGCAATGCCTCCTCCAGTCGGCGGAGAGAAGATGCGAGGTTCTTCTTGCAATCTTCGATTGCCCGGAGCAGGTTGGCATCCAGTGGCGCAGATGGACGTGAGCGGATCTCATCACTAGAGTCCATAAATGAGACTTCATCGAGTTTTGACTGACTGTCGATGTTATTATCGCGCCAGCCGCCGCCGACAGCGCTCCCCATGATGAAACCTGGATTGAGGCGGGGAATTTCTTCTCCACGTTGCTGACGAGCGACTTCGACGTAGCCGTATACACCGTTCAACACACCATCAGCCTCGTGCAAGCACTTGGTCAAGGCATCGGGGCCTGGCCATTCAGCAGCTGCGATGTGAGTGGATAAGATCAACTTTGAGAATTTCGACATCATCTCACGGAAGTGGGGATATAGAGCTTTATTTGATGAAATGATTGATGGACTGCCCGAGTGATTGTCCGTCGTGCCTGAACCGGCAGCAAGTATCATGCGTAAGTGGTCAGATATATCCTCCGCTCTTCGAACATAGTCAGCACGAGCGTGGCTTCGAATAGCACGTCGGTAGGCTTCAATGGCAGCCCGCATGTTCTCAACGAGAATACCCCAGGTAACAGGGGCAGCCATGGCATCGTCAAGGAAGAATCTTGGGGTGGGTGATTTGGTAATTCTAGGTTGGGTGGGTGCCGTGAATGAGGTGGAAGCGGTCCCAAGAGGAGGAAGAGCCATAGAAATACCAGTGTGGGAGCCAAATGTGTTGAGGTGAGGTGGAACTGATTTACCGGCCTGTCTGGCAGCGCTCACATCGATAGAATCCATGGAAGTGGAAGTTGATATGCTACCAGAAGTGGTGGAACTTTTTTTGCGTGAAGACCTTATGGACTGTTCACCATCGGCCTCGGAGGCAGAGCCATCATATTCTTCCTCATTCTGGCCATAACCTTGGGCCATCATTTCTGGCGGCGGCCTGGTCTGTTCAGGTACATGGAAATTATTGCGATCGCGAGGCCCGGTCTCATCTGAGCTTGTTGGGGTTTCCAGAGGCAGCTCCATGGTGCTGACACCTGTCAGAGTGTTGAAGTAAAACAGTCGACCGTCGGGGGTGGCTTGAGGCACCCAAAAGGCGGCTTCTTCCTGAGTATGGGTGGTGCCACCCTCTATGAGTAAATCAGAGTCCTCATCCTGAGTGTGACTGTCTGAATCATCCACGTCTTCATCATATTCCTCCTCAGTACCAGAACCAGTCTCGCTTCCTTCATGGCCCGAGGCGCCGGACTCGTCCCCCGTGATTTCGACGGTATAATTGCTGGGGAACCAGCCCCGGACATCATTGATTACGCCATCCCACCAACCACTCTCTAATTGGGTCAAGACCTGAATTATATCACCTTGGCGAAAGCTCAAACTTGTATGGTCGTCGGCATCGTAGTTGTATAGGGCGCGGACAAAGATGGCTGGAGGAGGCGGTGGGAGATCGGGACTGGCGACATAGGCGTTCATTGCCGTCGCCTGAGCACCACGACGACGCGGCGACAGGCCGCTCATAGGAGAACGGTAATCGTAGTCGTAGTCGTCAACACGGGAGGCGGAGGTGGAGGGAGAGTGACGAGAGCCTTCCGTGTAGTGAAAGGCAGCAGCGAAGGTTGAGCCAGGCTTGACGAATTGACCTTGGGAAGTGGGATCTTGTGTCACCCGATGGGAACTGGCCATCTCCAGCTGGAGATGGAGTTGGATTTACTCAGGACAGGCGCTGGGATGGGTTGAGGGCGAGAGTTTGCCTTTGGAAGCGCACCAAGGCAGGCAGGATCTGCATATTCAACGATTGGTGGAGGGGCTGAGACGGACGAGGCAGACGGGGGGAGGACGTCGCCAAACAGAACAGTGATGAAAAGGGTGTGTCCACGGTTCCCAGTGTGAATTACGATTGGGACTGCGGACCGCAAACTGCAGAGTTCAGCGGATGGGCTTGAGGTATTTCATGTGTGTTGTGAGTTGTGACTTGCGAGTTTGTTGGAGAATGGCAGGTGTCAAAGCAGAGTTAGGTTTTGCTGTGGGTGTGAAGAGATGCTGGGTACGAGTAGGAGTACTTGCATGCAGCGCAGCGGTAAGTAGGAGGAGAAGGAGGAGTCCAGGCTTCGGACTACGGAGTGCTCTAACGAGTCAAGGGTAGGGCGGTAGTAGGGGCTACGAGAGGCTACCAGAGACTAAGGACCGAGTAGGATAGGCGCCCATTGACTAAGGAGGGACACGATATTGGTCCACCCCAGCGGCCATGGTTGACCGTAGCTGGAACAGGGCGGTTATCTACAACATGCAAGTCCGAGTCTGGAGTCGAGCAGACTTTATTAGTGCCGAGGGAATACTCCAAAGATCAATCTGACATAGGAAAGGTTCGTACGGAGCATTTACAAAAGAGCAGCTGGAAGTACTATACCTGCAATACCTACCTAGGTACTCCGTACCTAGGAAATATAGAGGGTGCCAATGGACAAGGAGAGGAACTCCACATCTCAGGTACCTACCTGTATAGGTACCTTGGGGACAGTACTCCGTACATAGCTTACCAAAGGCTCAGGGCTCAAGTCTCAAGTCTGAAGCCACATGCGACTGATAGTCAGCCTGGTTTAGGGCAATGGAAGGTCAGGCCAAGGGACAAGGGACAAGAGACTCGGTACGAGTACAACCAGTGCCAGACATGGACAGAATACGAAACTTTGGAGCACCAGCACTCGTAATGTCGACAGGCTCCAATTACCAATTGGGAGGCTCCAGGGCTCGCAGCCTCTCACTGAATAGCTGGACCATTACGAGGAGTGGTCTGTTCGTTCCTGAGGACGGACCCCCTGGGGTCTTGAGGCGCCAGGGTTGGTGCCCTGTAGGCCCCTCAGGCGGCTGCTATAGGCGGCTGTCCTCCTCGTTCCCGTTAAGTCCCAACCTAAGGGCCTTAAAGAATCTCGCTTAGGTGAGCCATTTCTACTTGCGGGCCAGTTACCAGTAGGCACTCCCTACTGCCTACTGCGAGACTTGGAGGCTGGGAGAAATGGTGTTGTAAAGACGAAAGAGATACCGTCTTGACCCATGTGGCCAATGCATAAAAAGGAAGGGAATGACAAATGACACTGATCTCGAAACGAAGCACACCACCTTCTCCCCCCAAAACATGTGGCACAAACCACACCCTCTAGTCTTGGACTTCAAGTCAGAAGAACGAAGCTACCGAATGCGTGAACTTCCTTGTTCCATGATCCATCCCTCCTTAGCGAGAAACGCATGCCTGAGCAAAGAGGGAAAGAACAGATCCTCTAACCACAAACGGGTGAGAACTACGCTCGAAAGAAGCGAAGGCATGCCTATCCGCCTTCCTTTTTCTATTATCCCAGGCTGAACACTAACTACAGAGTGTCGTCGTACGCGGCTTGACTTTATTAGAGGTTTGGAGCAGTTGACTTCACACTATCGGATACTCGTATGTCCATCTCTTACTGGTACTTCGCATCCATTCCTGCCCGTGCTTCAAACCACCAGGCTCTAGCTTTCATTGTCATATTCCTTTTCGTTTCACGGATGCACCAACACTTCCCTCACACACACAAATCCCCTCCCAGGCACGGGGCTGAGTCTTGGGAGAGAGAGCGATGGATTGACCTGACTTGCCTTGTCTGTCTCGCCTATGTTATAGCCTAATGGGAGTATCCATCTTCGCAAATCCCTCCGGACTCTGGGTGCCTCCTCGCTGCCGACTGCCCAGATGAGCACGGAGATCAGTTCCAAGTCCTCCTGGATACGGATTCCCTTGGCTTCATAAATCGACAAAGAAGACCCCAAAATCCTACGACCCTGAAGACGCTCAGGGCACAGTTCGAGCACTCACACCCAGAAGCGTTCAGGATGTTCCCCGCAATGGCCCCAAGCGAACTTTCTAACCTGATACACAGAATGCGTACGGAGTAATACTCAGGAACGAGCAGCAACCTCAACTCGCATCCATGACCTTGTACCACTAAAACCTACTCCTATCCCGTAGAAAACTCTAATTCCTCTGTCGCATCATACTCTTCCGTGAAACACGCACATATACATCCGTACAGGTGGAAATGCAGGAGCTAATGATAATGACTCAGGTACCATGCATTCTGACCTGGAGTTGAAATGCCACCACCAGCCAGTATTTTACTCACGAGTCACATGACTAACTAGCTCCTACCTGAGGCTTGGCACCACACGATATACTAATAGTATTTGTCTAAATTTGGAGAAATATATTTTGACCTCCAAGGCTCGGTGGCTCACAGCCGAGACGGCCAAATCCGAATTTAAAGCAACGTTGCACTTGCGTATCATGACAATGGTGATCTCAATTCGCTTAGTAACACATACCTGCCTGTCCACACGTACGGACTACCTCCCAGGCTCGCCGAGGAACGCATGGGCGAGGGTGAGTCTTGCGATATGCGCCGAGTAGCGGATATTGCAATTTGCGACCGTTTCATATGCTACTTCTATATTTAGGGTCAGCGACATTTGGACTGAGCGCTTCTTTTGACACGATTCACATGCGGGGAATCGACGACGTAATCAGCCCGCATACGATTTAAAACACGAGTGATTCTAACCTACTGCGCCTAGGTCAGGCTTTGAATCCTCTGCCTGGGCCACTCTCGAGGCTTCGAAAACGACGACGAAACCGGGACCAAAGCTCAAAGCCAAAGCCTCCCTGAAGCAGCGGCGGCCAGACATCCTGAGATCCCTAAAAATGGCAGCTCCTCACACGTTGCACGTGGGCATCATCGGGGCCGGGATGGGGGGGCTCAGCGCGGCGATCGCGCTGGTCCGAGGGGGCGTCAAGGTGACGATGCTGGAGGCGGCGACGGAGCTGGGGGAGATCGGGGCGGGGATCCAGATCTTCCCGAATGTGTCGCGGTACCTGATCCGGTGGGAGGTGGACGAGCTGATCGGCGACAACCTGGTGTCGGTGTCGGAGGTGCGCACCTGGGCCAGCGACGGGACGGTGGTGACACGGGTCGACACCGAGCACGTGCGCCGTATCACGGGGTTCCCGCACTGGATCGCGCGCCGCGACCACCTGCACGCCGGCCTGACCGAGTCTGCGCGGCGGCACGGCGTCGAGATCCTCGTGGGCGCCCGCGTCCAGTCCCTCGCGTACACCGACTCGTCCGCAACGGTGACCACCACGAGCGACGCCGCGCACACCTTCGACCTAGTCGTGGGCGCGGACGGCATGAGGT
>Ga0105237_10008980_pt1 | contig 10756 bp, 10 predicted proteins | sample KBSC24metaG_FD_81520 | JGI IMG/M metagenome (GOLD analysis project Ga0105237, IMG submission 81520) | Corn rhizosphere microbial communities from Kellogg Biological Station, Michigan, USA - KBS C2-4 metaG | ecosystem: Host-associated > Plants > Roots > Rhizosphere > Soil | place: Michigan, USA... | reverse complement strand
TATGCGACGCTGTTCGCGCAGTCGAGCGGCGAGCGCGATTCGCCGCTCGGCCAGCAGTTGCAGGAAGCGCGCTGGCTGATCCGCAACGTGCAGAAGCGCTTCGACACGATCCAGCGCGTCGGCGAATGCATCGTCGCGCGGCAGCGCGACTTCTTCCGTTACGGCGAGATTGCGATGAAGCCGCTCGTGCTGCGCGATATCGCGGAAGAGCTCGACCTGCACGAATCGACCGTGTCGCGTGCGACGGGCAACAAGTACATGGCCACGCCGCACGGCACGTTCGAGTTCAAGCACTTCTTCCCGCGCAAGCTGGAGGCGGCCGGCAAGGGCGTGTGTTCGGCGTCGGCCGCGAAGGTGCTGATCCGCGACATGATCGCGGCCGAGCGCCATACCGACCCGCTGTCCGATGTCGCGCTCGCGCAGAACCTCGCGGGGCGCGGCATCCTTCTTGCGCGTCGTACGGTGACCAAGTATCGCCAGGCCATGAAGATCCCGCCGGCCGAATTGCGTCGGCGCGACGCCGCCTGACGATACCGTCCGAACCGCGCGCGGCCCGCGAGCTGCGACCGTCGCGCGCGCCACCGAAAGGAGGAAATCATGCCAGCCAAATCCCAGGCCCAGCAGCGCGCGGCGGGGGCCGCCCTGTCGGCCAAGCGCGGTGACACGAAAATGAAGGATCTGAAGGCGCCGTCGAAGTCGATGGCCAAGTCGATGAGCGAGAAGGAGCTCGAGAAAATGGCTTCGACGCCGGCCCACGGCAAACCCAAGCACAAGCATTGATCGACGGCGACCCGCGCCGACGATCGTCGTTCTTCAGGACTCCAGGAGGAATTCATGCTGAGATATGCCATCATCTTCTTCGTCATCGCGATCATCGCGGCCGTGTTCGGCTTCGGCGGCATCGCGGCCGGTGCGGCCGAGATCGCGAAGATCCTGTTCTACATCTTCGTCGTGATCTTCCTGGTCACGTTGCTGCTGGGTGTCGTACGCCGATGACGGCCACCCCCGACCGTTCGCAGCGCATCGCGGAACTCGAGACTGCGCTCGCGAACGGCTTTCCATCGGAGTCGACCCTCGTCGTGCATACCGACGACGCATCGGGCCGGCTCACGATTCAGGTGTCATGGGTGCGGGTGCCGGCCGATGAAAACGCGCGTCAATGGCGCTGCGTGGTCGACCTGCGCTTCGATCCCGACGTGCTCACGCGCTATGCGTCGCTCGGCGCGGACGACCGGCTGCGCGTGCGCACCCGGCTGTGCGACCTCGCGCGGCGCGCGGTGGACGAACAAAAGCCGCGAGTCGAGGACGCCGAGATCGAATGCAACGTCGCGCTCGACGTGACGCGCGACGAGCTCGACAGCGCGTTGCGCGCGCCCTGACGCAGGCGCCGCAGCCTGCAGCGACACCGTAGGCGGGCCGCCGCGGCATACGCCGCGCGGCTCGCCCGTTTTACGTGCCGGCAGCCGTGTGCGCCGCTACGCGCCCGTACACGCCGCCCTTCACAGAACCGAAACAGAACCGATACGAGGACGCGCGCATGACGAATCTCCCGCAATCCGGCGATCCGACGCCCAACCCGCCGCAACCCGACAGCGCGAAGTCGCGCCAGCTCGACGAGAATCGGCAGCGGCCCGACGGCGAGGCGCTGCGCACCAACCAGGGCGTGCGCATCGCCGACAACCAGAACACGCTGCGCGGCGGTGCGCGCGGCCCGTCGCTGCTCGAAGACTTCATCATGCGCGAGAAGATCACGCACTTCGATCACGAACGGATTCCCGAACGGGTCGTGCATGCGCGCGGCTCGGCCGCGCACGGCGTGTTTCGCGTCTACGAGCCGATGGCCGACTACACGAAGGCCGCGTTCCTGCAGGACCCGGCCGCCGAAACGCCGGTGTACGTGCGCTTTTCCACCGTGCAGGGCCCGCGCGGCTCGGCCGACACGGTGCGCGACGTGCGCGGCTTCGCGGTGAAGTTCTATACCGAAGAGGGCAACTACGACCTGGTGGGCAACAACATGCCGGTGTTCTTCATCCAGGACGTGATCAAGTTTCCCGACTTCGTGCACGCGGTGAAGCCCGAGGCGCCGAACGAGATGCCGACCGGCGCGTCCGCGCACGACACGTTCTGGGATTTCGTGTCGCTGGTGCCCGAAACCACGCATACGGTGCTGTGGCTGATGTCCGATCGCGCGCTGCCCGCGAGCTTTAGGGCGATGGACGGCTTCGGCGTGCACACGTTCCGTTTCGTGAACGCGGCCGGCGCCGAGCACTTCGTGAAGTTCCACTGGCGGCCCGTGAGTGGCGCGTATTCGCTGCTGTGGGACGAAGCGCAGCGCATCGCCGGCCACGACCCCGATTTCAACCGGCGCGAACTGTGGATGGCGATCGAGCGCGGCGACTATCCGGAGTTCGAGCTCGGCGTGCAGCTGATCGATCCCGCCGACGCGAACAAGTTCGACTTCGATCTGCTCGACCCGACCAAGCTGGTGCCGGAGGAACTCGTGCCGGTGCGCCCGATCGGCCGCATGACGCTGAACCGCAATCCGGACAATTTCTTCGCGGAGACCGAGCAGGTCGCGTTTCACCCGGGCCACGTGGTGCCCGGCATCGACTTCACGAACGATCCGCTGCTGCAGGGGCGCCTGTTCTCGTACACCGACACGCAGCTGAGCCGGCTCGGCGGCCCGAACTTTCACGAGATTCCGATCAACCGGCCGGTGTGCCCGTTCGCGAACAACCAGCGCGATGCGATGCACCGGCAGACGATCGCGGTCGGGCAGGCGTCGTACGAACCGAATTCGCTGAACGGCGGCTGGCCGCGCGAGACGCCGCCCGCGCCGTCCGGCGGTGGCTTCGAGACGGTGCACGAACCGCTCGAAGGCGACAAGGTGCGTGTGCGCAGCGAAACGTTCGCCGACCATTTCTCGCAACCGGCGCTGTTCTACCAGAGCATGACCGAGATCGAGCAGCGGCATATCCGCGACGCGTACTGCTTCGAGCTCGGCAAGGTGACGAAGCCGGAGATTCGCGAACGCGTGGTCAACGAGATCATCGCGCGGTTCGACGCGGGGCTGGCCGCGCAGGTCGCCGAACGGCTCGGGCTGCCGGCGCCGCAAACGGCCACGACGCCGGCAGTCAAGCAACGCGCGCCGTCGTTGAGCCTGATCGGCCGCTCGAAACCCGGTATCCGCTCGCGCAAGATCGCGCTGATCGCGACGCCCGGCGTGAGCCAGACGCTGGTCGAGCAGGTGCGCGGCGCGCTGACGTCCGCGGGTGCGGTGCCGACGATCGTCGCGCCGACCCTCGCGCCGATCGGCAGCATCGTGCCGCAGGCGACGCTCGCCGGCATGCCGTCGGTGATGTTCGACGCGGTGTTCGTGTGCGGCGGCGACGGCGACGGCCGAAATCTCGCGCACAGTGCCGACGCGCGGCACTTCGTGCGCGAGGCGTTCAAGCACCTGAAGCCGATCGCGGCGGTCGGCTCCGGGCGTCAGTTGCTGAGCGCCGCGCATCTGCCGGATCCGGCCGAGGGCGTGTGCGTCGCGCAAGCGGCCGATCTCGACGCGCTGCTGCGCACGTTTTCGGACGAGATCGGCCGGCATCGGGTCTGGTCGCGCGAGCAGCAGGCGGCCGAGCTGCCGGCATAGCGTCGCACGGCGCCTGCCCCTTCGGGGGCGGGCGCGGGTGCGGCAAGGAGGACAGGCATGGCACCGCGGATGATATGGAAAGGCGCGATCAGTTTCGGGCTCGTTCACGTGCCCGTGCAGCTGTTCCCGGCGACACGCACCGTGAAGCCGTCGTTCCGGCTGCTCGACAAGCGCTCGATGGATCCGGTCGGCTATCGGCAGATCAACAAGCGCACCGGCAAGGAGGTCACGCGCGAGGACATCGTGCGCGGCTACGAGTACGAGAAGGAGCGCTACGTTGTACTGACCGACGAAGAGATTCGCGCGGCGAATCCTGAATCGACGCAGACGGTCGACATTCTGACGTTCGTCGACGCGGACGCGGTGTCGTTCCTGTATCTCGACACGCCGTACTACCTCGTGCCGGACCGCAAGGGCGAGAAGGTCTATGCGCTGCTGCGCGAGGCACTGAAGGACAGCGGCAAGATCGGCATCGCGCTCGTCGTGATGCGTGATCGCCAGCATCTCGGCGCGCTGATTCCGGTCGGGCCGCTGCTCGCGCTCGACACGTTGCGCTGGCAGGAGGAGCTGCGCCCGCTCGACGAACTGTCGGTGCCGACGGAAGACGCGAAGCGCGCGGGCGTGACCGCGCGCGAGCTGACGATGGCGAAGAAGCTGATCGACGACATGGCGGGCAAGTGGACGCCCGACGAGTATCACGACACGTTCCGCGACGATATCCTCGAACTGGTCGAGCGCAAGGTGCGCTCGGGCAAGATCGAGGAAATCGAGGACCGGCCGGCGCAGACGGGCCGCGCCGCGACCAACGTGGTCGACCTCACCGAACTGCTCAAGCGCAGCCTGAAGGGCGGCGGCGGCGCGCGCGCGTCGGACCTGCGCGACGAACGCGCGGAAGAGGAGGCCGAGACGTCGCCGCAGGCCGGCGCACGTCGCAAGCCGGCCGCGAAATCCGCGTCGAAAGGCGCGGCCACAAAGGCCGCGGCGAAGCGGCCGGCCACGAAACGCGCGGCGACGGGCGAGCATGCGGCGAAGAAAACCGCCGTGCGCGGCAAGCACGCCGCATGATGCCGCATGACGCGAGGTGATGCGATGGCCGGCAAGCTCGATCCGTATCGGCGCAAGCGCCACTTCGGCGCGACGCCGGAACCCGAAGGCGCGCACGGGCGCCGTACGCAGGCCGCTGCGAAGGCCGCCGCGCGCACGCGCGCACGGGGCGCTCACCCGCTGCGCTTCGTGATCCAGGAGCACCATGCACGGCGACTGCACTACGACTTCAGGCTCGAACTCGACGGCACGCTGAAGTCGTGGGCCGTGCCGAAGGGGCCGAGCTTCGATCCGTCGGTGAAGCGCCTGGCGGTGCACGTCGAGGACCATCCGCTCGAATACGCGTCGTTCGAAGGCCAGATTCCGGAGGGCCATTACGGCGCGGGCTCGGTCGTCGTCTGGGACGAGGGCACGTGGACGCCCGATGGCGGGCTCGCGCAGGCACGCGAAGGCTATCGCGCGGGCAAGCTGACGTTCCGGCTCGACGGTGAAAAGCTGCACGGCGGCTGGGCGCTCGTGCGCAGCGGGCGGCAGGAGGGCCGGCAGGAGCAGTGGCTGCTGATCAAGGAGCGCGACGACGACGCGCGCAGCATGGATGAATTCGACGTCGTCGGCGAGCGGCCGGGCAGTGTGCACGACGGCGCGGCGTCGGCGCGTGCGGACGCGAAGAACGGCTCGGCGCGCGGGTCGCGAAGCGGGCAGCGCGAGAAGTCCGGCACGTCCGCCGCGCGGCATGACGACCACGGCCACGACGGCCACGCCGGCGCGCCTGTCGACCCTTCCCGGATCGAAGGCGCGGTGCGCGCGCCGCTGCCCGAGCACGTCGCGCCGCAACTCGCGACGCTGGTCGACGGTCCGCCGACGCAGGGCGACTGGTGCTATGAACTGAAGTTCGACGGCTACCGGATTCTTGCGCGCATTTCCGGCAAGGGCGCGCGCCGGCACGTGAAGCTGATGACGCGCGAAGGCCGCGACTGGACCGCGAAGCTGCGCGCGCAACGCGACGCGCTCGCGGCGCTCGACGTCGACGCCGCATGGCTCGACGGCGAGGCCGTCGTGCTCGGCAAGAACGGCCTGCCCGATTTCCAGGCATTGCAGAACGCATTCGGCGGCGGGCATTCGGACGAGATCACGCTGTTCGTGTTCGACCTGCCTTATCTCGACGGTTACGACTTGCGCGACGCGCCGCTCACCGCGCGCCGCGCGTTGCTCGAACCGCTGCTCACCGACAGCGATCCCACGCGGCTGCGCTTTTCGCCCGATCTCGGCGACGACGTCGCATCGCTGATCGCGAGCGCGTGCGACACCGGTCTCGAAGGGCTGATCGGCAAGCGCACCGAGTCGCGCTATCGCGCCGGACGCTCGCCCGCGTGGATCAAGCTCAAGTGCCGGCGCCGGCAGGAGTTCGTGATCGGCGGCTATACCGAGCCGTCGGGCAGCCGGCACGGCTTCGGCGCGCTGCTGCTCGGCGTGCACGAACCGGCCGCGGACGGCAAGCGGCGGCGCGGGCCGGGGCCGCTGCGCTACGTCGGCCGCGTCGGCACCGGCTTCGACACGCGGATGCTCGACCGGCTTACTCCCATCCTGCGCAAGCACGAACGCGACAAGATGCCGTTCGATCCGCCGCCGCGCGAACGCTCGCGCACGCCCGTGCACTGGATCGAGCCGGTGCTCGTCGCCGAATGCGAGTTCGCGGAATGGACCGGCGACGGCATCGTGCGGCAGGCCGCGTTCATCGCGCTGCGCGAGGACAAGCCGGCGGCACGGATCGTCCGCGAGGTGCCGAAGCATACGGAAACGGAGGTGCAGATGGATCAGCGTGAAACCGCGCAGCACGAAAGGCACAAACCCAAGGGCACGGCCCACGCAGAGCGCGACACGAGCGACACCAGCGACGGCAAACACCCCGCGCGCGCCCGCGGCTCCCGTCGCGCCGAGGCCGACGATACCGGCCCCGACCAGCTCGGCCGCGTCCGCATCAGCCATCCGGAGCGCGTGATCGATTCGCACAGCGGCACGCGCAAGATCGATCTGGCGCGCTACTGGCAATGGGTTGCGCCGTGGCTGCTGCCGGACCTGAAGGGCCGGCCCGTGTCGCTCGTGCGCGCGCCGGGCGACATCTCGGGCGAGCTGTTCTTCCAGAAGCACGCGGAGCGCCGCGAGATCCCGTTCGTCACGCAGCACGACGGGCTCGATCCGGGCCATGGCCCGCTGCTGTCGCTCGACAGCGTCGATGCGCTGCTCGGCGCCGCGCAGATGGGCACGATCGAGCTGCATACGTGGAATGCGCACGCGTCGAACATCGAGCGGCCCGACCGGATCGTGTTCGACCTCGATCCCGATCCGGCGCTGCCGTGGAGCGCGATGATCGACGCCGCGCAGCTCGTGCGCGGGCTGCTCGACGAACTCGGCCTCATCTCGTTCTGCAAGACGAGCGGCGGCAAGGGGCTGCACGTCGTCGTGCCGATCACGCGGCACATGGGATGGGACGAAGTGAAGGACTTCTCGCGCGCGGTCGCGCAGCATGTCGCGGGTGCGTTGCCCGATCGCTTCACCGCGACGATGGGGCCGAAGCACCGGCGCGGCAAGATCTTCATCGACTACCTGCGCAACGGCCGCGGCGCGAGCACGATCGCCGCGTACTCGGTGCGCGCGCGGCCCGGGCTCGGCGTGTCGGTGCCGCTGCGCTGGGACGAGGTGCCCGACACGACGGGCGGCGCGCAATGGACGATCGACACGCTGCACGAACGCCTCGATCGACTGAAGCGCGATCCGTGGGACGGCTATGACGACACGCGCCAGCGGATCACAGCACAAATGCGCGCGCGGCTCGGCACGTCGTGACGCAGTCAGGGTCCGCGCCGATGCTGCAGCCGGTAGTACCAGTCCATCAGCGGCGTCGCGGAGATCCCGTGCGCGATTACCGACGCCACCACGACGGCAAGCACCGGCGCCGCGAGCGGCCGCACGGTGCTCGATGGCCCGTGTTCGAGCGCGAACAGCAGGTAGTAGAACGAACCGATCCCGCGTATCCCGAACCAGGCCATCAGCCGCCGCTGCGCAAGCGTCGCGTGTGAACCTGTGAGCGTCAGCAGCACCGCGAACGGCCGCACGGCGACGAACAGCACGAGCGCCAGCGCGATCGCGCCCCACGTGACGAGCGGGGCCGACAGCGTGCCGAGCACGCTGCCGATCATCGTCATCACGAGCGCCTCGGCGATCCGCTCGAGCTCGATCGTGAAATCGAGCACCGATTCGGCCATGAACGCGTGGACCTTCTCCGGATGTTTCTCGGTCGCGCTCACGTCTTCCGAATCGACCTGGCCGATCACTTCGCGCGGCGGGCGATCGCCGCTCGCACGATGCTCGACGCGGCGCATCGCGACGCCCGCGGCGAACGTCGCGATGAAGCCGAACGTATGCGCGAACTGCGCGGCGCCGAACGACAGCACGATCAGCGCGAGCGCGAAGAAGCCTTCGAAGCCGAGCGCCTGCGCATAGCGGGTGCGCAGCCGGCCGATCGCCTTGGTCGTTGCCGCGCCGAGCAGCCCGCCGATCGCGGCCGCGCCCGCGATGCCCCACAGCACGGCCAGCGCGAACGTGCCGGACAACGGCGGCGGCCCGTGCGGCGTATCGGGCACGCCGCACAGCGCGAGGCCCGCGAGCGCGAACGGCAGCGCGATCCCGTCGTTCATCCCGCCTTCGCCGGACAGCGCGAAGCGCACCAGATCGCGGTCGCCGGGATCGTGCACCTGCACGTCGTGCGCGAGCACCGGGTCGGTCGGTGCGAGGATCGCCGCGAGCAGCAGCGCGGGCCCCCAGCCGAGGCCGAGCGTGAGCACCGCGCAGCCGGCGAGCAGCGGTACGGTGACGATCATCGCGAGCAGGCCGAGCCGGCATGGCACGAGCCACAGCTTGTCGGACAGCGGCACGCGCAGCCGCAGCCCGATCGCGAACAGCGACACCAGCAGCGCGACCTCGACGATCTCGCGCAGCAGCCGCGCGTCGCGTTCGATATCGAGGTGGAGGAGCCCGACGCCGGACGGACCGAGCGCGACGCCGAGCACGAGATAGATCATCGCGGTGCTGCACGGCAGACGGCGCAGCGCCGACGTCGCGACGCCCATGCCCATCAGCACCGCGCCGATGATCAGATACCACAGCGTTTCATGCATGCGAGCAAGCGGAACGGGTCGATACGAGGCAGGCGGGGGCCGTCACGGCTTGCGCCCGAACGCCTCGCGCAGCTTGCGCTTCGCGCGTTCGAGCGTCGTGCGGCGCGTTTTCGGCAGCGTGCGGCCCGCGCGATTCACGTAGAAGTTCAGCATCGACATCGCCGACTGGAACGGCGTGGCCTTGCGACGGCGGCTATGTTCGGCCGAGCGCTTGAGGGAGGCGGCGATCTCGCCCGGATCGTCCGACTTGAAGATTTCGGGCTCGATGTCGAGCGCGTCGCTCTTTTGCATGACGTCCGCGGACCAGCGCTTGCGCGGATGCGAAGCGTGGCCGCGGGTGCGTCCCGGACGGCGGGTCGCGCGTTTGCCGTGCGGATGGGAAGCGGAAGCTGAAGGCATGGCGGGGCTCCGTACGGGTTCGGGATGACGGATGACGGGGCCGCAAGCCGCGTGCCGCGCCCGCTGACCGGCACAGGCCTTGCTGAATCGCATGGGCAGGACAGACATTCCACGACCAGCGATTCCATTGACGGAGAACGCTCCATGAAACCAGCATCCGAATCGAAAGCTGCCGCGCGCCGGATCGCCGCATGCGCGGCCGTCGCGCTCATCGCCGCGGCGCCGGCCGCGTGGGCACAGAATTCGCAACGTCCCGGTGAGGGCACAGGCGCGCCGATCCTGTCACCGCCGGACGACACGTCGGCGCAGGGAACGGGCGGCATGACCAACGGCAATACCGCGGCGCCGCCGCCGGCGACCCGCATGCAGGGACCACGCGGCACCCGCTCGCACGTCCGTCCGCAGGTACGGCCCAAGCCGGGCGGCCCGAGCGGGGCCGGAACCGGCGGTAGCGGCAGCACGGGCGGCGGCGCGGCCGGCGGCAGCGCAGGCGGCGGTGGCGCAGGCGCAGGTGGCGGTGGCGCGGGCGGCACCGGCGGCGCGGGTTCCAGCGGTTATTGACGATCACGGTGTCGCGCCGGCACGGCCGGCGCGGCGCGATGGCGGCCGGCGGCCCCGCGGCCGTCACGCCGCCACCACGCAGGAGAACATCATGCAATCGAATTACCGAACTACGTTCGACGCAATCGACCTCGATACCGACGACGTTGATAGCGATGAACTCGATACGGCGGTGAATCTCGACGTCGAGACCGGCAGGATCACCTTTCATGCGGCGTGGGCGCTCGCGCCCCATGCACCGCAGGGCATTGCGCGCCACTCGGTCGTGCTCGCGCTCGACTGCGACACGATGGCGCGCTATGCGGACCTCGACGACGGCGCGCGGATGCGCGTGCACGCGATGCTGCACGACAGCGTGCAGGCCACCCTCGAATCGCTGTCGGAAGCCACCGAGGACCTGACGGTGACGGTCGAATTGACCGACGCGATGCTCGACGCCGCGCGTCACCTGCAATGAGCGCGGCGCGCGCAGTCGCGTTACATATTCCGTTGAAATCTTTGCAGACGCCGCGCCGCCCGACCTGCGGCGAACCGCGCCCACCACGCGGCGGCAGACCTGGGGGCCATCGTTGGCCGCTACCGGGGTCGTGCCCTGTCGAAATCGGCTCGTACGATTTGCCTCGACGAGGCCGCGGCACGCCGTTTGCTTCGCGACGGGCATGGCACGACCGGTGCCGCAATACGACAGGGAGCATTCCATGACAGGCAAGCTGGACCATTGCAAGGTGGCGATACTCGCGGTCGACGGCTTCGAGGAAGCCGAGCTCGTCGAGCCGCAGCGCGCGCTGAAGGCGGAAGGCGCGCAGGTCGACGTGATCTCGCAGAAGCCCGGCGAGATCCAGGGCTTCAGGCACGTCGACAAGGGCGATCGCGTGAAGGTCGACCATACGTTCGACGATGCGCGCATCGGCGATTACGACGCGGTGGTACT
>Ga0105237_10008979_pt1 | contig 10758 bp, 8 predicted proteins | sample KBSC24metaG_FD_81520 | JGI IMG/M metagenome (GOLD analysis project Ga0105237, IMG submission 81520) | Corn rhizosphere microbial communities from Kellogg Biological Station, Michigan, USA - KBS C2-4 metaG | ecosystem: Host-associated > Plants > Roots > Rhizosphere > Soil | place: Michigan, USA... | reverse complement strand
GGCGCGACGCAGGGCGAAGCATTTTTCCGCGGCATCGCGGCGGAACGTTTCTGCGTGCGCAACAGCGGTGCCACCGCGGTCATCGAAGGTATCGGCGATCACGGTTGCGAATACATGACCGGCGGCACCGTCGCCGTTCTCGGTATGAACGGCCGCAATTTCGCAGCAGGCATGTCGGGCGGTATCGCGTACGTGCTGGATCTGGACGGGCAGTTCGCCAAGCGCTGCAACACGGCGATGGTGGAATTGCTGCCGGTGTATGCGGAGGCTGAGCAGGAAGGCAAGCTGGCGCGCGAGCTATGGCACATGGGGCAATCGGACGAAGCGGTGCTGCGCCGGCTGATCGAGCGTCACGCGCAGTACACGGGAAGCCAGCGTGCGCGCCAGATCCTCGACGAGTGGGCGACCTACCGTGCGAAGTTCGTAAAGGTGTTCCCGAACGAGTACAAACGCGCACTGGGCGAGCTGGCCGCGAAGAATCGCAAGATGGCGGCCTAAAGTGATTGGATGTTCCTCAGGATTTGGTGAATGGGCAAAGTAACCGGATTTCTCGAATACCAGCGGCTGGCCGAGGCGAGCGAGCCGAAAGAAGAGCGCGTCAAGCACTGGCACGAGTTCGTTCATCACCTGACCGACGACGAAGCCAAAGTCCAGGGCGCGCGCTGCATGGATTGCGGCATTCCGTTCTGCATGAGCGGCTGCCCGGTCAACAACATCATTCCAGACTGGAACGATCTCGTTTACAAGCAGAACTGGAGGCAAGCGCTCGACACGCTGCACTCGACCAACAACTTCCCCGAGTTCACCGGCCGTGTCTGCCCGGCTCCGTGCGAAGAAGCCTGCACGCTGAACATCAACAACGATCCGGTCGGCATCAAGTCGATCGAGCATGCCATCATCGACAAAGGCTGGGAGCTCGGCTACGTCGTACCGCAGCCGCCTGAGCGCAAGACCGGCAAGCGCGTTGCAGTAGTCGGCTCCGGACCTGCCGGGTTGGCCTGCTCGCAACAACTCGCGCGCGCGGGACACCAGGTCGTGCTGTTCGAGAAGAACGACCGCATCGGCGGGTTGCTGCGTTATGGCATTCCCGACTTCAAGATGGAGAAGTGGCTGATCGACCGGCGCATCGAGCAGATGCAGCAGGAGGGCGTCGAGTTTCGCACTAGCACTTGTATCGGGGCAGGCGATGCCTTCCCGACCGGCGTGAACAACCTGGCCGCGAAGTCGATTCCCGCGCAGCAGTTGCTGGCCGAGTTCGATGCGGTTGTTGTATCGGGCGGCGCCGAGCATCCGCGCGATCTGCCGATCCCAGGCCGCGACATGAGCGGGATTCACTTTGCGATGGAGTTCCTGCCGTTGCAGAACCGCCGCGTTGCCGGTGACGGCAGCATTCCGGATCTTTGGGCGACAGGTAAACATGTCGTCGTGATCGGTGGCGGCGACACCGGCTCGGACTGCGTGGGAACATCGAATCGTCACGGTGCGAAATCGGTTACGCAATTCGAGCTGCTGCCACAGCCGCCGAACGTCAAGAACAATCCGGTCTGGCCGTACTGGCCCGCCAAGCTGCGCACGTCGTCCTCGCATGAGGAAGGCGCGCATCGCGACTGGGCGGTGAGCACCAAGCACTTCAAAGGCGAGAACGGTAAGGTCACAGCACTCGTTGCTTGTCGCGTCGAATGGAAAAAAGATCCGGCGACCGGGCAACTGAAGATGCAGGAGGTTCCGGGATCCGAGTTCGAGCTGCCTGCGGATCTGGTCCTGCTGGCGATGGGCTTCCTGAGCCCGGTTCACAACGGTCTGCTGGATGAGCTTGGCGTTGCCTACGACCCGCGCGGCAACGCGAAAGCAGCCACGGACGGCCCGGGCTGCTATCAAACCTCGCAGCCGAAGGTCTTCGCGGCGGGCGACATGCGCCGCGGCCAGTCGCTGGTGGTGTGGGCAATCCGCGAGGGACGGCAATGCGCGCGCGCGGTCGACGAGTTCCTGATGGGCTCGTCCGAACTGCCGCGCTGAGCGAACAGGCCGTGCGGCAGCGACGGCAGCGCCGTCAGCCGCTTGAGAGCCATCGCCTCCCCCCGTGTCACGACCGAAGAACGACACGTATCTACGCGCGCTTCTGCGCGAGCCCACACCGTATACGCCGGTGTGGATCATGCGCCAGGCGGGGCGCTATCTTCCCGAATACAACCAGACCCGAGCCCGCGCTGGAGATTTCCTGTCGCTCTGCCGCAGTCCAGATCTCGCAACCGAAGTGACGCTGCAGCCGCTGGCGCGCTTTCCGCTCGACGCCGCGATCCTGTTTTCGGACATCCTGACGATTCCCGATGCGATGGGTCTCGGCCTTTATTTCGCCGAGGGCGAAGGACCGCGCTTCGAGCGGCCGTTGCGGGAGGAGTGGGAAGTGCGCGACCTGAACGCGCCCGACCCAAATGACAAGCTGCGCTATGTGATGGACGCCGTAGCGCAGATCCGCCGCGCGCTGAACGGAGAGGTCCCGCTGATCGGCTTCGCCGGCAGCCCGTTTACGTTGGCTTGCTACATGATCGAGGGCGGCGGCAGTCAGGATTTCCGCGAGACGAAGCGCATGCTGTACGCACGCCCCGATCTGTTGCATCGTATTCTCGATGTCAACGCGCAGGCCGTCGCAGCCTATCTCAATGCGCAGATCGAGAGCGGTGCGCAGGCTGTGATGCTCTTCGATACGTGGGGCGGTTCCCTGTCGCACGCGGCGTTCCACGAGTTTTCGCTGCCGTACCTGCGAACAGTCTTGAGCGCGCTCGCGCGGACACGCGAGGGTAACCTCGTGCCGAGGACCGTGTTTACGAAAGGCGGCGGACTGTGGCTGGAGAGCCTGGCCGATATCGGGGCCGATTGCGTCGGAATAGACTGGACCGTCGACATCGCCTCGGCGCGCGAGCGCATCGGTGCTCGCGCAGCGCTGCAGGGCAACCTCGACCCCGGTGTCCTGTTCGCGACGCCCGATGTCGTCCGCGCCGAAGCGGCCAAGGTCCTGGCTGGCTTCGGCATGGGCAGCGGCCACGTGTTCAATCTGGGGCACGGCGTGTCGCAGTTCACTTCGCCGGACAATGTCGCCGCGCTGGTGAACGCGGTGCACGAGCTGAGCCAGCCCTACCATCCCCGCTGACCACGCCGGCGTCGAGCCATGAGCCTGGTCCGCGTCGCGCTCGACGTTCCGGTTGCCACGCTGTTCGACTATCGACTCGAACGTGCGACCCTCGATCTCGTCGGTGCGCGCGTGCTGGTGCCGTTCGGACGCGGTCAACGCGCTGGTGTGATTCTCGAAGTCGGTGGGGAATCCGAGCTTCCGGCCGAGCGCATCAAGAAAGTCACGCACGTTTTCACGCGCGAGCCGCGGCTCGCGGCCGATGTGCTGCATCTGATGCGATTCGCGAGCCGCTATTATCACCACCCGATCGGCCAGGTCGTGATGGGTGCATTGCCGCAGGGATTGCGGCGTGGCCGCATGGGCAGGGACGAGTCACCGCTCAGCCTGACGGCGTTGGCGTTGTCAGCCGACTGGTCGACCATCCCGCAGCGCTCGGTGGCCAGACGACGCGTGCTCGAGCATTTGCGTACGCATGGCGCGTGCGAGCCTGCAGTGCTGCGAGCTCTGGCTACGACCGCGCCGCGCGCACTCAAGGATTTGATCGCGCAGGGCTGGGTCGCTCCCGCCGAGGATGCGTCGCCAGTACCTGCGGCCAAAGCCGAGGATCCACGCGCAGTTGCGGGTCCTGCGCTCATCGATGATCAAGAAAAAGCCATCCGGCAAATCGGCGCGACATTGGGCGAATTTGCCGCCTGGTTGCTGCTGGGAATAACCGGCAGCGGCAAGACCGAGGTCTATCTGCGTTTGATCGAGCGCGTCCTGAGCACAGGCGGGCAGGCGCTGTTGCTGGTACCCGAAATCAATCTGACGCCGCAGCTCGAAGGCCGCGTCGGCGCCCGTTTCCCAGGCACGGCGCTGGTTGGTTTGCATAGCGGAGTGCCGGAGGCCGAGCGCCTGCGCCGCTGGCGCGCTGCGGAGTCCGGATGGGCGCGCATCGTCATCGGGACACGCCTGGCTGTGTTCACGCCGTTGCCGTACTTGGGCCTGATCGTGGTGGACGAAGAGCACGATGCATCGCTCAAGCAGCAGGACGGCCTGCGCTACTCAGCGCGCGATCTGGCTGTGCTGCGTGCAAAAGAGCGCCGCGTGCCCGTAGTACTGGGCTCGGCGACACCTTCGCTCGAGACTTACTCTAGCGCTTTGTCGGGCCGGTACAGGCTGACGCAACTGCCGAACCGGGCGACCGCCAAGCTGCCATCCATTCGTTGCCTGGACACGCGCGGGACGCGCTTGCGCGAAGGCCTCTCGCAGCAGATGATCGATGCCCTCGCGAAAGGCCTCGCGGCAGGCGAGCAGAGCCTGCTGTTCATCAACCGTCGCGGCTATGCACCGGCCGTCATGTGTTTCTCTTGCGGCTGGACCGCGGAATGTACCCGCTGTTCGGCACGTCTGGTGTTGCACGTCGGAGAGCCGTCGCGCCTGCTTTGCCATTACTGCGGGCACGAGGAACCCGTTGTGCGCGCCTGCCCGAGCTGTGGCAACCAGGATCTGACCGCGGCTGGGCATGGCACGCAGCGCATCGAGCACGCGGTGTCGCAGCTGTTTCCGCAGGCGCGCGTGCTGCGCATCGACCGCGATAGCACACGCAAACGCCTGGCGTTCGAGCAGATGCGCCAGCAAGTGCACGACAACGAAGTCGACATCCTCATCGGTACGCAGATGCTCGCGAAAGGACACGACTTCCCGCGCCTGACATTGGTCGGCGTCGTCAATGCCGATGCATCGCTGTACAGCACCGACTTTCGTGCGGCCGAGAAGCTGTTTGCGTTGTTGACGCAGGTGGCCGGACGCGCGGGTCGTGGAGACGCGCCGGGCGAAGTCTTGATCCAGACCGACTTCCCGGGACATCCCGTCTACCAGGCGGTACAGCGCCAGGACTATGCCGCGTTTGCGCGGCTCGCCCTCGAGGAGCGTCACGAAGCCGGCTTTCCGCCGCATGCTCATCAGGTCTTGCTGCGCGCGGAAGCCCTGCAACGGGAAACGGTGGACCGTTTTTTGGTTCGCGCCGCTCGAGCTGGCCGAGAGCTGGGGTTTCGGGTCGAAGTGTACGAGCCGGTGCCAGCGACCGTGGCGCGCGTGGCGGGCCGCGAGCGCGGGCACCTGCTGGTACAGAGCCGCTCGCGCGATCAGCTGCAGCGGTTCATCGACGCGTGGGAGCCGTACTTGTCCGGACCGGGCACGAATCAAGTGCGCTGGGCGCTGGATGTCGATCCGCTCGATCTCTAGAGAAGCTCTGATCAAGTCTCGCGACGCGCGTTGCGTCAGGTGCGGATGGATGCATCGGCTCTAGTGGATGGCAGGCGTCGCGACGCCAAGGTGGGTCCCTTGGCAAGGAGCGCAACAATGCAGACGCCGCAGCTGACACAACCCGATAATATTTGTCTCTTTCGAGGGACCGGGGCGCTTTGGGTCGATGCCTTCGTGGGCTCCTCCTTGTGTAGACCGGCTACACGGCGTCCTCGCCCACTTGCGCCTTAAGCCCAAATCGCCCCGGTCGCGCACGTGAGAGTTGATCAGAGCTTCCCTACGCCGGCTCGCGCTCCAGGGCATCCCGCTATAATTCGCGCTCCGTCGAAGCCGAACCAGAGATGACCTCAGCTCCCGTCGCCGATCCTCGCAGCCAGCTCGCCCAGTTGCTGGCGGATGCCTTGGCCGAAGCGCTCCCCGAGCAGCATGGCGCCGCTATCGTCCTCGAGCGCCCCAAGCAGGCCGGACACGGCGACTACGCTTCGAATCTCGCTCTGCAGCTCGCCAAGCCGCTCAAGCGCAATCCGCGCGACATCGCGCAGGCGCTCGTGCGCGCGCTGCCGTCCTCCGCCCTCTTGGCCAAGGCGGAAGTAGCCGGTGCGGGATTCATCAATTTTTTCCTCGCACCTGCCGCTCGGCAGCGTGTGGTGACGGATATCCTGACGCAGCGCGAATCGTTTGGCCGCGGCAGTTTCGGCCAAGGCAAAAAGGTCCAGGTCGAGTTTGTCTCGGCCAATCCGACCGGTCCCCTGCACGTGGGACACGGTCGCGGCGCAGCTTTCGGTGCGAGTCTCGCGAATGTTCTAGACGCCGCCGGCTTCAGTGTCGCGCGCGAGTTCTACGTGAACGATGCGGGGCGCCAGATGGACATTCTCGCCTTGTCCACCTGGCTGCGCTACCTGGAGTTGAACCGGCTGAGCGTCGCATTTCCACCGAATGCGTATCAGGGCCAGTATGTGCGGGACATGGCTCAGGCCGTTGTCCAGGCGCATGGCGCGCGCTACGTGCGAGGGCCAGCCGAATTGTTCCAGGGCATTCCGAGCGCCGAGGCGGATGCGGAGGGTCATCTGGACGGCCTCATCGCCAATGCCAAGAAATTACTGGGCGAGGACTACAACTATATCCACGATCACGCTCTGACCGAGCAGCTCGGAGATTGTCGTAACGATCTGCTCGAGTTCGGCGTCAGCTTCGATCACTGGTTCTCGGAAAAATCGCTGTACGACAGCGGTCAAGTGGAGCGCGCGCTGGCGAAGCTCCAGGAGGCTGGGCACTTGTACGAGCAGGACGGCGCGAAGTGGTTTCGCAGCTCGGCGTTCGGCGACGAGAAGGATCGCGTCGTGCAGCGGGAGAACGGGCAGTTCACATACTTCGCGCCCGACATTGCGTATCACCTGAATAAGTTCGAACGCGGCTTCGATTTGGCGATCAACGTCTGGGGCGCGGATCACCACGGCTACATTGCACGCGTGAAAGGCGCGCTGCAAGCGCTCGGAATCGATCCGGATCGACTCACTGTCGCCCTCGTGCAGTTCGCCGTGCTGTACCGCGACGGCAAAAAGGTCTCGATGTCCACGCGCGCCGGCGAGTTCGTGACGTTGCGCGAGCTGCGCAATGAAGTCGGTAACGATGCCGCGCGGTTCTTCTACGTGCTACGCAAGAGTGACCAGCATCTCGACTTCGACCTCGATCTCGCCAAGTCGCAGAGCAACGACAATCCTGTGTACTACGTTCAGTACGCACACGCGCGCATCTGCAGCGTATTCGAGCAGTGGGGAGGAGACATCTCGACGCTCGAGCAGGCCGACCTCACGCTTTTGTCATCGGAGCAGGAGCTGCAGGTCATGCGTGTGCTGATGGACTATCCCGCGGTCATCGAGGATGCCGCGCGCGACATGGCCCCGCACTTGATTGCGTTCTACCTCAAAGATCTGGCTGCGTCCTTCCACAGCTACTACAATTCGACCCATTTCCTGGTGGAGGACGAGCGTGCGAGAGCAGCGCGCCTGTCGCTCGTGCTGGCGCTGCGGCACGTCCTTGCGAGCGGCCTCAAGCTCCTCGGTGTCAGTGCACCGGCAAAGATGTAACCTCGCTTGAAGCGATCAGAGGATGAGCCGAAACATCAAGAACGGCCAGAAGCGCTCGAAGGGTCAGAGTGGCCACCCGATGGTCGTCGGCGTGTTCATTGGCGTGCTGGTCGGGCTGTGCCTTGCGCTTGGCGTGGCGCTGTACCTGAACAAGACGCCGACACCGTTCGTTGCCAAAGACTCGGAAAAGAGCGCCCCGGCCAAGCCGAGCGCAAAGCGCGAACCTGCCAAGCCCGACAAATCCGAGACCGCGAAGGCGCCCGCGCAGGCGAGCGGTAAACCGCCAGAGCCCAAGACGCGTTTGGACTTTTACACGATTCTTCCGGGCAAGGAAGAGGTCGTGCCGGACAAGGACGTGAGTAAGTCTACGACAGTCGGGTCGGGTTCTCGCGTCGTGTACTACTTGCAGGCTGGCGCGTTTCAGGCGGCCTCGGACGCCGACAATCTGAAGGCGCGCCTGGCGCTGGCCGGCCTGGAAGCACAGATCCAGACCGCGACCCTGCCCGACAACAGCATCTGGCATCGCGTGCGCCTGGGGCCGTACACGAATGCGCAGGACCTCGACAAGGCGCGCGCGGCCTTGAAGGAGAACAAGATCGACAATGCGGTGATCAAAGTCAACGAGCCGCTCGCGAAGCGCTGAAAAAACGAGCCCGCCGCTTGCGGCTCGATCTACTGGAGAGCAGATGACACCCACCAAATTGATGTACACCGCGGCCGCATTGGTCCTGGCGCTCGCTCTTGCGCCTTCCGCTTTCGCTCAGCGGCCGGTCGAGGACAAGGACTTCAAGACGATCAACCCGCCGCAGAGGCCCGCTTCGGGCAAGAAGATCGAGGTAATCGAGTTCTTCTCCTATGCGTGCCCGCACTGTGCGGAGTTCGAGCCCGCGCTGCAAAGCTGGGTCAAGCGCAAGCCCAAGGACGTCGAGTACAAGATGGTGCCGATGGTGTTCCGCGAGCAATGGAAAGCGCCGGCCAAGCTGTATTACACGCTCGAAGCCATGGGACTCGTCGACAAGTATCACCAGAAAGTCTATGACGCCATCCATAAGCAGAACAAGGAGCTGTTCACGGATCAGGCGGTGAAGGACTGGGCCAAGAGCGCTGGGATCGATGCCACCAAGTTCAACGAGGCGTACGACTCGTTCGGCATCGATGCCAAGTTGCAACGCTCCGTATCGATGGCCAAGTCGTATGGCATTCAGTTCACGCCAGCGCTAGCCGTGAACGGCAAATACTGGACCGGCCCCTCCATGGTGACCAGCCCTGACGGTGGACTCGACAGCGCACGCTTCTTCAGCGTCATCGATCAGCTCATCGATTCGGAGCGCGCCAAGCCCGGATCGAAGAAGAGCGCCTGACCGCTCCGGGACCGTCTCCCCGGTGATCGCTGTGTTGCGCTGGTTCTCTCGCGGCTGCCCGCTGCTGCTGGCAGCCGCGCTGTCTTTCGGGTCGCCGGTCGGCGCAGCGGACCTGATGGAAGACGTCGACTATCGCGTCATCCCGAGGCAGAAGCTCACCGACAGCGAACGCATCGAGGTCGTCTACTTCTTCTACTACGGCTGCCAGTGGTGTTACCAGTTCGAGCCGTTGGTCGAGGACTGGCTGAAGAGGAAGCCGACGGATGTGACCTTCCGCCGCGTGCCCGCGCTGCGCAGCACGAAGTGGGTCACGCTGACGCGAGCGTTCTACGCGCTCGAGCAGATGAATCTGTTGCCTCAGCTGCACGCGAAAGCATTTCGCGCCTTTCACCGCGAAGAGGTCAATCTGCAGAGCGAGAGCAGCTTGTTCGACTGGGTTGCCAAGCAGGGTGTCGATCGCAACCAATTCGAAGAGGTGTATCGCTCCGATGCCGTCACGAATCGCATGAACGAGTCGCGTGCGCTCACGAACGCGTTCGAGATCGAAAGCACGCCCAGCGTCGCGGTGGACGGCCGCTATCTCACCAGCAGCGGAATGACCGGCGGCACTGCACAGCTGATGGCGGTGGTCGAGGACCTGATCCGCAAAGTGCGCGACGAGCGCCGAAAAGGGAAATGACGTTGCGCGTCGTGATCACCGGTGCTTCGAGCGGCATCGGTCGAGCGCTTGCGGCCGAGTACGCGCAGCGAGGCGCAACGCTCGGGTTGATCGCACGCCGAAGCGACGCTTTGCAGCAGCTCGGCGCAGAGCTGAAAGTCCCTTCAGCGCTCTACGCCCTCGATGTGCGCGATGCAGCAGGGCTTGCGCGTGCGGCCGAGGATTTCATCGGAAAGCTCGGAACGCCCGACGTGGTCATTGCCAACGCTGGTGTCAGCGCCGGAACGTTGACGGAGCATGTCGAGGACACAGTAGTGTTCCAGGAGATCTTCGACATCAACGTCGTTGGCCTGGTCAATACTTTTCAGCCATTCGTTGCGGCGATGCGCGCTGCGTCCCATGGAACGCTGGTGGGCATTGCGAGCGTGGCGGGATTCCGCGGACTGCCGGGCGCCAGCGCCTACTCCGCTTCAAAGGCCGCTGCGATCACGTACCTCGAAAGCCTGCGTCTCGAGCTGCACGGCACGGGCATCTCCGTGGTCACGATCTGCCCGGGCTATGTCGCGACGCCGATGACCGAGCACAATCCGTATCCGATGCCGTTCATGCTGCCCGCAGCTGTGGCCGCACGGCGCATGGCAAACGCAATCGAGCGGCGCAAGAGATTCGTGGTGATTCCGTGGCAGATGGGAGTGGTGGGCGCATTACTGAAGGTGCTGCCGCGGCCGTTGTACGACGTGCTGTTCGCGCGCGCACCGCGGAAACCTAGGCGAACCGATTGAAATGGTGAGATACGGAGAGGATGCAGAACTACAGGAACATTCCGTGCCGGGACGCTAGACGCTAGGAGCGCCAATGAAACTTAATCGGAGCAACAGACCCCCCTTCGCAAAGGGGGCAGGGGGATTTCGCAGTGGCGTGCGTTCAGAAAATCCCCCTGTATCCCCCTTTGCCAAAAGGGGATCGAACAGCACATTACCGCAACGATAAGCCGGTCACCGTCTCCAATCCTTGCAGCGCCTGCTCCGCCGACTCGACCTTGATCGTCGTCATCCCGAGCGCGCGCGCCGGCTTCAGGTTGATGCCGAGATCGTCCAGGTACACCGCCTCTTGCGGCTCGATGCCCAGTTTTTCCAGCGCGAGCTGATAAAACCGCAGCTCGGGCTTGCGAGCACCGACCAGGCTCGATTCGATCACCAGATCGAACAGCGCCATGATCCGCGCGACGTCGCGTGCCTTCGCGTCCGTAGTCGGCAGACCGTGACTGCGCCCGGT
>Ga0105237_10008978_pt1 | contig 10759 bp, 7 predicted proteins | sample KBSC24metaG_FD_81520 | JGI IMG/M metagenome (GOLD analysis project Ga0105237, IMG submission 81520) | Corn rhizosphere microbial communities from Kellogg Biological Station, Michigan, USA - KBS C2-4 metaG | ecosystem: Host-associated > Plants > Roots > Rhizosphere > Soil | place: Michigan, USA... | reverse complement strand
TCGCTCGCCCCCCGTCTTCCGCCCGAGGCCGCTGAGCGCGGTCGAGCGGAGGATCATCATGAAACGACATTCGTGTCTCTCGATGCGCAGCCTGGCCGTGGCCCTGGCGATCGGCGCCACCACCTCGCCCGCCCTGGCGCAGGGCGCCGATGCCGGCCTCGGCCGGTCGGCGCATTTCGACATCGCGGCCGGCGACCTGCGGACCGCATTGTCGGCCTATTCGCAGGCGACGGGGGTGCAGGTGATCCTGCCGCCAGCGGCGGCGGGGCGCCACACCGCCGGCGTCTCGGGCAATCACAAGGCCCGCGAGGCGCTGGCGCTGCTGCTGCGCGGCACCGGCCTCGCGCCGCACATGTCGGGCAGCATCGTGGTGCTCGCCGAGGGCCCTATCGCGGGCCGCGCCCCGGCCGAGCGCGCGGCACCCGCTGAGGCGCCCCTCACCACCGGCATCGCGCGGCAGGACGGCATCACCCTCGCCTCGCCCGACGAGATCGTCGTGTCCGGCTACCGCCAGAGCCTCAAGATCGCGCAGGACTACAAGCGCATGGCGGTCGGCACCGAGGACGACATCCTTGCCCAGGACATCGGCGCCTTCCCCGACCTGAACCTCGCGGAATCGCTGCAGCGCGTGCCGGGCGTCACCATCACCCGTGACAGCGGCGAAGGCCGCCAGATCACGCTGCGCGGCCTCGGGCCGGATTTCGTCCGCACCCAGCTGAACGGCATGGAGGTGCTGGGCAACACCGCGTCGGGCATGGACAATCGCGGCGCGGTCAGCCGCTCGCGCGCGTTCGATTTCAGCCTGTTCGCCTCCGAGCTGTTCAACCGCGTCTCGGTGCAGAAATCCTATTCGGCCGAGCAGGACGAGGGCGGCATCGCCGGCACCGTCGGCCTCTACACCGCCAAGCCGTTCGACTATCCGGGCGCCAAGTTCGTCATCTCCGCCAAGGGCCAGACCAACAGCCAGACGTCCGGCGTGACGCCGCGCGTGGTGGCGCTCGCGTCGGATCGCTGGGGCGATTTCGGCGCGCTCGTGTCGGTGGCCTATTCGGAGATCAAGAACAACGAATATGGCTATCGCAATTGGGGCTGGGGCTTCGTGAAATACGCCCCGGCCAATATCGGGCCGAACATCGATCCCCAGACGGCGGCCCTGCTGGAATCAGGCAAGGTCTTCGCGCCGCAGGCGGAATCGCCGTCCAGCTGGTGGACCGACCGCCGCCGGCTGGGCGTCACCTCGGCCCTGCAATATCATCCGGGCGACCGCTTCAAGCTGGACGTGGACCTGCTCTACGGCCGGATGTGGGACTATCGCAACGATTTCGCGATCGCGGCCGCCGGCACCAACGCGCTGACCGCCGGCAATGGCGGCACCATCAACGGCGGGCAGATCATCGAATCCGCCACGATCGTGAACAACACGCTGGTGGCGGCGAGCTACGACAACATCAACCAGCGCAGCGAGCATCACATCGTCCGCAACCACACGGATTTCTACCAGGGCGTCGCCAATGCCAGCTGGAAGGCGACCGACCGGCTGACCTTCACCGCGCTCGGCGGCTATGAACGGTCCAGCTTCCGCCAGCCGGAATTCGACAAGGTGTTCATGGAGTCGAAGGCCGGCAGCTTCAGCTTCGACGACACGACCAGCGAGCCGACCAACACCTACGGCATCGACGTGACCGATCCCGGCCAGTGGGGCCTCCAGCGCCTCGACACGCAGGAAAACGCCATCACCAACACCTATGCGAACGGCAAGCTGGCCGGCGCGTGGAAGTTCAACGACACGTCCACCATCAAGTTCGGTGGCGAATACAAGCATTTCACCAACAGCGGCTACCAGTATAACAACAAGGTCTTCCACAATCCGAACAACCAGGACACGCCGATCCCGGACAATCTGAAAGAGGTGATCGGGGTCGATTCCCAGATCCCCTATATCGTCGGCGACGTGGACGGCGTGTACGACCTGATCGGCGATCCGCGGGTGCTCGGGCCGCAATATCTCCAGGCCGGCACCGACTTCCGCGTCGACGAGAAGACCTGGAGCGGCTTCGCCCAATATGATCTCGATACCTATGTGTTCGGGATGCGGCTGCGCGCCAATGCCGGCGTCCGCTATTATTCGACGGACCTCACCTCGACCGGCCACCTGAGCACCGTGGTGAACGGCGTGACGGTGCTGGAACCGGTCTCGGTGAAGAGCAACAGCCATGGCTGGCTGCCCGCCGCCAACCTGGCGCTGAGCCTGTCGAAGGACCTGATCGCCCGCCTCAGCGTCGATCGCAACGTCAACCGGCCCGGGCTGAGCGACCTGGAAGCGGCCGGATCGATCACCACCCGCCCGAACGGCGGCAGCGTCAGCTTCGGCAATCCGCTGCTGAAGCCCTACAAGGCGACGTCGGTGGAAGGCTCGCTCGAATATTATATGGGCGGCGAGGGCTTCGCCTCGATCGGCTTCTTCTACAAGCATATGGACAGCTTCATCACGTCCAAGACCCGGTCGATCCCCTACAGCCAGACCGGCCTGCCGCTATCCCTGCTGATCCAGGGCGAGGATGCCAACACGATGTTCGACGTGAGCCAGCCGATCAATGGGCCGGGCGCGAACATCAAGGGTGTCGAGGTCGCGCTCCAGCACGACTTCACCTTCCTGCCCGGCGTGCTCAAGCATCTCGGCGCCACGGTCAACGGCACTTGGTTCGACGGCCATCAGCAGGTCGACATCCAGACCAACGGCGTCGATACCTTCTACACGCTGCCGCTGTTCAACCTGTCGAAATGGGCGTTCAACGCGACGCTCTATTACGAGAACAGCGTCTGGGGCGTGCGCGTGTCCGATGCCTATCGCAGCAAATACGCCACCGGATCGGGCATCGGCAATATCGGCGACGGCTACAAGGACACCAACAACGTCGACTTCCAGGCGCATTACAACATCAACCCGCACCTGAAGGTGGTGGTGGAGGGGATCAACCTCACCAACCAGGCGATCCAGCAGGTCGCCAACGTGTTCGGGGCGCAGCAGCCGGAAGTCTATACGACCAGCGGCCGCATCTTCACCTTCGGCGTGACCGCCGAATTCTGAGCAGCGTCGGCGGCGGGAGGGTCCGCTCCCCTCCCGCCGCCGGCCTGTCCGCGCCGCGCGTCAAGCCTCCTTGCCGCGGGCGAGCCGGGCCTGCTCGACGCCCGCCTTGCGGGCCTCGGCCCGCATCCCCACCCGGCCGGACAGCCAGGCGCGGACCTCGTCGGCGAATTCCGCCGGCGCCTTGCGCTCCACCCGGCTGGCGAGCTCGGCGACCGTCGTGGCGGCGAGCGCGTCGCGCATGCTCTGCTCGGCCCGCAGCATCACCGTGTGGACCCCGCAGACGCCCTCGGTGGACCAGCCCGGCGGGCGGTCCCCGAAGATCGCGCATTTGCCCCGTATCTCCTGGCATTCGAACAGCGGCTTGCGCCCTTCGATCGCATCGACGACGTCGAGCACCGAAATCGCCTCGGCGGGGCGGCCGAGCACATAGCCGCCCCGTATTCCTTCCGAGGCGCGGACGATGCCGGCTTTCTCCAGCTTGGGGAAGATCTTGGCGAGGAAGGACGGGGACACGCCCTGCAGCTCCGCGAGATCGCGGCTGCTCGCGGGCTCGGCCGGGGAGCCGACCAGCCAGAGCAGGCAATGCAGCCCATATTCCACGCCGCTTCCGATATACGCCATGCCACCAGCCCTAATAATCGGCGCCATGATCCACAAGGTCGCGCGCGATCGGCACGATCGGTACGCCACGCCACCCACCGGCGGGCATGCGGGCACCGTGCGGCGCCCGCATGCCGTCGGTCACTTGTCCACGACGGTCGTCAGCGCCTTCTCGTCGCTATCGACCACGAAGATGGCGAGCAGCGAGGCGGGCTCGGTCGCGCTCGCATTCTCGCTCATGCCGTGGTGCGCGCCGGGTTCCTCGGTCCAGCTCTCGCCAGCCTTGAACACATGGTCCGGCCCGTTGTCGACCTTGCTGCGGATCGCGCCGCTCAGCACGTAGCCGGTGATGAAGGCGGACCTGGCGTGGACATGGGGCGGCGTCTTGCCGCCCGGCGGATAGGCGACCACCACGGCCATCAGGCTCTTGCCCGGAATGTTCGCGATCGGGTTCGAGAAGGCCGGGGTGATCGTCTCGCGCGGGGCATCGGCAGGATGGATCGGCGCGGCGATCGTGGCGCCGGAGCCGGCGGAGAGGCTGGCCACGGCCAGCAGCGCCGCGCTCATGGATGTGCGGAATGTCATGTCTGTCTCCTTGGGATCGGGGGCGTCAGGCGACGATGGGCCGGGTCGGGTCGGCCTGCTCGAAGGCTTCGGCGCGATCGGCCCGGGGCGGATAGATCCACTGGGTGTTGATCTGGGTCTTGAGCGCCTTCGCCTCGGCGCCGCGCAGCCTGATCTGCCGGTCCCAGCCCTCGGTGAAGACAGCGCCCCACGGGCCGAGATCGAGGCAGGTCACATAATGGGGCTGGCTGTAGGGGATGCTCGGCAGGCCCAGCAGCGAGGCCGCGACATTGTGGCCGGCCGACCGGCCGAGCCCGATCGCATGCTGGCAGGACATCAACGTGTGGTGGCCCGCATCGTCGGTCGCCGCGCAGGCCGCGTCGCCGGTCGCGAAGATGCCGTCCGACCCCGGCACGAACAGATCGCGATCGACCAGGATGCGGCCCAGCCGGTCCTTCTCGCTCGCAATCTGCCGGACGAGCGGATTGGGCTGCATGCCGCCGATCCAGATCACGGTCTTCGCCGCGATATGCTCGCCGGTCCCGGTGGTGACGCCGTCGGCGTCGACGGCGGTGACCGCGGCGCCGAGCTTCATCTCCACGCCGAGGTCGTGGAGCGCCTCGAGGATCACGGGGCGCGGGCCCGGCCCGAGATCGGGGCCGATGGCGTCGGCACGCTCGACGATGACGACGCGGATGGCGGCGTCCTCGCCGAGGATCCCGCGCAGGCGCGCCGGCATCTCGGCCGCGGCCTCGATGCCGCTGAACCCGCCACCCGCGACCACGACGGTGTTGCGCGCCGGGCTGTCCGGCTGCGCGGCGAGGTCGTGGAGATGGGCTTCGAGCCTCGCCGCGCCATCCAGCTGATCGACATCGAAGCAATGCTCGACCAGGCCGGGAATGGGCGGGTGAATCACCGAGCTGCCGGTCGCGACCACCAGCCGGTCATAGCCGAGCGTCGCGGCGGCGCCGTCGTCGGACCGGATATCGACTTCACGCGCTTCGGCACGGATGGTCTCGACCATGCCCTGGACGAAGCGGATGCCCAGCACCTCGAGCAGTTCGGCCAGCGGCGCCTTGAAGGCCCCGGCGCCGGCCTCGTAGAGGCGGGGGCGGATGGCGAGCTCCGGCTTGGGCCCGACCAGCGCGACCTCGACCGCGTCCGACCGGCCTTCCCGGTCCAGCACGCGGGCAGCGCCGATCGCGCTCCACAGCCCGGCGAAGCCGGTTCCGATCACGAGGATTCTTTGGGTCATGTCTTCGCCTTTCACATGGGGGTTCACAGCGAAGGACGCCCGGAGAAACGGCGCGGAGCGCGTCCCCTCGTCCTTCGATGACCGGCCTGAGGGTGCCGACCGCCATCGTCCGAACCACTGCGGCCGGCAGCGGCGCGGAATGCGGCGTTCCTGCGAACATCATAACACGGACTATATTAGTCTCTGTATTGATTCGCAAGCGGGCATGGCGGGGCGCACGCGACCGGCGAGAGCCTGTCGACGCAAGGGTGCCGGCCCCGCCGGCGCCGGAACCGGAAGGCTGCTGTCAGCTGGACTATGCGGGATCGCGGGAGACGGCGGCTTGCCGTCAGCCGGCGTCGGCCTTCTCGATCTTCGCGAGGAGCGCGCCTTCGCTCACCTGCCCGCCCTCGATCGCATCGAGCGTGGCCACGATGCCGTCGAAGGGCGCGACGAGGCTGTGCTCCATCTTCATCGCTTCCAGCGTGAGGAGCTTCTGGCCCTTGGCCACCGCCGCGCCGGCGGTCACCGAGACCGCGATGATGCGGCCCGGCATGGGCGAGAGGATCGCGCCGTCCGAGGCGTCCGCACCGGCCGCGCCGCCGGCCCGCCAGGGCGTCAGCTGCCAGGTCTGGCCCTGCTCGCTGACCAGCACCGAGGATCGTGGAGATTCGACCCCCGCGCCGTCGAGCGACAGGATGATGGGCTGACCATCCAGCAGAAAGCGGGCGGCCGACCGCGGAGCCGCGTTGAGGCGGAAGCCGTGCTGCGAACAGGCCTGCACCAGGTCCGTCGCGGCCCAGGACAGCGCCTCTTCCGACGGCGTCGGGGGCGTCGTCATCGCCTCGCCGTCGCGCCCGATCAGCCCCGTATCAACACCGCCCGCGACGAACTGGGGATGGGCCAGCGCCTTGGCGAGGAAGGCGGCGTTGGTCCGGACCGGCCAGACCACCGTCTCGGACACCATCGCGCGCAGCCGCTCGCGCGCCTCGTCGCGGTCACCGCCATGGGCGATGACCTTGGCGATCATCGGATCGTAGAAGGGCGAGATTTCGGCTCCCTCATACACGCCGGTATCGATGCGACCGCCCGGCCCCTCGCCCAGTTCGAAATGGTCCAGCCGGCCGATCGACGGCAGGAACCCCTTCGCCGGATCCTCGGCATAGAGGCGCGCCTCCATCGCCCATCCATCGATGCCGAGCTCCTCCTGCCGCCTGGGCAGCGGCTCTCCGCTGGCGACGCGCAATTGCCATTCGACGAGATCCTGCCCGGTAATCTCCTCGGTGACGGGATGCTCGACCTGGAGGCGGGTGTTCATCTCCATGAACCAGATGCGATCCGCGCGCAGGCCTTCGGAGCCGTCGGCGATGAACTCGATGGTGCCGGCGCCGACATAGTCGACCGCCTTGGCCGCGCGCACCGCCGCCTCGCAGATCGCCGCGCGCGTCGCCGCGTCCATGCCGGGCGCGGGCGCTTCCTCGATCACCTTCTGGTGGCGGCGCTGGAGCGAGCAGTCGCGTTCGAACAGGTGGACGACGTTGCCGTACGTGTCGCCGAACACCTGCACCTCGATATGGCGCGGGTTGGTGACCCATTTCTCCAGCAGCACCTGATCGTTGCCGAAGCTGGACGCCGCCTCGCGCTGGCAGGAGAGCAGGGCATCGGCGAAATCGGCCGCCGCATCCACCTTGCGCATGCCCTTGCCGCCGCCACCCGCGACCGCCTTGATGAGGACGGGATAGCCGATCCGGTCCGCCTCGGCCCGGAGCCGATCGGGCGACTGGTCGTCGCCGAGATAGCCGGGCGTAGTCGGCACGCCGGCCTCCTGCATCAGTGTCTTGGCGGCATCCTTGAGGCCCATGGCGGTGATCGAGGACGGCTTCGGCCCGACCCACACCAGCCCGGCGTCGATGACGGCCTGCGCGAACGCGGCATTCTCGCTGAGGAATCCGTAGCCGGGGTGGATCGCTTGCGCCCCGGTCTGCCGGGCCGCCGCGATGATCCGGTCGCCCAGCAGATAGCTTTCGCGCACCGGCGACGGCCCGATATGCACCGCCTCGTCGGCCGAGCGGACGTGCAGCGCCTGCGCGTCGGCATCCGAATAGACGGCGACGGTGCGGATGCCGAGCGCCCGCGCGGTGCGGATGACCCGGCAGGCGATCTCGCCGCGATTGGCAATGAGGAGGGAGGTGATCATGGTGTCTCTCTCAATTCCTCCCCGAGCTTGTCTCGGGGAGGGGGACCGTGCGAAGCACGGTGGAGGGGCCTGCGCGATGTTGAAGGATCGATCGCCGACGCCGAGTGCCCAGGCCGTTCGCACGGCGCGCAAACGCCGGAAGGACATGAGCTTTCCAGAGATTTTGCTCTGGCAAGCATTGCGAACCCGGCCCGGCGGCCTCAAGTTTCGCCGCGAGCATCCGACGGGCGAATATAGTCTCGATTTCTATTGCAGCGACGCACAGCTTGCGATCGAGATCGATGGCGAGGCCCATTCGCGAGGCGATCGGCCGGAGCGCGATGCGCGGCGCGATATCTGGCTGAGTTCCAGAGGCATCGCCACGATGCGCGTGCCGGCCGTCGAGGTTCTGCGCGATCTTGAGGCCGTGCTCCGGGGCATTGTCGAGGAAGCGCGGTCGCGCCTGCCCCTCCACCACCCGGCTGTGCCGGGCGGTCCCCCTCCCCGAGGCAAGCTCGGGGAGGAATGAAAGCGGCGTCCGCCGCCCCCTCACATCCGGAACACGCCGAAGCGCGCCGCGTCCGGCACCGGCGCGTTCAGCGTCGCGGCGAAGGCGAGGCCCAGCACGTCGCGGGTCTGGGCGGGGTCGATGATGCCGTCGTCCCACAGCCGTGCGGTGGCGTAATAGGGATTGCCCTCATCCTCGTATTTCTGGCGGATCGGCGCCTTGAAGGCCTCGGCCTGCGCGGGCGTCCATGTCGCGGCGTCGCGGTGGACGGTGGCCAGCACGCTCGCCGCCTGCTCGCCGCCCATCACCGAGATGCGCGCGTTCGGCCAGGTGAACAGGAAGCGCGGCTGGTAGGCGCGGCCGCACATGCCGTAATTGCCCGCGCCGAAGCTGCCGCCGATCAGCACCGTGACCTTGGGCACCTGCGCGGTCGCCACCGCCGTCACCAGCTTGGCGCCGTTCTTGGCAATGCCTTCGGCCTCATACTTGCCACCGACCATGAAGCCCGAAATGTTCTGCAGGAACAGCAATGGGATACGCCGCTGGCAGGCGAGCTCGATAAAATGCGCGCCTTTCAAGGCACTTTCGGAGAACAGCACACCATTGTTCGCAAGAATCGCGACCGGCATGCCCCAGATATGGGCGAAGCCGCATACCAGGGTCGTGCCGTAAAGCGCTTTGAATTCATGGAATTCCGATCCATCGACGATCCGCGCGATCACCTCGCGCACGTCGTAGGGCGCGCGCACGTCCTGCGGCACGATGCCGTACAGCTCGTCGGCCGAGAATTTCGGTGCGCGCGGCTCGCGCAGGTTGAGGTCGATCGCCGGCGCCGGCCGCAGCGTCGAGACGATGTCGCGCACGATGGTCAGCGCATGCGCGTCATTCTCGGCGACATGATCGACCACGCCGGACTTGCGGCCGTGCAGGTCGCCGCCGCCGAGATCCTCGGCCGAGATCACCTCGCCCGTCGCCGCCTGCACCAGAGGCGGGCCGGCGAGGAAGATGGTGCCCTGGTTGCGCACGATCACCGTCTCGTCGGACATGGCCGGCACATAGGCGCCGCCCGCCGTGCAGCTGCCCATCACGCAGGCGATCTGCGGGATGCCGAGCGCCGACATGTTGGCCTGGTTGTAGAAGATGCGGCCGAAATGCTCGCGATCGGGGAAGACCTCGGCCTGGTTGGGCAGGTTGGCACCGCCGCTGTCGACCAGATAGACGCAGGGCAGCCGGTTCTCGATCGCGATCTCCTGCGCGCGGAGATGCTTCTTCACGGTGAGCGGGTAATAGGTGCCGCCTTTCACCGTCGCGTCGTTGCAGACGATCATCGCCTGCCGGCCGGAGACGCGGCCGATGCCGGCGATCAGGCCAGCACCGGGCACCTCGTCGCCATAGAGGCCGTTGGCCGCGAGCTGGCCGATCTCCAGGAAAGGCGCGCCGGGATCGAGCAGACCCTCCACCCGGTCGCGCGGCAGGAGTTTCCCCCGGGAAACATGCTTCGCGCGGGCGCTTTCGGAACCGCCCTGCGCGCTGGTGGCGACGGTGCCGCGCAGGGTCTCCACCAGCGCGCGGTTGTGCGCGGCATTGGCGCGGAAGGCCTCGCTGTCGGGGAGGAGCTTGGTGTCGAGGACGGGCGCGGTCATCAATACCTCCCCGGAACGGGGAGGGGGACCGCCCGCGCAGCGGGTGGTGGAGGGGGCGACCGGCGAAGCCGGGCGCTAACGCGCCCGCCTCTCCACCATGCTTCGCATGGTCCCCCTCCCCGTTCCGGGGAGGTGTTCAAGAAGGCCCTCACGCGCCGGCTCCGATCAGCTCGCGGCCGATCAGCATGCGGCGGATCTCGTTGGTGCCGGCGCCGATGTCGAGCAATTTGGCGTCGCGCATGTAGCGTTCCACCGGCCAGTCCTTGGTGTAGCCGGCACCGCCCAGCGCCTGCACCGCCTCCAGCGCCGTCTTCATCGCATTCTCGCTCGCCAGCAGGATCGCGCCGGCCGCGTCGAAGCGGGTCGTCCGCCCCGCGTCGCACGCCCGCGCCACCGCATAGACATAGGCCCGCGCCGAATTGAGCGCGACATACATGTCGGCGATCTTGGCCTGCATCAGCTGGAAGGCGCCGATCGGCTTGCCGAACTGCCTGCGCTCGCGGACATAGGGCAGCACCACGTCAAGACAGGCCTGCATGATGCCGAGCTGGATGCCGGAGAGCACGGTGCGCTCGTAATCGAGGCCCGACATCAGCACGCCGACGCCGCCGTCGAGCGGCCCCATCACATTCTCCTCGGGCACCTCGCACTCGTCGAACACCAGCTCGGCGGTGGGCGATCCGCGCATGCCGACCTTCGCGATCTTCTGGCCGATCGCGAAGCCCTTCATGTCCTTCTCGATCAGGAAGGTGGTGATGCCCTTCGATCCCTCGCCGGTCTTGGCATAGACCACCAGCGTGTCGGCGTAAGGCGCGTTGGTGATCCAGAACTTGGTGCCGTTGAGGACGTAGCGATCGCCCTTCCGCTCGGCCTTGAGCTTCATCGAGACGACGTCGGAGCCGGCGCCCGCCTCCGACATGGCGAGGCTGCCGACATGCTCGCCGGA
>Ga0105237_10008974_pt1 | contig 10763 bp, 9 predicted proteins | sample KBSC24metaG_FD_81520 | JGI IMG/M metagenome (GOLD analysis project Ga0105237, IMG submission 81520) | Corn rhizosphere microbial communities from Kellogg Biological Station, Michigan, USA - KBS C2-4 metaG | ecosystem: Host-associated > Plants > Roots > Rhizosphere > Soil | place: Michigan, USA... | reverse complement strand
GGGGCTGTAGCGCAGTTGGTAGCGCGCTTCGTTCGCATCGAAGAGGTCAGGGGTTCGATTCCCCTCAGCTCCACCACAACGTGCTTACTAGAAAGATTGACCGGCAGGCGTCGACCAAGATCGCATGGACTGATTTCCGCTGACCCGGCGGCGCTATCGCAGGTTGCGCTGAATCTTCCTGCGCCGACAGAGTTACGGCGATGCGTTGAGCAGCTCAGCTGCGTCTCCGCGTTGGTTCTGTAACGATGTGCACGCGACCCTTTCCCGTATCGGTCGAACGAGGCTAACTAACTTGCGGATGCCCAGCGCCCGAACGCGCAACTCGACCTGGGTGAATTGATCGCCAATAGGCTTGCATCAAGCGTCCATGCCGGCGCTACGACCGTGGACATCTCCGATCTCTACACACCGTGGTCCCCGCAGGGGCGGTTCCCGAGTAGGCACATGCTCGCCAACGACACACCATTCGGCCTGGTCGTTCGGCCACCAACGCCGCGTGTTGGGAGCGACGGCGCGAAACTTGCGCTCACACACTGTGCCAGAACTGGCCGGGTGCTCAAGCGGCCCTGTCAATCGACGGCGGCGAAACAGATACGAACTGCCGCGCGCGTCCCGCGGGAGGTTGACGCGCGGTTCCAGCAGACTGGCTCCGTGCCCGCCGGGGAAGCGACCAAGCTTGTGGCGTACCAGGCGCTGCGCGACGAGGCCGTGCATCGGCTCGACGCCGACCATCAACTCCTGACGCTCGTGCTTGCGTTGTCAGGCGGACTCCTGTCGGTCGCGCTGACCCAACGCCAGCCGTTGCTATTGCTCTTCTATCCAATAGCCGAGTCGTTGCTCGTTCTGGTCTACGCCAACAGCACTTTCCGGCTGGCACAGATAGGGGAGTACTTAGCGACATTGGAGGCCGCCGGCCTCGAGCTGGGTCCTCTGGGCTGGGAAGGGTTTCGCGCTCACGACCAGCAACGCACCGATTCGCGCTTGTCTGCCGTCAAGAGCGGTGGTGTCGGCGTGGGTCTCTTTCATGCCACCTCGGTCGTCGTCTTCCTGGTGCTGGCATGGAGCAGCGACCTCGGCGCAACGCCGGGCCACGTCGCGGTTACCCTGATTGGCGCTCTAGCCGCAGTACTGGTGCTGCTCGCGTTGTTCGCGGCGGTGCTGCGTTTCCACGAGGCAGATCGCGTGGCGCGCCGGCTCTCGCCTCAGCGAGCGAGGCCGTAACCCCAAGCCGCGTGGTGGGCAAGTTTGCATCTCTCAGTTGGCTGTGACGCTCTCAACTCTTGCGTCCGGGTGTGCGCGCAAGACGTGCTCTTGCATTGGGATGGGGACAAGGAGTCTGCTACCGCAGATCAGACAAGGTCCGTCATCGGCAGGCAGGCTGACTCCGGCAACGGGCTCTTGGCTGGACTGCGCCGCAGATTTCCTCCCGAGGGCAAGTTCCTCCTCAGTACCGCCGTGCTCGACGCGGGCAGTGATGACTTCGCCGGGCGTGGCCTGACGCCGCGCGGCTTGCCATTGCGCCTCGAGCCGTGACGGATCTTGGACTGTTGTGTGTCCGATGGCGAGCAGACGCATACCGGGCTTCAAGCCCGCTCGCCCGGCTCGGCTGCTGGTGGTTACGCGTGTGATGAAGATGCCACGGCCGTCCGGCGCCGGCAGGCCGCTAGCGCCGAAACTTGTCGATGACGCCTTCGGGCGACCGCTGGTCGTTGACTGGTTGGGCTCGACGTTCCAGACAGCGGCAATCGTCAGATGCCGCAGTCCCCAACCGAAGGTCAGGACGCCGACGGCAATGAGCAAGTAGGACACCCAGATGTAGGTGCCAGCGGTATTGCACATGCTGTGCGCATCACTATTGACGGCTTGGCCGAGTTGCCCGAACGAGCTGTTGCATGCGGCGTTCAGTGGGCCGTAGTGGTGGTGCAGCCAGAATCCCCCGATCGCGGCAGCGATGCCTACGCCGATGGCTCCAACTCCGAGAGTGCCGATTCCGGCGCGCACTTGCCGGTCGCTGACCGCACTCATCGCTGGCTGCGGTTGATTGATGTGGTCATAGCAAGTGTCGAATCTGTCGCCGCCACTGTGTCGTTCCCCTCGCGAGGACAGGGAGCAAACGCCTACCCTGTCGGCCCATTTAATGGTGTCGGCCTCGTCGACGACTGCTGCATGCTGACAGGAATCCACGAGGCGCGGGTCTGTTTGGCCAATTTCGCAGAACGGAGTCGGCTCACTACGTATTGCAACCGGACTGCTATTGAATCCGCACGCATGCCGCAAGCAAGCGGCTTTGCCGGACGAGTATCCCTTCCGGACAGATCATCTGTACTCGCCGACCTACCGAATCGAATGATTCCTAAGACGAACAGGTCAGCGTCGTGGCATTGTCTCGGCGGAAGCCTGAATGGAGGCCAGAGTGCGGCCCTTGCAGTCGAAGGTTGCGATCGTGCTTGCGATAACCGCGCTTGGCCTATCCGGTTGTGGCAGCGCCAGCAGCAGCTCGAGAGCCCATACCACCGAGGCCGCGCGGAGCCCGAACAGCTACTGCGAAGCTTTCTATTCACGGGCCGCGCCCTTGCAGCAGAAATATCAGGCCGCCGCCGACGCAGCACAGACCGACCCGCTTGCGTCGATTCCCGCACTGCTGTCAAGTGGGGGCGATCTTGCGGTCGTCTTCGACGGAATGATCCCGCACGCACCGCCCGACATTGAGCCGGAAACCGTGGCGGTCAGAGACTCTCTCAAGCAGTTGCAACAGAGTCTCGCGAGCAACGCTTCCGATCCTGCTGCGGCGCTCGCGAGCAACGTCGTCACCGCCCTGACATCCAGCGGTTCGTTTCAGTCCGTCGGTGACTATCTACAAGCGCACTGTCCGCTGACGTCACCGATTGCACAGCGATACATCACACTGCCGACCGCCGCTCCCTCGCCGAGCAGCAGTTCGATGCCGCCACCCATAGACGCGGCTGCGCCCGCCAATGGGACTGTCCTCACGAGCTTCAGCGGAGACGGGCGCCTAAACGTCATCAGCGGAGGCCACGGATTCTCAATCGTTGACAGTCTCTACGACTTGGGCAGCCAGCAGGATCAATCCACCGTCACTGCTTATGACGCTGCTGGCGACAAGCTCGGCGAACTCGCGGCGGGGTCGCTTACTGGCGAGTGTGGTGCTGCCGACGTCGCGGTTCCTGGTAAGGGACGTCTGATTCTTGGTTACCTCGTTACGGATACCCCGGCACAGGGCATCAAGCCCGCCACGTCTTCTACCGCCATGCTTGCATGGGACGCCACGACAGGCGCAGAGCTTTGGAGCACACCACTCCCATCAGACTCAGATCCCCAATGCCAGGCTTACGACGGCAACCTCGACGGCTTCGCGGCGACCGTCGATGGGCGATGGGGTGTCATCCAAGGTGGCGTCATCGGTTTGGCCGACGGTACTTTCCGTAGCGATCCCAAGGCGCTCGGCATCATCAGCGACTACGTTATCGAGACCTCCAACACGGCTTGGGGAGATGACTCGCCGACTTACTACGTCACCGACCCAGCGACGGGCGCCAAACTTGGACGAATCCTGAACGACGGCACGGCCAATGGAACGGTCAGTGGCCATCAAGACGGTCACATCTCATTCGGGGATTCGAAAGACCTCGCTCCCCAACACCAGGCTGGTATCACGGCCGCTGGACGCCAGCTATTCGCCGACCCGGCGTTCGACGGAAGTGCGCCAGGGCCCCATATCTTCGCCTATGCCTTGCCGTCGATGAAAGTTCTCTGGGAGTCCTCTAAATCTTTCGATCCCTCCATCGAGGGAGAAGGCGGGGGCATCCTCGTCATGAGTCTCAATGACTGCGTGCCGGGAGATGTCAGCTGCGTCGTCGGCGTCGATGATCGCACCGGGCGACGCTTATGGAAGCTCCCCGTTGGCGGCATCTGTGCCGTGACGACCAGCCAGATGCTGATGAAGATCAACGGACAGTACGCCGTCATCGACGTCAAAACAGGTCAGCAGCTGTCGTACGCGGATGCCCATAGTGACGACTGCCCCTCCTTACTCCCCGGTGGAATCGAGATGGGCACCGACGCAAGCTATGGGGAGCCTGGGTCAACGCAGAACATCACCGTCATACAAGTGCTCCAGCCATGATCCAGATCTAGTTGCTGCATCGGCGGTCCTCTCAAACCGGCCGTTCTTTTGGCCCAAGGCCAGGCCACGTAGCAGTGGGCAAAAGTGACGACGACCCTACTTGGAGAACCAGGCTGCGAACATGAGAGCGGGAGAAGCCAACTGACGTGCCGGAAGGACAACCGCCAGAGAGCTAGGAAGTTGTCCGTTGGACTCTGGTAGCTCTGTTTCCGCTCGTAAGCGACGGCCCGCGGCCAGGCCCGTTTGCCACGTTGGCCGCGGTCGGTGTCGCTCGGGCCTTCGCGCGACTTGTCGCGGATCTCCGCGGCCTAGACGACGCGTGCTGGTGCTCGATGCGCTCATTGCCGCGACAGCGATCGTCGAACGCGTGCCGATGGTCACCCAAGATCGTGACAGCGAGGCGACGCTCCGAGTCTCGGTCATACAAGTGTGACAAGGAGTTTCAGCAGCATAATGTGGCTTGGTTGGTTCGATACGAACGACGCTTCTCCACTTGACCTGGGCCGATACGAACCGGTCTTCGCTTGGCTTGGGCCATACGTGACCCGCGCCGGGTCGTCTCCGGCGGGACCCGAAGAACGGTTGGCGTGGCACCGACCGCGTTGATCGGAATCGAACGCCGGACATCTGACGGGGTTACTGCGTAAGCGATCGACCCGCCGGGCGGTATTGCACGCAACGGCACTTCCGCCCAGCGAACGGAGCGCAGGCATGCGATCCAACCTGATCAGGATTCTGCTCGTCGGTGTCATGGCAAGCGCCGCGGCGGCCGCGGTGGCGCCAGCGGCGGGCGCGGCCGGCGGCGACACGATCCAAGGCGGCTGTTTCTACGACAGCGACGAAGTCGTCGCCACGAGCGAGACGGGAGGCAACGCGGTCGGCGTCATCGGCGACCAGTCGTCCGCCGAGGACGCGACCGGACTGCCGACCGACGCGACGGTCAGCTGCCAGCTGAGGTTCAACGACGTGCCCGCGCCCGGCACGACGTTCAGCTACAGCGGGTTCGGCGTCCAGGCGGGCGTCGACCGGATTTCGTTCGCCATCCCGCCGCAGTCCAACGAAAGCCTCTGCCAGCGGGTGGTCTTCGCGGACGGAACCGACACCGGATGGAGCTGCACGCTCACGTTCGTATGCCAGTGCCCGCCGCCCGCCGATTTCGTCGAGATCGTTCATCTGCTCCTCGCCCCGGTCAAGGACGTGCTCGCGCCGTACGTCGACCCGGCGGTGTGCCCGGTCATCGCCGCGAACGCCGGCAGCTACGGCCCGGTGACGATCAAGCCGGACGGTGATGTCGATGTCTTGGACCCGCTGGCGCCCAGGCTCAACCCGATCTACGACTGCCCGCCGTACGGCAACAGCTGACACCGGTGTTACGGGCGCCCATTTCGCACGTTTGGCCAGGCACAGGCACACGACCGTTCGGCACCTTGGAGCAGCGATGAGCACACGTCGGCGCGGGAACATGTGGCTCGTCTTGGCGCTCGCCTGCCTCCTTCCAGCCGTGCCCGGGTTGGCGGCCGGACCGGCCCCCGGCGTGCCGACGCCCGCTGCCGGTGTCCACCGGTACCTCTCCGGCATCCAGCGCATCGCCGGGGCGGACGGGAGCCTGTGGCGGCTCGGTGCGTGGGCCAGCGAAGGAGATGCGGCCACCGACCGCACGGTCTATGTAGTCCTCGAGCGGTGTCCGGGCCTCTATGAGTTCTGTGACTACGTCGGCGCCTGGCAGGTGCACGTTGCGAGCGACGCGATCCAGTTCGCACCCGACCTCTCCACGGCATCGTTCCAGGCGACGGTTGGGGGGATCCCGCTGGCCATGTCGTTGCACACGAGCGGTCCTGCGTACACCGCAGAGCCCGTGGGCGACGTCCGCAACGCGAATGCCGATCCCGCGGTGCCGCCGACAGCATCTGTGCAACTGAACCAGGGCACTCCGGCCGCCGGGACATTCACCTTCGCTGGCAATACCTGTCACGCCGAACAAGCCGAGATCGGCCAGAACACCGGCGTCGACTCGACGGGCCAGCCTCGTCCCGAAAACGGCTTCTACTGGACCCACGCGACCTCGGGCAGCTACTCGACAACGGTGCCCAATGGGATTGCCGTGGGCCTTTCCCAGGGCCCGTACGGCCCCCCGCACTGCCTGCAAGAGGGCGGTGTCGGCGACGGTGGGCAGCCGATCACGGTCAAGGCCGGCGCCTACTCGGGACGCTTCACCGTCCCAGCGGGTGGCAGTCTCGACGGCGAGTCCTCACTTATCAACATCGACGATCTCCACCGTGATGCGGTGGCGATCCTGCTGGTGAAGCGGGTCGGCGACGCCGAGATGTCCTGGACCCAAGTGCTGCAGCGAACCCCGCCGGAATGGCCGACGGAGCCGCCCTTCACCGTCGACACGCCGCACGCGCCATCGCTGCCCGCGGGGACTTACGAGTTCGTGCTCGCATCGAACTACGGCGTGACGGCGCATCTGTTCACGAGCACGCCGGTTCAAGTGACCGGCTTACGGCCGGACGCCAGCTGGCGCCTCAGTTACGCCAAGGCTGAACCGAAACCGGGCGTCGAGGCGTCAACGACGTTGACCCAGCCGTTCACGAAGGCAGCGAACACATTCGGGGTCATGCTTGCCACGTACATCACGGTGGCGACCGACGTGCCGTCGGCGCACACCTACCAAGTGAAGGACTGTTTCCGGCTGCAGGGCGAGACCTGTGACAACAGCGGGTCTGAGTTGGACGGCAAAGGCGTGTCGTACAGTCCCTTTGGCGACGCGGTCCAAGTTTCCACCGACCCCGAGTACCTCGGGTACGACGGGACCATTCCCGACGGCGCCGCCGAAGCCGCCATCGACATGTCCGGCAACGAAGCCGACGGCCACCTGATTCTCGTGAGCCTCACCGGGCCGTTCTCGTAGTTCCGCGCCCGTGTAATTCGGATAGGCGTAACGCCTCTCCATCAGCACACGCCCGCCGTACCTTGGCTCAGTGCGCAATCGCCATAGACGCGGAGCTGCCGGAGTGGCGCTCGTGCTGCTCTCGTCGGTCGGCATGACGAGTTGCGACTCGTCGCCAGCGGCGCCGGTGACAGGAAAGCCGACGATCCGCTACCAAGTCAGACTCCGCGATGGCGGCAGCGTGAACGTCACGGCCCGATACCGGCTCCCTTCGGGACAGCTTCAGCAGTTGCATGCCCGCACGCCATGGACCGGCGATCAGCTGACCTTCGGACCAGGAGCGGAACTCTTCGTTTCCGCAACGACAAGTGACTCGGTCTCGTCGCCGTTGCTCTGTGTCCTGGCCGCGGTTGTCCCAGACCAAGGCGCGTGGTCGGGTGGGCGCGTCACCGACTCCGCGACCCCCTCGTCGGACCCGAACTCGCTTGGGCAATGCGCGACGCAATACGTGCTCGGCATCTGGCCACCTGCCGAGGACGACCCGGATACCGGCAACCTCCTCATTCGGGTTGGCTGACGGTTCGGCGCGGCTACGGCGTGAGCGTGTGGGACCCGCTCCCCGACCACACTGCATTCTCCGTGACCGAGTACGCGAACTCGAACCACGTCGTCGTGCACTTTCTCGCCCAGGCTGTGACGCGCGCCTCGTGCCGGCGTACTGGGGGTTGAGACGGCGAAGTCAGCCGCGACCGAGACGCGCGACCGGGAGGCGCAAGATGACCGGGCACCGATCGACTTACCGCATCCGCTTGGCCGTTGGCGTGGCGGCGGCGCTGCTCGCTGCCACCGGTCATGCCGCCGTCGCGGCGGACAAACATGCGTCGTGCAGCACGAGCTTCGACGACAGCAGTGGCGACGTCGATGTCGCGACCGTTGTCAATGGCGCGACGACCCAGCTCGCCCCGGCGGACAACCCGAACGTCGACCTGACAAAGGTCACGATCAGCCGGGACGCTCGCAATCTGCGGATTGCCTTCCAGGTCGCCAAGTTTCAGATTCAGGACCCCGACGGCACGCCGCTAGGCGCGTGGAACCTAGCGTTCAGCGCCGGCGGGCACCGCTACGAGGTGCACAGTGGCGCCGACAACATGCTCGTCAACGCCGGCACCTACCACGGCTGGTTCGGCTTTCACGCGCTGCGCGACAACAAGGAAGTTCACGGCGTCACCGGCCGGTACGACGCCGCGACGAACACCATTGTCGTCGAGTGGCCAGATCGCAGTGCGCACGGAGCGCTAAGCCGAGTGCAGGCCGACACGAACCTGGTTGTCTTCAATGCCGGCGCGGGTCCCGCGATCGTTCGCCTGCAACAGCAAGACCTCGCGACCGGCTCGCGACTCGCGTTGGGTTGCTGACCGGCTAACCGATCGTCTCCTGCCGCTGGCCTCGCGGTTGCGGGTGCCCGGTGCGGCGGTTGAGCATGCGCCGCCAGATGAACCGTGACGCGGCGCCGGCGGTGACCAGGGCGAGTCCGAATGCCAGGACGCCGGAAAGGAAGTCGCGGATGATGTTGTCCGCGCGCAGCAGCGGCGGCGAAGCCTGGAGATTGCCGTGCGGATTGAGGTACGCGTATTCCGCGCTGCCCGCCGGCAGGCAGGGGTAATTCCGCAACGTTCCGGTGTCGCCTTCGGAGTCGCGAACCTTCAGATCACAGCGCCCGGCGGTGGGCAGCTGCACCGCCCGGACGACCAGGACCGGCACGTGCGGCGAGAACTCGTCGTCGGCGCCCTTGGGATGCATCGCGGTGACGATCGCCGCGACCAGCCCCGCCACCACAGCGAAGAGAACGGGGATCCACAGCGCGCGCCGGCTGATGTGATCGGGCGCGCGCTCCGGTCGCTCGTTTTCCGCGAGCCATCGCTTCAGGTCCGTTTGCGGCTCGGTCATGAGTCCCCGTTCCCCGTGCGGCGTGACACGGCGCTCCCACGTGCGTACCCATAAGCATGGCGAACTCGCGAGCGATCGGAAAGAGACTGACCCTGGCTGTGGCGTTGCTTGGGCTGACGGTCGGCCTGACGACGAACGCCGAGGCGCGGATCGGGCCGCGGCCCACGGTGACGGTTGCGTACGTCCTTCCGCCGGTGCTCGAAGGGAACGCGCGCGGAGACACCATGGTCGGTGGATGTTTCTTCGTCGCCATCGAAAGCAGCGACATCACGAACGCCACGACCCAGGGCATCGCGGGTGAAGTCTCGGCGACGACCGGTCCGACGAACCGGCCCACTGGTGCGACTGTTCATTGTTGGCTGGAGCTGAATGGGTTCGACCAGCCGGACACGCACATCGACGTGACGAGCACCGGCGTGCAGATCGGCGTTCCCAAGCAGATCTCACTCATCGCCGTCGTCGGCGACGTGATCACTCAATGTCAGTCGGTGACGTACGAGGACTTCTCGACCGAGCCCACGACGTGCGAACCTGCGACTACCGCGCAGCTGCCTCCGCCGGTGGTCTACGACGCCCCCGACACCGCCGCCACGGTCATCGATCCGATTCTCTGCCCCGCCTTGGTGCAAGTGGGCAAAGACACCGGTGGCGGCGTCCCGGGAGTCCTCACTTTCGGATCGGACGGTGACATCTTCGTCGACGAACTGGTCCCCGAGCTCGGCCCGATCTACGACTGCCCGCCGTACTGATCCGGACGGCTACAGGTCGAGCCGGTCGACGACGGACGACAGAGCGCCGTCGGTTGTCGTGCCAAGAGCGGCTGCGACGCCGACGTCGCTGATCCGCCCGCCCGACGCGGCGCCGATGAGCCGCAGCGGCAGGGCCGCGACGACCTCGGCGCCGGTCGTTCCGTAGCCGCCGTGCAGCCGGGCGACGCGCGCCCAGCCAGCCGCGCCTGCGCGGAACAGTTCGAACGACGGTCCGAGGGCGCCCTTCGTCGCGCGCACGTCGTATCGGAACCCGTTGACGGTCAAGTGGCACGCGTAGACCAACCCGGGTGCAACGGCGTCGTACGTCGGCATCTGCTCCAGCTGGATGCGTACGTAGATGTCGGCGGTGGCGGGTCGGTAGACCAAAGAGCCGGCGCTGATGTCAGCGCCGAGGGCCGTCAGCGCCGGCGAGACGTCGTCGCGTGCGTCGACGCGCCCGACGATGCCACTGCGGCCGAACGTCGAGTCGCCCGCCACGGTCAGCGCGCCCGCCGCGACGAGCCCGGAGACGCCGATCACCGGACCGCGGTCGCGCAGGTAGGTCCACCACGAGTCGCCGGGCTGGCCGCGCGCCGGCTGCCCGGGATACATCGACTCCGAGTTCGTGAGGAAGGCGACGTAGCGCCCCGAGGCGCTGACCGACGCCCACATCGCGCCTTCGGCGAACCCGGTCGCGGCCGGCTTGCCGGCGTACGTCCAGCCGACGAGCTCAGTCGATCCGAGTTGCATGTCGCGGACGTATGCGTGCCGGTTGGGGCAGGTCAGGCCGGACACGTCGGTGCACGGCCCGGCGCCGGTCAGCGACGTGAAGTCGCCGCGGCTGTCGAACGCGACGAAGCGGCCGTCGGGCGACATGTGGGCGGTCGTGAACACGCCGCCGTCGCGTTGCTCGCCGGCGCTGGTGACGGTGACTCGTTCGGTGCGGCCGGTCACGAAGTCATGCCGGTAGAACTCGATGGCCGGTGTGTTCGACACATACGCCCGCGTCGTCTTCGCCGGGACGTACGCGTCG
>Ga0105237_10008973_pt1 | contig 10763 bp, 11 predicted proteins | sample KBSC24metaG_FD_81520 | JGI IMG/M metagenome (GOLD analysis project Ga0105237, IMG submission 81520) | Corn rhizosphere microbial communities from Kellogg Biological Station, Michigan, USA - KBS C2-4 metaG | ecosystem: Host-associated > Plants > Roots > Rhizosphere > Soil | place: Michigan, USA... | reverse complement strand
CCATGAGAACCATATCCGGATTGGACTTCTTGCACAGGGCCACAGCATCAGATCCGTTATCGGCTTCGCCAACGACGCGAAATTCTGTGCCGCGTTCCAGAATTGTCTTAACCCCGTCGCGCACCAACTTGTGATCATCGACGAGTACGATATCGAACGCCATTGAACCTCAGACTCCTTGGGAGACCGCCCGTACGGTCGTCCCCGATTCCCGCGTGCTGATTATAGCCAGTTCTAAACCGGCTTGTGCAGCATAATGTTCCATGCTCAGAAGTCCGAGGCCTCGTCCGCCCTCCCGCAGATCAGTTGGATCGAAACCCCTGCCGTTATCACGGACTTCCAGAAATGTTCCAGCTTTCGAGGACTTTACCGCGATTTCGATGGCAGAGCAACAGGAATGTTGCACGGCATTCTCAATCGACTCCTGTGCGATTTGGTAGAGAGGCACGGCGATGTTTTTATCGATCTTCAAAGAGGGGTCAACATTCAGGCGGATGTTGCCGGTAAAACGCTCGCGCATGCGCGTCACCAGGCGGTCGAGGGCGGGGCGCAGACCGGCGCGTTCGACGGTGGAAGGATTCAATTCGTAACTGTACTCGCGAACCTGCTCCATCATCACCTCGAGCAGTTTCTGCAGATCTTCAATTCGAGCACAGATGGCTGGATCCTGCTCGATATCCATACGGATGAGATCGAGTTGCAGGCCGAGAGCGGTGAGGTTTTGCCCTACGGAATCGTGAAGGAATTTGGAAAGCATGTTGCGCTCGAATTCCTGGGCCTTGAGCGCGCTGAGCACGGTGCGGCGAAGTTCCTGGTCGGCCTTCCCCCAGGGGGTCATTTCCCGCGCGAGGCCACCGGCATATCGAATCTCACCTTCGATGCGAATGGGGAAGACGGAGATGTTCCAGCTCAGCTCGCCGCGGCGCTCGCGAAGAGCGAGGGTATCTCCGTTGAAGACACGCATGAAACGATCCGACCAGTTTGCGGCCAGATCAGCGGACAGAATGGTAACCGGCTGATCGAGAAGCGCAGCAGCCGATTTGCCTAAGAGATCGGAAGGGTCTCCGTAGATTTCGCGGAAGACCCCACCTGTATCTACAACGAAATTACACGCTGGGCTCTGTTCCAGGAATGCGCGGGACAGGCCGCTGATGGACATGAGACTAGCGCTTTCGCGCGAGTACTTTGCGAGTGGCGGCGACGACGTCGCGCGCGATGAGCCCGTACTTATCGAGCAGTTCCTCCGGCTGGCCCGACTCGGCGTAGGTATCCTGGATCCCAACGAACTCCATCGGGCAAGGCGCGGTCTCGGCGACTACTTGTGCGACACGAACACCAAGGCCGCCATCCACCAGATGCTCTTCGGCCACGACAATGGCGCCAGTTTCTTTGGCGGCGCGTGCGATGGCTTCGCGATCAATTGGCTTGGCGGTGTGCAAGTCGATCACACGAACGGAAATGCCCTCGTCACCTAACGTATCGGCAGCCAGCATCGCCTGTGCGACCAGCAGACCGTTGGCGATGATCGTGACATCGTTACCATCGGCAAGCTGCACGGACTTGCCGATTTCGAACTTCGTGCCTTCCGGATAAATGATGGGACACTTTGGGCGTCCGGTACGAATGAAAACGGGACCGACATACTCCGCGGCCGCGTGCACCAGGGCCTTGGTGGAGACTTCATCGGCGGGAGCGATCACGACGAAGCCCGCAAGATTGCAGGCCAGGCCGATCTCCTCGATGCTCATCTGCGAGGGGCCGTCTTCGCCAATCGAGATGCCGCTGTGCGTGCCGACGACTTTCAAATTGACTTTGGGATAGGCGACGCAGGCGCGCAACTGCTCGAAACCTTTATTGATCGCGAAGGCTGAGAAGCTGGAGACGAACGGAATCTTGCCCGCGAGAGCCAGGCCAGCGCCGATCGCGGTCATGTTGGCTTCGGCAATGCCGCAGGAAATGAAGCGGTCGGGAAATTCCTTCTCGAAGTACGTGGTCATGGTGGACTTGGAAAGGTCCGCGTCGCACACCACGATATTGGGATTGGCCTTCCCCAGTTCCACCAGTGCGCGCCCGAAAGCCTCACGAGTGGCGGGTCCGAGTTTAATTTCGAATTTGGTTTTTGCAGGCATTTTATTGAAGCTCCTGAAGGGCGCGTTTCACTTCGTCTGCGTTGGGTGCGGTGCCATGGAACTTGGGATTGTTCTCCATGAAGGAGACACCTTTGCCCTTCACGGTGTGGGCCACGATGCAAGTCGGTTTGCCTTTGGTGGCTTCCGCCTCATTGAATGCCTGCTCGATGGCGGGCAGACTGTGGCCATCGATTTCGATGGTGTGCCAGCCGAAGGCACGCCACTTGTCCGCCAGCGGAGCGACATCCATAATGTCCTTCACGAAGCCATCGAGCTGAATGCCGTTGTAATCTACGATCGCGACCACGTTGTCCATCTTGTGGAACGCACCGGCCATGGCCGCTTCCCAAATCTGGCCTTCCTGAATCTCACCGTCGCCGAACATGGCGTAGGTGCGGAAAGGGCGCTTGTCGAGTCGGGCGGCCAGCCCCATACCGATTGCGAGCGACAGACCTTCGCCGAGCGATCCAGTGGAGGCTTCGAGCGCGGGAATGAACCGAACGTCAGGATGGCCCTGGTAGATGGAGCCGAGCTTTCGCAGGGTGTTCAATTGGTCGATCGGCGTGAAGCCGCATTCCGCCATAGCAGCGTAGAGCACCGGGCAGGCGTGGCCTTTGGAGAGAATGAAGCGGTCGCGATCGGGCCACTTCGGGTTCTTCGGATCGATGCGCATCCGATTGAAAAACAGATCGACCACAATCTCGACGGCCGAAAGCGATCCGCCGGGATGCCCCGATTTAGCCTCGCCGATCATGGTGATAATCTCACGCCGGATCCGCTTGGCGATTTCCTGGAGTTCCTCTATCGATTTTGCCATTGGAAACCCTGATTCTACCGCAATATGTGGCGTGATAGATTTCATGGAGAAGCTGGCGCGCTTGTTCCGAGCCGCGACCGCGAGGGAGCGGAGTTTGAGGTATTTCATCACGTTCGCCTGTTATGGTGCGCACCTACATGGCGAGGAATCAGGATCTGTTGATCGCGATCACAATGCGGTCGGCGGTCGGCTATTGGAGTCCGATTCCCAACGCGTCGTGTCCGAGCAACGACACATGCTACAGGCACCCTACTTACTTGATGAATCGAGACGGGAGGTGGTGTTGGCCGCCATTCAGAAACATTGTGCCATCCGTTGCTGGAAATTGTTGGCGGCACACGTAAGATCCAATCACGTGCACGTCATTGTCGATGCGGAGATTCGGCCGGAGAAGATGATGAACGAGTTCAAATCGTATGCCAGCCGAGCGCTAAATCAATTCGGCGTGGACAGGACCGATCGGAAACGCTGGGCTCGGCATGGAAGCACGCGCTGGCTGTGGAAGGACGAGGAAGTCAGGCGTGCTGTTCAATACGTGATCGGGGAGCAGGGCGAGGCTATGGCGGTGTTCGTTTGTGAAGAGTACCGATGTGATCTGTAGGTCCGCTCCCTTGCGGTCAGGGCTCTGTAACGGACCCGTGGTTTCGTAACGAGCCCGTGGTTTGATGATGAGCGCGCGGTTTCGCGTTACGGGCACGGGCTCATACAGGAGTATCGTGCGCTTAAGTGTGACCAGCGTCTAGATATGCGGTTTGTTCTGACCAGGCTTGCTCGGAGCGCAAATCGAGGGAGGTGAGCTCTTCGAGCGGCAGGTCTTCGAACTGTAAGAGGTTGGCGGGGGAGCGCGAAAATTCCAGGTTACGCCGGTGGGCCAGGACGGCGCCCACCAGCAGAATCGCGATCAGCACCTCAAAGCGGGTGTCCTTGTGAAGTGCCCAATACTCGATTCGGACTCCCATATTAGCGGCCGCCAGGAAGAAGATGCCGGTAGTGCCCAAGCGGATATGGACCTTGGCTTTCCCCGGAAGGTACGAGCAGGCGAAGGGAACTTTTCGGAAGCGGTACAGCGAAAGCTCCACCATCAGAATTCCGGTTGCCACTAACACGGCAAGGTGCGGTCCTGCGTACTCGAAAGGCCAGATCGCGAAGAAGAGAGCCGCGGAAAAGAGCCAGATCGGGACGGTCGCCACCGCATAGAGCGATTTGCGGACCGCGGCCGAATAGGCGGATGGGCTATAGACGGCAGTAATGCGGAAGATCCAGTTCGCGGTCAGCGCGATCGGCATCGCGAATACGGCTCGTGCGCCAATCACAGCGAAGAACAGCAGCACCAGGCTGCCCACGAGAAATGGCGCGTTCACCTGATTCCAATGGAGGTTTCGATAAAGCGGGTCGAAGTCCTCGGATTCGTATAGGAAGTCGCGTGCGTAGGCGAGCGCGATGGCGAGGCCGATTCCAGCGTAGGCCGCGAGCAGGAGACGATGCTGCCGGCTACGTGCCAGAGTGCGCGCGGTGAACATCAGAATGGCGCGGTCGAACTGTCTTCTGAGCAGCTTCGCGATCACGGGAGTACCGCTGATGCGCATGCCGGGTGGGATATCGGGCTGCTCCACCATGCGGCGCATGCTCATCGCATAGGCCAGGCTCAGCGTGATTGCGGCGATGCTGACCGTGATCGCCAAGCCCCATAGTGCACGCCCTGCGAGTTCGCCGAAGGGGTACGACGAGTCTCCATTCAGGACTTGTAGCAGGCCGCAAAACCAGAAGGACGGCAGTTTGCGCCACCAAATGGAGTCCGAACCCGCAATCGCAAAAGAGGGCTTGAGGAAGTACATCGCCAGATTGGCGAAGAAAGCGGTGAGTTGCAGGAAGCTCGAAAAGTGCACGAAGTAGCGGTAGCTCAGCAGATGCGACGCCAGCCCTTCGATTGCCAACAGGCTACAACAGACGAAGAGCCCGGCAAGGGTCATTACCAGCCAGTGAGCGCCAAGCGATCGCAGGGGAGCGAGGAAGCCCGGGCCGGTCGCGAGGAACGGGAAGAGCAGGCCGGTGAAGATATTGACGGCGCCGATGGAGACGCCCAATGCGGTGCCGATGGCCGCAATCTTCGCCAGCAAAATCGTGCGGGAGCGGACGGGCAGGAGGCCGAGCACCAGGCTGTCGCGACGATCGGGAAAGACCGCATTCCACGCGAGGACGGTGAATAGTCCGGCGATCGCCATGGTGGTCGCGATCAGGAATTCCTGCTCCAGCCGCACCGCTCCAATCAACTTTTGGTAAGGCAGTCCGGAGCGGGCCAGCGCGGGGAATGTGACCAGTGAGATCGTGAAGCTGAAGGCGGCTAATGCGGCACCGAACTGTCCGAGCAGCTTCGGCACGTCGCCGGCAGCGGAGAGAAGCTCGACGTCCACGAGGCGAAAGAGGAAGTCGCGATACAGTACGCGAAACTGCTGTCGCTCACTGGGCATGACTAGAGCTCCATCACTTGCAGGAGCTGTTGCGTGATGGCAGGGGTGTCCTGCTCGATGGCCAGTTGCGAGAAGATGCCTTCGAGCGTGGGCAGCGACATCAGCGCACGGAGCTGCTCGATGGAATCGTTAGCCACTACCCTGCCCTTGTGCAGGATCACGACGCGCGAACAGACACGCTCTACCGTCTCCAGTTCGTGGGAACTGAAGAGTACCACTTTGCCGCGCGCCGCCAATTCGCGGATCAGGTCGCGCAGGATGAGAGCCGAGTTGACATCGAGTCCCGAGAAGGGCTCGTCGAGCAGAACCAGTTCGGGATTGTGCAGCAGCGCTGCCGCCAATAGCACCTTCTGCCGCATGCCCTTCGAGTAAGACGAAATCGGCACGTAACGCGCGTCGCTCAGCCAGAGCAGCCGCAGGAATCCATCGATCTTTTCGGCGAGCGGAGCGGCATCGATGCCGCGCAGCTGTCCCACCATTTCCAGGTACTCGGCGCCGGTGAGATGGGGATAGAGCTGAGGCTCCTCGGGAACATAACCTAAGCGTTGCCGGTAGCGAATGCGATCGCGACCGATGGGCTCGCCATGGAACAGAATCTGTCCCTCGGTCGGGTCGATCAGCCCCGTGATCATCTTCATGGTGGTCGATTTGCCCGATCCGTTCGGACCGAGATAGCCCGTCACCTCGCCGGCGCGGGCTACGAAGCTGACGTCGCGAACTGCGGAAACACCGGGATAGCGTTTCGTCACATTGTGCAACTCGAGCATCCTGGTTACCTCCTGGCGAAGCCTGTGGCTAAGCGCTCCAGCCTGCGGCCATTCAGGCTCTTCACCCACAATGCCAGCGCTGCCACCATCGCCAATACGGCGGCCAGCGCCCACACGGTAATATGTAGCAATTCTTCGGTAGCGGGAACGTCGGAGGTCACCAGCGTCGCCCTGTGGAGATTTAATCGCCCGTGAAAGAACATCACGGCGCCTCCGAGCGATACCTGCAGAATGCCGCCTGCCGTCGCCGCTGCGAGCGTCCAGACGCGAGTGCGCAGCAGCCACTGGCGGAGGAGTGAAATCACTCCATCGGTGAGGAGCGACGATGCTCCGAAGGCTGACGCCTCGTCGAAGATCCAGAGCATCTCGTCGCCGAACTCGCTGCGAAAAGCCCGAGGATGCAGCCACACCAATCCACGATAGAGCGAGCGCGTCATACGGCCCTCCGAGTAGTAGGAACTCGCAAATGCAATTTCGCTTCGCGCACTACCGTGTCAAGGCGAGCGATCTCGGCGGTCAAGACTTTTCGGCCTAATCGGGTCAGGCGGTAGTAGCGGCGGCGCGGATCGTCGTCGCCGGAGCGGCGGGGCGCATCCTCGACTAACGCCTGGTTCATTAGCTTCTGGAGGTTGTCGTACAGAGTCCCCGGGCCCAATTTGTACTGACCTTCGGACTGCCGCAGCACTTCCTGCATGATTCCATACCCGTGCCGGTCTTCACCTGCCAGCGACAGCAGGATGTGCAAAGTGGCCGGCGATAGCGGAAGAAACTGGCTCAGATCGTCACTCATAACCCGGCTTTCGTTATATCGGATTCCGAGTGATGTGTCAAGGGTCCGGGCGGCGCTATCCTGAAGCGTGCGAATTTTCGTTACGCTCGCCGCCGCGCTCCTGATTTCGTGCGCCCCGGCTCCGCCGCCCGCTCAACAGGTGACGACCGACCCAACGGCGGAGGCGGGGTACGCGCTCGCCATCCAGCAGGTAAGCACGATCACGCGTCAGGCGGAGGAGTTGGTCAAAGCCGGTAAATTCGCGGAGGCCTCGGCGCTGATTTCGCAGATCCAGCCGCTCTCGAATCACCTGATGGAGGCGCCCCGGCCTACGCTTGCCGCACTCGAAGCAACCTCGGACCTCGACGATCTGTACGGTCGCGTCCTGATGCACAACAATCGTTATGGCTGGGCTCGCGATACCTTCCAGAAAAATGTAATCCGGTGGAAGAATCAGAAGCCTCGTACTCCCGACGCGGAACGGCGCTACAAGGCGGCGCTCGATGCCATCGCCGAATGCGACCGTCATTTGTAGACGATGACTCCTGAAGAACTCTTCCAAACAGCTCTGGAGCATCATCGCGCGGGACGTTTGCAGAAAGCGGTGGAACGATATCAGGAGGTGTTAGCAGCGAATCCTGCTCACGGGGAAGCACTGTACCTGTTGGGCGTGATCGCACATCAGGCCGGCTATCACGAGCAGGCCGTGGAGTTAAACCGGCGGGCGATTTCGGTGGCTCCGGATGATGTGCGCTGCTACAACGTAGCGGGGCTTTCGCTGATGGAGTTGGGACGGGAAGCAGAGGCGGAAGCGTGCTTTGCCAGGGCGGTCACGGTTGAAGAGTCTCCGGAATGCCTGAATAATCTGGGGACGCTTTGGAAGAAGCAGGGGCGGCTCGACGAGGCGATTGGAGCGTTTCAGCGGGCAATTGGGGCGTCACCTGAATATGCCAACGCGCATTACAACTTGGGAAATGCGTTCCGGGAACAGGGAAGGTTGGCGGAAGCGATTGTGGCGTTTGAGCGGGCGTTGCAATCGGATGCCGAACACTCCGGTGCGCTTGCGGCGTTGGGGCAGACGTTGAGAGGGTCGGAGGCAATCCCCTTCCTGGAGCGGGCTCTAGCTTTGCTTCCAGACGATGCGGGACTGCATTGCGATTTGGGCGACGCGCTGCAGACCGGTGGCGAGTTTGCTCGCGCTCGGGAGCACTATCGGAAGTCGGTCGAGTGCGATTCGGGATTCGCGCGTGGCTGGTATTCAATGGGGTGCGCGGAGGAAGCGGCTAAGGAATTTGCTGCCGCGGTTGTCTGCTATCGCAAGGCGGTCGAGTTTGCCCCGCACTGGCACCAGGCATTGCATAATCTGGCGCAATCGCTGTTTCGTTTGGGGCAGGTGGAAGAGGCTTACGGATTGTTTTTGCGAGCCGCGCAGAGTGACGATACGGGGGTTGCACAATCGGCGGCCGCGGTGATTGCTCCGGGTGTTCCGCGTCTGGATAATCAAGCTGTGTTGGATGTGCGGCGTGCGTGGGCGTCGAGGTTTTTGCCTGGCGCGCGTCGCGGGTGGGCAGGCGGAAGCGCCTGCCCCACAATTCGTCTGGGGTATGTGTCGGCTTATTTTCAGGGGCATAACTGGATGAAGCCGGTTTGGGGGTTGATTAACCGTCACGATCGAGAGCGCTTCGAAGTTCATCTCTTTTCGGATGCTCCGGCATCGCGCGTCACGAATGGGTATCAGGCCCATGCGAACGATCGGTTTCACGATATTTCTCAACTGTCGAACGAAGCAACTGCGGATTTAGTGGAACAGAGCGGCATCGACATCCTGATCGATCTCAATGGGTACAGCGTCACGCAACGGCTTGGGCTGTTCGCTTTGCGAGCGGCGCCAGTGCAGATCGCGTGGTTCAACATGTACGCTACCAGTGGAATGAGTTGTTACGACTACCTGGTGGGTGACGCGGTAGTCGTGCCGCCAGAGGAAGAGCAGTTCTACTCCGAGGCACTTCATCGGGTACCTGGCAGCTATTTGAGCTTCGAAGTCGCCTACGCCGTCCCGGATGTCGCGCCGCCCCCGTGCCTGGTGAATGGATACATGACGTTTGGAAGTCTGGCGCCGCAGTACAAGATTACGTTGGAAGTAATCGAGGCCTGGCGCGAGATTCTGCGGGAAGTCCCAAATAGCAGGCTGTTCCTTAAGAATTCGGTTCTGGGATCTTCCGCGAATCGCGACTTTGTTCGCGGGATTCTGCCTGGGCGCGTGGAACTGGAAGGCCCCGCGGACCACTACGCATTCCTCGAAGCATACCATCGCATCGATATCGCGCTCGATACGTTTCCCTACAACGGCGGCACCACAACGACCGAGGCGATCTGGCAAGGCGTTCCCGTGATCGCATTCAACGGAGATCGCTGGGTGGCGCGCACCAGCGCTACGATCCTCGAAGCAGGCGGGCTGGGGGAGTTTGTTGGCGAATCGGTCCGCGACTATATTGAGCACGCGGTGCGCCTAGGCAACGGTTCCGATACGCCTCAGCGGCTCGCGGAATTGCGCTCTACGATGCGTTCGAGGCTGCGAAAATCACCTGTTTGCGACACGGCGGCGTTCGCGCGTCACATGGAAGAGTTCTACAATCGCATTCGCCGTTAATGGTGATATTCTGATTTTGGCCACAATCCAAGCCATAGGAGACTTCGCGTGAGAGTCGGCGTTTTCACACCGCTGTTATCGCAATTGCCGCTGGAAGATGTACTGAAAAAGCTCAAGAGCAACCAGATCACGACTGTGGAACTGGGCACCGGAAATTATCCCGGCGACGCTCACTGCAAGCTCTCGATGTTGCAGAATTCCGGGGAGCTCAGCGACTTCAAAAAGAAGTTAGATGATCACGGCTTCAGCATCAGTGCGTTAAGCTGCCACGGCAATCCGCTGCATCCCGATAAGGCCAAAGCCAAGCACGATCAGGAGACCAGCCGGCAGACGATTCTACTGGCCGAGAAGCTCGGCGTACCGACGATCGTCGATTTCAGCGGCTGCCCGGGCGACTCGCCCAATGCGAAATGGCCGAACTGGGTGACCTGTCCGTGGCCGCCCGACTACCTCGAAATTTTGAAGTGGCAGTGGGACGAGGTCGTCACGCCTTATTGGATTGAGCAGGCCAAATTCGCCAGCGATCACGGTGTCAAGATCGCGATCGAAATGCATCCGGGCTTTGTAGTGTACAGTCCGGAGACGATGCTCCGCTTGCGCTCGATCGCCGGTCCCACCATCGGGTGCAACTACGACCCGAGTCACATGTTCTGGCAAGGGATCGACCCGATCGCCGCGATCCGCATTCTGGGAGACGCAATCTTCCACGTCCACGCCAAGGACACGCAGATTTACGAACGCAACCTGCCCTTGACCGGCGTGCTCGATACCAAGAGCTACACCGACGAACGGAATCGGGCGTGGATCTTCCGCACCTGCGGCTACGGCCACGGAGCGGAATGGTGGCGCGAGTTTGTCTCGACGCTCCGCATGTTCGGCTACGACTACGTGCTCTCGATCGAGCACGAGGACAGCCTGATGTCGCCCGAAGAAGGCTTGACGAAGGCAGGGGTGTTCTTGAACGGGCTAGTCATTCGCGAGCAGCCTGCCGCCGCCTGGTGGGTCTAAGCGTCCGCTCCCTCGCGATCGCGGCTCCGTAACAGACGGAATAATCTTATTCGTAACGTAGCGCGATCAGGGGATCGACTACGGTGGCGCGTTTGGCGGGAAAGTAGCATGCGGCCAGCCCCACCGAGGTCACGATCACGATGACACCGACAAGT